>MDTE01064760.1_pt1 | contig 39933 bp, 24 predicted proteins | sample 811231 | NCBI WGS metagenome assembly MDTE01 (sample SAMN05326651, study PRJNA326480) | marine metagenome | isolation source: seawater | place: Indian Ocean: Red Sea | collected 2010
AGGCCTGCCAGGATAATGCCGGTCATGCCGTAACCGCCGGCGTAATGAATCACAAAGTGCGGGAGTAATTGGTCCTTGCCAGCGCCGCTGGCGAGGTCGCGATAGATTTCCGGATGTGACTGCTGGTAATAGACGTAAAGTGCTGTACCCACCAGGAAGAAGAGCGTACAGGAAACGAAAGTGAAGACACCTTTGACGATCAACACCCGGCGTGCCTCGGCCACGGTATCCACGGTGACGTAACGCTGGAAGGCGCCGTAGGAGGCCAGTTGGCCTCCCATATAGACAAAAAAGCCATAGGCGCAGGCCGAATACAGGTTCCGCTGCCCGAGGCCTCCGTCGAGACGAAACATTTCGAATTTCCCATCGGTCGTACCGGTCGCAAAGAAGGTGCCCAGACCGCCGTCGATGTTGGCCACCAGCAGCGCAAACAAAAAGATCATTCCACCAAACAACGCAAAGGCCTGGATCGTGTCGGTCCAGATGACGGCTTTGACACCGCCCAGTGCGGTATAGAAGGTGGCCAGGATGCCGACGACGGAAATCACCAGCAGTGTTTGCCCGGTCGATTGATTTTCCAGGACGACATCCAGGATGCGCGCTACGGCAAGCAGCATGGTGCCCATCCAACCGGCCGAGTAGGCCATAAAGATCAGGCTGGCGAATCGCCGTACGGCGCGGGCGAAACGACGTTCCAGATATTCATAGAGACTGACAAATTGGAAACTCTTGTAGAACGGAATGAACCAAATGCAGGTGATGGGGATGATGACGAAGGGAATGAAGAAGATGGCCAGCAACTGGTGGTAGTCTTCAAAGGCGCCCTCCGCGGGCAGCCCGACGAAGGAATTGGAACTGAAGGTCGTGGCGAAGAGGGACAAACCGACCGGAAGCCAGTGCATATTGCGGCCACCGAGGAAAAAGTCGTCGTTGTTTTTCTGTTTGTTAGAGAAAAAGAGTCCCAGCCCTACCACAAAAAGCAGGTAGCTGCAGCAGATCAACAGGTCGATGGTATGGATGTTTTGCACAGGGCGATCCAATGGTCAAGGGTGGCAAAACGCTCTGGGGGGGCCAGAACGCAAAGAGCAGGACTGGCGCCATGCCAGGAAAGGCCCCTCGTCTGTGTAGAGTAACATGCGGTGGGGCATTAGGTGTTCCAACAACCAGAAATCAGATGTCAGCCTTTGCAACCAGATCACGATTTCGGCCACGCAAACGCCATCTGGAACCGCTAAAACGGTCAACTCCAATAACAAACAGATAACGTTTATCCCTCTTTGTCCGTTTAGCTATCGGATTGTTGTCTGCGTTTTGTAACATCGTTATCAACGTTCCCGTAGACCGAAAAATAACGAAAACAAAAATGCGTCCCCAGGAGCGTTTCGTCTCAGCCTGTTCCAGTCATACGCGATGCAACAACCAGGGACGTCCCGCGTTGCGGATTCAACGTTTCCATTTCCCCAGCGGTTAGGAGAGTTGTGGTCCAGATATCGCCGGTACCGATCAACGGAACTTGGCAGATTAGTTAGACGCAAATCGGCATCGTTGGACGTATGTCGAAGTTCAGCTGTAATCCGTTGTCAAGGTGGTCATCTATTGCAGGCTTTTCTGCCATAGCCCATCACGACTCCAACTCGGAGGATTTCGGCGAATTATGATGGCAAATGCACGGCAAAACGTGGTTGGTGTGAAGCGTAGACGTTGCGCGCCAGGAGTTCATCTTGAACGCCCCCCCTGCCCTTGTCTCACGGGGTGCGGAAGTCAAACAGCAAAGGTCGTGGAACGACGGTTTGTCACGCAATTGCCATGCGCGTCTTCGTCGGCATGGTTTGGTGATCCCTGTTGACCAACTATCCGCAGTCAGCACAAGCAGGAACTAAATGGGGCTGTTGTGCAGTTGTTTTGGGTCGTAAATCGCTCCGGAAAGGAATCGCGTAGTGCGCGACCTGAGCACGCAGTCGATTTGGGGCAACCATCGTGCCGGCGGCGTGTCGTTGCCTAGTAGACGTCAGAATTCAACGCGATAGAAAGTGAAAGATTCGACATTTCCTCGTCGGACAAGTCGTGTGCTCGCGAATAAAACTGGTTTCGCTTGGATAACACAAAACGCATCAATCCCGTCAAACTGCCTCCGGCATGGGCCCGATAAAACTTGCCCCTTTCATCGCGGCAAATCGTTCCCGCACACCAGATCAGCGGCGAGGCAAGCAAGTAGAAGGCGGCCCGTGATGCGAGGGTTCCCCAGTGGCCGCGGTCCTTGGAGGAAAACAAACGTTGCTGGGTGGCTGAAGTACGTCTCGATCGGTACCACGACCAACAAGCTTTGCTGCGCGGAACCAACTCCCTTACATCACGTTTGTCAAACTTGTAGATTGTGATTCCAAGATCGTGAAGGCGCCGGAAATAATCGGTGTCTTCACCGCCACTCCAACTGAATCGCTCATCAAAGTTGATTGGTTGGTCGACTGCTTTACGCCCGAGTAAGACGTTGCCTGTGGCCGCAGATTTGCGAAACCCGGGGTGAAGCTTTCGTTTGCCGCCATGCAGATCGATCCAACGATTCATCGACTGGGCGATCTTGGGAAATACCGGGAGTACCGGGGCGGTCGTTATATCCGCCCCAAATCGCTCCATGGCCCGTATATGGTGGATAATCCAGCGAGTGTCTGCGACTTCGTCGTCGTCAATGAATGCCAATGCGTCGGCATCGGAGCTCCGAGCAAACGTCAAGATCTCGTTTCGCGCTCGAGCAATACCCTGGGGCCCAATCGGAATGTACTCTAGGCGGCCAAAATGAGAGATCGAATCCCGAATTCGCGCCAATGCGCTCGACGGGAGAAAAGTGTGGCCTGAATCCACCAGGCATATTTCTACATCCAAGCCGGCGTAAAAAACACGCCGCAGTGAATCGACACACAGACGCACCAGATTGGGGCGATCACAAGTGCAGATCCCAATGACAATCTTCTTCATGATGTCACCCTAAAAAGGCAGGGGGTGCGCGAAGACGGAGTCGTTGTATCGTAATGTCAACCAAGGCTGGTACTTGGGCAGCTAGCCCGCATTTCGCTGTTCATGCCTGGGAACCTGTCTCATCGCCACTCCCACACAATGCCGCAGCGCAGATTCAATCACTGCGGAACCAAAGGTTTCAATAGCCAGATTGGAAATCTCGTGGCGTTTGGCGGGTTCAGCAAAGCATCTCATCATGTTGTTGGCAAACTCGGATGCCGTGTCTCCTGGCCAATAGCATCGCGAATGGAGACTTTCCAAACCCTCAGCGCCGATGGAAGTGGAGACACTGGGCAGTCCAAAGGCCGCGGCTTCCAGAAGTTTTATTCGAGTTCCACCACCTGATAGCAAAGGGACAATGCTGAGATTCGACCGTTCGTAAAGCCGGGAAAGATTGTCCGAGTCTGCGTGCAGTTCGATGAACGCGTGCCGAGTCAATTCACGCGTTGTTGCCGGCGAAGGATTTCGCCCTGCCACTAACAGCCGAAACTGCGGATGGCGGTGAAGTAGAAGTGGTGCCACATGCTGATTAAACCAGCGCAAGCCTTCTACGTTCGGCGGGTAGTTAAGCGTTCCTACGAAAATAGCGGTTGGCTCCGGGGTGGGTTGTCGTGGTACGACTTTACAACCCGGCGGGATCTCGTTGGGGACGACGACTAGTTTATCTGCAGAGATGCCAGCTTGCCGAAAACGCAGCAGATCGTGATCACTGCAGCAGCTGATCGATGCCGCACTGTTGAGCAAGGTGGTTTGGCAAGATCTCAGGCGGTTCAGCTTGAGGACGAATCTTTTCCGATTTAACCAATTGCGACGCGGAATGGTGTTCAAGACCTGATGCGCCAGATTGACTTCGTCGTTATGCATGTCGACGATCAGGCGATGTCCGGCTCGTGCGAGTGCAATGGCGTGCGCACCAACACGAATACCACCAACATAGATCCACGCCGGGGCGATGTTGTCAATGCGGGTCAACAAGGAACGCATGATTGCGTCGTCAAAACGCGAACCCCACAGGTGGGCCTTGGGTTTGCGCTGTCCCCAGGAAACCGACTCCTCGCACGCAAACTCGAGTTTTCGGAAGTCCATATGCTTGATATTGTGTCCACAATTCCAATCGGTTCCGCAAATTGCCACGTTCGTCAAATTGAACTGTTTGCTGAGTGCACGACCGATGGAAGCGACCCGAAGTTCGTAACCACCGCCCAAGTGAAGCATTGGGCTGCCGGTCAGGTAAACCACGTTGGAACGTTTCGTATTGATCATGGAAGAAGCCGATGGACATTCCTGCACAGCTGCACCTGACGTGGAAAACTCGGACGGTTCCTGAAGGCTACCGAAAGAATCTGGAAAGCTGGAAAGCTACACATCCTGATTGGACCGTCCAGGTCTGGTCCGACGCGGACATCCGTGAGTTGATCAGCTCGCAATACCCTGACTTTCTGGAGATCTTTGACCGTTACGAAAAGGCCATCATGAGGGCGGATGCGTTCCGCTATTTTGTGCTGCATCATTTGGGAGGCGTCTATGCGGACCTGGACATTTTTGCCCACCAGAATCTGTGCCCATTGTTAAACACTTCAACATGTTTTCTGACCCTTGAGCCTGATTCCCATGCAAAAAAGCCCAAGGCCATTCGCCGCGGCTTGGAATTCATTGTCTGCAATGCGCTGATGGGCTCGGTTCCCGGCCACCCCTTCTGGCCTTATGTAATCAAATTGCTCCGACGCCAAGCAGAGGTTCCTTATGTACTGGATTCAACCGGGCCATTCATGTTGACTGGAGCAGCCTTGAGCTGTCCTGCCCATCAACGCCCAGATTTGATGTCTGCTGACGCCTGGTCGCCTGCGGACGCCGAGTCAATGCCTTCGTCAGCGAAGTGCGCCGAAGTCGCAGCAGCTCGCGGGTTCAGGATATTAGGGGAAAAGGATGATTCCAGCAACGCGGTTTTTGTTGAACATCAATGGCACTCCAGTTGGTGCAAGGCAAAACCTGGAGTGCTTGGGAACCTGGAGTCCATGGTCCGCAAACTCAAATACCGGTTGCGCCGTACACGACATGGCGCAATTGAGTTCAGAGCGAGTCCGCCGCCGGTTCCGATTCAATCGCAAACCTTCGCGCCACCCACACGTCTACCGCGATTGGCCATTGCCACTCCGATAAAACAGGCTGCGGCGTTTCTGGAGGCCTACGGACAGATCATCGAGTCAGTTGCCTATCCGCCGGAATTGATTGAACTCTGTTTCGTCGTTAGCGACTCGAGTGACGGGACAATGGACCTGCTCCAAGCGGCTCGGGAACGCTGGAAGGGCCATTTCCGGCGGATTCAAGTTGAAGAAGTAAATTTCGGTTTCCACGCCGCGGTTCCACGGTGGCAGCCTTCCATTCAACGGAGACGCCGCGCGAACATCGCGCACTGCAGGAATCGATTAGCCGAGCTCGCCAGCGAATCCGACTACGTCCTATTTCTCGATGTCGACCTGACGCATGTACCCACTGACATCGTCCAGACTTTGCTCGGAGCCGAAGCACCAGTGGTGATGGCGAATTGTGTTGATGAACTCGATCGCGTTTTTGACCTGAATAGTTTTTTCTATGAAGAAGAGCCGTCGTTCGGCTACAAATCGCGAGCGCTCAAGGATGGGCTCTTTCAACCGGAGGCGAAATGGCCGCGGATGTATCTTTCCGACGTGGCCTACCTGAACAAGGTTCCATTGGACTGCGTTGGTGGCACCTGCCTGTTGGTAGAGCAGAGTGTGTTTCAAAGTGGTGTCAGGTTTCCTGAGGAACCATTTCAATATCACATCGAAACAGAAGGGTTTTCACTGTTGGCCCGGGACAGGGGATTTGAAGTTCTTGGACTACCGAACGTCAAGGTCGTTCATCCAAGGCGATAGAGCTGACGAGGTGTCGTGGCCGGCCCGCTCTGCCAATCCGCCCACGCGTTTCGATAGGTCGCGAGACTCTGGCGGTCAGGACAACGTGGACACACCCTTGGATGGACCCTAAAATAGGTGGGTTGTTAACGGGCTGCCGGCTCATCCGCAGACGCGTCTTTGCCGATAACCATCACGGGGACGGAAGGCACCAATGACGTTAGAACGCTTCGAGCAAGCGCACTTCTTTCAGAGACGCACATTTTTGCGTGTGGGTGGCGTCAGCGCATTGGGAGTCGGGCTGCCCTGCGGGCTGCCAATGCCGTCGGTGGCCGCCGCGGATGGTGGAGGGCGAGCCAAATCGGTGATCATGCTGTATATGATCGGTGGTCCGCCGCAACATGAAACCTTCGACATGAAGCCCGCAGCGGGCAGTAATATTCGTGGCGAATTCAAACCCATCTCCACAACGGTCCCCGGTTTTCAGGTTTGCGAATACCTGCCGCTGTTGGCGGCCGCAGCGAAAAAATATGCGGTAATTCGGTCGGTTCATCACGATCAGACGTTCCACGCTGCGGGCGTGCATTACAACCTGACAGGTTGGCAACATGCGCCACGTGCAGGCCAGCCATTCTTGAGCCGCCGGGATGCGCCGTCGGTGGGCGCAGTGCTGGAACAGCTGGAGGGGCGCGGTGCTGGTTTACCGAGGTCGATTCAATTGCCAGTGTACATAACGCAAGATGGTCCCGGGACGGAATGGGCGGGGCAGCATGCGGGCTTTCTGGGTGCCGGGTACGATCCGCTGATCATGGACTACAAGGGCGAGTTGCCCGGAACGTTGCCCGGGGATTTTGTTCCCGGTAAGCAAAATGGCGGTACCCGACTGGCGAGGCGTACGGAGTTGCTGCAGGCGTTAGATCGAAACAACGCCGTGAGCCATGAGCGGGAGGCTCGGCAGCAGGTTCATTTTCAGCGCGAGGCCCTGGGTGTCCTGGAGGCAGCGCCCAAATGGCAGGCGTTCTGCATTGACGAGGAACCGGTCGCAACGCGCGAGCGCTATGGCGGGTCGCACTTCGGTCGCAGTTGCCTGGTTGCGCGGCGGCTGGTCCAGGCGGGGGTGCGAATGGTTACCGTGGCCTGGCCGATCCTTCCTGAGACGCCGCATTTTGATACCCATGCGGACAATTTTCCCACCATGAAGAAAAACCTGCCGGTAATGGATCGTGCGGTATCGGCGCTGTTGCAGGATCTGGAACAACGGGGGATTCTGGACGAGACGCTGGTCGTTTGCACCGGTGAATTCGGCCGGACCCCAGTGATTAACCCGAATGGTGGTCGCGATCACTGGGGACCCGTTTACAGTACGTTGCTGGCGGGTGCAGGAGTCACCGGCGGCCAGGTCTACGGCAGCAGTGACAAACAGGGAGGCCAGCCGCAGGACCACCCCGTCCACGTCAGTGATTTTGTGGCCACGATCTATCACGCACTAGGGTACGATCGCAACACGCGAGTCGTCGATTACCAGGGGCGGCCGCATTACATCGTCAAGGGACAACCGGTGTTGCCGTTGTTCGCATAAGGGCGGTCCCGGGATTGAGGGTAGCGGATCCGTGTGGCCGCTGGCCAACGAACTGAGCAGACGCGGATCAGGCCGATGCAGTTGGGAAATGGACAAATTCTACTGGTTGGCATCGTGCTGTGGTGTTCCGTGTCGCGCGCCGCGGAAGACGAACGGTCCTTCTTTTTTGAGAACGAGGTCCGCCCCTTACTGGCGCAGCGTTGTTACGGCTGTCACGGGAAGCGGAAACAGGAATCGGGATTGCGACTGGATTCGCACTCTGCGGTGGCGCGTGGTGGCCGTGGGGGCGCCGTGGTGGTCCCTGGAAACGCCGCCCAGAGTCGCCTGGTCGAGTTCGTTGCGCGACAGGGGCCGGTCAAAATGCCCCCTGCCCGCCCGCTTAGCCAACGGGAGGTGGGCGTCTTACGCCAGTGGGTGGAGGAGGGGGCCTATTACCCGCGCAGGGTGATTTCCGAAGCAGAAATGGGCAGAGCGCCACGCACCTTCTGGTCGCTGCAGCGATTGGTGAACCCAGAGCGGCATCAGCTCGCAACGGATAGCAGCGCGATCGATCGGTTCGTGGTGGACCGGCTGGCGGAGGTTGGTTTGACGCTGGGGGCCCGCGCTGACAAACGAGTATTGATTCGGCGCGCGACGTACGGCCTGACCGGTCTGCCGCCGACGGTGTTGGAAGTCGAGTCTTTCCTGGGCGATTGCGCTCCGGATTCATATGAACGCCAGCTTGACCGTTTGCTCGGGTCGCCCGCGTACGGAGAGAAATGGGGCCGCCATTGGTTGGACGTGGTCCGCTACGCGGATACGGCTGGTGAGACCGCCGATTTTCCGGTGCCTCAGGCGTACCTCTATCGCAATTACGTGATTGACGCGCACAACGCGGATAAGCCCTTCGACGCGTTTGTCCGGGAGCAGGTGGCGGGCGATCTGCTCGCGGAACAGTTGGTTGCCCAGAACCGGGTGCACGATGGCAAGACGAGATCGATGGGATTTGAGCCGAATCTGACGGCGCTGGATGTGTTTCTGGGAGACGCGCAGCTGGCTGCGCGGTACCGTGAACTGGTTACCGCGACCGGATTTCTGGCGATCTCCCGGCGGTTCGGTTTTTCGGCAGATGCGGATCACCATTTGACAATCCAGGATTCGATCGACACGTTGGGGCAGGCGGTACTGGGGCTTTCGCTGGGATGTGCGCGATGCCATGACCATAAGTATGACCCCGTGAGTACCGAGGACTATTACGCGTGGTACGGTATTCTGGCGAGTACCCGCTATGCCTACCCTGGTAGCGAAGGTGCCAATCGGCCGCGGGATATGGCACCGGTGATTCCACTTGCCACGGCGGTCCAGCGCGGCAGGGAATTTGGCGAGGAGGAGAAACGCGTTGAGGCGGAGCTGGCGCGGTTGAGTACGCGGCGTATCGAGCTGGAGAAGCTGTTGCGGCCATTCGCCGCCGTCGTCGCGGAAGCGGTTCCGGCGGACTGGATTTGGAATCCCTATCTCGCGTCCGTTCAGGCGCTGCGTTTTGGTGACTACATCGCCAACGACGCAGGACATCAAGGGTACCACGTCTACCGGCCGCTCGGACGTGGTATCCCGTTGATGGCGGTAAATGCGTCCGCGGCGACGCTGCGGGTGCCCGGTGTGGTTCCCGCTGGCGGTCTGGTGGTGCATCCCGACACGAACGACGCGGCTGCCATTGCCTGGCAGAGTCCGGTGCACGGAAGGGTTCGGGTGACCGGGTTGATCGGGGATGTGCATGATTGTGGCAACGGTGTGCGCTGGGATTTGGATCATCTCGGCACAGGCGGATTCTCTGCCGTGGCTGGCGGTACCGTCGGGCGAGCGTCGATGTACCGGTTGGGCGAGTCAGCAGATGCGGGGGGGAATGGGCTGGAAATCGATGTGAGACGAGGCGATTTACTCCAGCTGGCGATTTCGATGAATGGAGATCTCGGTTGCGATCTGACTCGCGTCGAATTGCGCGTGCAACATCTGGGCGGAGCCGACGAGGTGTGGGACCTGGCGGAAGACGTGGTCCCGGACCTGCATCATCGTGGGCAGGGGAACCCGCACAGTGATCGATACGGCAACGGAGAACGCTGGTATTTCTACAGCTTGCCGCGGGGAGTGCGCGAAGGGTGGGCTGGGGAAAAGATTGCCAGCGGAGCTGAGTTGGCCGCCTTTCGCCGGCAGGCTGGCAGTCTGAAGACAGAGTTGCGAGAAACGGTGACCACGTTAGAGGAGTTGGGGCGTCGTCAAGAGGCGATGGCGCGACATGGTGCGTACGAGGCGGTCTATGGTGTTGTCGAAGGTGAGAGTGCGGACGCGCGGGTACAGCGGCGGGGAGATCCGACTGCGTTGGGAGCCACGGTGCGCCGGAGGAACCTGGCGATGTTAGGAGGCGAGCGACTTGCTGCAGGAACGGGGAGCGGTCGTTTGCAGTTGGCCGACTGGTTGACGCGCCAGCAGAACCCGCTTACCGGGCGAGTGATTGCAAACCGCATCTGGCAGCGGCACTTTGTCCACGGCCTCGTTCGTACCGAAAATGATTTCGGTGTCCGCGGTGAACGACCCACGCATCCGGAACTGCTTGACTGGTTGGCAACGGAGATGATACGGGGTGGCTGGTCGTTGAAACATCTTCACCGGCGGATTATGACTTCTGCGGTGTATCAACAGGTTTCACGCGGAGCCGCTGACATTGGTTCCAACGATCCAGAGGGCAAGTTGCTGTGGAGGTTTCCTCGGCGTCGCTTGAGCGCCGAGGAGATTCGAGACTCGATTCTGATGGTAGCCGGTTTGTTGGACCGATCGGTTGGCCAGGCACATCCGTTTCCACCAGAGTCATCATGGAATTTCACACAACACGGGCCGTTTTATGGTGTCTATGAACATCGGCGTCGCACGATCTATACGATGCAGCAGCGACTGAAGCGGAACCCGTTCCTGGCGTTGTTTGATGGACCCGATCCAAATAGCACGACGCCGAGGCGACAGGTGTCGGCAGTCCCGACCCAGGCGTTGTTCCTAATGAACAGCGAGGACGTGCATTGGGCTGCAGAATCGATCCAGCAGGCGCTGTCCGAGGACGCGGAAGCACCTGGAAACACGGTTCGCCTCGGGTTCCGCCAGGTGTTGGCAAGGGACCCGACAACGGCGGAAGGGAAGCGTGCGCGGCGATTCCTGGTGCGGTACTCGGCCCAGGCAGGCAGCAGGGAGGCGCACAACGCGTTCCTGCGAACATTACTGATTCGCAATGAATTTCTTTTTGTGGATTGATATGGACTCGCATAAGAAGTCGACGCGACGTGAAATGCTGTGCCGAGCCGCCGGAGGCTTTGGGGGGCTGGCGCTGGGCGGTATGCTGGCGGAGCAGGACGGACACGTGGCGCGGGGCGCGGCAACCCATTGGCCAGCAAAAGCGAAGCGGGTCATCTTTCTGTACATGACTGGTGGGGTGAGTCATGTCGATTCGTTTGACCATAAGCCGTTGCTCTATCGTGACCACGGCAAAACGATCCCGGTCGATAACTGGCAAGGGAAGCCAGGAAGTTACGCTCCGTATTTGAAAACGCCTGACTGGGAGTTTCAACACGGTGGGCAATGTGGAACGATGGTCAGTGATCTGTTTCCGCATGTGCGGAGGATGGTCGACGAGCTGGCGGTGATTCGGTCAATGCATACCGAACATGCGAACCATTATGAAAGCACGCTGGGAATGCATTGTGGTTCGTGGACCTTTGCGCGGCCGAGTCTCGGGTCGTGGCTGACGTATGGATTGGGTACTGAGAACGCAGATCTGCCCGGTTTTGTGGTGGTGGCACCGGCTGAACCGTACGCGGGCGCGCAGGCCTGGTCGAGCGACTTTCTTCCCGCAATACATCAAGGCACTCGGATTCGACCCGGGAGGGATCCTGTGCCAAATTTGCGGCGTCGTGTGGCGGATGAAGAGCTGCAACGGCTCGAACTGGCGTTGCTGGGAGAAGCCAACCGGGAACATCTGCGGCAGCGGGCGGGGGATCGGCAGTTAGAAGGGGTAATACAGTCGTTTGAAACTGCGTATGGCATGCAGCAGGCGGCGCCTGGTTTGTTCGATCTGACACAGGAGTCCCAGGCGACACTCGATCTTTACGGTGTGCAACCTGGTGATAGCGCTGGGTTTGGATGGCAGTGTTTGATGGGCCGGCGACTGTCCGAAATGGGGGTGCGCTTTGTCGAGTTGATTGATTCCGGTTCGTCTGGGAACTGGGATTCACACGCCAACATGCAAGATCATGTGGCGCGGGCTGGCAACGTCGATCGACCGATTGCGGCGTTACTGCAGGATCTGAAACAACGTGGATTGCTGGATGAGACGCTGGTCGTCTGGACGACGGAATTTGGCCGCACGCCATATCACGAGGAGGCAAACCACCCTGGCCGCGAACATCACCGGCATGTGTTTTCGTCATGGTTGGCGGGGGCCGGCGTGCGCGGGGGCAGCGTCTACGGCGCATCCGATGAATATGGCATGCAGGTGGCGGAAGACGGGGTGCATGTCCATGACTTTCACGCGACGATCCTGGCGTTGATGGGGATCGATCACGAACGGCTTACCTACCGACACGCGGGACGGGATTACCGGCTTACCGATGTCCATGGAACCGTGGTTCCGGCGCTGTTTGCATGAGTTGCTGGCGGGACTGCAAGGGTTCAAACACAACTGGGTGACAGTGCTCTCGGCATCGTCTATAGTGGCAGGTATTGCGAGTCGACACCATGTGATCCCAGGGAGACGTCCATGCGCTATACAGTCCTTCGTTGTGCGGTGACCTGTTGCTGTGTTTTTTTCGCCCAGTTGGCGGTCGCAGCCGAGAAAGACGCGCAGGGAGTGGCGCTGTTTAACGGTAAAGACTTGACCGGCTGGGCACACTTCCTGGTCGACGCGAAGGTTAAGAAGGAGCAGGTGTGGAGCGTGAAGGATGGCGTGCTGGTATGTCAGGGCAAACCCGGGGGCTATCTGCGGACAACGAAAAAGTACGAAGACTTTAAACTCGTCGTCGAGTGGCGTTGGGCGGAAAAGCCTGGCAATAGCGGCGTGTTGATGCGGATCACCGGCAAACCGACCATGCTTCCTAACTGTATGGAAGCGCAGCTGGCCAGCGGCAACGCCGGTGACATGTATGGTTTCCAGGGATTTAAGGTAGGCGGTGACAAGGCGCGTTTTTCAGCCAATCCCAATGCGGTTGGCGGCTTGACGAATTTGAAGAAGATTACGGGCAACGAAAAGAAACCGGGCGAATGGAATCGGTATGACATTACGGTCAAGGGCGATACGGTGACGCTGCTGGTCAACGGGAAAAAAGTGAACCAGGCGAGTGGTTGTACGGTCCGACCGGGGTACATTGGTTTGCAATCTGAGGGCGGTGTCATCCATTTTCGCAACGTGCATATAACGCCCCTCAAATAGTTGCGATGCGGTCTGAAATAGACCCGCTGCATACCGAGCGCCGGCTACGGTGGCGATGCACGTGTGGTTTGGGTATCGGACGCATCATTTGTGGTTTTGCCCAGTGACGGATTCGCGACGTGAGAATCCAGGTCTGGAGCGGGCCGTTCCTGACAAGTAAAATGGAGTGGGGGGATCCGGGACATCAGGTGTATCTGGTGTCTGCTGCCCGTCGCGCCCTTATGCAAAGGCGATCACCGTGGAAGAGGAAATCGTATTGACGACAGCCGAACAGCGCGTGATGCGCACGTTCAGGCGTTTTTTGATGACGCCTGGTCAAATGCTCTGCTTTTATGGGCCGAATCTCAAACAGAATCTCACCACGCTTGAGCGCCTGACGGAGCGAGATTTTCTCGTCAAGGAAAAATTTCAGGGCGGCTACTCCCTCACGCTGGAAGGTTACGCAGCTATGAACAGCTGCGACTAACGGCGCCCGTCGAGATACGTGTCAGCAATAGGCGGGTGCGGAATCCACCCAAGCTGGCAGGGAAACACAGGCCGCGGGCTGGCTTAATCGATGTAGAGGAATTCGTTGGAACACTGCAACATGTGTACGAAGCTCACCAGGGCGCTTTCCCGGGCAATGTCGGCAGGCTGTCCGTTCTTGCTATGCAAAACGGTCAGCCGGTCTAGATAAGCGCGGGCCGCGGCGGTCTCGCGGTCCGAGGGCGGTCGCACAAAGGTGATCCAATAGGCCTCACGGATTTCTGTATCTCGAGTCGCCCCGTCTCCCAGTTGGCGGTGAAGCCGTTGTGCCAGGTGGGTGGCGTGTTCTGCGAAGAAGGCGCTGTTGATCATCGTGAGTGACTGCAGCGGAGTCGCTGAAGGGACACGATGTGTGCAATTCACGTCGATAATCGGGTAGTCAAAGACGCCCAGTAAACTCAACGGATAGGTGCGACGGGCCAGCAGATAGATACTGCGGCGGGCCACACTATTGGGTGCGGCTTTACTGGAAACGGTCTGGAGCCCTGTGGGAGTAGCTTCCAGAGCGACTGGTGGCCCACCCATGGCGTAGTCAGCGCGGTCGCTAATGGACAAGACTGAATCCCGTAGTGCCTCCGCATCGAGGCGCCGCATGTTCATCTTCCATAGATAACGGTTGGCGGGGTCCACCGTGGCGCCACGGGGCTGCGTCTGACCAGAAGCCTGCCGATATGCGGAAGAAGACATTAATTGACGGTGCAGTTGTTTCGCGCTAAAGCCACCGCGGATGAAATTGACCGCCAGCCAATCGAGCAATTGCGGGTGCGTCGGCCGAGCACCGCTGGCTCCAAAATTACCCGGAGTGCGTACGATGCCGTGACCGAAATGGTGTTGCCAGGTCCGGTTGACAATGACGCGAGCTGCCAACGGGTGCTCTGGAGCTGTCAGCCACTGGGCCAGCGCCAGACGCATCCCCGTTGTATCACCGATGGCATTGGCCGCTCGGACTGGATGGGTGGAGACAGGTGGCGACAGGACGCTCAGAAAACCGGCGGCGACCTTGGGTCCGGCAAAATCAACGTCGCCGCGGTGGAGCAGACGAATCGTAGGGGCCGGGCCGACGTCCCAGAGTGCTTGGATTTTCTCCAGAGTCAGCGTTTTCAAGGTAGTCCGGTTGGTTGCGATCTTACTATTCAATAACGCAACGTCACGGCGCACGTCTGCGGGCAGAGCTCGATCGATCCGTTCGTTGCTGATCGTAAGCTGCTTCTTGTAACGCGCGGCAAGCTTCTTCTGTTCGGCGGATCGCTTCTTCTCGCTCGTTTGGAACGCCTCGCGGGCCGCGGTGCGGTCGCCTGGTGGAAGCTTGGCGATCTCGGCTTCAAAAAGTTTCGCTTGTGTGGCGCTGCGAAGCTGGCTGGCGTTCTTGGTGAACCGCGCCAAGTCTGCCTCCAGTTCCTTTTTCCGTTCGGCGATCAGGGCCTGCTCCTGACGCGAACGATCGTAGAGATAACGTTGTTTGGGAGGCAGCCATTGCGTGGGATTGTACGCGGAGGTGAAGAGCGAAAGGAATCGGTAGTAGTCGACCTGAGGAATGGGATCGAATTTGTGGTCGTGGCAACGTGCGCACGCCAGTGTCAGGCCAAGTGTGCTGGATGAAAAGCGTTCCATCAATTTGAAAAGTGCCTCGTAGCGATCGAAGGGCAAATTGGAGATGTCTTCGTCAGTGGCATCGAGGACATTGCGCAGGAAGCCCGTCGCAGTCAGCAACTCCCGGATCTCTGGGGTGAAACGCGCCGCGCCACGCCAGTCGACCAGTTCATCGCCGGCGATTTGTTCGGTGAGGAATCGGTCCCAGGGTTTGTCGGCGTTGGTAGCTCGGATGACGTAGTCGCGATAACGCCAGAAGCCGGGCGACAAGGTTGCCGTCGTAGGATTGAAATCCTTGCCGGTCGTATCGATGTAACCGACTACGTCAAGCCAATGTCGGCCCCAGCGTTCGCCATAGCGCGGGGATGCCAGCAGTTGGTCAAGCAGACGTTCGTAATGGTCGGGGCGGGTGTTAGCGAGGTATCGCTGTGCGGTACTGGGAGATGGGGGTGTACCCAGAAGATCGAAATACGCGCGTCGTAACAAAGTGCGCCGGGAGGCGGGGGCTGAAAAGGTGAGGCCCTGTGCCTCTAGAGCCTGGATCAGGAAGTGGTCGACAGGCGTGCGGACGCGGAGTTGGACGGCAACGGGGGGAAGTGGCGCAGCGAGCGGTGGTTGGAACGACCAGAAGTCGCGGTCCGCAGAAGAGATGGAAGTTTCTAACACCACGTCGGTCGTGTTTGTGGTGTCGATGTAGTCGCGGAAATTTCCGCGGTCGATCCAGGCCGTGATGGTACGTATCTGTTGGCTGGTCAACGGCGTTCCTTCACCGGGAGGTGGCATAGCGTGGCTGGCGACTTTCCGAATCAGCACGCTTTTTTCAGAAAACCCTTCATGAATGACTGGCCCGCTGGAACTGCCACGCACAAGGCCGATCAGGCTTTGAAGATTGAGTTGGGCATCCGGTGTGTCACCGCCGTGGCAGGCCGTGCAATGTACCGTCAGAATTGGCTGAATATCCCGCTCGTAGGCGGTGAACTGCGCCTGAACTTCGGGGGGGAACGTCTGGGAACTGGCCGCGGGCGCGCCAGCCAGGATCCATCGTCGAATGGTGTCTATTTCCGCATCGTTCATTTCCAATTTGAAAAGCTTCAGCGGCATTTCTCTGGTCGAGACCTTTTGCCAAAGGAGGCTGTTTTCCAGTGATCCAGGGACGATGACGGGGCCATTCTGACTTCCTCGCAACGCCAAACGAGCGCTGCGTAAATCAAGTCCGAGTTGGGGTGAACTTTTACCGTGGCAATTGAAACAGTAGCGTGTAAAGAGCGGAAGTACGTCCTTTTCAAATATGGGGTCCGCCGCTGTGCAGGCCACAGACAAGAGCAGGTTTACCACGACCAGCGGCGGGGCCCAGATATGCGTTCTGGTAAATACCGACCGGGATCGACTGTGTGGCGAGTTGCTCATGGATCGTGATGCTCACAGGGGAGTCAGGTAAAGAAACGCTGAGGAGAAGGGGATCCTGCGGCTCAAACGTAGACCTGGTTGCTGACCAGGTCAGGGACGACTTCGGCACCCGTTACGGTCACGTCAGCGGGAGTTTCCTTTCGACCACCATAAGGATATTGGACGCGACGGTGGTCCAGGCCGAGTTGATGTACGACGGTGGCGATCATGTCCGGGACACTGACACGATTGACGACACTGCGGTACCCAAACGGATCGGTCTCCCCGTAAATTAATCCCCGACGAAAGCCACCGCCGGCAAACCAGATGGTGAACGCATTGCGGTTGTGGTCCCGCCCGGTTCCCTGTTGGGTGGTCGGAAGCCTGCCGAATTCGCCGGCCCACATGACGATTGTCTGATCAAGAAGTCCGCGTTGTTTCAGGTCCTTGACGAGGGCAGTAGCGCCTTGGTCTGTTTCGGTGGCAATCTTGGGCATCTGACTGCGAATGTTGCTATGGTGATCCCAGGGTTGGCCGGGGCTGGTCAGGACCTGAACAAAACGGACCCCGGATTCGACCAGACGTCGCGCCATCAAACAGCGGGCACCGTACTTTGCTGTGGCGGGCTGGTCGAGCCCGTACATCGTGCGCGTTGCCGCGGTTTCCTGCGAGAGGTCCAGCACCTGGGGTGCCTCGAGCTGCATCCGCGCCGCTAGTTCAAAATTCTGGATGCGTGTCTCGAGTTCGCTTTCGCCAGGTCGCTGTTGACGATGGGCCGCGTTGAGTTGTTGCAGGAATGCGAGGTTTTCACGCTGGGCCCCAGGGGGTAACGGACGGGCGGGGTTGAGGTGCTGGATCGGAGCGCCACGGGTACTGAATTCGACACCCTGATAGAGGGCCGGTAGATACGCATTGGCCCAGAGTTGCTTTCCACCAATTGTGTAGCCATCGGGATCTCGCAAGACGACATACGCTGGTAAATTCTGGTTTTCCGTTCCCAGTGCGTAGCTAATCCAGGCACCCATGACCGGTCGCCCGGGAAAGATCTTGCAGGTCAGCAGCATGTTTAGACCTTCCAGGTGATTGTTGTGTTCGGTGTGCATGGACCGAACAAAACAAAGGTCGTCCACAATGTTGCTGACGTGCGGTAACGCTTCGGAAATATCCATGCCCGATTCCCCATAGCGAGCGAATTTCAACGGGGACGGCAAGAGCGCGTTTTTGTTGTCCGGCTGATGGATCTCTACACCGTCGGGATGGGGTTGCCCGGCCCGGCGGCTCAATTCCGGCTTGGGGTCGAACAGGTCCATTTGGCTAGGACCGCCGTTTTGGACGAGTTGAATCACAGCGCGTGCGGGTGCCGGGAAGTGGGTCGGCTGGGGACGCAGGCTTTTGCCCCGCTGTACTGCCGCGTTTGCCGCCGATTCGCCGAGTAGGCCAGCCAGAGCTATACGGCCAAAACCGAGGCAGGAAGTTTCCAGGAGGGCACGACGGGATGGGGTAAACATGCTTTTTATGGTCCAATAAAGACGAAGGAAAGAACGTCGTCGAGCCGTGAAACAGGGACTGCAATCGCTATTTTATCGTAAAATAATCGCTGCGCGCAGTTTCCAGAGGCGTCAGGCCTGTCGCATTAAAACAAACCTGCCACGGGGTTGCCTGACTCGACAAGGCGGCGGGGGCGGTTGAGGTTATCGAGGTATTCGGTGGCGGGGTTGATTCCGATTGCGTGGTAGAGTGTGGCGAGCAAATCGTATGGATGCATGGCATCGTCTGCGGGCCAGGCACCGTGGTGGTCGGAACGACCGTAACTGCGGCCTCCGCGGACACCACCTCCGGCGATGAGGAAGCTGTAGCACTCAGGCCAGTGGTCGCGGCCACCGGGTCCGACGTTGTTGGTTGTCTGGGCACCGATCCGCGGTGAACGACCAAATTCGCCGATGGCCACCACCAGGGTAGTTTCCAGCAGGCCGCGTTGCGCCAGGTCTTCTAGGAGTGCCGACAGAGAGTGATCGAGAACAGGGCAGCGGTGGTCTCGCAACATGGGGAAGTTGTTGCGGTGCGTATCCCATGACCCGTCGGGGCCAGGTACGGGTTCTTCGTCCGATCGACCGGGCCAGGTAACCTGAACAAACCGGGTGTCCGCTTCGATCAAACGCCTCGCGAGGAGCAACGATTGACCGAAACGCGTCATTCCATACCGCTCGCGGAGTCGCACTGGTTCCTGGTGTAAATGGAACGCCGCCAACGCCTGGCGGCTTTGCAAGAGTGCCATCGCCTGGTCATAGAAACCGTCGAACGTGGTGTTGGAGTTTTCAATCTGATGGTAGCGTGCGTCGACCACCTTGCGTAAATCAAGTCGGGACGCAATTCGCTCAAGTGGCATGTCTGGTGGCAAAGTGAATCCGGCTGGTGCCAGGGGCTGTGTCGCGTCGTCGTAGAGGGTGTAGGGGTCGTAGGCGGCGCCGTGCAGGCCTGCAGATTGTCCAACCCCGACAATGCGGCCCTCCATCACCGGTGCGCCAACTGCGACATTGCTGAAAGAACCGCGCGGCGCTGGCTGGTAGCGTGCAATGTTGGCTCCGAGCGAGGGGAGGTCCTCACGCGAGGGAGCGACGGCCAACCCGGTAGGTGTAAAGTTTGTCGGGTTATGTCCCGTCATCAGCATATAGATGGCGGCACCGTGGTTGCGGAGCCCTTTGGGATCAACTCCGATCGAACGCACAATAGTGTAGTGGTCGGATTGCTGCGCCAGTTTGGGCAAAACTTCACCCAGTTGCAGACCGGGCGTACGCGTGCTTATCGTTTTGAACTCGCCGCGAATGTCAGCAGGTGCCTGGGGTTTAGGATCCCATAAATCAATATGGCTCGGGGAACCCTGGAGGTAGACCAGCAAGACGGACTTTGCGGAACCGAAACCACGATCCTGGCGGGGCCGGATTTCAGACGATTCGAGTTGCCGTAACAGCTGCGGTAGAGACCATCCCAGCAGCGACATGCCGCCGATCGTCAGGAGTGAACGCCGCGGTAAGCCATGGCGGCCCAGCATACATTGGTCGGATACGGTAAACACGTGTGGTACCAGGTGTCGAGGGATACGTCGGCGGGGGAGTGTGGTGAACCGGTGGTGAGTGTAACGGGAGCCAAAAGCGGACGCGAGGATCAGCGTGTGCCGACCAGTTCCGGTATCGGCATCCCACGGGGCAAGATAGGAACCATCTCCGGTACGCTTTTGAACTCAAATTCGCGGGGTACACGATAGGTTTGACGCCAGTCGATGCCAAGCTGGTGATACATGGTCGCCCAGACGTCTTCAGGGGTGACTGGAGAATCGATCGGTGCGGCACTGATCCGGTCTGATTTGCCAATCACCTGCCCGCCTGGGATCCCGCCACCGGCGAGTCCCATTGTCATCACTCCTGGCCAGTGGTCGCGGCCGACGTCCTTGTTGACGCGGGGCGTACGCCCAAACTCACCACTCCAGACAACCAACGTGCTTTCCAGCATGCCACGGTCGTGCAAATCCTGGAGGAGCGCGGACATGGCCAGGTCCAGCTCAGGCAGAAGTTGATTTTGCAACGCGTTGAAATTGTCTTTATGCGTATCCCAGCCTCCGCGTGAGACCGTGACGAACAGCACCCCGGCGTCAACGAGTCGGCGGGCCATCAGGCACGACTGACCAAGCAAACTGCGGCCATAACGATCGCGGACGCTATCTGGTTCGTGGGAAAGGTCAAACGCCGTGACGGCCTTGTTGGAGGTCACGATGTCAAACGCCTTTTGTTCGTAATGGGTGACCGGTGTGGTTGCCCGGTGCTGCAACTCGTCGCGGCCCGCTTGAATTCGGTCGTAAGCCCGCAGCAGTTCACGCCGCTGCCGGATGCGGTCAATCGTCAGTCCAGCAACACGTGCCGTCATGTTGCGGGGTGGCGGGATGTCCTCCGCTTTGAAAATATCACCTTGCCCATCGTTGTTTGTATCTACCAGGCGACTAGGGATCTTGATCTGGAAAGGTTCACAGCCGCGATGAAGAAAAGCGGATCCGTGGTGACGGTTGACGAGCGTCGGCGGATCTTTCAGCACGACGTAGGGCGGCATTGACTGCTGGTCACCCGTTTCATGCACTACCACCGATCCGAGACTGGGGTGTTCATTCTTGAAAACGACACGGCTGGGCATCCAGCCGGTCAGCATGTAATGCGCTGCCTGCTGGTGTTCAGACTGCACGTGATGGACTGACCGCAGGAGCGCCATTTTGTCAAGATGCCGTGACATGCGTGGCAAATGTTCGGTGACTGCAATGCCTGGCAGTGTGGTTGCGATCGGTTCAAACGGCCCGCGGATTTCGCTGGGAGCCAAGGGTTTGGGGTCGAATGAATCAATCTGGCTGGCGCCGCCTCCCATATACAACTGGATCACCGCCTTGGGGCGAGTGGCAGGCAGTGCGGCGCCCAGCCTACCGTTGGGCAGCGCGGTGGCAAATCCCCAGCCGCCCAGGGTGCCGGCGGAGATTTGGAGAAATCCGCGTCGACTCGTTGGACCGACGGGATTGCGTGTACACAGGGAAAGGTGCATGGCGTATTTCCTTGAGTTGGCACTGGTTGAAATTCTATCAAATAACGTGGCCTGCTCCCAATCAGAATGGCACCGGTCGCACCCCGTCTTGCGTGGTGGCCGCCTGGCGCATTGTGTGCGGGCGGGGCACCGGGTGTATACTTGCCAGCGTTCTGGTGGCTCGGATCCACCTGGTTTCGGCGAACATGACCGGTCGCGTCGGGTGAAAGTGGCCGCAGCGAAAGGGTGCGATATGCGAACTGCGCGAATACTTCTGGGAATGGTCGCCTGCACAGCCTCGCTCGGCGCGGATTGGCCAACGTATCGTGGTAGTCCGAGCCGCAGTGGGTATGTTCCGCAGCAGTTACCCGGGAAACTGAATTTGATCTGGAAACGCCGGTCTGTGCATCCACCTCAACGAGCCTGGCCTCGGTCGAAGCGCCAGTTATTTGACGCCTGTTACCAGCCGGTGATGTGTGGCGGACGCGTGTTTTTTGGAAGCTCGGTGGATGGCAGCGTTCGCTGTCTGGATGGGAAGACGGGACGCCAGTTGTGGCAATGTTTCACCGGCGCACCGATCCGATTTGCGCCGGTCGCCTGGGCGAACCGGGTCGCGGTGGCTAGCGACGACGGCCGGTTGTACGTACTGGAGGCCGAAACAGGATCTGTCGTTTGGGTACATCGTGGTGGTCCGCGGGATGCGTGGCGATTGGGGAATGAACGGATGGTATCCAAGTGGCCAGCGCGCGGCGGTCCCGTCCTGTTGGATGGAATCCTCTATTACGCCGCCGGAATTTGGCCCAGCGATGGGATCTACATTTATGCGTTAAAGAGCGAGACAGGAGAGGTTGTCTGGTCGAACACGGATTCGGGCGGCCTGTACATGGCCCAGCCACACGGTGGTGCCAACGCGGCCAGCGGGCTGGCGGCTCAGGGGCATTTGTCGGCCCTGGGAAAACGTTTGTTTGTGCCTACCGGCCGGGCCATCCCCGCGGCGCTTGATCGGGCCGATGGGAGACTGGCTTATTTCTATCTGCAGAAAAATCGAGCGGTGGGGGGGACTTCTGTGGTGCTCACCGATCGTTACATGGTGAACAGTGGCGTTGTCTTTGACGCGCTGAGTGGCGAGGCGCGGGGGAAATTGAAGGGGCGGGTGGTGAGCGCGTTTCCCGGAGGGCTGTTGAGTGCTGCGGGCGGCGAAATCCAAGCGGTGTCGACGAAGGTTGCGAACAAGCCAGATCGAAAAGGGAACCTCAAGCCACAATTGGATCTTGCGGAACTCTGGACGGAAAGTGGTTTGGGAACGGTGACTAGCCTGATTGTGGCAGGTGACACGGTGGTGGCAGGTGGGGCAGGCCATGTGGATGGCCTGGCACTGGGCGAGATCACACCCGCTAAACGGCGGCAGTGGCAGTTGGACGTCGATGGGGCTGTCTATGGGCTGGCGGTAGCGGACGACAAACTCTACGTGGCCACGGATCACGGCACGCTTTATTGTTTCGGTACTGGCGGGCCGGAGTCGGCGGTGAGCATTGAGCCAAGGGAGACAGAGGCCTACAAAGCGAATCCGCTAATCACGCGGGGCGTCGAGGAGATTTTGCGGGCGACTCGGGTCCGAGAAGGTTATTGTCTGGATCTGGGCTGCGGGGACGGTCAGTTGGCGTATGAACTGGCGAAACGTACCGACCTGACAATTTTTGCCGTCGATGATGACCTCGCCAACGTCCGGAAAGCGCGGAGCAAGTTGACTGCGGCCGGTTACTATGGGGATCGGGTGACCGTGCACTACGCGCCACTGCGGGACACCGGATACCCGCAATATTTTGCCAACCTGATCGTTTCAGCGCGTGCCTTGGAAGAGGACCTCGGGCCACAGGTGATCAAGGAAGTGTCTCGGTTGCAACGGCCCTATGGCGGCACGGTCTGCTGGGGGCGTGTCGGGCAATTGGAATTGACGAAACGGGGTGCCTTGGCAGGTGCCGGGAGCTGGACCCATCAATATTCCAATCCCGCCAATACCGTCAGTTCAGACGACGCGCTGGTGAAAGGCAAACTGGGAATCCTCTGGTTCCGCGACGTTGGTCTGGAGTTGCCGCAGCGCCATGGTCGCGGACCTGCTCCGCTCTTCCATGAGGGGCGACTGTTTCACGAAGGCCTTGACGAAATTCGGGCGATTGATGCCTACAACGGTCGCCAATTGTGGTCGTACCAGCTTTCAGGGGTCCTGAAAGCTTACGATGGCGACCACCTGATGGGGACGTCCGGGACCGGAAGCAACTACTGCGTGACGGGTGACGGTGTGTTCGCCCGGCATCGTGATTTTTGCGTACGGATTGATGCTCGTACCGGGCAACCTCTGGGGGAGTTCAAGGTCCCGGGGAAACAGAGTGAGCGTGACAACGTGTGGGGCTATATTGCCTCCGATAGCGGTCGGTTGTACGGCTCCCGCGCTGATCCTACTCATGTCGTCACCTATCGCTACAAGCAAGGAGGTGATATGCGCCAACAGTTGACTGAATCGGATCTGTTCTTCGCGTACGATGTGGCGTCGGGTAAACTTTTGTGGCAATACCGTGCACAACATTCGATTCGGCACAACGCGATTGCGATCGGCCAGCGGTATGTCTATCTGATTGATCGGCCCCAGGCGGTTAGCGACAGGGTGAAACGCGCCACTGCGCCCCAGGCGCAACAATCCGGGGCGTTGGTCGCGTTGGATAAAGAGAACGGCACGCTGGTCTGGAAACGGGATACTGACATTTACGGAACGACGTTGGCGGTGAGTGATACGCATGGCGTGGTCGTCATGAGTTATCAGAATTCGCGGTTCAAGCTTGACTCAGAACTCGGCGGCCGATTGACGGCGTTTTCCGCTGACTCGGGGGAACCCTTGTGGGATAGAAAGGCGGATTACCAATCGCGTTTGACCTTAATGGACCGCACGGTGGTTGCTGATGGGGGCGCTTGGGACCTGATCAGCGGGAAACCGCGGAAGTGGAATTTTGAACGCAGCTATGGCTGTGGTGTCTTGAGTGGTGGCAAGAGTATGCTCTTTTTCCGGTCTGCCACACTGGGCTATTTTGACATTGCCAAGAATGACAAGGTCCAGAACTTTGGTGGGGTCCGGCCGGGTTGCTGGATTAACGCGATTCCCGCCGGTGGGTTGGTCCTTGTGCCGGATGCGTCGGCAGGCTGCAGTTGCAGCTATCTCAACCGTTCCTGGTTCGCCCTGGAACCGACTGGGGAGTGAAGTCTCGGTGGCGGCAGGCGGGCATCCGCGTTTCCGCAGAGGGCGGACGCAGCTATAGTGAAAGCGATGCGCGTATTGCTGGAAAGTATGCAGAGAGAGTCTCTCAATCTGGAGGTGAGTGGTAATGCGACAGGCAGTTCTGGCACTAATCGTTCTGGTGACGGTCGCTAGCGACATCCGGGATGCGGCTGCAGCAGCACCCCGTTCGCTAGCCGAGGCGCAAAATGTGGCGCAACTGACAGGGTTACCTATTCTGGCAATTGCGGGTCGAGACACGTGAGGCGCCTGCAAGGTGCTGGAGAAACGGTTGGTGAGCGACCGTAAACTGGCACCCCTGGTGGCACAGTTCGTGCCGCTGAAAGTCGATGTCTCGAGTGCGGACTGGCGGACTCTGTCGAGCCAGTACCCGGTTGCTGGCAATACGATTCCCGTGGTCTACGTGATTCGGGCGGATGGGCAGAAGATTTTCGGCGCACGTAAAGCGTTGTCCGGTGACGAGCTGCCACGGATGTTGCGGGCGGCACGCGGTCAAGCAGGCGGGACCCTCAACGCACAACAACAGTCGGTGGTTCGTAGTGCTGTGGCGGAGGCCCGCGACGCGTTCAACCAGGGCCAGGTTGCCAAGACCATCAAAGCGTTACGGCCGCTAGCCAAATTGGGTCCCCTGGGACAGATTCCCTGTTATGCGAAGGCAGTGGTTGAAGCCAACTCGCTTGCTCAGAAGCTGGTGGACCGTGGCAGAACGGAATTGAAAAAGATCCAGCAGACGCTGGCGAAAAACAAGGAGGTGTTCCCGGCGCTGCTGGCGCTGGTCACCGTAGAACGCGCTTATCGGCCGCTGAACGCGTTGAACCGGGAGATCGGCAGTGTCCTCCGTGAAACGTCACGGAAAACTGAATTCAAACCTCTGTTGGCGCAGGCCAAGGCGATCGACAAGGCGCGGTTGCGGGCGACGGCCCGCGGAGGTTTGGCGAAAGCCGTGCGCGAGATGACGGCGTTGGTGATTCTTTACCGTGGTGATGCGGCCGAAGCGACGGCGCGGGTCGAATTGGAGAAACTCGCGGGCAAGGACTTCCAGGTGCCAGAGTTGGTTCCTGGTGAGTTGCGAACGTGGCAGGATGACACCGGCAAATTTCGCATCGTTGCTAAACTCGTTGAGCATCGGGGATCAAAAGTGGAGTTGGAACGAGAGACGGGAGACCGTGTTACGGTGCCCATCACGCGTTTGAGCACGGTGGACCGGGCGCTACTGCGTGCGGCACAGAAATGACCCTGCGGGCAGCGTGGAGCTGCATTCGCGGTCGCAGCACCTAATCGAGATACAGGAACTCGTTGGTGTTGAACGCTGCCAGGCAAAGGTCGCTGAAAGCCGCCGCGCTGGCCAGAGACAGCTCGGTGGGCCGGGGGATCGGTAAGGCAAGCTGCGACGGTTCCCGGTTTGCAGTTTGCAACAGCATCGTTTGACGACCGTGAAATGTTGCCAGGAGCTTAACCTCGGCTGGGGTCGCGGCCCGCGAGTAGATGCGTCGAAACAACGCCTGGAAACAGGCGGCGTCGACCTGGGAGCGGTCCCGTAGCAGGACGCCGGCCAGACGGCGGGCTGCATCGAGAGAGAAACGCGAGTTGAGCAACAGGAGCGATTGGGGCGCGGTGGTGGATTGACTGCGACGCGAGCAGCTCGCATTGCCGTCCGGACGGTCAAAGGCGTCGAAGATCGGGTAGCGGAGATTGCGGCGGGCGAAAAGATAGATGCTACGCCGATAGTGGTCGGCCTGCCGCGGTGAAACTTTCCATTGGTTCTTAAGCAGCGTCTGCAGGAGCTCCGGAGGTAACGGCGCCATGATGCCAGGGCCGCCCCGCGCCGAGGAAAGTGATCCGGATGTAGCCAGCATGGCGTCCCGTAACGCTTCGCCGGATAGTCGGCGGCGCGGGAAGCCTGCCAGCCAGACGTGTTCTGGATCCGCGGCCGATTTTCCGTCGTGCCCCGCCTGACGGTAGGTGGCTGAGGTAACGATGATTCTCCGTAATTGTTTGACGCTCCACTGCCGCTTCACAAACTCGGTGGCCAACCAATCGAGCAAAACGGGATGTGAAGGAGGATCCCCGATGGTGCCGAAATCACTTGGCGTGCGCGACAGGCCTTGTCCGAAATGCGACTGCCAGATTCGGTTCACCATGACCCGCGAGGTGAGTGGGTTCGCGGGATCAGCGAGCCAGCGGGACAGAGCCAGGCGGCGGCCACTGCTGGCGCCAGGTGCGGGTTGCGGGACCGCGATCGCGGCCGGGTTGGCGATGCGCGGGAAAGCAGGCAGGACGACGGGGCCTGGTCGCCGCCAGTCACCTCGTAGCATCAGGTGGCTAATCGGCGGCGTTTCCCGTTCGCTGAGCAGGCTTAACGATTGGTTCCGTTTAACTGCGACGGCGGGTTCAAAAATCGCTCGAAAACGGTAGAAATCCGCCTGACTGATCGGGTCGTATTTGTGGTCGTGGCATTGGGCACAGCCAATCTGTAGACCAAGTAAAACGCTGCCAATGGTGCTGGTCAGTTCATTTAGCACGTTGTGGAGACGTTCTTGCTGCGAGTTAATGTCCGGCATGTCGGGACCAGAAAGGCAAAATGCCGTAGCAATTCGGGCCTGATCATTTGCCGGCAGTAACTCGTCACCGGCCACTTGTAACGCCATGAACTGATCGTAAGGCAGATCGGCATTGAGCGCGTCAATGACCCAATCGCGATAACGCCAGGCCTGTTTGCGGATCAGGTCGTGTTCAAATCCGTCGGTTTCCGCGAACCGCGCCAGGTCGAGCCAGTGCTGTGCCGCGTATTCCCCGTACGCCGGTGAGGCGAGCATTTGGTCGACGACGCGGTCTACCGCGTCCGCCTCGTTGCGACCCGACCAGGTTTCCAACTCATGCGGCGTGGGTGGCAGCCCCCGCAGGTCATAGGAGAGACGCCGAAAATAGGTGTGCGGTGCGGCAGGGCGGGCGGGCCGCAATTTGTGAGTGCGCCACTGATGGGCGATCCAGCAGTCGATGGTGTTGCGAGCGCTAGCCTGTTGGGCGGGGGGCGTCACAGCGGGACGCAGCGGCCGGAAAGCCCAGTGGTCGCGGTCAACGGCGCTGATGGGAGTTTCCGTGACGTCGACGGCGGGGGGAGCCGCTGCCGACATGTTCGGTAGGAATGCGACCCCCGCGATAAACCAGCCGAGGAGCATTTCCAACGGTGGCAGGCGCCGCGTCGCGGGTCGGGCTGGCGACTCCTGGATCATGTGGCAAGATCCTCGATCACACGCGCTTCACCCGGTCCCGTTAACCGCTCGTCGAGGCCGTTGTGGAAATAGGTGAGCGTTTCGTGGTCGATTCCCAACAGGTGCAGAATCGTGGCGTGCAGGTCATTGACGTGCACGGGCTTGTCTGCCGCCCGGAGGCCGATGGCGTCAGTGGCGCCGTAGAAACGACCTCCTGGAACACCACCTCCGGCGAGCCAATAACTGAAGCCCCATGGATTGTGGTCGCGACCAGTCCCTTGTTCGCTCATCGGCATACGACCGAACTCGCCCCCCCAGATAACCAGGGTGTCGTCCAGTAAACCGCGTTGCCGCAGGTCTATCAGTAGACCGGCGATGGGCAAATCCGTTTGGGAACAGAGCTGGGTATGATTCTTGAGAACGTCGTTGTGGGCATCCCAACCATTGGTGCCACCGGCATAGATTTGAACAAAACGGACACCGCTTTCAATCATTCGCCGGGCCAGGAGGCAGCGTTGGCCGAATTCCCGTGTGCGTTTATCATGGAGTCCGTACAAGGCATGCGTTTGATGTGTCTCGCGATCGATGGCGACCAGTTCGGGTGCTGCTGACTGCATACGGAATGCGAGTTCGTAGGCAGCAATGCGGGCTGATAATTCATCGTCGCCACGGCGTTGTCCCGCGTGTCGACGATTGAGCCTCTGCAGGAGCCCAAGAATATTGCGCTGCTGGGGCCCGGAAATTTCGGCGGGAGGTTGCAAATCCAGAATAGGTGCGTCGCCCGGACGGATGGTGACCCCCTGATAGGTGGCAGGCAGGAAGCCACTTCCCCACGCCGGAGGTCCGCCTTTGAGGCCGCCACCCGGATCGGGGAGTACGACGAAGGCTGGCATATCGGCGTTTTCAGTACCGAGCCCGTAGGCCAGCCAACTGCCTACACTCGGACGTCCCATCAGGATGCTACCGGTGTTTGTCTGATAGACGGATTGGGGGTGGTTGACGCTGTCGCCATGTAGGCTACGGATGACAAACAAGTCGTCCGCCTGCGACGCGATGTGCGGCAGAAAATCACTGATTTCGAGCCCCGATTGGCCGCGGGGTCGAAACGGTTTGAGGGGGCCGAGGAGCGGGTTCCTGGCAACGTTGCGACGGGTCATCACCGCCCCGAAGCTATCCGGCAGCGGCTGGCCGGAATAGCGGATCAAATCGGGTTTGGGGTCAAAGAGATCCATGTGCGCGGGGCCGCCGTGCATAAACAGCCAGATCACCCGTTTTGCCCGCGGTGGCATCGCCGAAGCCTGGGACGGCGTGGATGTCAGGAGCGTCGCTAAGGCCAACGCGCCGGCACCGCCACCGGCTTGACTTAGCCACTGCCTGCGATTGAGGCTGTGTGAATTGCTGGTTGCAGTCATGGAAGCGGGCATCGGAAGGTGGGACGCATCCAGCCCTGACGAGCTGGTTATTTCAAGGGGACGGTGCAATCTTCGCGATTGCCGTTTGGACCGCAGTGGAGACAGCCGGGTCCGCGTGTTCGCGGTGTGTTTCCAACGCCGGCAGTGCCACTGCTGCGCCGGGTCCAAACCGTTCCAGGCAGGTTGCGGCCATTTTCAACAGACGGGGGCTGTCACTCTGTAGCAGTTTCGCCAGCGGTGCGATTGATTCGGGGCCAATCCGCCTGAACGTGCGCGGTAGCGTCGTGTCGTCCGCAGGAGGGTCGAGTGTTGTCAGGGTGGCAATTAATGCCGGTATCGCATCCTTGGCGGCGGCACCGAAGCGTCCCAGGGCACGGGCTGCGCTGAGGACTACCTCAGGACGCTCCTGGCTGAGATGGGGTATCAAGAGGGCCACCGCAGGCAAACTGTGCGGGCGTGCCTGGGTGAGGGCTGTGACCGCGGCAGCTCGTACGTTGGCTTGCGTATCGGCAACCGCGGCGACCAGTTGCGGCAGGTGAGGAATCGTTGCCTCACCGAAAGTACCTACCGTGAGCAACGCCTGACCACGGACCGTTGCGTCGGCATCCTGGGTGGCTTTCAGCAGGGGTTCCAGCGCATCGAGCGACGGGTTGGCCATGTGCCCCAGCGCGGCGGCGGCGCCCCGCCGGCGGGCAGGTGATTCGTGAGCCAGCGCGGCGACCAGGGGCGCTACGTGGCCGATACGTCCCAGTGCCTCAGCAGACAACACCGCGACAGTGGCTTCCGCATCGTCGAGAAGTTCTAACAGTGCCGGCACGGCAGAGCCCGCGGGCGGTCCCATCCAGCCGAGGCTGCGGGCAGCGCCACCGCGGGCGGGTGGCTGTTCCGCTTGGAGCGTCTCGAGCAAAACAGGTAGCGCGGCAGGCCCGATTTGGCTCAAGGCGTAGCCATATCGGTAGGCGCGTTGGCCCCCATCGGACAGCCCTGCCACCAGTTTTGAAATGGCCGGTTCCGCTGACGGTCCGATGCCAGCCAAGGCACTGGCCGAGCGGCTCCAGACCTGCTGGTCCGCATCGTCCAGGGCCACCATCAGGGCAGCGACGGCGGGCGCCGCCTGCCTTCCCAATTGGTCGAGGTCGTAGGCGGCATTGCGCCGCGCTGGAAGGTCTTTGGACTGCAACGCTTCGATCAGCGCTTCGACCGAAGCGTTCTCAGCTTCGCTCCCGGTACCAGCCAGGGGTAGCCAGCAGAGCAGAACTGCTAGAGGCCAATGCATTCTATTCATGGCTGCCCTCACGGTCCCGTGTTGACGGGAGCTCAAACCAGGTTCGACAACTGTCCCGTACTGTCGCCCAGCCGAGGGACTGGAACGCCGATGCGGTGCAACATCGACAAGAGTAGGTTCGCCATGGGGGTTTCTTGTTCGTAGCGCACATGCCGGCCCGTGCGCAGGCTGCCCCCGCCGCCACCCGCCAGCAGAATCGGGAGGTTCTCGTTGTTGTGGGCGTTGCCATCACTGATGGCACTGCCGTAACAGATCATTGAGTGATCGAGCAAACGGCTCCCGTCTGGCTCGCGTACTGAAGCCAAACGCTCCAGAAGATAGGCGAGTTGCTGGATGTGGAAGCGGTTGATCTGCCGAATCTTGTTTTGTTTCTCGGCTTTGCCTTGATGGTGCGACAAGTCATGGTGGCCGTCGGGGACATCGATGAAGGAATACGAGCGATTACTACCTTCATTGGCCAGCATAAAGGTGCTGATACGAGTCAGATCGCATTGGAACGCCAGTACCATCATGTCACACATCAGGCGGACGTGTTCTGGATAGTTGTCAGGGATGCCCTCAGGTTTGATCAGCCCTGGCAAGTTCGTGAGACGTTCTGTGGTTTGTTGCTCCGCGCGTGCGATACGCCGTTCGATCTGGCCCACGCCCGTCAGGTATTCGTCCAGTTTACGTTGATCGGTTTTTCCCAAGAGGGACTGTAGCCCGCGGGCTTCTTCGGCCACGCTATCCAGGATGCTCTTTTTCAATAGCCGACTGCGGCTGTCCGCAACGCCCTTGTTATCACGGAAGGAAAACAATCGTTCGAAGACCGCCCGGGGATTGTTGGATTTACTCACCGGGGTGCTGGCGGAACTCCAGGAAATGCAGGAAGAGTAGGCGCAGCTGTACCCGGAGTCACAGTTACCTGATACGTGGGAACCGTCACAGCCAAGCTCGAGCGAGGGAAAGAGCGTGGCGTCGCCCACGTGGGCGGCTGCCAGCTGGTCTGCGGAAATGCCGACTTGCAGGTTGGCTCCATGAGTTTTGCGGGGCTGACAACCCGTCAGGAAGGCGGCGCAAGCGCGGGCATGGTCTCCCGCCGCGTCGCCATTGGCGCGGCCTTTGTCGTGGGTCAGGCCGCTCAACACGAGCAGGTCATCCTGGTGCGCTGTTAATGGATCCAGAATATAGGGGAGCGTATAGTCGTAGCCCTCGTCAGCGGGTGTCCAATCGGGCAGATGTACACCGTTGGGGACCATCAAAAATGCCATGCGACGTGGCGGTGCGGCAGGCTGTGCCGCCCGCGCAACGTGCGGCTGCATCGCCTCCAGGGCAGGCAACGCCAGGCTGGCGCCGATTCCGCGTAACACGGTCCGTCGAGAGAGGCGTCGTGCCGTTGTCATGGCTCTATTTCCAAGGAGTGAAGGATTTTCAAGGGGTGAGGGCTAGCTGAGTCTCTGGTATCGACAGCAAGTGGAACGGTTCTGTATCAAAAGGTCCGGCCGGCCGAGCCCGCCTCAGCGGGATTCGCGGTACTGGAACGCGTCAGTCTGTACGACGGCCATGATTAACTGGGAAAATCGATAGTCGCCGGCGGCGAGGGTTTTCATGATCTCGTCCACCGCGCAGCGATCGTAAAACTCCAGGCCACGTCCTAACGCATATGTTAGCATCTTTTCACTCAGGCAGCGACAGAACTGTTCACCACGGGAAGTGCGGAGCAGGTGGGCAAGTTCGTGGGGTTTGGCGAAGGCCTGCCCATCCGGCAGGGTCCCGCCGGCGTCGACGGGAAAGGCACCGTCTTTTTCGCGCCAGGCCCCGATGGCGTCGAAGTTCTCAAACCCGAATCCGATGGGATCCATCAGTTGATGGCAGGAGGCACACAGCGGGTTGGCGCGGTGGGCTACCATCCGCTGGCGTAGCGAACCGGCTGCTTCCGCCTGCTCACCTTCGGCGAGCTCTTCGACGCCCGGCGGCGGATCCGGGGGAGGGGTACCAAGGATATTTTCTAGAATCCACTTGCCGCGTTTCACTGGAGATGTGCGTGTGGGGTTGGAGGTGAGCGTGAGAATACTGGCGTGGGTCAGGACACCTGCACGTTGGCCGGACGCCAAGGCGACGCGGCGGAAATCCTCGCCTTCCACAGCTGGCATGCCATAGTGGCGCGCCAGGCGTCGGTTGACATAGGTAAAGTCGGCATCCAGCAAATCGAGCACATTGCGATCGCGCCGCATGACTTCCGTAAAAAACAGTTCGGTTTCCCTGATCATCGCATCCCGCAGCCCGTCGTCGAACTCTGGGAATTGCTTGCGGTCCGGTTCAATCTCGGCCAGTTTGCGGAGGTTGAGCCACTGCCCGGCAAAGTTTTTCACCATGGCCTCGGCTTTTTTGTCCTGCAGCATCCTCAAGACCTGTCCTTCAAGGACACCCGGAAGGTGGAGAACTTGCTTTTCCGCCAGGGTGAATAAGGTATCGTCTGGCGCGCTGCTCCAGAGAAAATAGGACAGGCGTGTGGCCAGTTCGAAGTGGTTTAGGCGGCGTGCCGGGTGGCCTTCGGGTGGGTCGGGTTCCACACGGTAGAGGAAGTGCGGGGAGACGAGGATGCCTTGCAGTGTGAACTGGACCGCTTCCTCGAAAGAGCTGCCGTGCTGCCGCGCCAGCTGGTAGAGTTTCAGCAGGCGTTTGTCTTCGGGTGCAGTCGTGGGGCGTCGGAAGGCCATCCTGGCGAGGCGCCGGATAAGGACCGTCGCGGCGTCGGCCGTCGCTTCGGCCTTGGTGCGTGTGGTGGCCTCCGGCAGAGGCCCACGGATCTCCACCCGGTGAACGATCAGGTTGCGGTCGGCGTTCGGCTTGTAATAGTCGTTGAGGAAGCTGAGTCCCAGGGTGTGTTCGCCAGCTTCTGCAGGGACTGTGAGTCGGAATAGTTGCGGTGTGGTTTCGGTAGCGGAGACCGCCAACGTTGTGATGCGAGCACCCTTGAATTCAACGCCCATTTGGACGGGCTCGTTGGCTGCCTGGTGGCCAAAGGCAAAGATCGCCAGTTCGTAGTGACCCTGGCTGGGGAAAACAACCTTGGTTGACATGGTCCCGTTACTGGTCAGCATCTGGCCCCCATGTGCGTATTTTGCGACTGGACCTGTCGTCAATTCCTCCCCACGTAAACGTCTGACGAGCAGACGGTCGGATGCGGGGCTGGCCAGTACCTGAGGGCTGATGATGCCAGCCGCTTCAAAATACTTGTCCATCAACACCGGAGGCAGGGAGAGTACATCACCAATGTGGTCAAATCCGTACCCCACATCGTCGGCGGGGAAATGAACTGCTGGTTCGTAGTTGACGCCAAACAGGTCGCGCACGGTGTTGCGGTATTCAAACCGATTGAGGCGTCTCAGGGTGACTCGCCCCGGCCGGGCCTCCTGAACGCAATCAAGGCTGGTGGCGGTCTGCTGGATCCAGCTCGCCAGGAAGGCCCGCTCCTCGTCGGTCGGTTGGGGGGCCTCGGCCGGAGGCATGGCCTTGAGAGAGAGTTTCTGTGCGATCAGGGTGGCCAGCTGAGGCGATTTCTTGACCGCCTCGGCGTTGGCCAAGGGCTCCAGGCTAAGATCGCCCGCGGACTCACCGTTGCCGTGGCATTCGAAACAAAGTCGCTTTAGCAGTGGGGAGATCCGCTCCGTGAACGCGGTTTCGCGGGCATCCTTCGGGTCGGCGGCCGATAGTGTCACGGTCGACACGGCAGCCACAATGATGGCGCGGAAGAAGTGTGGTCGCATCACAGCGGGGAGACTCCCGGGTAAAGAGGAGGTGACCAGGGCGGTGTACGGCCTATTGTGCCGTACCGGCACCCTGGGTCAACTCTCTTGCGTTGGAGACGCCACCGTGCGACGAGTGACTCGCAACGCCTGGCTGGGAACCCAAATGGGTGCTGGCTGGCGGCACAGCCACGTGTAATGTTATGAAATCATGGGTGTAATTCCTGTTGCTCCACTTCGTCTTCTGATTCCTCAGCGTCCAGGATGTCCAAGTGCGCAGGGTCGAAGAAACGCGCCATCGACATGCGGAATGGGACCAGTAACGCGATTAACAGAGGAAAGAAGATGCCCAGAGCGAATCCCTGAATTTTCGCCGTTTTGAGGACCCAGAGCGAGACCAGTCCCAATAACTGCAACGCCGTGAAAACGTGGATGGTCTTGATGGGCACGGTGCGAATGTAGTGGGTCTTTGGATAGAGCGCCGGATCGGTGACCCAGAGTCGAATGCGATCGAAGAAATCGTTGCCGCCGAGGGTGGTAAATCCCATATAGAGGAAGAGCCCAAACAATACCGCATTGGGAATAAGGGTAACCATGGGCAGGAACAGCAACGAGGCGCCGATCAACAGGTGAACGAGTAACGGTGAAACTCGATTTTCCCGCACTTCTTTGATTCGTTCACGCATCTCGCCTCCCACGTCGACGGTTTCCTGCGTCGCGAGACTCTTTACGTGGTTCAATGCGTGCACTGTGGCGGCGACCATCCAGGGCAAACCGAAGAGGGAACCAATGAGCGTGATCAAGCCGACGACGAGCAGGTCCAGATGGAACCCCGCACCCTTGACGAGACGGTTTCCCGGGGAATTGACGAGTCTGGTGGTGATGTTCTGGTCCAAGTAAAGCAGAATGGTTGCCATCAATGCGGGCACAACAGAGCCTGCAATGACCCACCAGGGGACGGTAAACATATCGACGAGCGTGGGCAGTTCCAGTTTGTCGGGGACAGTAGCCACCTCCAGGCTGATACCGTCAGGCGTTCCGATCTCGTAGGAGCTCCCGCCCAATTCAAGTTTGGCGTTCAACGCGCCAAACGTAACGGCGACAAAGGTCATGACGCCGATGGCAATCGAAGGCCCAAAGTCGGCAAGAAATTCACGCACCGTTGATCGCATGTAGCTGCTGTTGCGAAACACTTTAAGATTGCGGGCAATCATGAAGGTTCCCATGGCCAACACGAGCGTCAAGAAAGCAGTCTCGTAGGAGATGGCTTCCTGGCCGACGGGGGGCGTTGTAAATGGGGTGACGACACTCTTGATGGCTTCGACGATGAAGATGACCGCGACCAGCGCGGCGAAAATCTCATCGGTGAAACGCGTGAAGTATTTCATCAGGTAACTGAGATCCAACACGGCGCAGAGGATTAACAGAATTCCGGACCATACGCCGACCCAGGCGTATGTGGGGAGGAATGGGATTTCGGTGCTTTGGCATGTTGAATAGAGCAGGCCGGTGAAGATCACGATGGGGCCGGTGCCGCCAAGAATGGTGAGTGGTTGACCGGAAAACAGGGCGAAGCAGACGCCACCAATTGCCGTCACGATCAGCATTTCAGGGGTGCCGATCTCGCCTCCGGTGGCGACGGATGTCAAGAGTCCGAAAGCGATGGCGTTTGCCAGACATGCAAAGAACATAAAGAGAGATGATCCAAGAACCTTGGGGTGAAGTCCTTGGGTGAAATCGCTGACGTAATGCGGGAGGCGGCGGTGGATGTCGTCGATCAGTCCGCCACAGAAACGTCCTGTTCGCTCGAGTCCTTGATTGGTGTTGGTCATAGTTCTTCTCAGTGACGCTTCGTTGAGTGGTTTCGGCCCAGGTTATTGGGCAAACCGACAGTTAGGATGGGAGGAAACGCACGCCCGGCACAAATCCGGTACGTTGGCTCTTTGGCAAACCGACAGGCATCAGGCAGGAACAATGCCAGCCGAGGGATGCTTCCAGACAGACGTGCTGAGTGCGTGGCGAGATGCAGGGTGCGACCAGCAACGCGGCCCGACCATGCTTCAGGTGAGTAGTGGCGCCAGCAACCCATTGGGAAGGCGGTGGCCCTGTCGAGCTGGTAAGCGGCCTAGCTGCCAGGGACGCGGCCGCAAGTTGCGAGACACCGAACGCCGGCCGAGCAAGCATCGTGCGCCCCTCCTCGCTCGCTGCGAATGCGACGTCGCGAAGATTGGAGCCACTTCTTCCTTTTGTTCCTCTTCAAACGGTGCATCCGTTTCGCTGGCAGTGCCGGTTGCAGGTCCAATCGGCAGCGGTGCTGTGAGGAGCGCGGCACAAAGTAACACATGCCGTAGTGTTGGGCCAAGCGAGAATGACCAGTCGGACGACGTCACTCTTGGGTTCCTTGTTTCGAAGAACTACCACTACGGTGATAGTATCGAACGTCCCATTACTGGGCAACCCGAATCAACGAGTCACCTAGCGGCGGTGACGCAGGTGCGTTACCGCCGCTGGCACTGGCGCGTGAACAGGTGTCTCTTGGGGGGGGCAGTAAGGGCTCAAGCTAGCAAGCCCGGGATGACCTCGCCCGGTTGGCCGTCGAGCAGCGATTGCAGACGGCCGTTCTGTTTGTAGGTCAGTTCGTCGGCGCTGAGTCCGAAGAGGTGCAGCAGCGTTTTGTGGTAGTCGTAATGGTTCACAATGTTTTCGACGGCGCGATGTCCGAACTCGTCGGTGGTACCATACGTGCCGCCCGCTTTGAAACCACCACCCGCAACCCACATGCTGAACCCGTAGGTGTTATGGTCACGACCAAAGTTGGCGATCCCCGTGTCATTCTGAATCACGGGAAGTCTGCCCATTTCACCACCCCAATGGACGACTGTGGTGTCGAGCAGACCGCGCTGTTTCAGGTCTGCCACCAGGGCGGCGGCGGGCCGGTCCACTTTCTGGCAGGAGCGGGGCAGCGACGTGCGGATGCTACCGTGGTGGTCCCAGTATTGATTCTTGGTAAACAGTTGGATGAAACGAACGCCCCGTTCGACCAGACGGCGCGCAATCAGGCAACGCGTGCCGAACTCGCGGGTAGCATCCTGGTCGATACCGTACATGGCCTGGGTGGTTTTGGTTTCCCGATTGATATCGAGGGCGTCGCCCGCGGCGGTCTGCATGCGGGCGGCCAACGCAAAATTAGAGATCCGGGCTTGCAGCTCAAGTTCCCGTTTGCGGGCTGCCTGATGTTGCTGGTTGAGGTCATTGAGTAGCTGCAGAAATCGTTTTTGTGCGCCGCCAGTAAACTGTTTAGGCGCATTGAGGTTGAGAATGCGTGGTTCGACGGGACGGATGACGGTGCCCTGGAAGAGGGAGGGGAGCCAGCCATTGGACCAGTTGAGGACCCCTTCAACGGGCAGCCCCGCCGGGTCGGTCATGGCGATGTAGGCAGGCAGTTCGTCCGTCTCTGCTCCCAGACCATACGTGACCCAGCTGCCCAGGGAGGGGCGACCGCCCTGGGTGCGGCCACTGTTCATGGCGTGGATCGACTGTCCGTGATTGTTGACGCCAGTACGCATCGAACGGATCACCAGGATGTCGTCGACCACCTCGGAAAGGCCAGGAAGCAACTCGGATAGATCGGTGCCCGACTGGCCGTATTTGCGGAATTTCCAGGGCGAACCAAGGATTCGCGAACTGGCCTGGGCGGCGTTATCGTATTTGATCTCGCCGGGAAACTGCTGCAGGTGCATCCGGTTCAGCAGTGGTTTCGGATCCATCAGGTCCATTTGACTGGGGCCGCCTTGCATGAACATCGAGATCATGGCGGTTGCCTGCGGACGCGCCACTGGCGTCTTGGCTCGCAAGTCAAAACTTCGCAAACCGAGATCGGGTTTGACCGGTTCGGCCAGCGCCGCCTGGTCACTGAGCCAGGCCAGCGTGGCGGGTACACCGGCCAGCGCGGTGCGGGCCAGGAAATGACGGCGGGTTGAGGCCGCATCGCGACGTGGCGGATTCTTTGGGTGTGGCACGGCTCGGATTCCGTTTTGTGGGTTAGTCAATGTAGAGGAACTGATTCGACGCCAGGATCGCCTGACAGGCGGCGGCAAGTGCCCTGAGTTCGGCTGGGGCCGTGGGCTTGCCGGTCGATTCGGTACCGCTCTCAGCGGTTTGAGTCGAGACAAAGTGGACCAGACGCGTCACGGTATCGGGGGTGGGCGTTTCGGCAAAGGCAAGTTGCCAGGCGTGCGCTAACTGTGCCTCCAGGTCCCCGGGATACGCGTTGGAGACGTGTTCTGCAAAGGCGGCTGCATAATCGACGATAAAATCGCTGTTCATCAAGAGCAGGGATTGTGGTGCGACATTGGAGCTGGGGCGTTGCGTGCAATTGGGCGCGACGGTGGCCAGATCAAACGTCTCCAGGACGGCCAGTGGACGGCTGCGTCGCACCTGGATATAGACGCTGCGGCGCTGTGCCGATTCACCCAGGTCCGCCTGCGACTTCGGCTTCCGTTCCCCGTCGAGATCCTCCTGACCGAGTACGATCTGGCCAACGGCGTCTTCCATGACGGGGATAGGGGGACCGCCCATACGGTTGGCGTACTGGCCGCTCACGGCGAGTACTGAATCACGAAAGACCTCGGTCGCGATCCGCCGGATCGACTGGCGTGCGTAAAGCCGGTTGTCGGGGTCAACCGTGTCCAGTTGCTCGGAACGGCTGGATTGTTGCTGGTAGGTCGCCGAGGTGACAATGGCGCGATGCAGCGTTTTGGCGCTCCAACCGTTGGCGGCGAACTCCCCAGCCAACCAGTCGAGAAGCTGAGGGTGGGTGGGACGCTCGCCCAGTTGGCCGAAATCACCTGGAGAATTCACCAGGCCGCGGCCAAAATGGTGGTGCCAGATGCGATTGACGGCGACCCTTGCCAGCAAGGGATGGTTGCCGGAGGTCAAATGCCGCGCGTAGGCCAGGCGTCTCCCGGTCGTCGGCAACGCCGGGTCGTTGACCGGCAGAGAGACAGGAACGGTGGCCTGCAGGATGGATAATTGAGCAGGTGCCAGCGGATCCTTCGCGGGCGAAGTGTGGTTGCCACGTTGAAACAGAAAGGTCGTCGGGGTGTGTCCGGGTGGCTCGGTCAATGCCCGCAGGAACGGCTCCTGCGGAATCGTGCCCCGGATCTGTTTGATGCCGTTCGCCAGGTCGGCGATCTGTTTTTTTGCGTCGAGCTGACGGCAGCGAGCAGCGGCCTGACGGTACTCTTGTACGAGCGCTGCGCCCTTGGCGTCGTGCTGGGAAAGTGTTTCTGCGGTAACCGCGACACGTGGATAGCGGCCGAGTTGCGCTTGCTGGTTTTCCGTGCGGTCTGCGTCTGTGAGTTCGAGGATCGAAGTGAGTTCGGCCTGTTCGGATGGTTTGAGAGCGGCCAACCCGGCGGCCCGGACTGTGGCGATAAACTCTTTTTCCTTCTGGGTGGCAACCGCCTCAATCTCTCCGGCGCGGCGGGCCCTCTGTTCACTGTAAAGGTAGAGGGAACCACTACTGATACTGCCAATGTTGGGGTATTTTTTCAGGAGGGCCACCTGAGCGGCGTCTCGCTTCGCCGCCGGAGTCTGGTAGGCGGTTTTCAGTGTCTCCTTGAGGGTGTCGGGCGCCTTGATTAACTCCTCGTAGAGCGTGCGTTTGAGGTGGTCGTTGATAATCGCCGTACGCTCCTGTTCCGCCTGTTTCGCCTTGGCTTCGATCTCAGCCGCCAAAGCCCGGTCCGCGGCCGTGTAGAGGGAGAGCTGACGCTGGCTGGGTGTCCGCCAGGCCTTCCAATCAAGTGCGGGGGCGAAGATCGCACGCATGTGATAGTAGTCCGCCTGGCTAATGGGGTCGTAGCGATGGTTGTGGCATCGAGCACAGCCTACGGTCAAGCCGAGCAAAGAGGTGCTGACGATTTTGATCGTATCGGCGATCGTCTCGTTGCGGGCCACGTCGGGCTCGGCGCCGGGAGCGCCGGTACCGTCCGGTGCCATCCGCAGGAATCCGGTCGCGGTCAAGCGACGCACTGCGACAGG
>MDTE01071537.1_pt1 | contig 39923 bp, 38 predicted proteins | sample 811231 | NCBI WGS metagenome assembly MDTE01 (sample SAMN05326651, study PRJNA326480) | marine metagenome | isolation source: seawater | place: Indian Ocean: Red Sea | collected 2010
ACATAACGACTTAAGCGATTATGTGAAGTCAGTATTAAGAGCTAGTTTTCTTATACGAACCACAACTCAAAAGAAATTTACCAAAAAACCATATGTTTTTGAAAGCACTTTTGTGTGGGATGGCGCACGCACCATTTACTTATCTGGATACCCCGGTAAAAGAGATTGGGTGGCCAATATTAAAGCCAACCCAGTTGTTTATTTACATTCTGTAGAAGGACCAACTGGGTTTGACTTCAAAGCGCAGGCAAGAGTAATTAAGGATTTTGATGAAAAGTTACCTTATTTAATAATGTTCTTAGAAAGGTGGACTAATTGGAGTACAATTCCTCGACCGCTATTTAAGCTGGTATTAGGTATCATAAAGGCAAATGTGCGTTTGCGGTTGCCCTGGTGTGGTCCTCTTTTTTTAGCCAAAAGGATACTTTCGAACATGCCCTGCGTTGAAATAAAGATGTTAGGTGAGCCTGTTTTGAGGAATACCGGACCCCCAGGCTTAGGCTGATCAAAGTCTCTTGAAAAGGCACCAATGGTTAATTAGAGCGAACGCAGAGTATTGCTACACGCTAAAAAAATTACTAAGCCTCGTTTTCTTTGCTGCTAAGTCCATTGACACTCACTTATAGCTAAGCTACATTCGTCTAGCTGTTTCTGGATAGCATAATCACTAGTATAATGTGATACGAATATGCATTGAGGCAAATTTTTCACTAAATCTTATTGATACTCAGGACTTCAAAATGACCTCCTCGTACGTGCTTCCGCACGAAACTACCAGAAAATTGAATGAGCTAGTTGAGTCCATAGAGACTAGTCCTTTGTCCAAAGTCAGGCCTGGTGAACTCGATCCTCCTGATGAGCCACTGAATGTAAATGCTGTAATTGATGATTTACCTACAGGCCTAAATGAAAATGACTTAGTTGGAATTATCTCTTTATCGATGCTCACAGAATGTGCAACTGATAGCTATGCAGAGGTTTTTCTTGATGCAGCTAAGCACCATTCAGCTCCATGGCTGGGCAGGTTCACAAGTAACACTTGGGTTCCTGATGAATATAATCATACGAACCCTTTTAAAGCTATGTTGTTGGACATGGGTTTTAGCGAGCAAGAGCTGGATGCATCCATTAAAGAGACGTTGGAAAAAACATACGTCCATACAACTGGTAAATCACCAGTTGAGCTAACGACATTCGGTATGATTCAGGAATATTTAACCGACCACTGGTACGGAATGCTCGCAAAGCTAATAAAGCGTAGAGCACCCCAAGCAGCTCTTCTCGCAACGAAGGTAAAGCGCAGGGAAACTTTGCACTATGTTTGGTACAAAGAGATGTCTTGCATTCAGGTGGAATCTGATCCTGGCCTATTACCCTTAGTAGCAGAAAGTGTTACTTCATTCACCATGCCAGGTGGGTCACTGGTTCCAGAGTACCAGAACCATGTTTTGCAGTGGATGGCTGGTGCTGGCGCTGACCTTAATTACAATGCACAACAAATGGTCAAGCATCTATTTGACATAGCTGGCAATTCAAGCAGAGCAGGAAAATTGCTTACAGACGTTGCTATATCTGCTGGGCTAAACATTGGACCGGTGAAAGCTACACATATTCAGGGGCTCATTGAAAAGCTTGGCGGAAGGGGCTATGAGCTTTTAGGAGAAGCAGTGCTTGAGTCAGTTGGGCTGCCGATAGCTTCGCATAATCAAACTTCACAAAATAGACGAATTCTAGGCACAGTTCCAACCCCTAATGCAATATACGAAAAGTTTCGATCCAAAATTAGGAAGTCAATAGCGAACCGTATTGATCTTTCTACGGTCCATGGGGGATCTTTTTAATAAACCGACATGCCATTTGTAACAAAGATAGTTGAGTCAGTTTTATATTCAGTATCCCGTTTAATTTTCTTACGCTTAATATCCAAAATGTCTGTTGGCTCATTAGAACTAGAGTTACCTAATGGCAAAGTCCATAAATTTAACGGATCTAAAAGCGGACCAAAAGCAAAGTTAAACATACACAGCGATGAGTTTTTCTATAGGCTTTTGCGCCATGGGGAAATAGGCTTTGGGGAAGCTTACATGGACGATCTTCTTTCTTCCCCAGATATGGTTGAGCTAGTTTCTCTTGCTATTGGTAACAGGAAAAGTGTCGATTTTAATTCAGGGCCTATAAGACTTCTCTCAGCTATTTTTAACAGGCGCTTACATTTGAGTCGCAAGAACACAATTGAACAAGCTAAAAAAAACATCCACGAGCACTATGACCTGGGAAACGATTTTTTTGCGCTATGGCTTGACAGAACAATGACGTATTCGTCTGCAAAGTTCGAATCAGATGGCCAGCCTTTAGAAAAAGCACAACTGAACAAATATCGCACTCTCTGTGAGTTAGCCAACGTGACTGCTTCAACACGCTTATTAGAGATTGGAACAGGTTGGGGCGGCTTTGCAATGTTTGCAGCTAAGGAGTATGGATGCAAAGTCCATACTGTTACGATTTCACAAGAGCAAAGGGATTTGGCTTTAAGTAGAGTTACTGAAGCAGGTCTTACTAATCAGATTGAAATATTTCTTTCTGATTACAGGGATATTCAAGGCGAGTTCGACGCAATTGTTTCAATAGAAATGTTTGAAGCAGTTGGCTCAGAGTACTTCTCTGTATTTTTCAAAAAGTGCAGTGACTTGCTTGTAGCTGGAGGTAAGCTGTGTATGCAAGTGATTACTGTTCCCGATAGTAATTACAAAGCGCAAAAAGACGGAGTTAACTGGATACAGAAATACATTTTCCCAGGGGGGGTACTTCCCTCTGTTGAAGAAATGGACCGAGCAACATCCAACAGCGACTTAGTCATGAAAAATTATTCAAGTATTGGCTATGATTATGCAGAAACACTAAAAATCTGGAGACGAAACTTCTGGCAAAAAGTTGAGGATATTAAAGAACTAGGCTACCCAGATCGATTCATACGAATGTGGGACTATTATTTGGCATTGTGTGAAGCTGGATTCAAAACAGACAATACTGATGATGTGCATATAATATTTGAAAAAGCACCTACCAAATAAAAGTTAAGAGGTCACAATGAAAGCGATTCAATTCTCTAAAACCGGTACCCCCGAAGTTCTAGAGCTAGTAGATTTACCTGTCCCGGCACCTACCTCCGAACAAGTCCTCATCAAAGTTTCAGCTATAGGCGTTAATTTCTCTGAGGTGGGCAGAAGGAAAGGTACTTTCCCATTGCCTCCTGGAGTTTCGTTGCCATACGTACCCGGCTATGAATGCTCTGGAACAATAGAAGAATTTGGAGAAAATGTTCATTCTTTTAAAAAGGGTGACCGGGTTTTAGTTCGTGGCTACTCCAGCACTTATTGTGAATACACTGCTGTTGACTCTTCGATGGTTTACAAAATACCTGACAGTCTAAATTTTATTGACGCATCAGGCATAGCAGGAGCTTATAGCACAGCATGGCAAGCCGTAGTTAAAAGAGGTAAGTTGCAAAAGGGAGAAACGGTATTGATCCAAGCATGTGCAAGCGGTGTAGGAATAGCTTGCGTCCAAGTCGCAAAGCACATTGGAGCTCATGTAATTGGAACTGCTAGCACTGATGAGAAGCTAGCATGGGCCATAAGCATGGGTGTAGATCAAGGCATTAACTACTCCGAAAGTGATTTTAAAGATGAAGTTAAAAGGATTACATCAGGTATTGGCGTACCAATGGTTATAGACGGTGTAGGTGGGGAAACATTTCTGGATGGTCTGAAATGCCTCTCACCTGATGGACGCATGGTTGTTTATGGAGTTGCCTCAGGCACAAGGACAGCTACAGTAACGCTCCCTGAGCTATGGTTCACTAATTTAACTGTCATGGGGGCAGGTTCTAGCGGCTTAAGTTCCAGTGAATTTCAAGAAGTTATTGAGTTAGTAGCAAATGGATCTCTCAAAATGGTTGTTGATAAAACTTGGCCATTAGAACAGGCAGCAGAAGCGCATAAATATTTAGAAGATAGGCAAGTTCGTGGAAAAGTTGTGCTTACAGTTAACTAAAGCTAGCCACGCCTAGTTATTATTTATAGATCCTGAAAATTAGCCTTCTTTTACAATATTTAGTGCCTTGTAGAACTTGACACACTACATCTAGTCTATTCATACTTTGCCTTTCATTATGTTGGTTCTGCTTCTAATCATACTGAACCAAGCTATCGGATTAATTTTCTAAGGATGACCCCATGACCACAACCGATGACAAAGATATCCAAGCTTCAAGAGCCAGAAACTCTAATATTTCAGTTTCGACTGGAATGCATGTCCGGAAAAGAAATGGTGATTTAGAAATTGCAGATGTAACTAAAATTGTTCGTGCGGTTGAAAGGTGCGTTGCTAATCTAGAAAACGTAGACCCTCTGAGGATTGCTACACGAACGATTAGTGGTCTCTACGATGGCGCAACCACAAGGGAACTGGATGAGCTCTCTATACAAACGGCTGCCTCTCTAATTGCTGAAGAACCAGCTTACTCAAAATTAGCGGGTTCATTACTTGCAACATTCATTGATAAAGAAGTTGAAAATCAAGACATTCATTCATTTTCGCAATCTATAAGAGCAGGACATCAACTAGGGCTAATAGCTGACCATGTAGCAGAATTTGTTGCTCTGAACTCAAGGAAAATGAATGATGCTATTTCCCCCGCAAGGAACCGTCTTTTTGAGTACTTTGGCCTTAGGACAGTTTATGACCGTTATTTACTGAGACACCCGGAAACACGAGAGTCTATTGAAACGCCACAGTACTTTTTCCTAAGGGTGGCCTCTGGTTTGGCAACCACACCTTCTGAGGCCATAGAGCTATACGAGCTGCTTTCTAATTTGGACTATATGCTCAGCTCGCCTACCCTTTTCAACTCAGGAACGATTCATCAACAAATGTCTTCATGCTATTTACTAGATTCCCCGTTAGATGACCTTGAATCAATCTACAACCGCTACACTGACGTAGCCAAACTATCAAAATACGCAGGTGGAATCGGAATTTCTTATTCCAGAGTTAGAGCTAGAGGATCATTAATCAGAGGAACAAACGGACACTCAAATGGGGTTGTACCTTGGCTTAAAACGCTTGATTCTTCAGTAGCTGCTGTTAACCAAGGCGGCAGAAGGAAAGGTGCAGCTTGTGTATACCTGGAATCATGGCATGCAGATATAGAAGAATTTTTAGAGCTTAAGGATAATACCGGAGATGAAGCAAGACGAGCTCATAATTTGAATATCGCTAACTGGATTCCGGACATTTTTATGCGTCGTGTAGACCAAGATTCAATTTGGTCTCTTTTTGATCCAAAAGATGTGCCTGATCTTATTGATAAATTCGGCCCAGAGTTTGATGAACATTATGAAAAAGCGGAAGCTTCAGGTTTATTCTCTAAGCAAGTGCCAGCGCGTGACTTGTACGCTTCAATGATGCGCACACTCGCCCAAACTGGAAATGGATGGATGACTTTCAAAGATTCTTCCAATCTGAAATCTAACCAGACTGGCAAACCGGAGAACGTAATCCATCTCTCAAATTTGTGTACGGAAATACTTGAAGTTACCAATCAGACTGAAACAGCAGTTTGTAATTTAGGGTCGTTGAATTTAAGCCATTTTGTTAATGAGAACAGCGAGTTTGACTTCGATCGCTTGGGCAAAGTTGTCAGGACTGCAGTCAGGTTCCTTGATAGAGTTATAGACATTAACTTCTACCCTACAGAGGCTTCAGGAGTTTCAAACTCTCGATGGAGGCCTGTAGGCCTTGGTGTACTCGGTTTGCAGGATGTCTTTTTCAAAATGCGGTTGCCTTTTGATGATCCAATGGCAATTGCCTTGGCAGCGAAAATACAAGAAGAAATATATTTCTGGGCTTTAACAACATCTAACGAATTGGCAGAAGAATCTGGACCCCACGAATCTTATAATGAGACAAGAGCGGCCCAAGGTATGCTTCAATTCGATCTTTGGGGTGTAGTCCCTGGTCAAACTTCAAGGTGGGACGAACTGAAGAGTCGCATTAGCCAATATGGTCTGAGGAACTCATTACTCGTAGCCATAGCCCCTACGGCTACAATTGCTTCAATTTGTGGCAGTTATGAATGCATAGAACCTCAGCTGTCCAATTTGTTTAAAAGGGAAACTCTGTCGGGTGAATTTTTACAGATTAATTCATACTTAGTTAACGATCTTAAAAGTAGAGGCCTTTGGACAGATGAAATACGATCAGCAATAAAGGCTGCAGAAGGCTCGATACAAGACATAGAAGAATTACCTGCCGATATGAGGAATTTATACCGAACTGTATGGGAGCTCCCTCAGAGATCCCTTATCGATATGGCAGCCGCACGAGGACCCTATATTGACCAAAGTCAATCATTAAATCTATTCATGGCTGCACCTAATATTGGAAAACTTTCATCAATGTACATGTATGCATGGAAATCGGGTTTAAAAACCACGTATTATCTCCGCTCTAGACCAGCTACAAGGATCAAGCAAGCTACAACTGCATCTACAGGTATTCCAGTAATACCAATAAGCGATGCACTTAATACGAACGGTTTCTTGGACGCCGAAGCGCTTGCATGCTCTTTAGAAAACCCAGAAGACTGTGAGGCTTGCCAGTAGCAATGGCTACGCAACCTGGTATTACAGCAGCAGATTTATTCATTGCACTAAAGAGAGCTGGTGAGCTGCTAACCTTGGTGGTAGAAGAAATGGAGCCAGCCTTGGAGAGGGCAGTTGCTATGTCAGCAGGCCAGCTTTCATTGATTGCTTCTGAAGCTCCATCAGGGCAACACCAGCTAGTACAAAGAACAGCAGATTGGGCAAAAGATGTACTTGACCCGCTCGAAAGGTTACTCGGACTTGCATCTGCACCTCCCTACGCTGCTGCGCAAGACGAGATACAGAAAAGAATCATCGCAGACCTGAGGGAGGAAGTTACAAGCCTTCGTGCTCGTGTGAATACTCTTAAGGCAAGGGTGCTTGAAAACCAAGCTAAATCACTAAATTAGGCATAATCAGCCAGAAATGGAAAATTCCCAAAACTATTTGGAAAATTGATGCCAGTTACCACTTGTGCAATATAGGTACCCTGGATGTATATTTGCTATCCCTTGGTACTATATCTAGCGTGAAAGCGAGAGTTTAATGATACTCGATCCTGGAATGAATCTAACATTAAGGCCAATGCAATACCCTGATCTTTACGAAATGTTCAAGAACGGTATTCGAAATACTTGGACTGTTGATGAGGTAGATTTTCAAAACGACCTGCCAGACCTGGAAAAAATGTCCCCTGCTGAAAGACATTTAGTTAATAGACTTGTAGCTTTTTTCGCAACTGGGGACTCAATTGTTGCAAATAATTTAGTTCTCAATTTATACCAACATATCAATTCTCCTGAGGCAAGGCTCTACTTATCTAGACAGCTGTTTGAAGAAGCAGTACATGTACAGTTTTACCTGACCTTGCTTGATACGTATATCCCTGATGTAGAAGAGCGCCATGAAGCTTTCAAGGCAATAGATAGTGTGCCATCTATACAAAGCAAGGCGGATTTTTGCTTTAAATGGATAGATTCAGTTGTAGAAATACAAGAGCTCAAAACACCTCAAGATCGTCGTAAGTTTCTGATGAATCTAATTTGCTTTGCTACGTGTATAGAGGGCTTGTTTTTCTTTGCTGCGTTTGCTTACGTATACTTTATGCGTTCCAAGGGACTATTAAACGGACTAGCTTCGGGGACTAACTGGGTTTTCAGAGATGAATCCTGCCATATGAACTTTGCTCTTTCAGTCATCGATCAAATAAAACAAGATGAACCAGAATTATTTGATGCTCAAATGCGATCTGACGTGATTGTGATGATGGAGGAGGCTGTCGCATGTGAGGCGGTGTTCGCCCAGGATCTCTTAGAGGGTGGTGTGGCTGGTTTATCAATCGCAGACATGCGTCAATATTTAGAGTACGTAGCTGATCAGCGGCTTGTTAGTTTGGGAATACCAGCTCACTTTGGCTCGAAGAACCCGCTAACTTTCATGGAACTCCAAGACGTTCAGGAACTTTCTAATTTCTTTGAGCGACGAGTATCTGCATATCAAGTGGGTGTTACTGGAAATGTAGCTTTTGATGAGGAGTTTTAGCAACATCCGGCTGTAAAGCACTATTACAAGAGTGTTGGATTAGTAGATCAGAGCAATATATATGCCAACAGTACAAATCAACGAAGTCTCTATAACATATGAAGTGACTGGAAATGGATTTCCGTTATTGTTTGCCCATGAATTTGCTGGAGATATGACTTCATGGGCGCCTCAGGTTCTTCACTTTTCCAAAGAGTACTCGGTAATAACTTTCAATACCGTCGGTTATCCTCCGTCTGATGTCCCGTCTAATTTAGAGCTATATAGCTACCAAAGCCAAATTTCTTACATCAAAGGAATCCTCGATCACTTACAAATTGACCAAGCACATATAGCTGGATTATCAATGGGATCACAAGCGGCATTGGGTTTTGGCATTACGTTCCCAAAAATTGCAAAGACTTTAGTTATAGCTGGTGCTGGGACAGGGTCAACTAACACAAGTGCTTTTAAAGAAGATGCTGAAAAACGAGCATTAATGTTAGAACAAAAAGGAATGCAGGGTTTAAAAGATTATACAAATGGAACAACACGCGCACGTTTCCAACAGAGAAACCCTAGCGATTGGCAACATTTTGCTAGTGGTTTTCTATCCCATTCAGCGGTAGGCTCAGCTAATACTTTACGAGGTTATCAAGCAAAAAGACCTTCTATTTATGAACTAAGCGATGAGCTAGAGAAGCTTGATATCCCTACTCTAATTATTGTTGGAGATGAAGATGATCCTTGCATCAAGCCTTCCCTTTTCATGAAACAGATGATTCCAAGATCCGGACTATTTATGATGCCCCAAACGGGGCATGCGGTTAACATTGAACGCCCTGCCGAGTTTAATGAAGCACTAGATAGTTTTTTTAGTGAAGTATCGAACGGTGACTGGTCCTTATTTGACCCAGGTTCAGGAGATGCCTGGAGGCTTTAACTAATAATGTATTGCCCTACTTCCTCCTGATACTGATATAGACTCCCCACTAATAGATATTGATAAAGGAGAACACAAAAAGGCTATCACCTTAGCAATTTCTTCTGCAGTTACTAAATGCTTAATTGCGTTTGCTTGGCCCATTTGGTCTATAAGATCCGTAACTTTCAACCCGCTAGATTTGTTTTGAGATTCGAGCCTCTCCCCTAGAGATTCTGTCAAAACGCCACCAGGTTGAATTGTATTAACATTTATCCCGTACTGCCCTAATTCTTGAGCTAAAACAGAGCCTAAGTTAGTAACTGCAGCGTTCCTCATGCCGCCACTAACACCTGCCGTTTGCCTTGTTGCCATACCACTGACTATAACTATCCTGCCCCAACCAGCGTCAATCATGTATGGAGCAACTGCTCTAGCAGCTCGAACGTATCCCATCATTTTCGTATTAAAGTCATCGAAGAATAAACTCTCGTCTCCTTTTAGCAAGGAATCATTCCTTCCACCTCCGCCGACTTGTGCTGCATTATTCACTAAAATTTGGATAGGCCCTAGTTCTTCGTTCGTTCTTTTGATCATTTTGGTAATCTGTTCGGGATCTGAGGTATCTGTCTCGATGGCGATAATCTTTGATCCAGTTAGGTCAGAAATCTCAGAAGCTGTAGCTTCAAGCAATTCTTTCCTTCTTGCCGCAATTGCTACCATGCAGCCTTCACGGGCTAGTTCAATTGCAACAGCTTTTCCGATACCTAGACTCCCACCGGTCACCAACGCCACTTTATTATTCAACTGCAAATCCATCCGCTTTCTCCTTTTTGTAAATTAAACACTCAGAAGGTAAACCCAGCATGGTGACCGGCCAGTGCAACCAAGATATAGTATTGTATATACGTTCATAAACTAATTGGAACTCACCATGTCAACTGCTATTGATATAGATGATCTTTGTGTTAATACTATACGTTTTTTGGCAGTTGATGCGGTAGAAAAAGCCAAATCAGGACACCCCGGGGCACCTATGGGTGCTGCGCCTCTAGCATATGTTTTATGGACTAAGCACCTAAAGCACTCACCACAAAATCCATCCTGGGCAAACCGCGACCGGTTTATCCTGTCTGCGGGGCATGCATCAATGCTCTTATATTCTCTCTTACATCTAACTGGTTACGACTTGTCCTTAGAAGACTTAAAGAATTTCCGCCAGTGGGGTAGTAAAACTCCTGGTCATCCAGAGATCGGCATTACTTCTGGGGTAGAAACAACTACCGGGCCACTAGGACAAGGCTTCGCCAACGGAGTCGGCATGGCTTTAGCGGAACGATGGCTATCCGAAACGTACAACAAGAAGGGCCATGAAATAATTAATCATTACACCTACACTATTGTCTCAGACGGAGATCTAGAGGAAGGAATTTCTTCAGAAGCTGCCTCTTTTGCAGGAGCAAACGGCTTAGGAAAGTTAATCTACTTATACGACAGCAATGGAATTTCTATAGAAGGAAATGTGTCTTCCACATTCAATGAGGACGTGGCAGCTCGGTTCATATCATATGGCTGGCAAGTGATAGGCCCAATTGACGGTACAAATCTAGAAATAATCGATGCGGCTCTCAACGATGCTAAGGCAGAATCCAAAAAACCCAGTTTAATTATTTGCACAACTACAATAGGCCATGGTTCACCCAACAAATCTGGCACTGCAGATTCTCATGGGTCTCCATTAGGACCTGAGGAAGTAACAGCAACCAAAAAGGCATTGGGCTGGCAGCATTCTGAACCTTTTACAATCCCTGGCCCAGTTTCTGTTCATATGAGAAGATCTGAAGAAAGAGGTGCTTCTGATTTCCTCAAATGGGAAGAGGCTTTTAGCAAATACCAAAAGGCCTTCCCTGTCGAATCTAAGCAGATGCTCATTGACCTTTCAGGTGATTTACCAGAAGGATGGGATGCTCCGTTACTTAAATTATTCGGTGATGAAGACTCAAAAGGCAAAAGCATTGCTACTAGAGTAGCTAGTGGGATTGCTCTTAATGCACTGGCTGAGACTATCCATAATTTAATAGGAGGCTCTGCAGATCTTGCTCCTTCGAATAACTCCATGATCAAAAGTCGAGGTGATTTTGGCTTTGATAGCCCAAATATTAATTTGCAATTTGGTGTTAGAGAACACTCGATGGGTTCCATTGCTAACGGCATGGCTGTTCATGGAGGAGTCATCCCTTATACCGCAACGTTTCTAGTGTTTTATGACTATATGAGACCAGCAGTTCGATTAGCTGCTTTAATGAACAAAAGAGTTGTTTTTATTTTCACTCATGATTCAGTTTTACTAGGAGAAGATGGTCCTACTCATCAGCCAATAGAACACCTAATGAGCGCAAGGTTGGTTCCTAATCTCTCGTTAATAAGGCCTGCTGATGCTACTGAAACCGCTGAGGCATGGAAAGTAGCGATCAGCCAAAGAGAAAAGCCTGTGATTCTTGCACTTTCGCGACAGGGTCTCCCTGTTCTAGATAGAAATTCATATCCTCCTGCGTCGAATTTAGCCTACGGTGCATACACTATTTGGGAAAACTCTCCAGAGCCGGACACTATAGTTATAGCGACAGGATCTGAATTACACATTGCAATTGAAGGAGCAAAACAGGCAGCTGAAAAGGGGATATCGGTTAGGGTAGTTTCTATGCCATCATGGGATCTCTTTGAACTTCAGTCGGAAAGTTATAAAGAGTCAGTATTGCCAGCACGCGTAGGGAAAAGAATTTCAGTTGAAGCTGGAGTAACTTTAGGCTGGGAAAAGTACATAGGGAGTAAAGGAATTTCACTTGGAATTGACCACTATGGTGCCTCAGCTCCCGGGCCAGTACTTGGAAAAGAGTTTGGATTAACTCCGAACGCGGTTCTTAATGCCATTCTAAGTTTTACTTAAAGGGGTGATCTCTATGCCATTATTGTCTGAATTAAGTGACGTTGAAAGGAAAATGCTGGAATATTTTCCCGCATTTGATCACACTGATAGCCCGTTTACACCACTGAAGAAAAGTTTGGATCAGTCTCGGCTAGCTATAGTAACCACCGCAGGTGTTCATTTACGCACAGATGATGCTTTTTTGCATCAAACACCTGCTGATTTTTCATATCGAATTATTCCTTCTGATAGTTCAACAAGCGACATTGTCCAAAGCCACCCATCAATTGGTTTTGATAGAACTGCAATTTATAAAGATTTGAATGTTACTTTCCCGATTGACAGGGTTAATGAACTTGCAGAAGCTAAAACAATTAACTCAGTAGCAAAAAATCACTTTTCTTTTCATGGGGCACAACGTGATCCTTCCAAAATAGTTGAAAATAGTGCTCCTGAAGTTGCAAAGCATTTAATAATGGATGGAGTTGATTGTGTTTTAATAACTCCAACCTGACCTCTATGCACTCACACTGGAAGTGTGATTTCTCGAGTTCTGGAAGAGTTTGGAATTAGTACAGTTGGTATAGCACTTGTAAAGGAACATGCGCTACGGGTCAAAGTTCCCAGAGCCTTGGCTGTTCCTTTTCCTTTTGGGCATGCGCTTGGCAAGCCTGGAGACCCGGAGTATCAATTAAGTGTAATAAATGCTTGCCTTAGTTTGCTAGAACAAACAACTGAGCCCACCATAGCTGATTGGACTACTTCTGGCGTTGTGAGTGCCCCGTTAATTCAATATTCAGCTGTTAAAAATAGCATTGACGTTGCTACTGATCCCGCTAATGAAATTACTAAGCTCCGTCATTACTACGAACGCAGATTGGCCAAGGTAAATGGAAGAACGAGTGTAGGGCTATCAGGTATTGATCAAAGGAAGTTCAGAAAAGTCGTGCGTTTTTTGGATGCTTATTCAGCTGGTTCAGAAACAATCGATTTACCCGAACGACCGATGGGGGTATCAAAACATCAATATGTGCGTTACTTGGTCGATGACCTTAAGGCTTTTTATTATGAAGCATTTATCGAAATGACTGATGGTAACGCTGGTGAAAATCCACATGATTGGTTTTGGAGTTCAACTTCCATTGCAAATCTAATTAATCAAGTTGCTCAATTTCTTGATGCATCAGAAAACCCAGAGATCAAAGCTATTGCATTTGGCATAGTAAGGTAGAGATATCTTTTCAAAATCAATAGGGGAGGCTGTAGCCTCCCCTATTGCAAGTTTTATGCATCAAAGTACATGAAGAATTCATACGGATGAGGACGCAAACGCAATTCGTCTACTTCATTGGTTCGCTTGTAATCAAGCCAGGTGTCAATTACATCCTGTGTGAATACCCCACCCTTTTTTAAGAACTCTTGGTCAGCCTCTAACGCATTAAGGGATTCTTCTAAAGAACCAGGGACTTGAGCAATCTTGGAAGCTTCCTCTACTGGCAATTCGTAAAGATTTGCTTCGAGAGGTTCTCCTGGGTCAATTTTATTTGCGATTCCATCAAGACCAGCCATCAGCATTGCAGCAAATCCCAAATAAGGGTTGCATGTAGGATCTGGTGGCCTAAACTCAACCCTCTTAGCCTTGGGGCTGGAGCTATACATGGGAATGCGTGCTGCGGCACTTCGATTCCTAGCAGAAAAAACTAGATTTACGGGCGCCTCAAATCCAGGGACTAAGCGCTTATATGAGTTTGTACTAGGAGCAAGGAAGGCCATTAATGCTGGTCCATGCTTCAAAAGGCCACCAATATAATGGCGACATGTCTCGCTAGTTAACGCGTATCCTTTTTCATCATAGAAAAGATTGGTACCATCCTTCCACAGGCTGGAATGCACGTGCATACCAGTTCCATTATCATTAAAGAGTGGCTTCGGCATGAATGTAGCTACTTTACCTTGCATATAGGCTACGTTTTTCAGAATATATTTATGGAGAAGCACCCAATCTGCCATTTTCGTAAGCGTATTGAATCTCATGTCAATTTCACCTTGTCCAGCAGTCGCAACTTCATGGTGGTGAACTTCGACATCAATTCCAGCATCAACCATTTTCAATACGGCATCAGTTCTTAAATCTTGCAAAGTATCAACAGGAGACGCAGGGAAGTACCCTTGCTTGTGCCTAGGCCTATGTCCAAGGTTTGGGCCAGTATATTCATCTTCACCCCTGCCGGAATTCCATATTCCTTCTTCTGAATCTACTAGGTGGTGACTTGCATTGGAAGTTTGATCAAATTCAACGTGATCAAAAATGAAATGCTCTAGCTCAGGGCCCCAGAACGAAACGTCAGCAACTCCACTACTTTTTAAATATTCTTCAGCTTTTCGTGCAATATAGCGCGGGTCCCTTGTGTAAGGGGTATCGTTAATAGGATCGCGCACATCGCAAATAATGCACAAGGTTGGCTCATCAGTAAAAGGATCCATGAAAGCTGTAGTAGGATCCGGAACCAGCATCATGTCGCTTTCTTGAATTTGCTGAAAACCTCTAATTGAAGACCCATCAAAACCGAGCCCTTCTACAAAGGTGTCTTCATCAATTTCAGTTGATAAGGTGGAAAAGTGTTGCCACGTTCCCAGTAAGTCGCTGAAACGGATATCTATGATCCTTATATCGTTTGCACTTATATAGTCAAGCACCTCTTGGGGTGTTGAAAAATTTAATCCTGCCATCGCTCTCCTCCATCTATGGTGAACATCATAATCGCTGGGATATGATCATTGAGTATAGCTTTGTTTGCAAAAGCTTGCTTGGCTAAGGTGTTACGTACGTGTAACAACACAATATTCTAGTACTCGGAGGTAACCATGCGACTATCATCAAAAAAAGCAATTATAACGGGAGGTTCAGCTGGAATCGGGAAAGCGATATCCGAACTTTTTGCAAGTGAAGGCGCTAGTGTGTCAATAGGTGATATCGATAGCAATGGTGGTGAAGAAGTTGTTCGAAATATCAACGATTCTGGCGGTCAAGCATTTTTCTTTAATACCGATATTTCAGATGAACACTCAGTAGAAAATTTCATCAACAACTCTGCAAGTGCAATGGGCGGAGTAGACATTCTGATTAACAATGCAGCTGCATTTGTATTCGGATCCATTGAAAATGTAGAGATGCAGGATTGGCAGAAAATTTTGGGCGTGAATGTTATTGGCACAGCTAACGTGGTGAAGAACTGTTTGCCTTATCTTAAAAGTTCAGCCGCCCCCTCTATCGTGAATATAGCTTCAGTCAGTAGCTTTATAGCTCAACCCGAGTTCATCCCATACAATTCATCAAAAGGGGCTCTGTTACAGCTAACCAGGTGCCTAGCTCTCGATCTGGCATCTGACCGAATAAGGGTGAATGCTGTTTGCCCGGGGAGCATTCACACTAGCGCTACAGACCGTCACGCTGCTTCAGTTGGTCTTAAAACAGAAGAGCTGCTAAGCATAGCTAGTCAAGGTAGTTTTCTTAAAAGGGTAGGCCAACCAGTAGAAGTCGCCTATGCCGCATTGTTTTTGGCCTCAGAGGAAGCATCTTTTGTGACTGGTGCGCACTTAGTTGTGGATGGTGGAGCAACAGTGTAAATACAATGGCAATCATGAAAGCAGTAAGGATTTTAGAAAAGCAAGAAGTTATTTGCGATGAAGTACTAGTACCTGAAATCGTAAAGGGTAAGGTGCTAGTTAAAATGCATATGGCTTCAATTTGCGGAACTGACCTTCATTATGTCTACGATGGTTGGCCTCGCAATAATTATCCAATGAAGCCGGGAGAGCCTGGGCACGAAGGTATAGGTACGATAGTAGATCCAGGCGGTTCGAGCTTTGCTGAAGGAGATCTGGTTCTAACAGTTCCTAATATATGGCAAGCAAGGAATTTTGCTGATTTTCAGGCTATATCGCCTGAATTTCTAATTAAGCTAGAAAGTGATAAGCCCCCTGAACAATTGATGATGGCACAGCAATTAGGCACCGTAATATTTGCTTCCAGAAAATTACCTGATATTAATGGCAAGAGTGTTGTAATTCTTGGGCAAGGTAGCGCAGGAATATTCCACACTTACTACCTACAAACTTTAGGCGCATCAACTATTTCAATAGTCGAACCGAATCAAGCCAGAAGAAATGCAGGAGTGGCAATGGGAGCCAACCATGCCATTGATCGCACAGGCAGAGGCGCAGTGGAAGCGGTAGCTGATTTAACCAACGGTAAAGGCGCCGACGTGGTTATCGACGCAGTAGGTGGACACGACACACTGAACCAAGCGATTGAAATGGTAAGGCCTGAAGGGTATGTCCATGTTTTTGGGTTACCAGGCACATCAGAATTGAGTCCGTTTGATTTAGGTTCTTTCGTGCTCAAGCATTTAGACATGGGTACACTTTTTGGAGCTCAGGATGAACCTGAATTAGCATCATTTAAAAAAGCCCTGAGGCTGATCAACGAAGGGTTAATAGATATGGCTCCGTTTGTTACTCACATTTTTCCGATTGAAAAGACAAGAGAAGCATTTGATTTAGCCAAAAATCCTACTGATGGAGCATTGAAAGTTTCATTGAGAATGGAACATGTTTAGCCCAACTAGATTAAATCAAAAGGTAAAGGCTATGAGTTATTTCCATCAATCATTGTGATTATCCCTCTTCCTACTGGGCCTTTAGCTAGCTCTTCGTATGCTTCGTTGATTTGCTCAAGTGAATAACGATTTGTAATTAATCCACCTACATCGATTTTCCCGCTTTTTGTGTAATCTAATATTTTATACATGTCTACAGCAGGAATTGCTGAACCGTAGTAAGATCCTTGGATCTTTTTCTCCAAACGTACCAATTCGGTTACATCTATTCCTGCTTCTGCACCTACTGGTGCCAACCCAACAATTACAGTAGTGCCACCTTTAGCCGTAGATTTATATGCCAGAGTAGACGTTTCAGTAGAGCCAAAAACCTCAAAGGCATAATCTACTCCCTTTCCGCCTGTAATATCTTTGATTTTTCTGACAGGGTCTGAATGACGTGCATTGACTGAATCAGTTGCTCCGAACTTACTTGAAAATTCCAGCGCAGCATCGTTTACATCAACGGCTATGATTTTAGATGCGCTGAGCATCCTGGCACCCTGGATCACATTAAGCCCAACTCCGCCAGCTCCAATAACTGCAACTGTAGCTCCAGGTTGAATTTGAGCATTAAAAACTGCGGATCCAACTCCGGTAGTAACGCTACACCCAATAAGAGCAGCCTCTTCTAGTGAAAAGTCTTTGTCTATTGGAATACATCCAGTCTCAGGAACAATAGCTTGTTCAGCAAAACAAGCAACCTTTCCCATGTGATAAATATCTTCCCCTTGGGCATGAAGGCGTACGGAACCGTCAAACAACGTTCCAGCGGTTGACATATGAAGGTCGCAGAGGTTTGCATGGCCAGATAGACAGCTTTGACATTGCCCGCAATGAGGAGCAAATGAAAGGATTACATGGTCGCCAGGCTTTACACGCGTAACCCTGCTACCAATTTCTTCAACAACCGCAGATCCTTCGTGCCCAAGTACTGCCGGTGTTTTTATTTTTGCAACTCCGTGCATGAAATGAAGGTCACTTCTACATACACCAGCAGCAGCCACCCGTACACGAACTTCGTATTCTTTTGGTGAATCCAAATCCAAATTCTCTAGGACAAGAGGCTTATCGATTTCCCGGAATACAGCTGCCTTCATTGGTTCTCCTATTTCAGCCTACTAACTTTTTTAGACCTTCAACAGTGAAGTTTGGTGATTGGCAATACTCAATCGTTCTTCTTTCCTTAGCTAAAACTGAGTCTACAGCACTTTTCATTTCCTTTGCTGCATCGATAGGAACTTCAACAACGCCATGTTGATCCGCGTGAATAAGCTCTCCTGGGTTAACCGTAAGACCTCCTACTGTAACTGGAGCACCAAATTCGACCAAATGTACATACCCATGGGAAACAGAAATTTCTTTAGAAACGAATTTGAAATTTAATTCTTTAGCTTCATTAAGATCCCTTACTGATCCGTTAGTAACGCAGCCCACACAACCTACAGCAGTAAACACGTTGCTTTGGACTTCGCCCCAAAAGGCACCTAAAGCTGGTTCGTCGATATCTTCCATCACAACAACACGCGGTGCTGGAAGGCTGAGTACGTAGTCCAAAAAGTCTGATCTTGATACTGGGGTTCCTGATGGTTTTTTTGCTGATATTTTTGCGGTCACGGCGTAGCCAACTACTGGACCAAGCTCAGGGAATCTAGCTTTAATATCGGGTGTCATATAACCTTCAGTTCGAGGTCTTATATCAAATATCTCTATCGCATTAGCAACCGTTGGTGAGTCAATTGATCTCAAATAATCTAACTGTTCTTCCGATAAGACTGCGCTCATATGAACCTCATAAAAATAATAATGTAAAAATAAACGGTCGTTAAGCTTGGCTACGGTTACGGTTTTTTTTCCAAAACCCTAAAGTAAAAGCAATTCCAACTCCAAACATGGAAAGGACAGTCAAGACACCTGCTTCGTTGATAAACCCCCATGTTAGCGCTCCGCTGAATAACAAAAGCAAAAACACAACACCCAATCCTTCAGTTGATCCACTAGGTATAAGTTTCTTATTGGATCGCTCTGGTTTAGCAAAACGGTCGTATATGGGCTGTTCGGGATCAACAGGTGCTGATGCAGACCAAAATGCTTTCGCAAACGTCGCTCCAACTCCTAACATTGATAGACCGACTAACAAAGGTAGGTCGTAAGTAAATCCAATCAATAATGCAAGGGAGGTTAAGAATATTGGCATAACATTGGACAAATAGCGTTTCATAATTTCCTCAAGGTCATGATTTACTGATCATAGTATTGTTTTTAATTCCTAGCTAGCTCTAAAGGTGGCGTTTTAGGTTCATTAGCAAAATGCTTAGATTAAATTTCTGTTATCAACAAGCAGATACCATCCTAAATTAATAGCAAGTACAATAAAATTATTAAAAATACGTATAGCGAAAATGTCTTTGATTTCACTAAAGGGTAAAACAGCAATTGTCACTGGTACCAAGAGAATTGGAGCTAAAGTGGCAAAAAGGCTTTCTGAGGAAGGTATTAACCTAGCGATTCTGTACAATAGCTCGGAAAAACAAGCTATAAATTTATCTGAATCTTTGGAATCTAAATGCATCCCCATACATTGTGATTTAGATTCTGAGACCTCTATATCAAAAGCTTTCAGCGTGACGTTTGATTATTTCGGTTCAATAGACTTTTTGGTAAATATCGCATCTGGATTCAAACGCACACCTTTTGATTTGTTAACTGGGATGTCATGGGATGAAGGGATGGCAGATGCCAAGAATTCTTACATTTTAAGCTTAGAAGCAGCTAAAGCAATGACTCAAAACAAGGGTCCCTCAAAAGGGCACATAATTCATTTTGGAGACTGGGCTGCTGATAATAATCCGTACAAAAACTACTTACCATACCTAGTATCCAAAGCAGCCGTTCATTACTCGACTAAGGCATTGGCAGTAGAGCTAGCGCCAAAAGGTATATTAGTTAACGCTATAGCACCTGGTCCAACGATTAAACCTCCAACAGTAAGTTCAGAAGTTTGGCAAGCAGAAGTAATTTCGCAAACGCCATTAGCAAAAGAATCTTCGCCTGATGATATAGCGGAAATGGTTGTATCCTTATTAAGAACTCAAACGGTTACAGGTGAAATAATTCGTGTAGACTCTGGTAGACATCTAGCAGGTCCGGGAATCACTTAATTCAGTCAAAAGGATAAATCATGACCATGCCTCAGCATTCTTCAGTTGAAAATGATTTGCTAGCTCGTGCACGAAAAGTTTTACCACAGGGAAGTTTGGGTAATGTGCACCTGCCTGATGAATATGACTTTGTTGTGTCAAGAGGACTGGGGTCCAAGATCTGGGACTCGAGCGGGAATGAATACATTGATTATTTATTAGGCTCAGGTCCAATGATACTTGGCCATGCTCATCCTTTAGTTAATAAAGCGTCCATGGATGCCTTAAAAGAAGGCACTACTTTTTTCACCCAAAATCGCTACGCAATTGAGCTTGCTGAGGAAATAGTTAAAGCAGTCCCATGTGCTGAGCAGGTACGTTTCACCACTAGTGGTTCTGAGGCAACGTTTCAAGCACTAAGGATTGCGAGAGCAAAAAGCGGCAAAGATAAGGTTTTAAAATTTGAAGGTGGGTACCATGGAATTAATGACTATGCATCGATTAGCGTAACTCCAGATAACCCGCTGCCTTTTCCTGTTCCAAAGAAGTCAATCGCTGGTATTCCCCAAGCCGTTGTAGACACAGTTTTGATAGCACCTTTTAATGATATTGAAACAACTGTTTCTGTTATAGAAGAGCATGCAAAAGATCTCGCAGCAGTTATTGTTGAACCTGTTCAAAGGCTTTTAGAGCCAAGAGATGGTTTCCTTCATGCGCTTAGCGATGCCTGCAAGCGGAATGGGGTCATTCTAATTTTTGATGAGGTCGTTACAGGTTTCAGGTTAGCTTATGGTGGCGCCCAAGAGTTCTACGGCGTAACACCTGACTTGGCCACGCTAGGGAAAGTAGTAGGTGGAGGAATGCCTCTAGCCGCAGTTGCAGGTAGTGCAGAGCTTATGAGCGTCTATGATTCTACTATTGCTAGTAGCGAAGAGTACGTACACCAAGGCGGCACCTTGAATGGGAACCCATTAGCCTGTGCTGCTGGCTTGGCAAGTTTGAAAGAGCTAAATAAACCAAGCGTCTATGAAACTTATCACTCTAGAGGTCGCAAATTAAAGCAAGGTTTGCAAAAAATATTAGACGCCAGTGGCGTATCAGGCTTTGTATCTGGTTCTGATGTTTTTTTTGATATATTTTTCACAGATCAACCAATATTTGACTACCGTTCGACCCTATCATCGGACAAGCGTCTTAATGGGGTGTTTGATCGTGCACTGATGCACCACGGAGTATTTAAAAACGCAGGCAAAGTTTACGTTGGAACTTGCCATACTGAAGATGATGTAAACGTTACATTAGAAGCATTTACATATGCGATTTCTGCTGTTGAAAATGCACTTGGGTAATCTTTTTCTTTTTTTACTGTGAAATCTAGGAGGGTATTTTGACATTAGATGCTTTTCATGTAAGAGAGAAGGATGCCGTAAGAGTTAGTCATGAGCCTTTAAAGGACTTAACACAAGGTCTCATTTCCAAAATGGGTGTCCCAGTTGATGACGCAGCATTAGCCGCAGATGTGCTTGTTTCCGCAGACTTAAAAGGTCATGACAGTCATGGTGTTTCTAACATGTTACCTCTTTATATAAATTGGTATGGTGATGGAAGAATCAACCCCAGGCCAAATTGGAAAATAGTTCGCGATCGCCCCTCTGCTGCGACGATCGATTGCGATCGAGGGCTCGGGGTGATACTGGGCCCGAAAGCTATGGAGATTGCAATCGAAAAGGCAAAGGTTACGGGCGTTGGAATGGTTACTTTAGCTAAGGGTCAACACATGGGCATGGCTCAGTACCACGCTCGTTTAGCTTTAGAACATGACATGATAGGCGTCTGCATGACTGCTTCAACTTCAGCAGTCCCGCCTACTTTTGGAAGAGAAGCACGCCTTGGCACAAATCCAATATCATTTGCCGCTCCTTCGGCTAATGAAGGTCCCTTTGTTTTAGATATGGCAACTAGCACAATTGCAGTTAATAAATTCCGTAACGCAAAACGCTTAGGTGAAAAGTTACCACCCGGAATGATTGCTGGAATAGATGGCGTTCCCATTATGTCATCCGTTCTAGTGCCAGATGAATATTTCCCTTTACCATTAGGCAGTACTCGCGAAATGGGTTCGCACAAAGGATATGGTCTAGCAGCGATGGTTGAGATTTTATGCAGTCTTTTGTCGGGTTCCGGGTTTGTTGCCAGGGACGGACCGTTTCAGCACATGGTAGCTGCTTACTCAATTGATGCGTTCACAGATGTTAAGCCCTTCAAAGATGACATGGATGAGTTCATACGATCGCTGAAATCTACTGAGCCAGCAGCTGGTCAAAAAAGGGTGTTAGTACCCGGAGAGCCAGAGGCTGAAGAAGAAGTTGAAAGGTTGACACGTGGAATTCCATTGCACAGAGATGTTGTAAAGACACTCAGGCGGCTCTGTTTGGAATACCAGGTTGAATGTGAAATTTAGTTACTGGTTTCGACAAGGAAAGCAGGGTTTAAAATTCAGCTTCCTGATCCCAGAAATCAGAAAAAGATACATCCTCAACTGGCTGTCTTGATTTTTTACCATGTTTTTCCGCAGGGTAGCCTAAAGGTATCATTGTCAAAATAACCCATGACTCAGGGATTCCCAGAGATGTTTTAATTTCTGCTTCGTGGTATCTGTGGTTTGTAGTTAAAACACCTCCCAATCCCATGTAATTGGCAGCCAAAAGTAAATTCTGGACAGCAGGGTAAATTGAACTAGGCTGGCTTAAAATTCCAAGTTTATCGCCAACCAGAGGTCGGTACTCTGCGCAAACAACAATAACCACTGGAGATTCAGAAAAATGTAATGAAAGGTAACTATTAGAGTTATGTTCTTGTTCTTCTTTGAACTGCTGCAATGTTTTTTGCTGATACTCAAGAGCACCTTTTAGATAAGCCGCTCCTATTTTCTCTTTCTGGTCTTGATCTCTAATGACCAAAAAGCGCCACGGTTGTCGATTACCACCGCTAGGAGCTTGAGTAGCAGCTTCCAAAATCTTCCGAACGCTTTCATTAGGAACGCGCTGTTGAGTGAATTTCCTAATAGCTCTAGTTGTGTAAATTATGTCCAAGAAATCAGCTTTGTTTTGCATTTGTACTCCCCTTGAAATATAGAACGTGCCAAGTGAACTTCATTTTCTAGAGTTCACCATTGGTTTAGCTAAAAACATCAGCCCGACAAAAACGAGCCAAGTAACCATTAGAATGATATACGCAAGGTCATATTCACCTGTTTTGTCAAAAATATAATTGATCCATAGTGGCCCAAGTGCACTTGATACAGTAACAAATGGCGTAAAAGTGCCTCTTATTGATCCGATAAATTTACGGCCAAAGTAATTAGGCCAGAGCAAGGGGTTTAGGCCAATAAATCCACCAAAAATGATTCCGAGAAAAGCTGCGAAGATTATAACTACGTAAACAGGATCAAAATTGAAGGCAGATGTAATCATCTGAACGTTAATCAGTACTAATACCATCAATGCTATGAGCGACCCGTTAGCCATCAACACTTTCCTCACATGGTATCTCTCAACAATAAATCCCCAAACAATACGTGAGAGGACTGAGAAAAGGCCGTAGGTGGTAAGGGCCGTTGCTGATATACCTGCACTAAACCCAATGTCCTGGAAGTAAGGAACCCAAGTCGAAGTGAGCCCTTGCATAGATGGCGCAGTGATCATTGTTGCTAAAACTATCAACCACAATGTTTTAGACTTAGTTACTTCAGCTAAAGTAAAGCTATGTTCTTCGGCTGCAGTTGCATCCCCTTTTTCAGCTCGTGATCTTCTAATTTCGGCTTGTGCAGCAGTTTCGCCATCAGGCAAAAGGCCTATGTCTTCTGGTTGTCTCCGGACAAGTAATGCCAAAGGGACTAGTAATATGAATGAAGATACTCCCATCCAGATCCAAGCTGTTCGCCACCCATAAAATTCAATAAGTGAATAAGCAAATAATGGGTACACGAAAGCAGCCATTCCTGTTCCCATGCTACCTATAGCAATTGCTCTACCTCTACGGCGAATAAACCATTTTGAAACAATTGCTTGTCTTAATATACCTCCCCCAGATGCTTGGCCGATTCCTCCCAACAAGCTAAGAACCAAAAAGTATTGTAATTGGTTATCAATTTGGGACAGCAACACAAGGCTCAAAGCGTATATGCTACCTCCGAAGACCATCAAAATCCTTGGCCATTTTTCAGTATCTGCTAGGCGTCCAAAGATAGGGGCAAGAGCTCCCATTAAAAGTTGTCTTGCTGCTAAGGCCCCAAAGAACGTTGCTCTTGTCCAACCCAAATCATCAGTCATAGGTATGGCGAATACACTCAGAGCCCAGAGAGTGGGGCCAGCAGATGCCATTCCTGCAGCAAACATTGATAGCACAATCAGCCAGCCATAAAAAAATGGCATCTTGCTCGCTAAAGCTGAAGAATTAGACAAATTGCCTCCTGAATTAGTAAAGATTACAGGAAATTGGTTATTTTGACGTACTTCGCAGACGCGCAAGAATGTAAGCTGGCAAAGTGAAATCTTTATCAAATGCACTTGCGCAGCGTCTTCCTTTTTATTACGGCTGGGGTGTTACAGTCACTGTTGGCCTTGCGATAATCCCTACTGTTGCTTTCAGACCTGGGATCATTGGCCTTCTATATCCTCCGATGCAAGATCATTTTGGTTGGTCAAGATCTTCATTAGGTGTTGCTGTTTTTATAGGAAGTGGCCTTGTTGTAATTGCGGCACCTGTTGCTGGAAGGCTTGTTGACAGGTACGGAGCATGGCTGGTACTCAATATTGGAACGGTTTTAATGGGCGTTTGCCTAATTGGTCTCGGGACTGTATCTGATCTCTGGGCTTTTTATGTGCTTTTTGGCATTGGGTATGCTTCATTCGCAGGAATCAATCGAGTGAGTATTACATCTGCTATGGCTCATTGGTTTTTAGAGCGAAGGGGCAGGGCAATGGGAATAGTTGCTCTAATGCTGGGGCTAGGGTTTGTTATTGTTCCTCCCGTTACGGAAAGGGTTCTTAGCTCTTCAGGTTGGCAGGCTTCCTGGTATACAGTTGGTCTGATTACTCTTTTGCTAGCACTCCCTTCTGGTATTTTGCTATTCAGAAATTCTCCTGACTCTTTGGGTCAGTCAATAGATGGGAAAAATGTTCAGCAATCAATAAGTTCTTCATTAAATCAGCCTAAAGATAGTGAAATTCAGTGGACTTTCTCAGAGGCAATAAGAACTAAAACTCTTTGGATGTTAGTTGCTTCTGTCTCTTTAGTAGAAATGTCGAGGAACGGTGTAGGTATACACATGATTGCTCATATGACAGAACAAGGAATGTCTCCAGCATTTGCAGCAATTGCTTTTAGCATTGCTGGGATTACGATGATACCAATGAGCATTATATTAGGAATTGTCGTTGATAAATTTGGAGCTCGATTTGCATACGGAATAGCCTCTAGTTCCGTTTTAATCATGGGCGTTCTAGTTATCGTAGCTGACTCGAATATGATTGCTATTCCTATTGGTATAACTATGGGAATTGGTTCAGGCGGTGTTGATATGGTTATGCGTGTAATATTTGCAAATTACTTCGGCAGGGCTTCTTCAGGCGCAGTCATCGGAATGGTGACGCCCTTCATTGTAATATCTTTGGGTGTAGGGGCTTTGATTTCCGGAATATTTTACGATTTACAGGGCGATTATTATCTCGTTTTTTGGGGGTGGATTTCTATAACGGCTTTAGCTATTGCCATACTTACAATAATCCCCTCCCCTAGGAAAATGAACTTGCAAGCGAGCAAATAAAAGCTTGATCAACCTCTCCCTATAAAAGCTTGTTCAACAGGCAATATTGTGGCACTGAGCATATTAACGTTGGTCGGTAAACTTGCCACTGTTACAACGATATTTGCAAAATCCTCAACCTCCATCATTGCCTCTTGATTCATGGCTACCTCTGGTTTTTGTCGCCATTCAGTTTTTATATTACCTGGATTTAAACAAGAGGCACTTATACCGAAATCTCTACCTTCTAATGATGTGGATTTTGTTAAGCCAACTAATGCATGTTTGGTTGATGTATAAGGAGCGCTATTCATACGAGGCATTTCAGCTGAAATGCTGCCTATGTTTATGATTTTTCCTGAACGCTGCTGTTTCATTATTTTCATAGCAGACTTTGTGCATAAAAATGGAGCAGTAAGGTTTAAATCAACAACTTTTTTCCAAGTTTCAAGTTTGATATCTTCCAACGGTCCTCCATCAAATGTACCAGCATTGTTAACGAGTACGTCCACACTATTAAATGAATCCATAGTTGTGGCAAATAATTTAACTACTTGAGCTTCGACCGTCACATCGGTGGGCACAACAAGTACTGAAGAACCAAGTTTCTTTGCTGTGCCAGCAACTATGGATAATTTTGTCTCATCACGCGATGCAAGGACCAAATTAGCTCCTGCACTAGCAAAAGCAATTGCGATACCCTTACCTATTCCGGTAGAGGCACCCGTGATTATTACGTTCAAACCTTTTAAGCTGCTCATGTTTACCTCACTATGAAACTAAAATAAAAGACTAAGTTTACATGGGCAATGTATAATGGTTTAGTTGGAGGTACAAATGCCCGCTTCAAAGAAAACAAAAACTGAGAAAAAATCCGAATCAACAGAAGAGTTCGTCAAAAAGCTGGCGAAGCAAGACGTTAAGCGAAACGGCTTAAGAGTCAGGTTTGGGTTTGGTGGTCATCGCCGCAAGGCTGGTTAATACTCGCGCCCTCTACTTATTGCTTCGGTAAACGCTGCATCCAGTACAAGGAGGATGGAATGGCAATTCGCCTTATAGTTCATTTGCAAGCTCTTCCTGGCAAACAAGAAGAGATGGTTGATGCTTACCGGAAAAGAGTAAAAGAGGTGAGATCGGAGCCGGGCTGCATCGATTTCAGAGCATTCCAAGACATTGAAAATCCTGATCAAATTGTCCTGATAGAAGGTTGGGAAAGCCAAGAATCTCTTACTGTTCATGGTTCTGTTCCCAAAGATCCTTCAGCAACAGACCCGCAGTCACTTAGGACTGCAGTGGGGCATGAACGCTACGAATATGAGTAAACTTATTTTTCCTTATAGCGCTACAACAAGATGAAAGTGCAAGTAATTCACGGTCTTGGTATGGACATGCGTGGAATCGAGAATATCGAAATTTTTGGCCCAATGAAACTTGACGAATATAACGTAAGGATTCGTGAGTTCGCAGACGCAGTCAATATAGAAGTTTCAATATTTCATTCAAATGACCAAAGTGAAATAATCAATGTTTTAAATCAAGCTTCTGAGCTAAATTACTCAGGTGTTCTTTTTAATCCTGCCGGGTTCATGCAAGGTTTCCCAGAAATAGGTGAAGCCATCAAGCTGATGCAAATACCAGTGTATGAGCTCCATAGCACTAATCCAGTCAGTAGGGGTCAAGTCTCAGATCTTTTGAAGTATTGCTCAGGGTCGATCACAGGGTTTGGGGTTGATGGGTACAGAATTGGTCTATCTGCTATTGCTCACGCTAAGAAAACTCAAAAGTCTTAAATACTTGCTGGGGTTTGTACTTTTGGCGTTGTGACTATAAATAGCAATATCGCTGAAGTTAGTGCGAGCCCTATAGCTGCCCAGTATGCTGGTCCATAACTACCAACGCTATCAAACACAAATCCGGTAAACGGGGCTCCCAGAGCTTGAGCGGCTACTATACCCGGCACAATATACCCCCTAATTGCCCCAATATGCCTCCGTCCAAAATACGTTGGCCAAATATGGACTTGAACGACGGCATTTGTACCTTGTCCGATACCAAATGCAATTGCGCTAAAAAACATAACCCACTTTGCGTCGATTAAGACAGTAACCAGTAAAGCTAACACAGTAATGAACATTGCATATGATCCAACAAACCGAACTGGAATTTTTTCAACCAAAAACCCTGCACTCAAAATCCCACCAAAGAACATAAAAGCATCAAGCGAAAAAGAACTAGCTATCAGAGAACGGTCGTAACCTCTGTCTTCCCAAAAGGCTACTCTATGGACCTGCACACCGCCCATTGCAAATGAAATGCATAAATATGCCAATAAAACCTGCCACAGTGTTGTCGTTTTAAGGGCAGCCCTGCCTGTCCAAGAAATTTCTTCAGTAGAATCACCTAATTGAGACTTATCTGCCTGGTTAGTAGGGGTCTCCCCGTCAGGTAACAATCCCATGTCTTCTGGTTGTCTTCTAATAAAAATCCAAGTAACAGGTAAAATCACTACTAAGACAAAAATTCCAGAAGCAATCCATGCTATTCTCCATGAAAATATATCGATAATTTGCTGGTGAACTAAAACAAATGTCATTCCTCCGACACCAAAGCCGCCAGCTGCGAAAGAAGTTGCTCGGCCTCGTTTGCGAACGAACCATTTTTGAACTGGAACTGAGGTCAGCAAATTTCCGGGCATTGTTATTCCACTGAGCCCTATTAGCAAGAAAAGCAAAAGGAATTGCCAAATATTCTCAACCCAGCCCATAAGTATGACTGAGATACCCGCAAGAGAAGCAGATCCCATAATCAACATTCGACTACCATACTTATCTATCAAGCGACCAATAAATATTGAAACGAATCCAGTAGCAAGCCTACGGGCAGCAACAACCCAGCTAATTGCGCCACGTGAAATGTTAAGATCTTCACTCATTGGTTTCAGAAAAACAGCAAATGAAAAAATCGCAGTAGCTTCGACGGCAAAGTTCGTTATGAACAAAGAGGTGACGATCCACCATCCGTAAAAAAATTTGCCCTTTTTCTCTTTACTCTTAGCCATAATCTGATTCTACCCCAATTATCCTAATGGCTTTTACATTATGCTTTTCTTCTCTAAACTAGGTCGAGATATTTTCTAAAAGGTGCAATTTGAAAGATAGTTCCACAATTCTCTATAAATACGAAAAACAAATTGCAACTATTACTTTGAATCGTCCGGAAGTACACAATGCAATAGATTTTGACATGTGGGTAGAAATCAAAGGAATTGTGGATGATATTTCGCAAAATAGCGAAATAAAGGTAGTTATATTCAATGGCTCGGGAGGGAAGGCTTTTTCTTCAGGGGCTGATATAAAAGATTTCCCAAAACATAGGAAAAATAAGAAACAAGCAATCGAGTACGCAAAAGCATTTGAAGGCACACTAGATGCAATTGCAGCTATGCCGCAACCAACTATTGCTATGATCCAAGGAATTTGTGCAGGTGGTGGCTGTGAGTTAGCTATGATGACCGATATAAGGATAGCCGGAACTGGGAGTTCTTTTTCTATACCTGTCGCAAAAATTGGTGTGCTCTTAGGGTATAAAGAAATGCGACGTCTAGTGCAGTTGGTAGGACCATCAAACGCTAGTTATCTATTACTAAGTGCAAAAGTAATAGATGAAGATGAAGCCTTTTCTATGGGCTTAATAAACGAAATTGTATCGTCAGGGATTTTGGATACCCGGGTTATTAGTCTTGCAAATACTATGGCTGAATTTGCCCCTTTAACTCAATCAGGCAACAAGAGAGTGCTTCAAACAGTACTAGCCAATCCTAATTTAGAAAACTTGAGCAAGGAACAGAGAGATTTTCCGCTGGATATTTTTGAAACGCTTGATAGCCAAGAAGGCTACCAAGCGTTTATAGAAAAACGTAAACCTCATTTCAAAGGCCGTTAACATGAATGAAATGCCATTAGACGGTGTTACTGTGCTTGATTGCACGCAAGTAATGGCAGGTCCATTCTGCACCATGCTATTGGGAGATATGGGTGCTGAGGTAATTAAAGTAGAAAAACCGGAAGGTGATGACTCGCGAAGAATGGGGCCCCCATTCATAGGTAGTGAATCAGCGGCATTTCTTGCAATTAATAGAAACAAGAAAAGTATAATTTTAGACTTCAAGAAGCCTGAAGACGTGAAAATTTTCAAAAACATTGCTGCCAAAGCTGACGTTGTAGTTGAAAATTTCAGACCTGGGACTATGGCAAGGTTAGGTATTGGTCCTGAACACCTGAGGAAAGATCATCCTGAGTTAATTTACGTGTCTATTTCTGGCTTTGGTATGACTGGCAAATACTCGAAAAGGCCCGGGTATGACCTCATTGCTCAAGGAATGTCAGGCATGATGAGTGTAACGGGGCACCCAAATTCTCCTCCAGTAAAAGCAAGTATACCTCTAGCTGATCTTAGTGCTGGCATGTTTGCCGCTTTTGGTACTTTGTCCGCATACATTTACAAGTTGAAAACCGGCATAGGCCAAATAGTTGACACTTCATTGCTCGATTCGGCAATTGCACTAACTCCATGGGAGGCGGCAGAGTTTTGGGGAACAGGGAAGCCGCCTGCACCTAAAGGATCTGCCCACCGACTTGTAGCGCCTTACCAAGCATTTCAAAGTATTGATGGTTATTTCAACATCGGCGTTGCAAATCAGCCCAACTTTGCTCGATTATGCAATGCCATTGGAAGACCAGAGTTAATTCAGGATCTTCGTTTTATAGATAACCCTTCCAGGGTTGTGAATTATCAAGAACTTGAAAAAGAAATAGAGTTAATTACGAAAACGAAAACAACTAGTGAATGGCTAGCAATATTAGAAGCGGAAAATGTTCCCAGCGGTCCTATTTTGAACATGGAAGATGTTTTTAAAAACGAACATGTGATCCAAAGAGATATGGTTCAGCAGCAGCAGCATACGACATTGGGATTAGTAAATCATTTAGGAATTCCGACCAAATTAAGTGCAACACCAGGAAAAATTCGTAATGCTGCCCCAATCCTTGGCGAGCATACTGCTGAAATTGTAAAAAGATTCAGTTCTTAAAGCTACTTGATCTTTTTTTTTGTTTTTTCAGCTTGTCCCTTATTTCCTCGAATTCCCTTGCACGTCGAGCACGGTGAAGCCTGCCTACCCTGTTGGCTAAGATGATTACGAGCATACCTATAGCGAATGCAATTGCAGTTCCAAAATCCATAGAACCCCTAAGGTACTAGTCTAGTAGCTAGGTATAACACGGTTTCCTGCTTTGTAAACATCTCTTATATTCCACAAAGCTTCTAAATCCTCTAGAGGGTTGCCGCTAACAACCAGAATGTCAGCTGCCCTACCAATTTGCAAAACACCAGCCCTATCTCCAGCCGCTATCGATTCAGCTGCAAAACTGGTTGCAGTGATTAATGCTTCGCTAGTAGATAGTCCTGCGCTGTGTAAAGCTATAATTTCCTTAACGAATTCCCCAGGAGGGTAAGAGCCCCAAGGTGAATCTGAACCAGCAATCATTCGTACGCCTAATTTTGAAAGTCTCCTTACGGTATCAATCCTCTGGTCCAAAGTCAGCTTAGATTTTTCTATAATTGCTTGCTCTTCATGAGTGAGCGTACCCCGTTCTTTTCCAATTCTAGTAAGCCGATCGATTGTTGCTTGAATGACATGTATCGTTGGATTAACCCAAGCATTTGCTAAAGCCAATTTATCTGCTAAGTCATCACGGTATGTGTACATACCAGTTTCATCTACAAATGCGCAATGAATGATCATATCTACACCTGCAGTTAAGGAATTTGCTACACCTTCAACGGAAGAGCAATGAGTAGCAGTTAGTTTATTTGCTGCATGGGATTCATCTACGATGATTTGTAAGTCTGCTGCTGTGTAAGCAGGGCGAAGAGGATCTGAAGTTCTAGTAGTTCCGCCTGTTGCCATTATTTTAATGAAGTCCGCTCCCTCCGATATCAAATTCCGTACTTCAAAACGTAGCTCTTTTTCTGTTTCAGCGACTGAACCACAATAGCTCATATGTCCACCACGTATGGTGATCGGTCTTCCGCATATGATCATTTCTGGGCCTAAATTATTACCAGCTTTTATGTTATCCCGTAGGGAAAATCCTACTTTATTCTTTGACCCATTTTCTCTTGCGGTTGTGACTCCTGCAGCGAGGAAAGTTTTGGCATTTTCCATTGATCTCTTTAAAAGAATCTCATCAGGATCCAGAGCCACATCATCTCCTAGGGTGCCATCACCAGGTGCCATCATGTGAGTATGCCCATCAACTAATCCAGGAAGTATGGTTGAATCTCCGTAATCCAAAATATCGACATCAGCATAATCAGGAGCTTGAACTTCATTGGCTGGGCCAATTACGTTTATTTTCCCTTTGCTAATTAAAATTGCCTGATTCTCATAAAGTTTATGAGATTTACCGTCGAACAAATTTTTTGCCTTGATCAATTTGAATTCAGACATCTCTTGGCTCCAGTATTATTTGTGCGGTCAAGTATTTTTTAGATAGAATACTCAAAAAGCAATCAGGTGGTTTTTATCAGATATGGCCTCAACAAACCATGAATCGGTTGGCAAATTTTCAATGGTGAATGGAATTAACATTCATTACAACGAACTATCTTCTAACGGAACACCCCTAATATTTCTTCACGGAGTTACAAGTTCCTCTCGAACATGGGAAGCAGTTGCGAAAGAATTTACAGCTAATTACAGGGTCCTGACAGTAGATTTAAGAGGCCATGGCAAATCTGAAAACCCTGGCATCGGATACTCTTGGGAAGATGATTACGCCGAAGATATTGCCCAATTTTTAAATGAAAACATTGAAGAGCCTGCTTACTTGGTTGGCCATTCCCTTGGTGCTTCAGTATGTGGGCCCGTGGCAGTGAAATCGGCGAATAGGGTCAAAGCGATAGTGATGGAGGATCCGCCAGTATTCGTTCATGAAAAAGCACCTGAGTCTCTTTCAATTCCACCAACGCATTTCCTCAATATGCTTGCTGCAAAGGAATTAGGTTTTGATGCCCGAGTGCTTGCCATTATGAAATATACAGAATGTGATTATGAAGCAGCCGTTTTACGTGCGCAAAATATTGAAGACATGGACAAAGCCGTCCTAATTGAGCTATTAACTGGAAAAACTGGGTATGACCCTGAAGTCATTTTCCCTAAAATTTCATGCCCTGCCCTTATTTACCTTGGTAACCCAGAGCTCGGAGGGGTTGTTGACTTTGAGGATAGAGAACGCCTACAAACCCTGATCGGCCAAGTTACTATTATTGAAAGAGATTCCGTAGGGCACAGTATTCATAGTGAAGACTTTCAGTTTTTTGTTAGTTCTTTGGAAGAATTTCTCAAAAGTAACGACTAAAGTAACAAATAAAACCCTCCGGCTGTGAGAAATAATCGTCTGATAGTATGATTGTTTCAGGAGGGGTTATATGTCACTACGAATAAATGATATTGCACCGGATTTTCAGGCCAATACAACTGAGGGAAATATTCAATTTCATGACTGGATAGGCGACGGTTGGGCTATGCTATTTTCACATCCGAAGGATTTTACTCCTGTATGTGCAACTGAGCTTGGCTACGTTGCCAAACTAAATGATCAATTTCTAGCAAGAAATTGTAAGGTAATTGGTCTAAGTGTTGATCAAGTTGAGGACCACCTTAAGTGGGCACAGGACATAGAAGACATTGGGGGCACAAAGCTTAATTTTCCTATCATCGCCGATGAAGATCTAGGCGTAGCTAAAATGTACGACATGCTTCCAGCAGAAGAAGGCACATCTTCGACAGGAAGGACTGCTGCCGATAACCAAACCGTAAGGTCAGTATTTCTTATTGGACCGGATAAGAAAGTTAAAATGAGCCTTACTTATCCAATGAGCTCAGGACGTAATTTCGATGAGCTACTTAGGGTCTTGGATTCCTGCCAACTTACAGCTAAGCACAAAGTTGCTACCCCTGCCAATTGGGCTAAAGGTGACGACGTCATTATTGTTCCGGCCGTCAACAACGACGACGCAAAGGATTTATTCCCAGATGGTTGGGAAACAGTAAAGCCTTACCTCAGGAAAGTTAAGGATCCAAGTGCATAGCATTTTGACCCGCCATTAACGATTAAGTTAATGGCGGGTTTTCGTCCCAAATTTCAGCCAAAACTTTCGCTCTAAAGTCGAAAATTTTTACAAGGTCTTGCTCAACAAAAAATCGATGAATTAAGGGTTCTAAAATCCCACCAGGTACTTTATATGAAACTTTATCTCGGACTATTGTTTTACCATTAGAATCTTCAAATATATGCTCGTGAACCCATTTTTTATATGGACCCTTGATTTGTTCATCTACAAAATAGTGTGGTGGGTTCCAAGCAGAAATCTTGCTTATCCATTTCAATTTAAAGCCGTGCAGGCTTAACTTATATGCAATCAATGTACCCTCAGCAACTTCAATTTGCTCTGAGGTTTGGATGTTGAAATTCAAAAAAGCAGGAGTGATTTTTTCCAAGTTATGAGGGTTGGAAAAAAAATCAAATACATCGTCTAATTGTGCTGCGAGTATTTGGGTTTTATTCAAGAAACGGTTTGTCATGCTAATCCTTGATCGGTCGGGATAAAAGAATAGAATGCCTTGATTATAGAAAGCATAAAAAGAAAAGGAGAATACCTTGAGTATAGGATTTATAGGGATCGGCACGATGGGGAAACCCATGGTGAGGAATTTAATAGATGCTGGCCACGACATGGTTCTCCACGATACAAACTCTGCTACATACAATGATTTTAATTTCGATGCTGTGACAATAGCCCAGTCACCAGCTGAAGTAGCGGCTTCTACTGATGTGATTTTCACTTCCCTTCCAGGGCCATCGGAATTAGAGAGTGTAACGCTTGGTAAAGGCGGCATAATTGAGGGCATTAATCCTGACGCTGTTCAGGTAGATACATCAACTGTTTCACCATCGACCATTGAGAAAATCTCAAAAGAGTTCAGCAAAATTAGCGCACATTTAATAGACGCACCGGTAAGTGGAGGCCCAATAGGTGCGGAATCTGGGAAATTAGCGATTATGGTTGGAGGTGATATTGCTATATTTGACAAGGTCAAACCTATACTTGAAATATTGGGGTCTAGTATCACCAGGGTTGGCCCCACAGGCTCAGGGACAGTTGCCAAATTAGTACATAATGGCATATCAATGAGCACCAGGATAGCTGTGCAGGAAGGACTGATCCTTGCAGTAAAATACGGTATCCGCCCAATTGATATTCTGAATGTACTTACCCATGGTTCTTTCGGACAACAAACTCTCCTAAAGTCACATATCCCTGATTTAGTATTTAAGGATGATTTCGACAATCCAAGATTTAGTTTAGCTCTCTCAGAAAAGGATGTATCACTAGCATTGGCCTTTGCTGATGAGATGGGGCTGGAGTTTGGTATGGCAGAACGTGCACTTTCTAGAATACGAGAGGGTGTAGACAAAGGGTTAGGCGCGAAAGACAACCTTGTCACTTACAAAGTTGCCGAAGATAAGGCAGGGGTAAAAATTAGAGGCTAAGCATCAGGGGGGTTCGTTCGGCCTATAACAAAAGCACTCACAGCAAGTAAAGAAACAGCAACCCACCAAACTGGTGCAAAGGTGCCAATGGAATCTGCTACATAGCCAGTTAATGGAGCTGATGCTGCACCAAGTCCCATAGATACTGACAGAGATACTCCTCGAATTGCGCCAATGTGGGCTCTTCCAAAAAATGCAGGGTATATCAGGCTTTGTACCATAACGAGATATGTAACGGCTAGCCCAAAAAGGATAGTGGCAATGGTGACTTCAATCCCAGTAGAGGCTACGATCGTTAAACTATGGGAAGCAATCATTAGAATAAACCCAATAGATGCAAGACCTTGCAATCTGAAGCGGTAAACTAGGAATCCCAAAGTAAAAACAGCAATAATTGATGAAACTCCTTCCATTGATGCAGCATAAGAAATAATGGTGGGATCAACTCCTTGGTCTGCATAGTGTGCCCATCGATATAGGGAGACTGATTGTTGCCCAGCCATGTGTAAACCAAACGCGAGGGTAAGGCGCCAGAACGTACCGCTTCTCAAAGCTTCAGCACGGGTCCATGATCTCTCAACGGCATTAGTATCGTCCTCATTTTGGCTGCTTCTGCTATCAGAGAAGAGTCCGTCAACCTGTAAACCCATGTCCTCAGGTTGTCGCCTTAAAAGGAACAAAGAAATAGGGACAATCAACCCTACTCCTGCAAGCCCGATTACAAGCCACGCAGTTCTCCAACCAAATTCATCTATTAAAAACTGAGTTAGAGGGAATGCAAATATTAATACCATAGGCAAACCTAGGTACATCACTGACATAGCCTTGGTTCTTTTGACAACAAACCATTTAGCTACAACTGAGCCTGTGTAAATATTCGCCCCACCTTGCATCCCCAGCATTCCAACAATTCCATAGATAGCTATGAGGTGCCATTCATGGCTAATCATTGAAATTAACGCAATTGAAGCAGCACCTATTCCGCCAAATACAGCAAGCAAAACACGAGGTCCATGCTGGTCTATTAAACGGCCAATCAAGATTCCTCCCACAGCGGCTCCTACAGTTCGTGCGGAGGAAGCCCAGCCAAACACTGAGCGATCAAAGTCCAATTCTTCTCTCATGGGGTTGATGAAGAAGCCAAAATTAGCTACGCCCATAGAAAGCGTCCAGCCGCCAATTACCGCCATGCTTATGGCTATAACCCAGCCATAATAAAAACGACCTGCCTTGGCAGGTGCTCCTTCGGAATTATGTTCATTGGGATTATTTTGAGAAGATGGGAGTTTCACTTTGCGATAGTACAGTATATGAATGAATAGCGTTAGCCTTTTTGCTACACCAATGCTAATTTAGAGGGGTACTATTACTTTTACTGATTGAAGGTTCACTTGAAAATTGGCCTCTCACTTTCTGGTTTATTGCAGCACACTGCAGAATCTGACATGGTCCAAAGGTTTGAAGAAGTTTTAGGCCTAGTCAGGGCAGCTCGCGATTGCGGGTTTGATTATATTTATGCGGGGCAACATTACCTCACCGCTCCATATCAAATGATGCAGCCATTGATTTCTTTAGCAAGGCTCAGTGCTGAGACAGGTAATATGGGCCTGTTATCCACAATTCTAGTGCCTTTGCAAAATCCAGTGCAGATGGCTGAAGACGTAGCAACCTTAGATGTAATTTCAGGAGGGAGAGTCACCATTAATGCTGCTCTTGGGTACAGGGATTTGGAGTTTGATGCGTTCGGTATAGAGAGGGACACAAGAGTTCAACGCATGTTCGATAATCTTGATATTGCCAAAAAATTATGGTCTGGAGAAAAGGTTAGCTTTCAGAATCAATACATTAAAATTTCTAATACAAATATTGGTATTGCTCCTGTCCAAAAACCGCATCCTAAAATATGGATTGCAGCTAATAGCGATGCGATGGTGCGCCGCATATCCTCAAGAGGTGAGGTTTGGTATATGAACCCCCATTCATCCCTCTCCAACCTGAAAAGGCAGCTCGAACTGTACAAAGAAGATCTGAGTAAGAATGGTCACTCCTTACCTACAGATATTCCTATCGCTAGAGAAATGTTTATTGCGCGCTCTCGCGATGATGCGTATGCAATTGCAAGGCCTTTTTTGGAATCAAAGTACAAAGCATACGCTGCTTGGGGTCAGGATAAAGCGATTTCATCTCACGAGAATTTCACTTCACCGTTTGAAGTTCTTTCAGAGGATAGGTTTATCCTAGGTACACCTGATGATGCCATCGTAATCTTAGATCAAATACGCAATTTAGGAGTTACTCACGCAACATTGCGTTTGGGATGGCCTGGAATGAACAAAAGACACATTGCAAGTGCTATACGGTTAACATCAGAAGAAATCATTCCTTCATTAAAAAGTTAATATAAATTTGGTATTTAAATTTGCATGACCGTTACTCTTGGACTCAAGGTGCTAATTATTACGCCATCTAATTCCTAGTACCTGCCAAATAAAGGCCAAAGTCATGCTTTTCCGGTGATAGTTTGTTAGTAGAGAGCTTTGGTGGAGCTGGAGGGATTCGAACCCTCGACTTCTGCCTTGCAAAGGCAGCACTCTCCCACTGAGTTACAGCCCCACTGTGTTAATTATACGTGATGACACTACTTAAAAAAAATCAAGCAAGCTCAAGCATGGTTGATTTAGAGAATTTCTTGAGCAATTTCCAGTCAAAAATCTGAGTAATCTGATGTAGATGTGCCCACTCCGTAGGCTAATGTTGTTCCACTAAGTCAGAAGTAACATTATGCTTTCTTTTTACGATTGAGGAATTAATGTCCACAGGACCAGAACTTTCATTACTCACATGGTTTCTTTCAGCACTTCCCGTATTTGTGCTGATTGTTACGATTATGGGCTTTAAGTGGTCTGCACCTCGTGCTGGAGGGGTATCCTGGCTGATTGCTGCCGGTCTAGCCTTATGGTTTTTTGGTGGAAATTCGACAAGCACTGCTATAGCAAGCGCAAAAGGTTTAAGCCTTGCGCTCTTCGTACTTTCAATACTATGGGCATCTGTTTACATGTACAACATTGTTGACAGAGTCGGCGGCATTCAATCGATAGGAAAAGCGTTAGCCCGGATAGCTCATGATCCTCTTGCTCAGGCATTGCTTATCGCGTGGGGTCTTGCAAGTTTCATACAAGGGATAACAGGGTTTGGTGTACCTGTAGCTGTAGCTACTCCGCTTTTAATGATGATGGGCTTTCGCCCTGCCAAAGCTGCAACAATGGTTTTAATTGGCCATGGATGGGCAGTAACGTTCGGTTCGATGGGTTCAAGTTATTACACAATCCAGTTAGTTACTGAGATACCGGGTACTGTAATTGCTCCGCACATGGCATTGCTTTTTGCACCGGTTACTATTCTTAGCGGATTTATGGTTGCTCAAATACAGGGGGGAATGGCTGCTGTGAAACGTGCCGCTCCTCTGATTCTCGTTATTGGATTCTCTATGGCTTTTGCAATGTGGGTAATGGCCTGGATTGAAGCCCCACAAGTAGCTTCATCAGTGCCAGGCATAATCGCATTAGCCGGTGTAGCTGTAGGATTGAGGGTCCCATTTTTGTTCAGGCCAGATGCAAATTCAAAACTTTCAGCAAAAACTGAAGGAATTGAAAATTCAACCATGAACCCGCACTTAGGCTTTATGCCCTACTATCTCTTGATATTGTTTAGCCTCGTTGTCCAGCTGGGTGCCATTAAGGATTTAACTAAGAATATCTCATGGGGAGTCGATTACCCTGGTTTTATAACTAGCAAAGGGTTTGTTGTGAATGCTGTTTCTGATTACGCGGTAATTCGCATGCTTTATCACCCTGCACCGCTAATTATTTTTTCTCTTTTGATCAGCGCTATTGCTCTTGCCTATTTTGGGTATTGGAAAAAATCAGTAGCTGTTGAAGCAGCTGTTTTAACATACAAACAATCTATGTCTACAACGGTTGGAGTAGGAACTATGGTCATGATGGCCTTGATCATGGCCGATACAGGGATGACCACTCTGCTCGCTGAGGGTATAGCAAAGGGCTCTGGCCCGATATTCCCTCTAGTATCCCCATTTATAGGTCTCCTTGGTTCATTTATGACCGGCAGCAATACTAATTCAAATGTGTTATTCGGAATCCTCCAAGTAGAAACTGCGAGAAATCTTGAAATTGGTGCTGTAACAATAGCAAGCGTGCAGTCCATTGGTGCGTCTGTAGGAAGCACTATGGCTCCGGCTAAAGTTCTACTAGGTGCAGCCCTTACCGGTCTTGCGGGTCGTGAGCATGAAATTATGAGACTAGTTGTGCCTTATGTTCTGATCTTAGTTGGTGTAACCGGTATAGTTGCGCTAATCTTAGTCGAACTATTCCCTGGGTGGACAAAGTAGAACCAAATGAAAAATCACCTCAAAGTAGCATCGTTTATTGGTCTATTTATTGCCTTCCCAGCCCTAATAATCAGCAGTGTAACCCTTGGAACTGCTTCACTTACCATTGCAGCTTTAGTTTTTACGGCTGTTATATGTGTCATTGCAGTTCTTGCATTTTGACCTTTAATTAAAAGAATTTCGTCGAATCATCGTTTGAGCTATGATGGATGCATGGAAGAGATCACGAAGCCTCAAAAGTCTGCGCTCTCACAATTTGGCGAAACAGCAGCGAATTACAG
>MDTE01099082.1_pt1 | contig 39911 bp, 39 predicted proteins | sample 811231 | NCBI WGS metagenome assembly MDTE01 (sample SAMN05326651, study PRJNA326480) | marine metagenome | isolation source: seawater | place: Indian Ocean: Red Sea | collected 2010
AAGAATGTAGAGGTTTTATTGTTGTAACAACTTTAATTTCTGCTCGTAGAGGTGAGGTCATTATAAGTAAAATTGCGAAAAATAAGGCTTTTAATAAGTTTGATTTATATTTAATTTGTTTCATAAAATTTAAATTCAAGTATAGGGTTATTAAAATAAAATGTGTTATAATATAACATATCAAATTGTAAAGAAGAAATGAAAGAAAACAATCCACTCGTTAAATTAGAAAATGCTGGTGTTTGTAAGTCATCTAAATGGCTTGTGAGAGGAATATCTCTTGAAGTTAATAGTGGTCAAATTGTAACACTGATTGGTCCTAATGGCTCTGGAAAAACAACCACAGCCAAAATGATATTAAATATTTTAAATGCAGATGAGGGATTGGTCACAAGTAAAACTAATAAGATGGCTTACGTTCCTCAAAAAATTAATATTGATTGGACAATGCCATTACGTGTAATTGATTTTATGAAAATAACAAGCAGTCTAAATAATAATCAAATCACTGAATCTTTAGCATTAACAGGTGTGGAAAAATTACTCTATGATGAGGTTCATAATTTGTCAGGTGGAGAATTTCAACGTGTTTTAATTGCAAGAGCAGTAGCAAAAAAACCTGAGTTACTTGTTTTAGATGAACCTGTTCAAGGCGTAGATTTTAATGGCGAAATTGCACTTTATAATCTTATCAAAAAAATTTCTGATAAATTGAATTGTGGCATACTATTGATTTCTCATGATATGCATTTTGTCATGTCGGCCACAGATCATGTTATTTGTTTAAATGGACATATATGTTGTTCGGGAACTCCTAGTTCAGTTGTAAAAAATCCAGCTTATATTCAATTATTTGGTGAGCATAATGCTGAAACATTATCATACTACAAACATCATCATGATCATTCGCACAATAATGATGGGAGTATATCAAATTAATGTTTGATGATTTTTTTATTCGCGCGTTAATAGCAGGAATAGGTGTTGCTATTGTGGTAGGACCTCTCGGATGTTTTGTTATATGGAGAAGGTTGTCTTATTTTGGTGATACTTTATCACATTCAGCATTGCTAGGAGTTACTCTAGCATATGCTTTTAGTATCAACATAGTATTATCAGTTTTTATAATATCCGGAATAGTTGCCATTCTTCTTCTTAGCTTGCAAAAAAGAACTAAATTAGCCGGGGATTCATTACTTGGACTTCTTGCTCACTCCACTCTTGCTGTTGGTCTTGTGTTAATTGGTTTCCTGTCTGCTATTCGTTTTGATCTAATGGGTTTATTATTCGGAGATATACTTGCTGTTACAACCAAGGATATTATTATTATTTGGATAGGTGGCGCAGTTATTTTAGGAATATTATTTTTTATTTGGAAATCTCTATTTGCTGCAACCGTCAACTATGATTTAGCGGCAGCTGAAAATATGAAACCTGATGTTTCTAATTTTATTTTTATTTTACTCTTAGCTGGTGTAATTGCTCTTTCTATCAAAATGATTGGAGCTTTATTGATAACTGGATTGCTTTTAATCCCTGCTGCTATGGCAAGAAGTTTAAGTAACAATCCTATACAAATGATTATGCTATCAATTTTGGGCGGAATATTATCCGTAATTATCGGTTTATTTAGTTCTTTAGAGTTTAATACTGCTTCGGGTCCATCGATTATAGTAGTAGCATTGGTATTTTTTATTCTATCACTAATACCAGGAAAAAATAAGACTGCGTTGCAAAAATGAAAACAATTTGATATCTAAATAATATAGCCCTCATGTCAGAAAAATTAACTAATAATCAGCAAACTGTTCTTAATTTATTAGAAGGAATTAAAGAACCATTGAAGGCTTATGCTATTCTTTTTGATATTCAAAAACAAGGAATAAAGTCACCTCTTCAAGTTTACCGGGCTTTAGATAAATTAATTGAAATGGGCAAAGTACATAAAATAGAAAGTAAAAATTCTTATATTGCTTGTAATAATGCAAATTGTACTTCTCAAACTTCTACCTCTTTTTTAATTTGTGAAATATGTGATAAGGTCACTGAACTCAAAAAAAATAATTTATCTAGATATTTTTTAAAACAAATTGAAGAGTCTAATTTTAAATACACAAAACACAATTTAGAAATATATGGTGCTTGCAAAAATTGTAAAAATAAATTGTAAATCGATGCTAAGCTATGGATGATATATTTAAGATTACTTAGCCACTAAAATATAATTGTATATTTTTTTAAACTTAAATTTACTTTCTAAAAATTCATTGTTAGCTTTAGAGATACAAAGATTGTTTGAAAAAGAACAATAAAGCTCATAAGGTTTTAGGGGAATATTAATATCAATTTTATCTATATTTGTTTTCTTATAAGATACTTTTTTCAAGGGAACAATGTTGTTAGTATAATCATTTTGTAAGTCAAATTTATAAATTCTTACAATATTATTAGAAATGGAATAAATAAATGCAATAATTATAAATATATAGAAAAAGCTATTAATTTTAAATTTATTTCGAGAAAAGTATTTTATAAATAAAAGAAAGGGAATACTTGTTAAAATATATAAATATGAAATTCCATATCTAAGTAAAGGCGCATTAGCAAACCATACAATTGTGCTAATAAGAATAACCAAGCCAAAAAACAATTCAAAGATAAAAAATTGACTTTTATCAATGTTATTTAATACTTTAAATTTGTAATTTTTATTAAACAAATAAAATAAGAGAAAAATAAGTAATGAAAATAATAATAATTCATTAACAATTTTTCTTTTAAAATGATTACTATAATAGTCTTTGATCCAATGTTTAGATTTGGTATATTCTTTATGGACTAAATATCTTTCATAAATTTTTTTTTGTGCGTTATTAAGTTTGCTATAAATATCATCTTCTATTTTAATGATTTTTTTGAAATCGCTGAATATTTTTGGTGAGTCCAATACTTGTGAATAAGCATATGCTTTAGCACCTAAACTAATTATTTTAGGATCAGAAAAATCATAATCTTCGGAAGACCACCTTGACTCAAAACAAGTAATATTGACAGGATAAAATAAACATGAAGTATTGATAAAATTCTTAATCAAAAAGGAGCTACTAATTAATATAATAAAAATAATAACCCTAAAATTAAAATCAAAAATATTTCTTTTAAATAATAAAATAGGAATAACTAAAAAAATGTTCAGAATTAGAGTTAGTTTTCCAAAGATAGAAATTAATATTGTTAAAATGAAGTAATAAGAATCATTTTTATTACTATTATTGTAAATTAATGAAAAAAATAAAATATATGTAAAAAAAGATAAAGCATGAGCTGGAAGATCATTACCTAAACTTCCATATCTCTTAGCGTTTATTATAAATACTGTAATAAAAATAAAAGAAATAAATTTAATTATTAATTTTTCCTTCTTTAAATAATTAAAAAGTACTTCTGCTAAAAGAATGTAAACAAGTATAGATGTAAAATATATATAACTATCTAACTTCATTAAAGAGTTAAATTGCAAAGCGGCAATATTCTGAAAAATTGATGAATGTCCAAATTGCCAACTAAAATTTGAAAGACCGAAGATTATTTTAAAATTTTTTAATATCTCTATGTAAGGTAGATGGTAAATTTCATAATCAGAGTATGCATAAGATCTAAAATTTATTATTGGAACTAATATAAGAATAAAAATTATTAATTTTAAATTATGCTTATATAATAAAGTTTGATTTATTTTATAAATGCCAATGACAGTAAAAATAAGATAAAAAGTATTAGTTATATAAATATTTAAAGGATAAAAAAAATTAATTAATACGGAAGTAAATGCAATTAATATTGTTCCATTTAGATATAATAATGAAAGTTTTTTTTCATTTTGATTTAAAATAACTGTTAAAAAATATCCATAACCAATAACATTTGCCAATGTTAGGAAGGTAAACAAAAAATTCTGCAGGAATTCTATCACTCAATTATCATTTACAAATTATAATTTTTTTGAATTATTTCATTAAATATTATATTCATTGTATAGAAAAGAATAAAATTATATTTTCTTAAATAAATGCATAAATTTGAAGCAATAGTTATAGGTTCGGGCCCATCTAGTGTAATTTGCGCGCAAAAATTAGTTGAAAAAAAAATCAATACATTAATGGTTGATTATGGATTGGAAATTGATGAAAATAAAAAAAAACTTATTAAAGAATTAAGTAAATTAAAAAAAAATGAATGGAACTCTTTTTATAGAAATAAATTGTATGGTGATAAAAATTATAGAGACAATAACCTGCCTATAAAATTAAGTTTTGGATCTTCTTTTCCTTATGATAATTCTTCTAACAAACTTAAAATAAATACAAAAAATATAGAAACTTATCCTTCATTAGCAAAAGGTGGTTTAAGTAATGTGTGGGGAGGATCAGTTCTTCCATATAGAGAAGAAGATTTTAAAAGTTGGCCAATAAATTTGAATGATCTTAAGGATTACTACAGTTACGTTGCAAATAAAATTAATATTAGTACATTTAAAAATGATTTGGAAAATCATTTTCCTATATATGCTTCTAATGTTTTATTCTTAGATAATAGCAAACAATCTAAAATATTATCAAAAAAATTTTTAAAAAATAACAATATCTTAAACAGAGAAGGAATATTTATTGGAAATTCAAGACTAGCAGTCAATCAAAATAAATTAGAATGTCTACAATGTGGTTCATGTCTTTATGGATGTGTATATTCACTAATTTATAACTCTGGAGATGAATTAGAAAATTTGAAAAAAAATAAATATTTTGAATATAAAAAAGATTTAATAGTTGAAAAATTTATAGAAGAAAAAGACAGTGTAATAATAATTTGTAAGAATAAAAATAATGAAATAATTAAATTAATCTCTGATCGGATTTATATAGGTGCAGGTTATTTATCAACAGCAAAAATTGTTTTAAACTCTTATAACGTTAATTTTGAAAAAAAAAGAACTACAGCTAATGACAGTCAATATTTTTTCTTTCCAGCATTAATGTTTTCCTCATCAAAAAAAATATTAAGTGAAAATCTTCATACACTTTCACAATTTTTCCTAGAAATTAAAAATAAAAATATTTCCAAGCATATGTCGCATTTACAAATTTATACTTTTAATGATTTGTTTGAAAAATTTATTAAAAACAAGCTTTCATTTTTTTATCCATTAATAAAAAAAATGTTGGAAAAATTTTTATATGGAAGAATTATCTTTATTCAAGGATATTTACATTCAGATATATCTTCATTAGCAACAATTAAAATTCAAGATTATAATAACGTTAACCATCTTGAGGTTAATAAAGTAGAAAATTATACATCAAAAAATTATATTAAAAAAATTCTTAATTTATTGAAAAAAAATTCTAAAAATTTAGGTTTTTTTCCTTTATCAATTTTCTTAAAGATTGGAAATTACGGATCTGGATATCATTCAGGAGGTACATTCAAAATGAGTAATGAAAATGATAAAATTGGTAAATCAGATAAGTGGGGGAGGCCATTTGGTTTTAAAAAAATACACTTAATTGATTCTTCAATATTACCTAGTATACCATCAACAACAATAACTTTTACAATTATGGCAAATGCTGCTCGCATTGCTGATAACCATAATAAATACGAATCATGAATTATCTTATAACAGGGGCTTCTGGATTTCTTGGAAAAAATTTAGTAAATTTTTTAGAAAAAAAGGGTAGTAAGGTTTATAAATGTGGAAGAGATTATAATATAGGTAATCAAATTTATTTTGATTTAGAAAAAGAAATTAAAATTGAAAAAAAAATTTTAGAAAAAGTAGATATATTAATTCATTGTGCATATTCTTTTGATGCAAGTTCAATGAAAAGAAGTAAAAAAATCAATGTAGATGGAAGTGAAAAATTATTTGAATTAGCTTCCAGATACAAAATTAAAATTATTTATATATCTTCTATCAGTGCATTTGAAGGTTGTAGGTCTGTACATGGAAAAGTAAAATTAGAAATAGAAAAATTGGCAAACAAATATAACGGGATTATTTTAAGGCCAGGATTGATTTATAGCAAGAAAGTTCAAGGAGCTATGTTTGGGTCATTAATTAATTTAGTAAAAAGGATTCCTATAATACCGCTTATAGATAATGGTAAACAAATACTATATATGTGTGAACTTGAAACATTAACTAAACTGATTTTCATTTTATCAAAAAAAAATATAGGTGAAAATATTATTGTTGCTGCTAATAAACAACCAATTATGTTTAAAAAAATTATCAAGATAATAATTTTAAAATATAATTTAAAAAGAATTTTATTACCTTTTCCATCAATTATTATCCTATCTTTTCTAAAAATTTTTGAAACTTTAAATATAAATATTAGATTACAATCTGATAGTTTGGTTAGTATATTAAACCCCAATCAAAATCCTTTGATAAGTGATTTAGACAAATTTGAAATTAGTTTTCCTGTATTTGAAAAGGACTTCTATTAAATATGTGTTCTATTAGTGGAATATTCAAATTTAATAATTTTTCTAAATTTGATCTAGAAAAAATCTATAAAATGAACCGCTTAACTGAACACAGGGGACCTGATTTTTCAAATATAATTATTAAAAAAAATTTTTCTTTAGGCGCTAACCGACTTGCCATAGTTGATGCTAAAAACAATAAATCTAATCAGCCTTTTATCAAAAACAATATTTATATAGTCTTTAATGGGGAAATATATAATTATAAATCAATAAGAAATGATTTAATAAAAAATAAATCAATTAATTTTATTACTAATTCTGATACTGAAGTATTATTAGAGCTTTATTCTATATATGGTATTAATTTTGTTCATTACATAGAGGGCATGTTTTCTATATGTATTTATGATGATAATAAAAAATTAGCTTATTTAATTAGAGATAGATTAGGTGAAAAGCCACTTTTTTATTATCATAGTAAAAATGAATTATTATTTTCGTCAGAATTAAAATCTTTAAAGTTTTCATTTGAAAATTCTTTTGAAATTGATTTTAGTTCTTTAGAACATTACTTTAGTCTTAATTATATTCTTACAAATAAATGTATATTTAATAAAATAAAAAAATTAGAGCCTGCACATTATATTGAATTTAACTTTGACAATCATTTCGAAAAAAATGAATATTGGAAACTTGAAAAATTTTATGAAAATAAGAAAAAATTTAATATTAATGAATTTGAAGAATTAATGAATGATAAAATAAAGATTACTTCTGAATACGATAAAAAAATAGGAACTTTTTTAAGCGGTGGCCTAGATTCAGGTTATCTTGCATCCCAAATATCAAGATTTAATTCTAATCAAATAAGTACTACTTATAAATTCGAAAATAAATTTTTTGATGAAAGTTCTCAGGCTTCTTTTACTGCAGATTATTTAAATATTGAAAATAACTATACATCTGATCTTAATTATAACCATGCAGATGATCTTTCAAAAATAGTCTATTCATTAGACGAGCCAATGTCTGATACTTCAATTTTACCCTTCTATCAACTATGTGGGTTTTCTAAAAAATTTTCTAAAGTATTTATAAGTGGAGATGGGGGGGATGAAATATTTTTAGGCTATGAAACATATATTGCTGATAAATTAAATATTAATTTTCATTATTTAAAACCTTTATTAAATATTTTTAAGTTCTTATTTAAATCTTCAAAAGAACAAGAAAAAAAACTATCCAATTACTTTAAATATAAAAGGTTAATTGAAAATATGAATAGTAACTTTGTTGATTCTCATCACAAGTGGAGAAAAATCTTTGATAAAAGTGATTTAATTAATGCTATTTCAAGAGATTATTATAATTCAATAAATAATGATGACTCATATATTCAATTTAATAATATATTTAAAAAAATAAAAAATAATGATTTTATAAATAAATTTTCATTTTTAGATATTAAAACTTGGTTAGTTGATGATATCTTGGTCAAAGCAGATAGATTATCAATGGCTCACGGATTAGAGGTGAGATCTCCATTTCTCAATCATAAAATAGTTGAATATATTGCGTCTCTTTCTTCTTCAGAAAAAATTAGTTACTTTAACAAAAAAAAGATTTTAAAAAAAATTTGCAATAAACAATTTCCTAAATTAATAATTAATAGAGAAAAAAAAGGATTTAATTCTCCAGTTGCAAATTTAATTAATAGTGATTTGAAAATATTAGTTGATGATCATTTTAATTCTAACAATACAAAAAAGCTATTTAATAAAAATTATATCAATAAACTCCTTAAAAATCATCGACTCGGGTATGAAGATAATCATTTAAAAATATTTAATATTTTGATTATATTAATATATTTTGATAACTATAATATTAAGATATGAAGTTCTCGATTATTATACCGGTATACAATGAAGAAAATGCAATCTTAGATCAAATTAATGAAATAATAAAATATATTGAAATATATAAAATACAGGCTGAAATTATTGTTATTGATGATGGTTCAAGCGATAAAACATTAAGTATAGTTAAAAATATAAATTATAAAAATTTAAAAATATATTCAAATTTAAATAATTTGGGTTATGGCTTTTCAATAAAAAAAGGGGTTGAATTATCAAATTATGATAATATCATAATGCTAGATGGGGATATGACATATCCTTTCTCTGAAATAGATAAGCTTATTTCAGAATATGAAAAAGGTTTCGATTTAGTAATAGGAGAAAGAGACAATTTAACTAAACACGATGGTATAATGAAAGGTATTTTAAGACAAATACTTATTTTAATAGTTAATTTTATAAGTGGAAACAAAGTTCCAGATCCAAATTCAGGATATAGAATATTTAAAAAAAATATTTTTATGCAATATGACTTTTTAATTTCTAACTCCTTCAGCATGTCTACTTCTTCTCTTTTATGTTTTGTTTTTAATCGATCGCCAATAAAATTTGTTAAAGTAAATTATAGAAATAGAATAGGAAAAACAAAAATTAGATTATCTAGAGATATTTTTAGAATGTTACAAGCGATATTCCAAGTTGGATTATATTTTAATACTTTAAAAATATATATGGTAGGATTTATTTTATTTTCATTAATTACAATATCTTTATTTGTTATTGATTATTTTTTTATTTATAATTTTATTATTTATAAATTAATATTTTTATTTTTTTCAATCCAATTTTTATGCTTTGGATTTATTGCTGAGGCATTGAGATTTAGAAAATAATTTTTATATTTTGGATAATGGATAATATTAGAAAATTTTGTATAGCTCCAATGATGGGCTATACTACTCCTCATGCCAGAAAACTTTATAGGATATTATCTGAAAGAGCTTTTTTATTTACTGAAATGATTCCAGCTAAAACACTAATACATTCAAAAAATAAAAGCTTACTTCTTGAAAATAATAATCAAAATCCAATTGCACTTCAAATAGGAAGTTCAGATATATATGACAGTGCAAAATGTGCAAAAATTGCTGAAAATTATAATTTTGACGAAATTAATTTAAATGTAGGATGTCCTAGCAAGTCAGTTCAAAAGGGTAGTTTTGGAGCATGTTTAATGCAAGATAAGAAATTAGTAAGAAACTGTTTAGAATCTATGATTAACTCAACAACAATTAAAGTTTCAATCAAATGTAGAATTGGATTAGGAAAAGAATTTAATTATGAATTTTTTTTTGATTTTATTAATGAAATAGTTAAAAGTGGAATTGATACTGTTTATGTTCATGCTAGAAATGCAATTTTAAAAAATTTTAGTCCGAAAAATAATAGAACCATACCACCATTAAATTATGAATTTGTTAAGAATATTAAGCAAGACTTTCCCCATATACAGTTTATTCTGAATGGAGGAATAGATAATATTGAAAAAGCATTTTCTTTTTCAAAAGAATATGATGGTGTAATGGTTGGAAGATTAATTCAAAACAATCCTTTCAGTTTAATTGAAGTAGACAAATTGTTTTATAAAGAAAATGAAAAGAAAATTTTATATAAAAATATTGTATTACAATATTTTAAATACATAAAAAATGAAATAGGTAATGATTCAATATTTAGGCTTTTGAGTCCATTACTAAATATTTTTTTTGGAATGAATAATAGCAAAAAATTCAAATCTCATATTCAATCCAAAATGAAAAATCATGAAGTTGATACTTTAGAAAAATTGTTTTTGGAATTTTTATCGGAAAAAAATTTAATTTAAATTAATATGGTTTTTGATAAGATAAGCTTAAAATTTCTACTCCGGGGTTCTTGTCGCCAATGTTAGCATTAGATATATGGCCTAAAGAAATTCCAATTCTATTTTTATTTTCTAATTGATAACTCAATTCAAAAGTAGTTCTAAATTCAATATTATTGCCAAGTTTTTTGCCATCACCATCATCGTAATAACCAGCTCCAAAGCTAGGTGTAAAAATTAAATTAGATGGATTGTCAGTAAAAAGTGTTCCAATATTATCTTCTACATAAATGCCTGCTAAAAAATAACTTGCAGAATCAGAAGTTGCTTCAATCCCTGCAAAAGGTTTGACATTAAAAAAATCATAACTATCAGGCCCAATTCCTAGTAAAGAATTATCAAATCGTCTCTCATATCTAAAATCAATTGCTTCCTCCGTATCAGAACCATCAAATTTAATATCATATACTCCAATTCCAAAAATATCATAACCTTCTGCAAGTAAAGAATTTGCAAAAAATAAATAAATAAGGAATAAGAATATTTTCATATTATAAGTAATAATTTTTAAATCATATTAAGAGAATTTAATTTGTTATCAATAAAAATAAATATTTATTTAGATTCAAATAGGTCTAATATCTGACCAGAATCATCAAAACAGCCAGCCAGTACTTTTTTGCTATTTAGAGGGGGTTTATATAATGAACAAACTATTTTATTGCTGCTATCTTTAACATCATTATTAGAAGACTCATATCCCCTAACAATTCTAACAAAGGTTTTATAAGGTTGTTCTAGTTTAGAAAAATTTTGATATCCCCACCAAAAACAATCATTTTGAGCTGACAAAGGTCTGGAAACATCTACCCCCCTATTAACAAATAATATCTTTTTAGTGTCTGAAAAAGCAGCATGACGTAAATTAAGAAAATATTCGTTATGAGCTGAGTTTTTGCTCACTACATTTTTTATTGATTGAGTTAAACGATTTATTGACATAGTTCCTTGATTAGAAATGCTGACTATTTCATCCTTATCGAAACCATATGATTCTATTGTTTTGTCTACTCCATGCTCAAACATCCACCTGATTATATCACTAGGATTTGGTGCAGTTTGTAATTGCAATAATTTTAAAAACATTTCCTCTTGTGCGCCTCTTAAAAAAACAATATCTTCAGGTTGTAAAATGAATTTTGACAACAAATAATTTCTCATTTGAATGATGCTTGTTAAGGTTTCTTTGGACTTATCGCCAAAACCAATAACATTACCCAAAAAAACAACCTTATCACCATTAGTAAAATTTTTTAGAATATGATCTTTTATAAGTTCGAATGATTTTAAATGAGAATGAATTGAACCAATAGCCCAAATATTTTTTGGAGCTTTTAATTCAATGAATTGGGATTTGTTAAACACAAAAAATTATTTATTATAAAGAGTATTTTCTATTTTCTCAGTAGCTTGAAAATAATCAGTTTTTTCAACAGCTGCAACTTCTCGCGCTAATCTTTCTAATGCAATTTGAAACATCTGTCTTTCGCTGTATGATTGTTCAGGTTGGCTATTTTTTCTATATAAGTCTCTAATAACTTCTGCGATTTTAACTGGATCTCCAGAATTAATTTTTGAGTCGTATTCTTGTGCTCTCCTGCTCCACATAATTCTTCTAATTTTAGGTTTTAATTTAAGAACTTTAAAAACTTCATCTATTATTTTTTTTGAAGAGATTAATCTTAAACCAACTTCTTGTTCTTTATCTAAAGGAACTCTAATAGTAAGTTTTGCTTGTTCCATTTTAACAACATAAAATTTTGTTTTAATGCTTGAAACTTCCATTGATTCTATTCTTATAATCTCTCCAACTCCATGTTTTGGATAGACAACTATTTCCCCAATCTTAAAATGTTTATTTTTTTTTAGAGCCATTTACTTATCAATATTTTCATCAAAATATTTTTCATATTTATCTTTTACGCCTCTCCATTGATCTGAGTCAGCTGGTGGATCTTTTTTTTCTTTTATAACAGGCCATTTTTCAGAATATTCTCTATTAATTTCTGCCCATTTTTCCATATTTTCATCAGTATCAGGATGTATTGCTTCGACAGGGCATTCTGGCTCACAAACGCCACAATCAATACATTCATCTGGGTGAATGACTAACATATTATTTCCTTCATAAAAACAATCTACTGGACAAACCTCAACGCAATCCATGAGTTTACACTTAATACAATTTTCATCAACTACATATGTCATTAAGTTTTATCTCCTTGTTTGACAATCTTAGACATGGCTTCCTTTTTTGCATTTCCACAACTCACATCAGAAATATAAAGTAAACCAGCTAGACGTCTAATTAGATTTGATTCATAATCATGAATTTCTCCATCTGCTAGTAAAATCTCCCATAAAGTTTGAATTAATAAGTATTTTTTTTCATTTGAAAAAATTTTATTAAATTTTGAAGTAAAAGAATGCAAAGATTTTGGTTCGTTCATCTCCTTTATACACTGATCAAGCATAGTATTTACTTGAGAAGGGTTTTCATTAAATTTTTCTGTTAGGATTTTTGAAATTTTTTCTATTTCTATTTTGTCAACTTTACCATCAGATAAAGCGGCCTCAATCATAATACCACACAACAAATACAATTCTTCATTTGAGTTACTTTCTTCAGTATTGTTTTCTGTTTTGTCAAAAATTTTTTTAAGCGATTTTAGCAATTTCGATCCAAAATATTATATATAGTTGCATTTAATTAAAGTAGTTTTTGTAAAACTGCAAAAGGAGAATTGGGGTCAGATTTTATTTTTTTTTCTTTTGGCAAAATTTTACTTATTTTTTGGTCTTTTTTCTTTTTATTTTTAGTATTTTTAGATTTTAATTTAGATGATTTTTTTTGGATTAGAAAAAATAATTTTTTTTGATTGCCCAATGCAATATTATCAAAACCACAATAATAAAGAATATTTGATAGATCATCAGAATTACAGCCCATTGGGTTCATCAAATCAGAAGATTCTATAAAAGGACCAAATTTTATTTTTTGCCTTGCAAGAAAAAAAACTCTTTCAAAAACATCTACTCGAAGTGCAAAGTTTTTAATAAAAATATATCCAATAGCATTCCAATAACTCAAAGGCATTTTTGTTTCACAAAAAAAGGAAACTCTTCCGTCTTTAGGTAGAGGGTATTTTTCTGAAATATCTGGTTCAAAAAATATTTTCCAAAGAAATGAATTAATTTCCATTGCATTTTTTTTTAAAAAATTAGGCATAAAAAAATATTTTGCACCTATCCGTATTCCTAATTTTGAGATTGATAGTTTTTCTTCTGGTTTTAAGTTTTTTATTTCATTTTGGAAATTACTTACCTCCATTGTTCCTAAAGAATCAAATAAATTAAAAGAAATTTTTCTAACATTTGAAGAAATAGATTCTCCAAGATCATCTTTTAATGGTTTTAATAAAGTTAATATTTTATCATCAATCCATTTTTGCAACTTATCAGTAACAAGTTTTTTATTTTCATTATCTAATAATTCAGAATTTATAGTTTCAGCTATAGGTGAAAAAATATTTCTTCCTTTTTTTAAAAAACCAATTGATTCATCGCCCCAATAAATATTAACTTTTTCATTTAAATTAAAATCATTAATATTACCCAGATTGATTGAATCGTTTGGTGCTTCAATAAAATTTATAAATTTTTCCTTTATCATTGATCTAATAGTTTTTTTTACATTTTTTATGGAAAATAACGAATTTGAGTTTGATATTCCAGTAAGTTTTAAATTAAATCCATTAATATATCCATAGTTTTGTCCATTTAATTTAATTGATTTATTATTATCAATTTCTATTTTCGGTTCTTCCCCTTCATTTTTTATTCCAAAAAAATATAATGCTGAAAAATCAACAAATCGATTAGTTAAGCTTTCATGCAGTTTATCTGAAAGAGTGTCCTCGATATTTCTGGTTTTATCTTTCCAAAATTCGTTATTTTCTAACCAGTTTGATTGATTTGAAATATATGTCCAGGTTCTAATATTTGCTATTTTTGAAGTTAATTCATCGATTCCTCCACTAAATCTGTCTAAACGTTCTATTTTATCGTTTAGCCAACTTTCAGGAATTTTAAGATCATTATTTATTAAAATTAAAAAAATTTTTTTTAAAAGATCTAGATATGAATCATTCATAATTTTTTGAAAATCAGGAATTCTACAAACATCCCATAATAGTTTTGTACTTGTTTCATTGCATAAATAACTAATTATTTCCTTATCTCTTGATAAAAATTTAAAATTGATTTCATCTTCAGCATTTTTTTTATGAATAAAATAATCTTTTATTGGATATTCTTTTAATGAATTAATAACTGAATTTACTGAAGTAAAATCAATTTTTGAATTTCTCCAATAAATTTTATTAACATCATTAAAGTTGTGTTCTTCAATAGATTGAATAATTTTTTGATCTATACTTCCAACATCCCTTGAAAAACCAAAAGTTCCATCATTTTTATATCTTCCTGCCCTACCTGCAATTTGTCCTAATTCATCTGAAAATAAATTACGATTATATCTACCGTCAAATTTATGAATTGATGAAAAGGATACGTGATTAATATTCAAATTTAAACCCATGCCGATTGCATCTGTCGCAACTAAATAATCAACTTGTTTATTTTCATAAACTTCAACTTGAGCATTTCTTGTACGAGGACTAAGTGATCCTAAAACTACTGCTGTTCCTCCCTTCAGTTGTCTTAATGCCTCAGCAATTTCATAAACCTTGTTAACATTAAAGGCTATTAAAGCTGAACGTGGTTGCAATTTTGAAAAATTTTTTTTATTACTAAATGAAAGTTTTGAAAATCTTTTTAAATTTTCAATTCTAATTGTTGGAAATATCTTTTTTAAAATATTTTTAATGGTTAATGATCCTAAAAATATTGTTTCTATTGAACCTCGAGCATTTAATATTCTATCAGTAAATATATGGCCCCTTTCATAATCAGCTGCAAGTTGTACTTCATCAATTATGATACATTCTACAGCTATATCTAGAGGCATTGACTCTACAGTACAAAAAAAATATTTTGCAGTCTTTGGAATAATTTTTTCTTCTCCAGTCACTAAAGCGACTTTGTTAATATCTATTCTTTTAACTGCCTTATCATAATTTTCTCTTGCTAAAAGTCTTAAAGGAAAACCAAAAATTCCTGAATTATATGAAAGAAATTTTTCAAATGCTTGGTAGGTTTTACCAGTGTTTGTGGGGCCCAAAATTGCTGAAACTGAAATTTTCTCTTTGGTATTTAAGATTAGCATCTTTTACGATGCTTTTTTGATTATAGAATTTAATATATATTGTAAAATTCCACCAGATTTATAATAATCTAGTTCTTTTAAAGTATCTATTCGACAAAGTAGTTTTATTTTTAAATTCTTTTTAGAATCATAAATAATACAATTAATAATTTTATTTACAGATAAATCATTAATATCTCTTATAATAATTTTTTCATTTCCAGTTATTTTTAATTTTTTTGCTGATTTACCCGTTTGAAATTCAAGAGGTAATACTCCCATACCTATTAAATTAGATCTATGTATTCTTTCAAATGACTCTGCAATAACAGCTCTAACGCCTAATAATCTTGTTCCTTTTGCTGCCCAGTCTCTTGAAGAACCTGTGCCATATTCCTTCCCAGCAATAATAACTAATGGAATATTCTTTTTTGAATATTCTAAAGCAGCATCGTAAATAGGTTTTATTTTATCGCTAACAAAAGACTTTGTGACACCTCCCACAACACCTTTAACCATATGATTTTGAATTCTTATGTTAGCAAAAGTTCCCCTAACCATAATTTCATGATTGCCTCTTCTAGAACCATATGAATTAAAATTTTTTTTATTAATTTGTCTATTACTTAAATATGCTCCCGCTGGACTATCATCTTTAATTGCTCCTGCTGGGGATATATGGTCAGTTGTGACAGAATCCCCCAGTATAGCTAAAATCCTAGCATCAACTATATTGCTATTAGTACTAAAATTATCTTTTTCAAAAAATGGTGGAGGTTTGATATATGTGCTTGAACTGTTCCATATAAAATTATCCTTTTGGATGCTTTTTATTTTTGACCAATTACTATCTCCTTTGTGTATTTCTCGATATCTATTAATAAATACTTGTTTAGAAAGATTGTTTTTAATTATTTTTTCAATTTCTTTAGAGGAGGGCCAAAGATCTTTTAAAAAAACATTTTTTCCAAAATTATCAACTGCAATAGGTTCTTTTGTCAAATTAACATTAATGTTGCCAGATAAAGCAAAGATAACAACTAAAGGGGGTGAGGCAAGATAGTTTGCTTTAATTTCTTGGTGAATTCTACCCTCAAAATTTCTATTACCTGATAAAACTGAGCATACTTCAAGTTTCTTATTTATAATTTGTTTAGATACCCATGGTTCGAGAGGACCTGAATTCCCAATACAAGTGGTACAGCCATAACCAACTAAATTAAAACCAATTTTATCAAGATATTTGGATAAATTTGATTTTTTTAAATAATCACTAACCACTTTACTACCTGGTGCTAAACTTGTTTTAACCCATGGCTTAACTTCTAAACCCATTTCAACAGCTTTTTTTGCAACCAAACCTGCAGCAACCATAACACTGGGGTTAGATGTATTTGTACAACTAGTTATTGCTGCAATAACTATATCGCCAGAAATTAGATCTTTTTTTGAATTTCTTTTTTTCGTTGAATTACTAAATACTTTTTTGAAAGACTTAGGTATGTTTTCAATAATAATTTTATCTTGTGGTCTTTTTGGACCAGCTACTGAAGCTTTCACATCACTTAAATTAAAATTAATAACTTCATCATAAAAAATTTCATTATAATTTTTATGCCAAAGATTTTGAGTTTTAGTATAAGTTTCAACAATCTCTATATGATGATCGTTCTTTCCAGAAAGTTTTAGATAATTTAAGGTTTCTTCATCAGTGGGAAAATAACCACAAGTTGCGCCATACTCAGGAGCCATATTTGATATTGTCGCTCTATCTGCTAATTTTAAATTTTTTAATCCTGGACCAATAAATTCTACAAATTTACCAACCACTCCATGTTCTCTTAATTTTTGTGTTATATTTAAAACTAAATCAGTTGCTGTTATTCCTTCACTTAAAGATCCGACTAATTTAAAACCTAAAACTTTTGGCATTTTCATTGATATTGGCTCACCTAAGATTGAAGCTTCTGCTTCAATACCTCCTACACCCCATCCTAAAACTGATAAAGAATTAACCATTGTAGTATGGCTATCTGTACCAACAACAGTATCAGGAAAAAGATAATTTTTGTTTTTATTTTTTTGAACCCATACAGTTTTAGAGATATTTTCAAGATTTACTTGGTGGCATATACCCGCTCCTGGTGGAACTAGATAAAAATTTTTAAATGAGCTTTGGCCCCATTTAAGAAATTCATACCTTTCTTTATTTCTTAAAAACTCTTGCTTAACATTTTCCGAAAATGAGTTTTTTGAACCATATGCATCAACTGAAACTGAATGATCAATAACTAGATCTACCCTAGACAAAGGATTAATTAAATTTGGGTTTAAATTGTTGTTTTTAATTGCATCTCTCATAGCTGCTAGATCAGCTAATGCTGGTACTCCTGTAAAATCCTGCATCAATACTCTATTTGGATAGAAAGAAATCTCGAATGATTTATCTTTTTTAAAAATCTTTGAACAAAAATTACTTATTGATTCTGAAAATATTGAAATGCCATCTTCATTTCTTATTAAGTTTTCTATTAAAACCTTTGTAACAAAAGGGATTTTTTTGGTATCAATTTCAAAGTTTTGAAAAAGTTTATTGATATCAAAATAAAAATATTCTTTACTATTTACTGAAATTTTTGAGAGAGTTTTATATGAATCTAAAAACATTAAATATTAAATATTATCAAAAAAAGAGTAAAAAAGCATAAATTTTAATAAATAATCACTTAAGAATATTTAATGAAAGTTATTAGAATTCTGCGAAAAATTAAGTACATTTTACAATTTAACATTCTTAATTTTATTATTTTTAAAAAACAATAAAAATATTTTTTTTAAAAAAATAATATTTATGACTATATTATTGACTTTGTGCGTAAGTTTTGGGAATAAATGTCTAGCCTTTTATGTTCATCACTTAGTAAAATAAGTGATGTGGGAGGGAGGTTCCTCCCAATTAACAAATTACAAGGAGCATTAAATGGCAAAGAAAAGAAAAAAGGCAGCAAAAAAGAAAGCTGCACCTAAAAGAAGAAGAAAAGCTGCGCCTAAGAAAAAGAAAGCTGCACCTAAAAAGAAAAGAAGAAAAGCAGCTCCTAAAAAGAAAAAAGCAGCTAAGAAAAGAAGAAGAAAAAGATAAATTTTTCTTTGAAAAAAAACTTAACTTAAGTTTTCTTTTTCTTAAAAACAGAGATTTAGATATCTCATTAAACGGGGTGTTATGCCCCGTTTTTTTTATTGTCACATTAATTTAAAGATATTATTTACAAATCTATGTTACTAGCAAACAACTTATCTTTTACAAGAAATAATAAATATATTTTTAGCGGTTTAGATCTTTCTGTTTCTCCAAATAAAATAATTCATATCACTGGAAGAAATGGAATTGGAAAAACAACATTAATAAAAATTTTAGCTAATATGCTAGTGCCTAATACTGGAGAAATTTATTGGAATGGAAAAAATATAAAAAAAAATTTGAAAGATTTTTTTAATAATTTGACCTATATAATGGATGTACAAAGTTCTAAAGAAGAAATGAGTGTGCTTGAAAATGCTATATACTGGAAAAAATTATTTTCTTCAAAAATTCAAGAAAATGAGTTGAACACAATATTTAAATTACTTTCACTCAATAAATATTCAAAAGTAAGTGCCTTATCAAAAGGAGAAATTAAAAAATTAGAATTATGCAGACTTGTTATTGAGCAAAAAAAATTTTGGCTATTAGATGAACCTTTCTCAGGACTGGATAAAGACTCTATAGCATTAATAAGGGAAACTTTTAAAAATCATATTGAAAATAATGGAATGATTATTTTTTCTTCACATTTCAATCCAGAAATTACAAACATGAACACAATTAATATTGAAAACTATGCAAATTTTTAATTCTATACAGGCTTTATTTTACCGTGAATACAAAATAACATTTAATAATTTTCAGGATATTTTCACAATTCTAATTTTTTTTATTTTAGGAATATTAATTTTTGTTTTTTCAATTGGTCCAAACAAGGAAATATTTAACTATATTTCTGTTGGAATAATTTGGACTTTATTGCTATTAAGTACAAACTTATCAATTGATAAATTTTATAAAAGAGATTTTAAAGATGGAAATATTTTTTTACTTTATATCAGTGGATTATCTTTTGAAATGATTGTTTTGATAAAAATAATAACAATGTGGATTTTCTTTCAACTTCCTTTTTTATTAATTATACCTATTGGAGGAATAATCTTAGACATCAATATGGATAAAATTGTAATCAATCTTTACATTTTTTTGATTGGTTCACCAATTTTAACTTCTCTAGCTTCTATTTCTGGTTCAATGAATCTTTTAAATAACAAAAATTTTTCAATAAGTGGAATTATTATTATGATATTTAGTATACCATTAATTATATTTAGTGTTGGTATTATTAATGCTACGCCTGATTTAGTAATGCCACAATTAAATATTCTTATAGGTATACTCATGTTATTTTTAGCTATAACTCCTTGGATAAGTGCTGCATGTATCAAATTATCAATTAGAAACAGCTGATGATAAGAGTTTTTATCAACCCAGATAAATTTAATAAATTTTCAAATTATTTATTAAAACCATTGTTAATTGTTAGTATAATATCTTTTGTTTTAGGTTTATTATTTGCAATCTATTTATCGCCAGATGATTATCAACAAGGTTCAACTGTTAGAATAATGTACATTCATGTACCAGCAGCATGGCTAGCTATGTTAACATTTTTCATAATGACAATTTATAGTATTATTGCTCTTGCTTTTAAAATTCCATTTGGCTTTATAGTTAATTCTGCTGTTGCTCCAATAGGAGCTACTTTCACTTTTATTTGTATCTTCACTGGCTCACTGTGGGGAAAACCAATGTGGGGAACTTGGTGGGTTTGGGATGCAAGACTAACATCAGTTGCAATATTGCTATTAATTTATCTTACCATAATTGTACTTAAAAAATCTTTTTCGAATATTAGTTTGGGAGAAAAAATTACCGCAATTTTCATCATAGTTAGCTCTATAAATCTGCCAATAATAAAGTTTTCGGTAGATTGGTGGAATACTCTCCATCAACCAGCAAGTATAAGCAAATTATCGGCTCCTTCTATAGACATTTCAATGCTCAAACCTTTGCTTATTATGCTTTTTTCTTTTACTTGCGTTGGTCTATATATTGCAATTCTTCGCATTAAAGCTGAAATTATAGAAAGAAAAGAAAAAAATAATGATAATGTAATAAAGAAATCTATTTAAATTAATTAAATTTGGTAAAAAACATATATGTATTTTTGGTATATCTTTTTATCTTATCTTATTCCCATAGGTTTAATTGTAATTTTAGCTATATCTTCCTATATTAAATTAAATAAAAAAAAATAAGTATTAAATGTCTCTAAGGTTTCAAAGATTATTAATAATTTGTATATCATTTATTTTATTATCAATTTCTGCAGCATTAATACTTTCAAATTCAAAAAAAAATATTATTTTTTTTTATACACCTACTGAATTAATTAATAGCAATTTAATGGTTAATGAAAAAGTAAGAATAGGTGGTTTTGTAAAAAAAGGTTCATTCAAAAAAGAAATAAATACCAATAAATATTTATTTGTAATTACTGATAATAAAAATGATATTGAAATTAATTTTGAAGGAATTTTGCCAGATCTTTTTAAAGAAGAGAACGGAACTGTAATTGAAGGGACACTTACTAACAAAGATAAAATAGTTGCATCAAAAGTTTTTGCTAAACATGATGAAAACTATATGCCCGCAGCAATAAAAAAACAGCTTAAAAAAGCTGATTATTGGAAGAAAAGATACTGAAAATGTTAACCAATACAGGTTTTTTTCTATTAATTATAGCGCTCTTATCAAATGCGATTAATATTTTAAGCTATATATTTAAAAAAAAAATAAATGAAAAAATATTTTATTATTCGATTTATATAAGTTTTGTTTCTATTTTTATTTCATTTTTTATTTTAGTTTACTGTTATACTGTTTCTGATTTTTCTAATTTTAATGTTTTTCAAAATTCACACTCCTCAAAACCTTTATTTTATAAAATAGTTGGCGCATGGGGAAATCATGAAGGATCGATGCTTATGTGGATTCTAATCATGTCTACATATCTATTTATATTTTCACTCAATAATTCTTTATCTAAAACAGCTAAAAAACTAACAATAGTATTTCAATCTTTGCTTGTGTTTGGTTTTAATTCTTTTCTAATAACTACATCTAATCCATTTATAATAAACAAATTATTAGTTAATGAAGGTCTGGGACTGAACCCTATATTACAAGATCCTTTATTGGCTATTCACCCACCAATGTTGTATTTCGGTTATGTTGGTTTTTCAATCTTATTAAGTTTAGCATTATCAGCTTTGATAACTGGTGAGTTAAATGATTCTTGGATAAAAATAGCAAAAAAATGGTCTGTCTATTGCTGGTCAACATTAACTGCAGGCATTGCGCTTGGTGCTTATTGGGCCTACTACGAATTAGGATGGGGTGGGTGGTGGTTTTGGGATCCTGTTGAAAATGTATCTTTAATGCCTTGGATTGCAGGATTAGCGTTAGTACATAGTCTTCTTATTACTAAAGAAGAGCACTTGTTAAAACGTTGGATTGTTTTTTTATGTATATTGTGTTTTTCGCTTAGTTTAATAGGCACTTTTCTAGTTCGCTCAGGAATATTGACTAGTGTACATGCATTTGCTTCAGACTCTTCAAGAGGTTTGTTTATTTTGATACTTTTTTTAATTATAATAGGATTTTCGCTAATTATTTATATAATTAAATCTGAAGATGATAATCAAAAACTAAATTTACTTTTTTTAAACAAAACATCAGCGCTTATAATTAATAATCTTATTATGATCATTGCTTGTGCAACAGTTTTACTTGGAACAATCTATCCGATAATTATTGAGGTAATAACCAATAAAAGAATTTCAGTTGGCCTTCCATATTATAATTCAACGGTATTACCTATATTGCTTCCTGGTCTTTTATTAATGAGTATAGCCCCGGCATTATCTTGGAAAACCAACAAGTTAGAAAATTCTAAATTTATCATATATTTCTTTATTATTTTAAGCTTGGTATTATTATTTATAACCTTGGTTCTCAAAATTGATCCATGGGGTGTTATTGGTATTTCAACTAGCTTTGTGATTATGCTGGGGTCATTTTATTCTTTATTAAAAAAAAATAAAAATACAAAAAATAAAAAATTTTTAAATTTTATTTTCATTAACAATGGTTTAATTGCTCATTTAGGAGTTGGAATATTAATTATGGGAATAACAATTTCAAGTGTATATAAAACTGAATATCAAAAAAATATTAAGATAAATGAAATAATTAAATTGGGTAAGTATGAACTAAAACTAGATCATATAAATTTGAATAATAAAAATAATTTTCAAAGTTTAACTGCAAATTTTTCATTATATAAAAATAATAAATTTTTAAGTAAAATAGTTCCTGAAAAGAGATATTATAGCTCACCCAAAATGATAACAACAGAAGCAGGAATATATCACAACTTACTTCAAGATTTTTATATTGTTTTAGGTGATAAAAATAATGAATCGTGGTCAATAAAGTTTTATCAAAATCCCCTTATAAATTTAATTTGGTTTGGTGCCTTAATAATGTTTTTGTCAGGAATAATAACTTTAGCTAAAAAATGAACAAAATTTTGTTATATTCTCCCTTGGCAATTTTTTTAGTTATAATATTTTTTTTATTAGTGTTTTTAATTCAAGATAAGGATGCAAATAAACCCCCAAGTCCCTTTATAAATAAAGATTTGCCCAATTTTGATGTAATAAGTTTATTTAATAATGAAGATAAATTTTCCAATAATGATTTTAAGGATAAGCAAGTTATTATAAATTTTTTTGCATCATGGTGCATTCCTTGTAAAGCTGAGCATCCATTATTTGATTATTTAAAAAAAAATAATCCTAATCTAATTATTATTGGCATAAATCATAAAGACAAATTTGAAGATGCTAAAAATTTTTTAGAAATCAATGGCAATCCATATAGTTTTGTAGGTATAGATTTAGATGGTAAGGTTGCATTAGAGTTTGGAGTGTTTGGTTTGCCTGAAACTTTTTTAACTAATAGAAAGGGAAAAATAGTTAGTAAAATTACTGGACCAATCACGAAAAAAATTATTAAAAATGAAATTAACCCATATCTTCAGTAACAAAATAAAACTGATTGTTTTGTTTTCAATTATTTTTAAATCATCAATTGTTTTTAGTGACCAAAATATTGAAAAAGAATTTAAAGATATAACAAGCAAACTTAGATGCATGACCTGCCAAAACCAAACTATATATGATTCTGAGGCTGATTTTTCTATAAACATAAAAAAAATTATACGCCAAAAATTAAATAGTGGGGAAAACGAGAAGAAAATTATTCAATTTATTGAAGAACGTTATGGTGAATATATTCTTTTTGAGCCTAAATTTGATAAAAAAAATATTTTTTTGTGGACTTTTCCTTTCATTATTTTATGCCTATCTCTAGTTTTTTTGTTTATAAGAATTAAGGGAAATAAAGATTCTAAATAGTAATAATTTTATTTTATAATTTTTGAATTATAATATATTCACTGATTCATATATAATGATTAAATTGTAATCTTATTTAGATTAACAACAAGGAGGACTTGTGAAAAAAATTTTATTATCTTTGCTAGCTTTAGCTATGTTGAGCTCAATATCGTTGGCTAATGCTAAGTCAATTCGTATTGGAACTGAAGGTGCTTACCCGCCATGGAATAATCTTAATTCAGCAGGTGAACTAGAAGGTGCTGAAATAGATTTTGGTAATGAAGCGTGTAAAAGAATGAGCGTTGAATGTGAGTGGGTTACCCAAGATTGGGATGGAATAATTCCAGCTCTCTTAAATGGAAAATATGACATCATAATTGCTGGCATGTCTATTACTGAAGAAAGAAAACAAAAAGTTAACTTCACCACTGGATATATGACTGATGGAGCAAGGTTTGCTGTATTAAAAGATAGTGGCTTAGCTAATCTTAGTATTGCAGGAATGGCAAAAGTTAATCTTAATAATGCAGGAGGAAAAGAACAGGCTGCTATAGGTCAATTAATTGCTGCAATGAATGGGAAGACAGTGTGTGTACAATCTTCTACAATACATCAAAATTTCTTAGAAAAACATATGGCTGGAGCTGTAGAAGTGAGATTATATCAGGCAGTTGATGATCATAATCTAGATTTAGCAGCTGGAAGATGTGATGCGATCTTAGCTGATGTTGGTTCTATTATTGATTTTATGGAATCCGATGGCGGTGTTAATATTGCTTTTACTGGACCAACTTTCTCTGGTGGAGTATTTGGTGATGGTGTTGGCGGAGCTGTTAGAAAAGAAGATACTGATATTTTAGAAATGTGGAACAGTGCCATTGCTGAAATGAGTGCTGATGGAACAACAGCAGCAATAACTAAACAATGGTTCGGCAGAGACATTTCAATGTAGTTAATTTTAAAACTTTAAAAAAAAGCGGCTAAATTGCCGCTTTTTTTATTTAATAAATACATGTATATAAAATTAATTATATAGACGTTAATGATTTAAAAATAGTTCTATGGGTATTCCTATTAAAGTTTTATATACAATTAATAAAAAAGTTATTTGATTTATGAACTCTTTATTAGCGCTTATTTTACAAATAATTAATCTCTATACCTATATATTATTAATATATATAATTTTTACATGGCTAATTGGATTTAATATAATTAATACTTCAAATCGTCTTGTATATAATATTGTTGATATCCTTTACAGACTATCTGAACCTTCTTTGCGACTTATTAGAAGATTGGTTCCAAACATTGGTAATATTGATATATCACCAGTGATAGTTTTAATATTATTATGGTTTTTACAAAATTTATTAATTGAATATTGGCCGAGGCAGTAGTGACCAAAATAATAAGTGGAAAAGAAATAGCAATGAATTTACGTAATAAGCTAAAAGAAGAAATAATAGAATTAAAAAAAAAATATAGTGCGGTTCCTGGATTAGCTGTAATTCAAGTAGGAAATGTTGCAGCAAGTAGTGTCTATGTAAAAGCAAAAACAAAGAATGCAATAGAAGTTGGAATTGAAGTTATTGACCATCATTTAGATGAGAATATTTCACAAAAAAATCTTTTAGAACTTATTAATAAACTAAATAACCAAGAAAATGTAAATGGTATATTGGTTCAACTGCCGCTGCCTAATCATATTAATGAACAAATTATTTTAGATTCAATTAATCCAGAAAAAGATGCAGATGGATTTCATCCCTTTAATGTAGGAAAACTATCTATTGCAAGTAAAAATGATGAAAATCTTTTAATTCCCTGTACTCCATATGGATGCTTAATAATGTTAAAAGGTTTAAATGTTGATTTAATTGGAAAAAATGCTGTTATTATAGGTCGATCAAATATTGTAGGGAAACCAATGGCTCAGTTACTTATAAAAGAATCCTGCACAGTCACAGTTGCTCATTCAAAAACTACAAATTTGATAGAAGTTTGTCAGAATGCCGATATATTGGTTGCCGCTGTAGGAAAACCTGAAATTGTGAAAGGTGAGTGGATTAAAGAAGGTGCAATAGTCATAGATGTTGGTATTAATAGAATAGAATCAAAAAATTTAAATCAAAACAAAACGAAGTTGGTTGGAGACGTTGATTTTATAGAAGCAGAAAAAAAAGCTAGTGCTATTACTCCTGTTCCTGGTGGAGTTGGCCCAATGACCATTGCCTGCTTGTTAAGAAACACTACTATAGCTTTTAAAAATTCTAGAAATAATTAAATTTTACTAACTGAATAAGCGAGTACAATCTTTTTAGACAATGAACTAACAGTCGTTTACTAGTTTGTTATATGAAGCTGTAAATCCATTTAGTGTATAAGTATCAACAGTTTTTGTACCTCTGCTTGAAAAACCTGTCACAATTAATTTAACACCTTTTTTCATAGCATAAATAATTTTTCTATCATCATCTGTCCAAGCACTGTCATCTTCTTCCCAAAATTCATAAACTATTTTATCTATCATAACTTTAACAGGTTCATCTTTCTTATAATTGTAACCTGCATAAATTTGCACAATTGCTTCAGGATTTTTATTCATTCTATATACCAGTATATAAGGATCCCCTCTTTTTTTGCCCTCAGGAATTTCAATATTTATTGGCGCACTTCCTATATAACAATAATCTGAGTCCGTAATAAAATTCCACTTACCCTTTTCAATTTCCGCCATAACTGAGTAAGAATTTAAAGATAAAATTAAAAAGAAAAGCAAAATATAAAATCTTTTTAGAAAACCTAATAGATCTAGCATAATGTTGATATAGCATATGTTATTGAGTTTGATCAATTATCTGATTAAAAAATTATTAATTTTTTAACTGACAAAGTTATCGATAGATGTAATATTAAAAAAATGACCAGTTTTAAAGCTCAAATAACAAGAGGAAAAATTATTGAAAGTCTGCATGAGGCAAAATGTATAATAAAAGATTCAAATTTTAATACCTTATTATCTTCTAATAATGATAAAGATCTAGTATTTCCTCGTTCATCAATAAAAATCTTTCAAGCAATCCCTTTTATCATCTCTGGGGCTCACAAAAAACTTAATTTAAATGATAAATTTATTGCCATTGCATGTTCTTCACATTGTGGCGAGAAAATACATCTTAATATACTTAAAAAATGGATTAACAGCCTAAAACTAAATCCTAGTGAGTTACTCTGCGGTGTGCACAATCCAATTAATCAAAAATCTTCAAATAATTTGTTATTAAGTGGAAATCTGCCTTCTCAACTACATAATAACTGCGCAGGCAAACACTTAGCCATGGTAAGTGGATGTTTAAGCAAAAATTTAAGTTATAAAAACTATGTTAGTTTCGATCATCCATATCAAAAACTAATAAGAAAATCTTTAGAATATTTTACTAATGAATCTATTCAAAAAAAACAAATAGGAATAGATGGATGCAACGCTCCTCAATATGCATTTACTATGGGAGGTCTTGCAAATTCAATGATTAATCTAGTAAATAATAGTAATAAAAATGAATACGTTAAAACTAGTAAAATCCTTTTAAATGCAATTAAAAAAAATCCTTTACTAATTGGGGGTACTAAAAGATTTGATAGTGAAATTATCAAACATACAAGTGGTAGAATTTTTTGTAAAGCAGGGGCAGAAGGAGTAATATTATTTGCTGACCGCAATAAAAAAATTGGGGGAGTGATAAAAATTATAGATGGCAATGAAAGAGCTATACCTCCAATAACAATGAAAATTTTTAGCAAATTAAAAATATTAAATTCAAAAGAAAAAAAACAATTATCTCACTGGAGCAAACCAAAACTTTTTAATCATGCAAATAAAAAGATTGGTGAAATTACTGTATGAATAATTTTTTTTGATGTCTGCAATATTTAATTTAAAAGATATATCTTTTTTTTCTGATAAAAAAATTTTAAAGCAAGAAATATTATCAAAGTCATTTGGAATGATTTGTGAAAGAATTGATACAGAAGAAAATAATTCATTCGTTCTTAAAAGACTTATAAAAAAAAATGATAATTATAATGCTTTGGAAAGTGAGGGTAAAAGTCTTATTTTTATGAATAATTTATTCCCCGAACTATTTCCTAAAATTTATTTTAAAAATGATAAATTGCTAATTATGGATTATATTAAGCATGATAAATATAAAGGTGACAATTTTGAAAAAGAACTTGCAATAAAGGTGGCGTCTATTCACAAAATTAAAAATGATAAATTTGGCTTTAAATTTGATACTCCTATTGGCGCTCTAAAACAGCCATCTAATTATGATGACAATTGGGTAAAATTTTATAGAGAAAAAAGACTAGGGATGATTTTTAATCATATTAATTATTCAAATCCAATGCCAAAAGAGATCAATTTTAAAATTGAAAAAATTTTAAATAAGCTTGAAGATTTTATTCCTATAAAACCAGAACCTTCTTTGATTCATGGTGATCTTTGGCAAGGAAACATCTTGTTTGATAAAGGCAAACTTAAATGTTTAATTGACCCTGGAATTCATTTTGCTCATAACGAATTAGAAATAGCATATTTAACTTGGTTTAAATACGTTACAAAAGATTTTTTAATTCATTACTCAAAAATTATTGAGATTGATAAGTATTTTAATAACTATGAACCTATTTATCAACTATATTACTGTCTCCTAAATGTTCACTTATGGAGTAGGGAATATATAAATAATACTAAAGATTTGTTAGATAAAATATATAAATGATAATTTATAATATAAATAAGAAATAATAATATGTGTGGGATCAATGGAATAATTTATAAAAATAACTCACCAGATATTTCTGAAATTAGACAAATGAATAATGCGATTAGACACAGGGGTCCTGATGATGAAGGAATTTTAAAATTTCAAAACATTCTTTTTGGTCACGTAAGATTATCTATTCAAGATTTATCATCCAAAGGTAAACAACCAATGTCAAATGATGGACGATTTTGGATTATATATAATGGTGAAATTTATAATTTTTTAGAAATAAAAAAAGAACTCGAGCAAATTGGCCATAAATTTTATTCAAATACAGATACAGAAGTAATCTTAAATTCCTATAAAGAATGGGGGGTTAATTCTTTCATGAAATTTAATGGTATGTGGGCTTTTGCTATATTAGATAAAAAAAATGATAAATTAATAATTTCAAGAGATCGTTATGGCGTAAAACCTTTTTATTATTATCTAAACAAAAACAAAATAATTTTTTCTTCAGAAATTAAAGGTATTTATTCTAGTAATTCTAAAATTAGCTTTGATGAAAATAAAATTGTTTATGATGAAAAATATCTAGAAGGTAAATTTACAACATCATTTAAAAATGTTGAAATACTACCGCCTGGAAATTATTTTGAAATTAACATTAAAAATTTAAAAATATCAAAATTTAGATGGTGGAAAAGTTTAGAAAATTTAAAGGATATCAATATAAATTTTAATAAATCAAAAGAAAGAATGCGTGAACTTCTATTTGAAGCAACTAAATTGAGATTAATATCAGATGTAAAAATATCAAATTCATTAAGTGGAGGAATAGATTCATCAATAATCTTTTCAATTTTAAATAATTTAAATAATATTAAAAAAGCAGATTTAAATCCTTTTATTTATAAGGGTGATAACATAACTTTTAACCAGGCCCTTGATTTAGTAAATTTTTATAAAAGAAAACCTAAAATTATTAAAAAAATAGATAAAAGTTCTATTGAATTTTCAAATTATCTTTCATTAATTGAATTGCCTCAAACATATTTTAGTCAATTAGAAATCTATAAAAAACAAAAATTAAATAATTTTAAAGTGAGTATTGATGGTCATGGAGCTGATGAATGTCTCGGTGGATATAGTAAAGATCTTCAACTTTTTCCAATGCATTATCAAAATTCTATAATTGGAATTTATCAGTCATTGTCAAATTTAGAAGGCAATGAATATACAACGAATGTAATTAAAAATTATAAATTTGTAGATAAACTTCAAGGATATAATGTTAATATTAAGAATATATTTTATGAAGAGAATTATTTTAAACAAAGAAGAAAATTATTTAGTAAATACATAACTTCAAAAAAAATTAATTTAATTTCTGATAATTTAAATGAAGATTTAAATGAATTAAAGAATTTTAACTTGCCATTTCAAATACTATTTTATCATGCAAATTATGGTCATATGCAATGGTTGCTAAACAAATGGGATAAGGCTTCTATGGCAAGTTCTGTTGAAATAAGGTCTCCTTATTTAGATTGGAATTTTTTTCAATATTGTTTATCCATGCCTGCAGAATATAAATTTAATTTTGGAAAAAATAAATATATTCTCCGAGAAGCATTCAAAGATATACTGACTAAATCAATAAATGATGATTTTAGAAAACAAGGATTAAAAATTGCAAAATACAAAGAAAATAATGAAGATACTAAGCTAATGGAGGAAGAATTTAATCAAAAAAAATTCAAAGAAGAATCTATATGGGATGGAAAAAAAATATTATCAGATTTTAATTCGATAAAATCAAAAAATGATCAACTTACAAAAAATAAAATTTGGAGAATTTTTTGTCTTTATTCTCTTAAAAAAGGTTTTGAAAATATAAAAAAAGAATCATCTCAAAAAGATTTAAAAAAACAACTAGGATTCAATCTGCTCAATAAATAAGTTAAACGCAAGGATTTGGATCGGATAAATGAATATTTTCAATTTCTTCTAATATTTCATTGCTCAAGGTAATCTCAATACTATCAATATTTTCTTTAAGTTGTTTCATACTAGTAGCCCCTATAATATTACTAGTCACAAATGGTCTATCATTAACAAATGCATTGGCAAATGTTGCTGGAGCTATTTCGTATTTATTTGCAAGATTTACATATTTTTCAATTGCAATTTCTCCCCTAGTAGTATGATGTCTTGAAAATCGACTTGGCCAAAGAGTATATCTTGAATTTTCTGGTTTTTGATTATTTAAGTATTTACCTGTTAATCTTCCTCCAGCTAGAGGTGAGTATGCTAATAATCCACAATTTTCTCTAATTGAAACTTCTGAATTTGCTATATCAAAAACTCTATTAACTAAACTATAAACGTTCTGGATAGACATAACTCGTGGTAATTTTTTAATAGAAGATATTTCTAAAAACTTCATAACGCCCCATGGTGTTTCATTTGAAAGACCTGCAAATCTTATTTTTCCTTCTTTGACAAGATTATTTAAATTGTCTAATACTTCTTCAACAGCTGTCCAATCATCACTAGGATCATACTCAAAATCTAATTTTCCAAATTTTGGTACTTGTCTCTCTGGCCAATGTAATTGGTACAAATCAATATAATCTGTTTTTAGTCTTTTTAGAGAAGCATCGATTGCTGAATTCATATTTTTTTTATCAAATCTTAATTTCGGGCCACCTTCTCTTATCCATGAAAGACCTGAATCTTTAGAAGCTATTTTTGATGCTAAAATAATTTTATCTCTATTATTTCTTTCTTTAAGCCAATTTCCAATTATTTCTTCAGTTTTGCCATAAGTGTCTTTCCTTGGCATAACAGCGTACAATTCCGCAGTATCAAAAAAATTTACCCCTTTGTCTAAAGCAAAGTCCATCTGCTCAAAACCTTCTTTTTGTGTATTTTGTTCTCCAAAAGTCATTGTTCCAAGACAAATAACGCTTACATCAATGTCAGTTGTTCCTAGTTTTCTGTATTTCATAAGTATTTAACAATAATTTTTTATAATTATCTTGAATTTCACAGATTTATAGCGATATAATTAAATAATAAAAGGAGAAATTATGGCTTTTGACTTTAATCAAAAATCTTTTACTAAAACAGCTGATCAAGCGGTAATTGACGAGGGCTTAAGGGCTTATATGCTTAAAGTCTACAATTACATGACAACAGGACTTCTATTAACTGGGCTCATTGCTTATTTTTTTGGGAAAGCATCAGTTGTAACAAATGAATTGGGTCAGATCGTTGGTTTCACCCAAATAGGAGTGACACTTTTTGGCTCCCCCTTAAAATGGGTAGTAATGTTAGCTCCCTTGGGATTTGTTTTCTACCTAAGTGCAAGAATTAATAAAATGAGTGTTTCAAGTGCGCAAATTACTTTTTGGATTTTTTCTGCAATCATGGGATTATCTTTGGCTTCTTTATTTATTCAATTTACTGGAGCTTCAATAGCAAGAGTTTTCTTTATTACTTCAGGAACTTTTGCTGCCATGAGCTTATATGGCTATACAACCAAAAGAGATTTAACAAAACTAGGTGGATTCCTTTTCATGGGATTAATAGGCATAATTATTGCAAGCTTAGTTAATCTATTCATTCAAAGTTCAGCTATGCAGTTTGCAATCTCTATTATTGGAGTTTTGGTTTTTGTGGGATTAACTGCTTATGACACACAAAGTATCAAAAATATGTATTATGCTGGCGACTCTGAAAATGTAGGTGCAAAAAAAGCTCTTATGGGGGCTTTAAGATTATATCTTGATTTTATCAATCTTTTTATACTACTTCTTCAACTTTTCGGTCAAAGAAGATAATTATCTTTAACTCGAATACTTATAATTATAAAATACCCAGTTATTAAATAATTGGGTATTTTATGTCTAAAGATTATAACAGTTTAATAGTTAATAATTGTATCAATGAATTTCAAAAAGGTAATAAATTAAAAGCATTTAATAATTTAAATAATTACATAAATAATAACCCAAAAGACTATAAAGCTATTTACAATTTTGCCTTAATGGCCGAAAGTATTGGAAAAATAGAACTAGCAATAAAAAATTATTTAAAAGTTAACAAAATTGATAAAAATAATTGGCGCTCAAGATTTAATCTTTATTTAATTTATATAAATCAAAAGAATTATCAAAAGGCTTTTATACTTATAAACAACGTTTTAAGAATAAATCCAGGTTATCAGCCAGCATTAAGAGATAAGGCATTAGTATACTATTATCAAAATAGGCCTGATGAAGGAAAAATAATTGCAGAAGAATCAATTAAACTAAATGAGAAAGATTATATTGCTTATAACATATTGGGTTTAAATCTAGGTTCTTTAAAAATGCATAAAGAGGCTAAAAATATTTTTCTCAAAGCAATAAAAATAAATCCTAAATATTTTGCAAGTTATAATAATCTTGGAAATTGTTTAAACCATTTAAAAGAGCAAAAACTAGCTTTGAAAAATTTTGAGAAAGCCCTAGAGTTAAAACCTGATTTTCATGAAGCCATAAATAACATTGCTAATATTTATAGTGTTACTGGTAAATATAATAGAGCGATAAAATTTTATGAACAAGCAATAAAAAAAGGCGGTGATATATCAAAAATTAACTATAATATTGGAGTTGCATATCTTTATTTAGGCAATTTAAAAAAAGCAGAAAAATATTATAACATAGCGTACAAAATTAACCCTGACGATCAACTACTTCATAAAAATTTATCTATATTATATTTAGCACAACAAAAATATAATGATGCATGGAAATTTTTTGATGGTAGGTTGCATCTTGACGAATTTGTTTCAAAAAATAGTAATATTAGCAATATTAGAAATAAACTATGGAAAGGAGAAAAAATCAATAAAAACGAAAAAATTCTTATTATTAAGGAACAGGGTATTGGTGATGAAATTATATATAGTTCAATGTACGTTGATCTCTTAAAAGAATATCCAAATGCTATTATTGAAACTGAAAAAAGATTGCTTAGTATATTTAAACGCTCTTTTCATAATAATAATAATTTTGTCGCTTTTAATACATTTTCTAAAAATAAACAAAAAATAAAAAGTTTTAAAAAAATATTATACGCTGGAAGTTTGGGAAGATTATTTAGAAACAGGATTTCAGATTTTCCAAAAAAAAATTATTTGCATGTAGAAAAAGATAAATTAAAAAAAATTAAAAAAAAATTAGATAATATTAATAATAATTATAAAATTGGCATAACTTGGAATAGTAAAAGGGAGGTTATTGGAGAAGATAAATCAATTAGTTTAGATTTACTTGAACCAATATTAAAAATAAAAGAACTTACTTTTATAAATCTTCAATATGGTGAAGTAAAAAAAGACATCGAAGAGTATTATAAAAAGGGAAATAAAAATATAATTCATGAGATTGAAGAAGTTGATTTATTTAATGATTTTGAGTCTATCTCTGCTCTTTTAAAATCTTTAGATTTATTTATTACAGTAAGCAACAGTACTGCTCATCTAGCTGGAGCTTTAGGGGTTCCTACATTTTTAATTAAACCAAAAAATCATGCTCTTTTTCATTATTGGAACCAACCTGAAGATAAAACGCCATGGTATCCATCTATCAAATTATTTAACTATAAAAATGGTTGGGATAAAACTATTAAAGAAGTGAGATCTTTTTTACTGAAAAAATTTAATATTAGTAATTAAATTTTTTATTAATATATTTGTCTCTTTCTGCATTCCATTCTTTTGCAAACTCTACATCATGCCATTCAGAAAACCACGGTCCGCCTCTTGTAAAATGAACTGCGTAAGGTTTTTTTAAATTATGGTTAGAGGTCCAACCTTCTAGCCAGTTCCAACGCTCATCCAAAGATCCAATTTCTTCATCTTTAAGCCATTTGAATTGATGTAAAAAAGATCCAGGTTCTGAATTTGCTGTTTCAATACTCAATTTTTTGTTACTTGAATGTGAGCAGTTAAAAACAATAAAACTTGACCAGTTTTTTCTTGGGTAAATAGTTTGTTGCTGTCCATCCATCTTGTGTTTTTCTTTAGGGGTATAGTCATGCTTAACACAATATACTGCTTTATCTTCAGATAATTCAGAAAATAGTTTTGATACATCTTCGAGAAAAAGAAAATCACAATCACAAAAAACAGCCCATCCTTTATAATTCATAAGTGCTGGAACTAAAAAACGAGAATATGTAAATTCAGTAGAAGCTAGTGGATCAATATTTCTTTTATAAATTTTTTTTGAAATCAATTCATATAACTTTAAAGATTTAATATTTATATCTATTGAAGAATTATTTAAAAGAGATTGTTTACAAACTCTATAAGCAATATCTTCTTTGGAATCATAACCTATGAAGAATGTGGGTTTAGAAATTTGCATTTTAACTATTATAATCTATTTTATTATTTTTTAAACTTAGCTTTTGAGAAACATCTATCATTGAGGGTTTTTTCCACTCTAAAGAATTAAAATACCCGCTATTGGAAACAGATGTCCATTGTTGTTGAGACACATTAGTAATGCTACAAATCCATAGATTGCTCATTTCTCCAAAATTGGCCCTTGATAACCATGCATCTACCTTTTGTTTATCATTTGAATCTCCCTTTTCAATTTCAGACATTAACAAACATACCTCCTTTTCAGGCTTGTGTTCAAGCAGTTTGCTTAAACTTTTTCTTGCCTCATTCCATTTTTCTTCAGATATAAGGGATTCGGCTATTAATTTTTTTGATTCTTCATTTTCTTTTGATTTATATGTTATATCTTCTACTAATCTATCAAAATTAATTTCAAGTTTAGTTGATAAATTTTTTATTTGAGTTTTATAATCAGGATGAGGAGACTCATTCCAAACTTTCTTTACAAATTTTTTTGCAAAATTGGCTTTTCCATTTTCAATTAATAAATCAATATAAAAAGCAACATAAGGAGGAAAATTTTTTCTTAAATCAAGTGCTTTCGCCATTAGATTCATCGACTCTTTTTTGTCATTGTGGTGTTTAATCTTTGCAATTTCATAAAGTGCAATTGATTTATTTATCGAAAAAGTATTTTTGGAAATAATTTTAAGAGAAATTGCTTTTTCATTTATTTTGATTAAATTATGCCAATTATTAGTTTTGCCGATAATATTTATTAAAGTATCGTATATTTTTTCAATATAAGGACTAATTTTAAATAATTTTTCTCCATAAATTAATGCATGGTGATAATCTTGATTTCTCAAATATTGCTCCATTAGTCCTCTCAAACCTAAAATTTTAGTCTTATCATTTGAAACCATTTTTTCATAAGTTTGTTGAAGTTCATCATAATTTTTTTGGATTTTCAAAGTTTCAGATTTTAGTAACAAATGTAAAGTAGAATCTTTCAAATACTTTGAAACTTTTTTATTTTCTATCAAAACATTTTTAAAATCTTTATTTACTAATGAAATCATTCCTTTAGTGAATGAGTCATAGCCTTTTTGTTTATTTTTTATAAATTTATTATTTCTGTAATTTATTAATTTGTTTTTTACTTTAAAATATGAGCTTTGAATAAAAATGATTAATAAAAAAACAATAAACAAAAGAGCTAGTAAATATGAAGATGAGGTTGATATAATATATTCTTTATATGCAATTGATATTGTATAAGAATTATTTACTGTCCAACTTGCTATAATAACTATTATAGCAAACTGCAGAGATATAAAAATTAATTTATACATCCTTAGTTGATATTTTACCTAATATATTTTTAAATTCTATATAATCTTTTGCTTGCTGTATCCATATTTTAAAGTGAGGTTTTGCATCTGATAAAATCAGAATTTTTTCTAAAGATAATTTAATCTCTTTATTCTCAATATTTTTTTTTGCTTGGTGTATAATTTTGAGTGTTTTATTTTCGTAATCTGTCACTTCATTTGGTTGAATATCAATATAATTATAAAAAAATCTTATTAGTATATTGTTGTTTTCTTTTAAAAATTTTAAATTTAAATATTCCTGCATAGACTTATTAAAATATACATTAAGATTTTCTAAACCAACAAAATTTTTTTGGGATAAGATTAATAGTTTTTCATAAATAGATTCATTAATATTATTTTTATCAAGTTGTTGTAAAAGAATAATCTCATTAGATACGTTAGATCCATTTTCATATTTTAAAGAAATTAATTTTAACAATTCGTTAAACTCTTTTTTTAAATTGTCATTATTATTATTTTTATTCAATGATTGGCTAATAATAAATAATTCATTTTTAAGATTATCTATTTTTTGTTTTAGTGATTTGTTTTCACTAATTAATAAATTAATTTTGTTTTCATCAATTTTATTAACATTATTTTTATAGGATTTTTTTAAATTATTAATACTTTCATCAGCAGAAATAACTTTGTTTTTTAGGATTTCTAAATTTTCTGAGTTATTATTAATAGAATCAATTAACAAACCAAGTTTTTGATCAACTTTGTTGTCAGAAATATTTTGAGAACTATAGGATTTATAAAAAACATATGTCATAAAAATCAGCAATGAGAACAAAACCAAGGTTGTTGTTAGCTTAGAAAAAATGTATAAGTTATCTAATATTTTGGTCATTTATTTGATTATTTTATCATTTTTATATGCGAGTTTCACAGAACAATTTTAATTTTCCTTTTTATATATGATAGTTTTTGCAGTAGAATCTTCATGTGATGAAACTTCAGTAGCAATCGTAAAGAATAATAAGGAAATATTGAGTCATATTATCTTTAACCAGCAGGTCCACAAAAAGTTTGGAGGAGTTGTGCCAGAATTAGCCTCAAGGGCACATCTACAGATTCTTCAATCAATTACTCCCAAAGCTTTAAAAGAGGCGAAGATAGAATTAGATGAAATAGACTTATTTTGTGCTACTTGTGGTCCAGGTTTAATAGGAGGATTGTTAGTAGGCTCAACTTTTACTAAAGCATTAGCCATAGGTTGTAAAAAACCTTTTTTTCCAATCAATCATTTGGAGGGGCATTTATTATCTCCAAGTTTCAACAACAAAAATATTTTTCCATGCTTATCTTTTTTATTAACTGGAGGTCACACACAAATATATTTTATTAAATCAGTTAATAATTATAAACTAATTGGAGAAACCAAAGATGATGCTATGGGGGAATCTTTTGATAAAGTTGCAAAATTAATGAATCTTAAATATCCAGGAGGTCCTGAAATAGAAAAATTAGCAAAAAATGGCAATAAAAATTACTTTATATTGCCACATCCATTAAGTGGAAAAAAAGATCTTAATTTTTCTTTTTCTGGAATTAAGACTGCTGTAAGTCTTATTGTAAAAAAACATAAAAAAATAGATGATGATTTTAAAAAAAATATGTCAGCTTCATTTCAAAAAATTATTATTGATATTCTAAAAAATAAACTGGAATTATCTTTAAATTTTCTTATGACACAAAATAAAAAGATAAAAACTATTTCTTTAGTTGGGGGAGTTGCATCAAATAATGCAATTCAATATTGTTTTGTTGAAATTGCTAAAAAAAATAAATGTAGGTTAATTTTTCCTCCTAAAAAAATGTTTAGTGATAATGCTGCAATGATAGCTTGGGCTTGTATACAAAAATTTAAAAAAAATAAAAAATCTGATTTAAAATTTATTGCCAATCCTCGATTAAGTATTAGTAATATTAAATGAAGTATTGGTTGATAAAATCAGAGCCTGGAACATGGTCATGGGAAGATCAAAAAAAGGCCAAGGTTACTATGTGGGACGGTGTTAGGAACTACCAGGCAAGAAATAATTTAAAAGAAATGAAAAAAAATGATCTTTGTTTCTTTTATCATTCTGTCAATGACAAAGAAATTATAGGTATAGTTTCTGTGGTTAAAGAACATTATCCAGATCCAACTGATAAATCTAATAAATTTGTAGCAGTAGATGTTAAGGTTAAAAATCAATTAAAAAAACCTATAAAATTAGAGGAAATAAAAAATGATAAAAGGCTGTCTCATTTAGCTCTAATTAAACAAAGCAGACTTTCTGTCATGCCTATAGATAAAAAATCTTGGAATATAATTAACAAAATGAGAACTTAATTTAAAAGATGAAAAAAAAAATTAATTGGATTGTCTCATATCCCAAAAGTGGAAATACTTGGTTAAGAGCAATTATGTCATCTTTTCTTTTTACTACAGATGGAGTTTTCAACTTAGGTTTATTAAAATTAATAGAACAATTTGAAAAAAAGAAATGGTTCAATTTTGTTCTAAATGTAGATGAGATTTCTAATAAAAAACTTTCAGATATTAAGTTAATATCTAAATATTGGTTAGAAGCTCAAGAAAAAATTATTATAGAAGATAATTACAATTTTTTTCATAATTTTTTTAAAACTCATAGTTTATTCGCTAATCTTGATGGTAATGAATTTACTAACGAACAAATTACCAATGGAATTATTTATATTATAAGAGATCCCCGAGATATTGCTGTTTCATTTTCTAAACATATGGGTCAAGATATAAATTCTACTATTGATTTTATGATAAATAAAAGCGCGATGTTCCCTGCTGATGAGGACAGAGTGCCCACTCTATTATCAAGATGGGATTATCATTACATTTCTTGGCAAAAAATAAATGTTCCTAAAATTTTAATTAAATATGAAGATCTAATATCTGACACAAAAAAAAATTTAAAAAAAATTCATAACTTTATAAAACTTGATTTAAAGATAGAAATAGAGTCAAATGAAGTTATTATAAAAAATATATATAATACTACTCATTTTAATAAGCTTCAAGAATATGAAAAGCAAAAAGGTTTTAGTGAAGCTACTAAAAATTCTGTATTCTTCAGGGAGGGTAAATCTATGCAATGGAAAAATATATTAAGCACAAATCAGATTAAAAGAATTGAAAAGGAATTTAGTCCTATTATGAAAAAATT
>MDTE01140281.1_pt1 | contig 39908 bp, 41 predicted proteins | sample 811231 | NCBI WGS metagenome assembly MDTE01 (sample SAMN05326651, study PRJNA326480) | marine metagenome | isolation source: seawater | place: Indian Ocean: Red Sea | collected 2010
AAAAGTGTACTTGATGATGATTAATTTTGATGAGAATTAAACAATTAAATCCGAGTATAGCTAACCAAATAGCGGCAGGGGAGGGCGTAGAACGTCCTGCGTCAGTGGTGAAGGAATTGCTGGAAAATAGTGTCGATGCCGGCAGTGGTGATATAGAAATTTTCCTCGAGCAAGGGGGGATAGGCCTGATAAAAGTTCGTGATAAAGGTCTCGGGATAGCAAAAGACGACCTTATCCTCGCCCTGTCTCGTCACGCCACTAGTAAGATCGCGACTATTTCTGACCTCGAGTCTGCTAGGACCTTGGGGTTTCGTGGTGAGGCGCTAGCTAGCATAGCTTCAGTTTCTCGATTAACTCTTACGAGCAATGATGGGGCAGATAATATTGGTTGGTCAATCTCACCCGACCATGAAGTTTCTGCAGACACCCACACTAGGGGTACAACCGTAGAGGTGCGAGATCTTTTCTACAGCGTTCCTGCTCGCAGGAAGTTTTTAAGGACCGAGCGCACTGAATATCTGCGTATTGACGAGATAGTTCGTAAAATGAGTATCTGCTACCCGGAAATAAATATAACCCTAAGTAACAACGGGAAGATGACAAGAGATTATCGAGCATCAGGTTCGCTCGAAGAAAAGGTTCGTCGATTACAAGATGCATTCGGTAAAGGGTTCACTGAGAACGCAATCTATCTAGATGAGTCTAAAAACGGCATGAGGCTTTCTGGTTGGGTCTCGCTACCCTCGTATTCTCGTAGTCAATCTGATCAGCAGTATTTCTTCGTTAATGCGCGGGTCATAAGGGATAAACTTATTGCCCACGCGGTGAAGCGGGCATACGCTGATGTTCTATACCAATCTCGTCAACCAGTATTCGCTTTGTTCTTGGATATTGATCCGACTTCTATCGATGTAAATGTGCATCCCACAAAAAGTGAGGTACGTTTCACCGATTCAAGAGCAGTTCATGACTTCATTTTTGGTGTTTTACATAAGATATTGGCAGATGTTGGCCCGAAAGATCTTATTAAAAAAAACAATATGGACCAGCAGGGATCCACTCCAATTCAATCAAGATTTCTATTGGGAGGGATGTCTCAAGCTCCCTACTCGAATACCGCACCCGGTCAACCTGAAAGAATTTTTAAAAGCTCGGCGAAAGAAACTGATGACGACATGCCCCCTCTTGGATATGCGTTAGCCCAGTTACATGGACTTTATATTCTCGCACAGAATGAAAATGGCTTAGTCATTGTGGATATGCATGCCGCGCATGAAAGAGTAGTTTATGAGCGACTGAAAGTTGCAGATGAAAATTTAAGGATGCAGCCTCTTCTTGTACCACTCACGATTTCTGTGGGTTCGGCCGAGGTTAACGTGGTCAACCTATTCTCTGATGAGCTAGGCAAGCTCGGCATAGATATAACCATTGCATCTGACCAGTCTCTAATAATTCGCGCAATACCAGCGATTTTGCCTGTCAGTAATGCGGAAGAATTAGTTCGAGATGTGCTTTCCGACCTAGTAGAGCTGGGTTCCACAAGAAGAATCTTTGAAAGAAGAGATGGGATCCTCTCTACGATGGCGTGTCATGGTTCGGTTCGAGCGAACAGAAAGCTCTCGCTAGAAGAAATGAATGGACTCTTGCGTTCTATGGAAGAAACAAGTCGTAGCGCTCAGTGTAATCACGGACGTCCCACATTTTCTGTATTGACCGTTGCTGAACTGGACGGTTTATTTCTACGCGGTCGTTGAACTCTAAACCCAGAGTTTTGGTTATTACAGGGCCCACAGCGAGCGGAAAATCTCAACTCGCGGTAGAGCTCGCGCAAGAGTACCCCATGGAGGTTGTATGTGTTGATTCGGTCGCCGTTTACAGAGGTATGGATATTGGCACAGCAAAACCCAGTAGTGGAGTGCGACGAAGAATTGCCCACCACCTTATCGATATCCGAGATCCTGCCGAAACATACTCGGCCGCTGATTTTCTCACTGACTCGACAACCATTATTTTTGAGATATTAAACCGAGGCAAAATCCCCTGCTTGGTAGGTGGAACTATGCTTTATCTTAGCGCTATAAAAAATGGTATTGCTCGGTTACCGCCAGCGGATGCTAAAGTTCGAAAAGCCATCTTGCGCGAGGCAAATGTTTCTGGATGGCCAGCTATTCATAAGCGTTTAGCTGAGGTTGACCCTAAGTCTGCCTCCAGAATAAATATCAATGATCCGCAGAGATTGCAGCGCGCCTTAGAAGTGTACCTGGTCACTGGACGATCCCTCTCGGAGCATCATGAGAGAGGTAATCAGCCATCCCCTTTTGATTTAGTTGAGATCGCAATAATTCCAAAAAGAGACGTACTCCATCTTAAAATAGAGCGAAGGTTGAAAGCGATGTTAGAGGCGGGTTTTATTGAAGAGGTAAGAGGTCTGCACAGCCGTGATGACCTAGATAGTCAGTTACCCTCTATGAAGGCAGTAGGCTATAGACAAATATGGTCATACTTGGATGGTCAAATATCCTATAACGATATGCTAGAGCAGGCCCTGATATCAACTCGCCGCCTGGCTAAGCACCAATGCACATGGCTGAAGTCATGGTCAGGGCTTCAAATTCTTGAACAAGCTGACCTTAGGGAGCTCTTGAAAATACCACTAGTGAGCACCATATTAAAATAGGAAATTCAAGGCGTCGCTTAACGCTCGCTCGAAGACGCTTGGGACCAATTAAAATGGAGTACTAGATGACAAAAGGACAATCCCTACAAGAGCCTTTTCTTAACGCATTAAGGAAAGAGCGTATCCCAGTATCAATTTATTTGGTAAGCGGGATTAAGCTGCAAGGTGAGATTGAGTCGTTTGATCAGTTTGTGATCTTACTGCGTAACACAGTAAGCCAAATGATATATAAATCAGCTATTTCGACAGTGGTTCCGGCCCGGAATGTGGATATTGATACAGACCCCGCTATTTGACCTGCCTGGTGATACTGCTTAGTGTTTTTTGAAAGGCCAGATTCGGGTACGCGCACGCTTCTAGTCCACGTTGATAGATCAAATTCTGACCTCGCCAGCCTGGGCGAGCTTAAGGAGCTTGCCGAGTCGGCGGGTTTGAACCCGGTTAGGAGCTTGGTTAGCAATCGCAGAAATCCCCATCCGGCAACTTTTCTTGGTCAAGGTAAAGTTCTTGAAATTGCCGCCCTCGTGCGCCGGTATAATTTAGCTTTAGTAGTTTTTGATACTGAACTAACGCCGTCTCAGGAACGTAATCTTGAGCGAGCTTGTAATGTGCGCGTGATAGATCGTACGAACCTAATCTTGCAAATTTTTAGTCAGAGAGCCAGAACACATGAGGGGAAACTCCAAGTGGAGTTGGCGCAATTAGCGCATGCGTCAACACGCCTTATTCGGGGCTGGACCCATCTTGACAGACAAAGGGGTGGTTCGGGCCGTGGAGCAGGCTCCACCTCTGGCTTGGCGGGTGCCGGTGAGACTCAACTAGAGGCGGACCAGAGGTTGCTCAACGTGCGGACCCGCCAGGTATCGAGTCGACTTGATAAAGTAAAAAAGCAGCGTAATCAGAATCGTCGCGCGAGGAAGCGTTCGGATACAAAACTTGTAGCGTTAGCTGGATACACCAACGCCGGTAAGTCGACCTTGTTCAACCGCCTAAGCTCGTCGAATGTTTTGGAGGCTGACCAGCTGTTTGCTACATTGGATCCAACGCTTCGCAAGGTGTCGATTCCTATGCTTGGTAATATTATACTTTCAGACACTGTGGGGTTTCTTCGGCAGCTACCCCACGCGCTGGTCGATGCATTTCGAGCAACTTTGGAAGAAGTCTCCTCGGCAGACTTGATTTTACATGTCGTAGATGAGTCTGCGGAATTTCGATTAGAGCGCATAAGTGAAGTCGAATCTGTTCTCGGTGAAATTGGCGCTTTTAGTATTCCGACTTTGCTTGTGTACAATAAGATTGATGTTTCCGGTGCTCAGGGACGTCTAGAAAGGGATTCTTCCGGTCGACCGGTTAAGACTTGGGTTTCGGCCCGCTCAGGCTCCGGGCTTGATCTTCTCCAGGTTGCTATTGCTGAGTTATTGGCGGAAGATTTAATTGAAACTACAATCGAGATTCAACCTCATGAGGGTGGTCTTAGATCAAAATTGTTTGAACTTGGTGCGGTTTTAAACGAACGGACAGACTGCAGCGGGATCAATCACGTTCAGCTCAAAATCGATAGGAGAGACTTAGATCGGATTCGAAGAATGGAACTAGCTAAGTAGCTAGTGTTTGATGTAAAAAAAATGGGAGAATATGAATCTCCCTCGTTAAATGTTTTTGGAGATAAATAGATGGCGTGGAATGAGCCAGGTGGTGGAAAAGATCGAGATCCTTGGGGTAATGGTGGAGATCAGGGACCTCCCGATTTAGATGAGGCTTTTCGTAAACTTCAAAATAATCTGTCTCAGATGTTTGGGGGTAAAGGAAATAGGGGTGGAGGATCAGGAGGTTCTGGAAAGCGCTTAAGCTTCAATGCCCTTGCTTTAGGGGGCTTATTATTAATTTTGATTTACTTCGGCGTAGGGGTATATCAAGTTGACGAGCAGGAAAAAGGCGTCGTGCTTAGATTTGGTAAGCTCATGCCGGAGGTTATAAATCCTGGATTGCACTGGAATCCGCCGGTGATCGATAAAGTCTTGATCGAAAATGTCACTCGGGTTAGGTCTCGTCCGCACGATTCTGAGATGCTGACCGAAGACGAGAATATCGTCAAAGTAAAGATGACTGTTCAATACGTCATTAGTGACATCAAAAAGTACAAACTTCAGGTGAAGTCGCCAGATCAAAGCCTGTATCAGGCAACAGAAAGCGCTTTGCGTCACGTAGTCGGGAGCACGGAGATGCATCAAGTACTAACGGAAGGACGTGCGCAACTTGCTGCAGATGTGCGGGAAAGGGTTCAAACATATATGGAACGGTATGGCACAGGTATCCAAGTGACACAAGTAAATATTGAGGAAACCGCGCCTCCTGACGCGGTAAGAGCGGCATTCGACGATGTTATTAAGGCAAGAGAGGACGAAGTTAGGTTAAGGAATGAGGCGGACGCCTATGCAAACCAAGTGATCCCAGAGGCTCGAGGAGAAGCCCAGCGTTACCTCGAACAAGCTGAAGGTTATAAGCAATCGAGGATTGCGGAAGCTACGGGTGAAGCAGATCGCTTCAACAAGTTATATGTGGAGTACAAGCTCGCTCCTGAAGTCACTCGCGAGAGGATTTATCTTGATACTATTGAGTCAGTAATGAAGAGTAGTACTAAAGTAATGATAGATGTAGAGGGGGGAAATAACCTACTTTATCTACCGTTAGATAAAATTATGCAACAAAATCAGCCAGCTACAGAGAATACCTCTCCTTCAGCTGGCTCAGCCTCGGCGGGTAACCCTTCCGCTAACAGCCGTAGAGACAGGAGGTAGAGATGTCTGCAGCGAAATTCGTAATCACATTTGTTATTTTTGTCCTCGTCATATTAGGCACCAACTCCTTGTTTATCGTTAACGAGATGCAGCGTGCTGTCTTGCTCGAATTCGGTGCAGTGAAACGTGCTGATATCGGGCCTGGTTTGCATTTAAAGTGGCCATTTATCAACGACGTTAGAAAATTTGATGGTCGAGTACTCACATCGGATGCACCACCTGAAAGATTTCTTACTTTGGAGAAAAAGGCGGTTATCGTCGATTCCTTTGCAAAATATAGGATAGAAAATGTGGCGACATACTATACCGCAACTTCAGGTGATGAGAGCTTAGCTGAACAGCTCCTCAAACAGAGGATCAATACTGGGCTTCGTAACGAAATTTCTAAGCGAACCTTGTATGAGGTGGTTTCCGGTGAGCGCGATCAGCTGATGCAGGTCTTGACGACCGAACTCAATCAGGTTGCGCAACTAGAGTTGGGAGTATCGGTGATCGATGTCAGGGTTAAGCGCATTGACCTGCCTCCCGAGGTAAGTCAGTCTGTATATGATCGCATGAATACAGAACGTGATATTGAGGCTAGAGAGCACCGCGCGAAAGGGCAAGAACTTGCGGTTGGAATTAGTGCCGACGCAGAAAAACAAAGAGAGGTCATTTTAGCTTCGGCTTACAGCGATGCAGAAAAAATTCGCGGTGAGGGAGACGCGGAAGCGGCTTCAATCTATGCTTCGGCGTTCAATAAGGATAAAGAATTTTACAAGTTCTACCGCAGCATGGATGCTTACAAGAAGTCTTTCAGTAGCAAAAGTGACGTTTTGCTTATAGACACAGATAGTGATTACTTTAAGTATATGAACGATAGCGGTAGAAATTAACTCAAAAACGAGGACGACTTTGTCAGATAGTGCTCTGGAATGATCTCGGAATAGCCCTTTGCCTGGTTCTGGTGATCGAGGGTATAGTACCCTTCCTTTTCCCGCAATATTGGAAAAAACTAATGCTGTCCATCTCGACGTTTGATACAAGCACTATTCGTTTTATTGGTCTCTTTAGTATGCTGGTGGGCGCTATGTTTCTGCATCTCATCAGATAATGCTTGCGCGGAGGTGTCTTCAATGGGTAAAAATGTTGTTGTAATCGGAACTCATTGGGGTGACGAGGGAAAAGGGAAGGTTGTCGATCTATTAACTGAGAACGTCGCAGCCGTTGTTCGTTTCCAGGGTGGTCATAATGCTGGTCACACACTCGTGGTTAATGGCAAAAAGACTGTCCTGCATTTGATTCCCTCAGGCATTCTCCACAAGCATGTCAAGTGTCTGATTGGTAATGGCGTTGTACTCTCAGTCACCGCCTTACTCTCTGAAATTAAAGAATTAGAGTCTCAAGGTATTTCTGTCAGGGATAAGCTAACGGTCAGCCCAGGATGCCCTTTGATCTTGCCCCATCATCTAGCGTTAGACCAGTTACGCGAGGAGAAACGAGGGGAAAAGAAAATTGGTACTACCGGAAGGGGAATTGGTCCAGCTTACGAGGACAAGATTTCACGTCGGGGCTTAAGAGTTGCAGACCTATTCGATGAAGACACCTTTATTGCTTCCTTGGAAGAGATTATGGAGTACCACAATTTTGTGATAGAACATTATTTTAACTCCAAACCGGTTTCTCTTCAGGCATCACTTGATGCTTCACTCGGGCAGAAGGACCAGCTGGCCGGGATGGTTGGAGATGTTGTTCATGAGCTAGGGGTATTGCGACAGGCCAATGAGCATATTCTCTTCGAGGGTGCTCAGGGATCTCTGTTGGACATCGATCACGGAACCTATCCTTTTGTAACATCATCGAATACTACAGCTGGCGCCGTCGTGGGTGGTTGTGGAGTAGGTCCGCGTGATCTCGACTACATTCTTGGAATTTGTAAGGCTTATACCACAAGGGTTGGATCTGGTCCTTTTCCCACAGAATTGTTTGATGATGTGGGTGGACATTTAGCAGCGAAGGGTAGCGAATTCGGTGCGACGACCGGTCGGCCACGCCGCTGTGGCTGGTTCGATGCTAAAGCACTCAGCAGAGTTATACAGATAAACAGTATTTCAGGACTCTGTATCACCAAGCTCGATGTGCTTGATGGTCTTGAGACAGTATCTCTTTGCCATGATTATGAGTTTGATGATGATGGAAGAACATTTCCCGTTTACGAAGAGCTGCCAGGATGGAAACAATCCACGTTGGGTGCGAGGTCTTTAGATGATTTGCCTAGGGAAGCTAGATCTTATCTAGCACGTATCGAATCTCTGTGTGGAACTTCAGTAGATTTTGTTTCAACTGGGCCAGATCGCGATCATACAATACAACTTGTAGATCTGTTTGTCTGACCGAACAGGTAAGAGACTCTGGAAAGGGGGCGTGGTTTAAATTTGGTGCCGAGGAGAGGACTTGAACCTCCACGGGGTTGCCCCCACTAGCACCTGAAGCTAGCGTGTCTACCAATTTCACCACCTCGGCGTTGGACGCGGAAGGTTACTAGTGGGCTTTAAATCTGTCAATTATCGAGAGCTTATGAAAAAAAAATTGGTAGATCCGGATTACGAACTCGAGGCTTTGAAATATGCAAGGCCTATTGCCTCGCGTAGATTGATTCTAAAAATTATCACAGAGTTCAAAGAACCGATTGCTTTTAGGAGGTTGGCGAAGCACTTGGGACTAGATAGTGTCTATCGGCGTCAAGCCCTAAAATACAGGCTTCGGGCAATGGTCCGAGAGGGACAGCTATCAGTTGATGGTCGAAACTTTTATGGAATTCCAAGTAACACAGGGTTAATAAAAGGACGGATAGTTGGACATTCAAATGGCTCTGGTGTTTTAACTCCCGATGAAGGCACGGAGGACATATTCCTTCCCCGTAAGGAAATGGAGGGTGTTTTTGATGGTGATACAGGACTGGTTAGGATACTCAGGAGAGACCGAAGAAACCGTCCTGAAGGTCGGCTAATAGAAGTTTTGCAGCATAATACAGAAACTATTTTGGGACGTTTATATTTCGAGAAATCAACATGGATGTTGAAAAGTGTTAATCCCCGAATCACACAAAAGATAATTGTTAGTCAGTCTGGTCTCGAGAAAGAAGGGCTTATTGTTCGCGCAAAAATAACAAGGCAGCCTAGCTTTGAATCGATGGCTACTTGCCGGGTAGAAGAGTTGCTGGGTCATAGCGTTTCGACTGACATTAAGATCGCAGAGTCGCTGCGTAACAACGAAATACCTGAGCTATTTTCAAAGGAAGCTTTGTCGAGCACGGCGAAACTGGAGAATCAAATCATGAGCTCAGAATTCCGCGGAGATTTGCGCGCGTATCCGTTTATAACCATCGATGGCGCAGATGCCCAAGATTTTGATGATGCGATTTACTGTGAGCAAGACTCGGATCATGGATGGCGACTGCTTGTTGCCATCGCAGATGTTGCCCACTATGTCCTGAAGGATTCGCCCGTTGACAAAAATGCTTTTGAACGAGGCACGTCAGTCTACTTCCCTGGTAAGGTTATCCCTATGTTACCTGTCTCTTTATCTAATGGACTGTGTTCTTTAAAACCAGGTGAGGATAGGCTGGTATTAGTATGTGATATGCGTATTTCGATGGCCGGTACCATTACAGATTATCAATTTTACGAGGGGATGATTTGCTCGACAGAACGTCTGACTTACGACCAGGTCGCCAATGGGTTTGTTGCTAAGCCATGGGGAGAGTCTCTTTCTTCGGCAAAAAATCTTGTAGCAAAGCTTTTAGTTCGGCGTAAAAAACGTGGCGCTCTTGACTTCGAAACCCCAGAGCCTGACTTTAATTTTGACGCAGACGGGAGAATAAGCGCCGTCGGTCAGAAGACCAGAAACGATGCGATGCAATTAATTGAGGAATGTATGCTCTGCGCTAACGTTTGTGCAGCTAGGTTTATCGATGAGCTGAAACTAAAGGGCTTGTATCGCGTTCATGAACGACCAGATGAGAAAAAAATGTTTGGTCTCCGAAAATTTTTAAGTAGTCTGAATGTTACTTTACCAGAGGGTCTGCCATCGCCTATTGATCTGCAGGGTGCGCTAAATCAATTAAATAAAAAATTAAATGGTCAGGTACTGCAATTAGCTATCTTAAGATCGCTTTCTCAGGCTAAGTATGACCTTAGGAATGCTGGGCACTACGGTTTAAATTTTTCTACGTACACACACTTTACCTCTCCTATCCGAAGATATCCTGATTTAGTTACCCATCGTTTAATAAAATCAGTTATACACAGTACGAGGGATACGGACCTGGTGAAACGCTTCGGGAAGAGTCCATATGTAGATCAGAATCAAGACCCAGAGGGATTGGAGATTATTGCGGAGCATTGCTCATTCGCTGAAAGGCGCGCAGAGAGAGCTGTTTATGATGTTTTAGAGTGGATGAAGTGTGAATATATTGCCCCGAAGATAGGACAAACGGAAGACGGGGTTATTACCCATGTTACAAACTTTGGTTTTTTCGTTCATTTGAGTCGGTCAAATGTAGAGGGAATGGTTCATGTAAGCAATCTGATTGATGATTACTACCAATTTGAACAGGATCTACAATGCTTAGTAGGGGAGCATTCAGGAATTATTTTTGGTACTGGGGACAATTTGTCTGTAAAGATTGTTAGCGTCTACCCTGACGAAAGAAAAGTAAATTTCGAAGTCATATCTCATGACCCTATACCTAGACGGGTTTCTATGAAGAGGCACTTCCAAAAGAAGCCTCGCCGATATAGAGGTAAGCGAAAATGACAGCAGATTTCATTCATGGTATCAATGCAGTAAAGACATACCTTTTTTCAGTGAATCAATCGTCTTCTTGCCTGATACTCAAGTCGGGTAAGCGTGGACCGAGATTGCGTGAGATAGAAGAGCAAGCAAGAAAGCTAGGCTGCAGCATTAAAATCAGTGATAAGGTTCAAATGGACAAAGTTACCTCTAATCATCAGGGGGTAATCCTTCAAATTACATCACGGGTTCTAAAAGAGAAGTCTTTGAGTAACTTAATTGATGAGCCTGGAAATAATAAGCTAGTCCTTATTTTGGACGGAGTCACAGACCCTCGAAATCTAGGCGCATGTATAAGAAGCGCCGCTACATTGGGAGCAACTGCTGTTCTCGCTCCAAAAAGTAACAGCGCACCTTTGACTGCTGTAGCTTATAAGTCGGCATCAGGGGGAGCAGATATCACTCCTTATGTTCAGGTGCCTAATCTTGCTAGATCGATCAATTTGCTCAAGGAAGCTGGCTTTTGGATTGTAGGTACTGTCCTTGAGAGCAGTACTTCTCTATCGCGGCTTGACTTAACTGGAAATATTGTGCTCGTGCTCGGCTCTGAAGATAAAGGACTAAGACGCATCACAAAGGACGCCTGTGACTTTCTAGCGACTATACCGATGGTAGAACATGCTCTAGGTTTCAATGTCTCTGTGGCCGCTGGAATTTGTATGTATGAAATCCAAAGGCAGCGTGAGCTTGCAACCGGAGAATCAATTCTCTAAAATCGCGCTCCTTCCAAGGGGTTACCGACCTTTAGCGTTCGGGAACCCTTATGGGCTGTCGTACTCCTTGCCTTACTGCAAAAATGTGGGAGGCATAAACCGAAAGGGGCTTTTATGAGACATTATGAAATTGTGTTTTTAGTTCATCCTGATCAAAGTGAGCAAGTGCCTGGGATGATTGAAAGATACTCCAATATCGTTCTGCAAGGTGGTGGGAAAATACATCGCTCAGAAGATTGGGGTAGACGTCAATTAGCTTTTCCCATTAGTAAGGTTCATAAGGCTCATTACATCCTATTAAATATCGAATGTGGGAAAGAAATCCTTGAAGAAATAAACACTGCCTTTAGATTTAATGACGCAGTATTAAGAAATTTGATTATGAGCAGAAAAACTGCAGATGTGGAAGAATCACCCATTATGAAGCTTGAGAATGAGAGCAGAGAAAGGAAGGAGAACGAATCAAATACGCCGTCCCTTCCAACGGATGCAGAGGAACTAGATCATGCTGAAGAGTCCCCTCTGCAGGACAATAGTGAGGATGGTACAGCAACGGTTATAGGTGATTAAAGATGTCTAGATTTTATCGTAGAAGGAAATATTGTCGATTCACTGCGGAAGGGATCGAAGAAATAGACTATAAAGATCTGGAATTGTTAAAAGCATTCATTTCTGAAACTGGGAAAATCGTGCCTAGTCGCATTACAGGGACAAAAGCTCGTTACCAGCGTCAACTTGCTAAAGCTATCAAACGAGCCAGATTCCTCTCTCTGTTGCCATATACAGACTCTCACAAGTAGTTCAATCGCTATGCGAGCTTTAGCAGAAATCGCTATGCGTGGTAGAGCTTATGCGATTGGGTTGAGTATGGTTGGTGCGTTGCTGCCGCTGCTCACATGGGTCAGCGCGTCGATTGTGAGCCTTGTGGTTCTGCGTAGGGGTGCGATCGATGGTGGGGTAGTCCTTCTCTGGACTCTTCTTCCACTAGCTGTAACGATTTATTTTGTAGGTGACCCTTCTTCCACTACCGCTGTTGTTGGAGCAGCGGTACTTGCTTATATACTGAGAATAACCGTCTCCTGGGAGCTAACCTTAGTGACTACCCTGGTTCTGTCTGTGATAGCTAGTTTGGTTTTTCAATATACTGCTTCTGATGTCCTGCTTGTTTTCGTCAATCTTTACATGGAAATCCAAAAACAACTGTCAGTAGAAGTGAATTATGAGTCTGCTGAAGAACAGTTTCTAGGGGTTTTCGCAATGGGGCAGGCATACACAATGTTTGCGATCGTTATTTTAGCACGCTGGTGGCAAAGCCAGTTGTATAGTCCTGGTGAATTTAAAACAGAATTTCACCAGATTAGGGCGACACCCGTTTTTGTCAGCGGTTTACTCTTACTGCTAGCAATTTGCTTTTTGTTTGGGGACCCTTTAGGTCGCTGGATACCCCTTCTAACGATGCCATTAGCTGTTTCTGGACTCGCTATGGTACATTGGTTAGGTGATTTTCGAAGCGTTAGCAGTGGTTGGATTTTGGTTTTTTATCTTTTCCTGATATTTTTCTTTCAGTATATTTATCCGGTCTTAATAGTTCTCGCGCTTCTGGATGGTTATCTGAATTTTCGACAAAGATTATTAACTCATAAGGTTTAGGCATGCACGTAATACTTTTAGAAAAAATTGCTAACTTAGGTGATTTAGGCCAAGAAGTGGTTGTAAAGGCAGGTTATGGCAGAAATTTTCTGATTCCCCAGCATAAAGCTGTTCCAGCGACAAAGGAAAATATTCAGCATTTTGAATCAAGACGCGTAGAATTGGAGCGTCTAGCGGAGGAGAAAAAAGCGTCAGCGGAAGAGCGAGCTAAATCAATTAGCGCAACCGAGCTAACAATTGCGATGAAGGCGGGTGAGGAAGGTAAGCTTTTTGGTTCTATCTCTGGCCGCGATATTGCTGAGGCGATGACAGCGCGCGGTATAGCGCTCGAGAAAAGTGAGGTTCGCATGCCCGAGGGGCCCATTCGGGAAGTAGGAAGTTTTGAGGTTGATATCCATTTACATTCAGAAGTGGAGGCAATCGTCGGATTAACAGTAGTTGCAGAGAGTTGAGCAAAAAAAAAGTGTTCAATCCCACTATGATGATTTAGGCTAACCATCCAAACCCTCTTCCGGTTTTTGGCGTGGCCACTTCTCCAGACGATACTACAAAGTTTTTAAAAGTTCCGCCTCACTCTCTTGAGGCGGAGTCCTCCGTATTAGGAGGTTTGCTCCTTGATGATGCAGCATGGGATGCCATCGCTGGTATTATAGGGCCTGACGATTTCTATCTTGGAGACCATCGTAGTATTTTTCGTTGTATGCAATCCCTGGCAGAGCAAGATAAACCAATTGACGTAATTACTGTTTCAGATGCGTTAGAAGAAGTGAGTGAGCTTCAGGGCTTGGGTGGCTTATCATATATCTCTCAGTTGGCCTCAAATACTCCGACGGCTTCTAATATCCGAGCTTACGCTGAAATTGTCCAAGAGCGAGCTACGGTAAGGAAACTAATCGCAGCTGCAAATGAAATCGCTGATAGTGGGTTCAACACGCAAGGTCGTGACAGCGCAACACTTATCAACGAAGCTGAATCAAAGGTCTTTAAAATTGGAGATGAGAGGCCAAACAGGGGTGGTCCTCAAGCGATAAATCCTCTTCTTAAAAAAGCTGTTACCAGAATAGATGAGCTTTATGAGAGTAAAGGGGCTCTTACTGGAACAAGTACGGGCTTTCGTGATATCGATGAGATCACCTCCGGTTTACAAAAAGCCGATCTCATTGTTGTAGCGGGAAGGCCTTCAATGGGGAAAACTTCCTTCATGATGAATATGGCTGAGAAGGCCGTAATTTCTGAAGGCAAGCCGGTGCTAGTTTTCAGTATGGAAATGCCAGCAGACTCACTCATTTTAAGGATGCTGTCCTCTTTGGGTAGCATCGATCAGTCGAAGATTAGATCGGGGCAGTTGGGTGATGATGACTGGCCGCGACTTACATCTGCGGTAACCTTACTTAATGATTGTCCCTTATTTGTCGATGATACTGCTGCCTTGACTACTAACGAGATTCGTGCGCGCGCCCGCCGAGTAGCCAGAGAGCATGGTAGCTTGGGTATGATACTTATTGATTATTTGCAGCTTATGCAGGTATCTGGAACTGTGGAGAATCGCGCGGGGGAAATTTCAGAGATCTCAAGATCTCTGAAGGCGATTGCGAAAGAGTTTGATTGTCCCCTCGTTGCCGGGTCGCAGCTTAATCGCAGTGTGGAACAGCGTCCCGATAAAAGGCCTGTAATGTCAGATTTAAGAGAATCGGGCGCGATCGAGCAAGATGCTGACGTGATTATGGCAATTTATCGCGATGAGGTTTATCACGATGACGCAGAAAAAGGTGTCGCGGAAATAATAATTTTGAAACAACGCAATGGACCAATTGGAAAAGCAAAACTTGCTTTTATTGGTCGCTACACTAAGTTCGAAGATTTAGCTCAGGGTTATGACGATTCGTACTGAAAGCAAAGTGCCAATGGTATTTTATTTAGTTTACGGTTGGAGTCGTTAGTGAATACAGTTATTAGTGCTGATGTAAACTCAAGTGCGCTGAAGCATAACCTATCTATTGTCCATGAAAAGGCGCCAAAAAGTCGTGTAATGGCAATTGTTAAAGGGGATGCCTATGGTCATGGTGCCGTTAATGTAGCGAAATTTCTTGAGAGCGCAGATAGCTTCGGGGTTGCGCGACTCAGTGAGGCCTTAGAATTGCGTCACGGAGGCATCGATGCTCCAATAGTAATTTTGGAAGGAGTTCTTGATGTCAACGAATTGCGATTAACTGCCGAATTAAACTTAGATCTTGTTGTGCACTCAAAACATCAAATTGATTTACTAAATACCCACCGATTTTCGGGCGAAGTTTGGGTTAAAGTGACGACAGGAATGAATCGTTTGGGGTTTCCCACATCCTCTCTCGATGAGGTTCTACTAAAACTCAAGGATCGTAATGTCGTCGGCATCATGAGTCATTTCGCAAGTGCTGATTCAGATAAGGCTTTTACCGATAATCAGGTAGAGATTTTCGTTTCTGAAACAAAGAAGCTGAGTCTACCTCTGAGTATTGCAAATTCAGCAGGCGTTTTAAGTTTTCCAGACTCTCACCTAGACTGGGTTCGTCCTGGAATTATGCTTTACGGAGGCTCTCCCTATGATCGAGCGATCCCAGAGTTAAAATCGGCGATGACACTTGTAGCTCCGGTTATAGCAGTAAACAACATACGTGCCTCGCAGTCTGTTGGTTATGGTCGAACTTGGATGGCGGACAAAGATACCCGTGTAGCCGTACTCGGGGTTGGTTATGCAGATGGCTACCCTAGAGAAATTTCGAACGGAGTAGCAATGTTGGGGGGGCTTAGAAGAAACATCGTAGGTAGGATTTCTATGGACATGCTTTGTGTAGAACTGGAAGAGAGTGACTCAGTTTCAGTTGGTGACACTCTAGAGCTGTGGGGAAGCCTCTTGCGAATAGAAGAAGTTGCTAGCAGGTCTAATACGATTCCCTACACCTTGATGTGCGGTGTTGGAAATAGGGTTCGCAGGAAATACTTTTAGTGCCGAAGGACAAATTAGTCTTTGTTTGTTCAGATTGTGACGCTAGGTACGCTAAGTGGCAAGGGCAGTGCAATGAGTGCGGAGCTTGGAATACTCTTAGTCAACTCCATCTGACTAGTTCACTGACCTATGCAGGTGAAAAGAGTGGCTTAAAATTTCTGAGTCAGATCACGAGTGAAGACCAAGTGCGATTGTCTTCAGGTTTGAGAGAACTCGACCGGGTCTTAGGGGGAGGAATGGTAGCAGGGTCTGCTGTTCTGATTAGTGGTAATCCGGGTGCGGGTAAAAGCACGTTACTACTTCAAGTACTCTGTGGTGTATCGGGTGAAGGTCCGGTGTTGTATGTTACTGGTGAGGAAAGTCTCTCTCAGGTTGCCTCTCGCGCTCAGCGTTTGAAGCTCAACACAGGAAACATCATGGTGATGGCGGAGACAGACATAGATGTAATTCTAAGCTCCTGGTCCAAGTCTAAGCCCTCGATATGTGTTATTGATTCAATCCAGGCGATGCGGTCAAGTTTAACAGACTCCGCACCAGGAAGTGTCGCTCAGGTGCGAGAGTCCGCTGCTACATTAATACGACATGCGAAACAAACTAGCACTGTACTCTTTATGGTTGGTCATGTTACGAAGGAGGGAAATCTCGCGGGACCTCGTGTGCTGGAACATATGATTGACACCTTCATAATGTTCGATGAGCAACACGATAGTCGGTATCGAACACTTCGTAGTAGTAAAAATCGCTTTGGGGCTGTAAATGAGGTGGGTATTTTTGCTATGACAACCGATGGAATGCGAGAAGTTTCCAATCCATCCGCTATATTCCTCACGAGAGCTAACCAAATATCACCCGGTAGCGTAGTTATGGTGGTCTACGAGGGGAGTAGACCATTGCTTGTGGAGGCCCAAGCTCTTGTGGATGACTCGGTGTTAGGTAATCCTAGGCGAGTGTGTGTTGGGTTTGAACTGAATCGGTTAGCAATGTTGCTTGCAGTTCTTCATCGACACGGTGGATTGCACGTTTCCGATCAGGATGTTTTCGTAAATGCTGTTGGGGGTGTGCGAATCAGTGAAACTAGCAGCGACCTTGCATTAATTTTTGCTGTGGTTTCTAGTTTCCGCGATCGTAGCCTGTCGAAAGATCTTATTGTCTTTGGTGAGATTGGCCTGTCAGGGGAGATAAGACCTGTGCCAAATGGACAGGAGAGAATCAAAGAAGCACAAAAGCATGGATTTAATAAAGCCATCGTGCCGAGAGCAAATACAACTCGTAAAATGGTTTCGGGCATTGAGGTTATCGGTGTTTCCACCTTGAAAGAGGCTTTAGAAGCTGCGAATTTTTTTTAAGGTTCCATACATTGAGATTTTTCTTCTTGGTCTATTTTTAGATCTCTGTCGGGAACTTCCTATTCTTGAAATACTTTAAATTTTTTTTGGCGTGGCTTTGATAACTAATAATGTAAAATCGAAGTAATAATCGACTTTTGTATGTATCGATATCTTGTGTAAAGTAACTGTCACTCTTTTCCTAAAACTAAAGATTGGTAAGAAAATTTGTATTGTCCGTTTTGTAATGATATTGAAACAAAGGTTATTGACTCTAGGCTTATATCTGATGGCGGACAGGTTCGACGTCGGAGAGAGTGCCAACGTTGCGGTGAGAGATTTACGACATTTGAAGTTCCTGAGCTGTTGTTACCTCGTGTTATCAAGAACGACGGGAATCGGCAGCCATTCGATGAAGACAAATTAAGGAATGGGCTCCAACGAGCCCTAGAGAAGAGGCCCGTGAGTTTAGAGCAGATAGAGTTAACAATAAATAAAATAAAGTATCAGCTAAGAGCAACGGGAGAAAGAGAGATTCAAACACGGGCAGTGGGCGAATTAGTAATGGAAGCACTGAGAGATTTAGACGAAGTAGCCTATGTGAGATTTGCGTCTGTTTATCGAAAGTTTCAGGATGTAAACGAATTTCGAAGGGAAATCGAAAAGATGGGGAAAAAGAGTGTTAAGCGTAAAAACAGGTGATACTGAGTATCTATCTAGAGCTTTGAGGATAGCTGCCAAGGGTATTTATACGACGCATCCAAATCCGCGAGTAGGCTGTGTCCTCGTGAAGAGAGGTAGGGTTATTGGAGAGGGTTACCATCTTCGTGCTGGAGAGGAGCATGCCGAAGCCATTGCTCTTAAAATGGCGGGAGATCAGGCCAATGGATGCACAGCTTACGTCACTCTTGAGCCCTGCAGTTTTAAAGGAAGAACTCCTTCTTGTGCGTTGGCGTTAATAAAAGCTGGGGTAAAAAGGGTAGTAAGTGCTATGAAGGACCCTGACCCAAGAAATGCTGGTACCGGGCATAAAATCCTTCAGGAAGCAGGTATTCAGGTAACCACGCCCTTATTGGAGAGGTCAGCCCGTGCACTCAATCCCGGACATATTAAAAGACATGAAACAGGAATGCCGTATGTAAGGGTTAAATTGGCGATGAGTCTTGACGGCAAAACGGCTCTAGCGAACGGCGAAAGTCGCTGGATCACGGGAGAACACTCTAGAAAAGATGTGCAGCGATTGAGAGCAAGGAGTTCAGCTATTGTGACAGGTGTTCAGACAGTCATGGACGACAATCCCTCACTCAAAGTTCGATCGAATGAATTAGACCACGAACATGCAAGACTGGCCGGTGAAATTGAGAAATCAATTTATATTTTGGACTCGAATGGACGTATTGGAGAAAATAACAAACTGACGTTAGACACCAATGCCATACTCGTGAGTTGTGTCCCAATAAAAACAAGGATGCAAACCCTGCAAATTGAGCGAAGTCCCGAGGGAAGGGTTAATCTGTTAGATTTCCTAACTTCTCTCGCTCGCTCAGGGTGTAACGAGGTTTTGTTCGAATGTGGGGCAACGCTTGCTGGCACAGTGGTCCAGGAAAAGCTCTTTGATGAGCTAATTTTTTACATAGCACCTAAATTGATGGGTAATGACGCGAAGTCGTTACTGAAACTTTTAGAAATTGATAACATGCAGAATGTGTCCAGTTTAAAGATCAAGGATGTGCGTATGGTGGGGGACGACCTGCGCGTTTTAGTAGTACAAGGTTAATTAATGAGAAGGTTAAATGAAGAAGATAACTGAAGGAGATTATTCGGCCAATACAGCCAGGTTTGCCATTGTAGCAGCTCGATTTAATGAGTTCATAGTGGAGAGCCTGCAGGAGGGGGCTATGAAGAACCTAACACGACATGGGGTTCCTGTCTCAAATGTTTCGATATTTAAAGTTCCCGGCGCCTTTGAACTTCCGTTGGTGGCAAGACGAGTTGCTCGTCAACGCGAGTGTGATGCAATTATCTGCCTAGGCGCGGTTATCCGGGGAGCTACTCCACATTTTGATTATGTTGCTAGCCAATGTGCGAGTGGAATTGCTCGGGTTTCGCTTGACGAGGATATACCCATCATATTTGGGGTCTTAACTACAAACACAATAGAAGAGGCAATTGAGCGAGCAGGTTCGAAGAGTGGCAACAAAGGGTCAGATGCGGCCATGACTGCACTTGAAATGGTGAGTTTATTGAGGGCTCTTGAGTAATCCGAAGCGGCAGGCGAGAAGGCTCGCCATGCAAGCGCTTTATCAGGTACAAATATCGGGCTGCGCGGTGGAAAGGGTTCTTAAGCAATTCTTGGACGGAGATTATATTGGCAATGCCGATATAGACTATTTTAAGGAGTTGTTAACGAATATAGCTCGAGATGAGCGTGAGCTTTTAAAAGTAATAGAGCCCCATTTAGATCGACCGATTTGTGAGATAGATCCAGTTGAAAGGGCAATCCTGTTAATTGGTAGTTATGAAATGTTAAAAAGCTTGAATGTACCTTTCCGCGTCGTTATCTCCGAAGGCATTGGTCTTGCAAAAGAGTTTGGTGCCTCGGAAAGCTATCGTTATGTGAATTCAATTTTGGATACGCTAAAGATCTATCGTGATGATAGTTAATAATATGGATGAATTTTCAATAATCGATAAGTATTTTTCTGGTATTGGATTTCGACATAGTTCTGTTTCAGTGGGATCTGGAGATGATTGTGCCGTATTCAATGTACCAGTTGATAATGAGCTTTGTACATCGACCGACACACTCATATCTGGCGTTCACTTTCCCCGAAGATGTACCGGTGAAATCGTCGCGCACAGATCATTGGTTGCAAATTTAAGTGATCTGGCTGCGATGGGGGCATCACCGGTTGGTTTTCTTTTGTCTCTTTCTCTGCCTGAAGCGACCAATAGTTGGCTTTCAAGTTTTGCGAATAGATTGTCGGAGCTTTCCGAACTTTATCGGATAATGTTGGTAGGTGGAAATATTGCGAAAGGCCCGTTGACCGTAACTATTACAGTACTAGGAACAGTACCCAAGGGAGACTCGCTGCTCCGAAGCAGCGCTCAAGTTGGTGAAGCGATCTTCGTTACAGGAGAGCTTGGGATGGCAGCTGCAGGTCTGAAAGTCGTTGAAGAAGGATTAAAAACATATGATTGTCTCAAATCTGCGTATTTATATCCCTCCCCACAACTAGAGTTTGCTCAGAGTTTGAGAAGTTATGCTTCAGCTTGCATCGACATCTCAGACGGATTTTTAGCCGATTTAAGCCACCTTTGTGATGATAGTAATGTTGGTGCAGAAATAGAAACTAGGCATATCTTCTTAAATAAGTCCCTGTGCTCATATGCCGGTAGCCGAGCACTAGATTTTGCATTATATGGGGGGGATGATTACGAACTATGCTTTTCTGTGCCCTTCTCCTCGGTGGAGTCTGTTTTGGAGTTGGCAACAATAAAAAAGACTCGTATTTCTCAGGTTGGATACACAACTGCAACGAAGGGGATTTCTCTAGTTAAAGGCAAAACAAAGGTTTCCGCAAACATTAAGGGGTACACGCATTTCTAATAACCCAACTCTATGGGAAACCGTTAGTGATCCTATTTATTGCTTATCACTCGGTTTTGGAAGTGGTTTAGTCAAGATAGCTCCAGGAACCTGCGGGTCTCTTTTAGCGCTCCTTTTCTATCTTCCACTGAGCTTACTACCTTTATGGATGTATATCACCAATCTTGTAGTTGCTTTTATATTAGGCATTTATGTATGCGGCGAAACAGCGAAAAGGTTGATGATTAAAGACCCTAGTTCAATTGTTTGGGATGAGTTTGTTGGATTGTGGATAGCGCTACTGTTCACTCCAACCAAGTGGTACTTTATTGTTTTGACATTTTTAATCTTTCGACTTTTTGATATTTTCAAACCTTGGCCGATTAGCCTTTTGGATAGAGAGCTAACGGGGGGGGTTGGAATTATGTTGGATGACGCTGCGGCAGGCCTTCTTACTTTATTTGTAGTACAACTTTTAGCTAGCGATTTAATAAATTTCGTACCCAAATAGTCACTAGGACTGAGCAGCCATCCGTGGCCGTATTTTTAATTGTTCTTTACTTAGTACTCATATTTCCAGTTCCTTGGACTATCAAATTAAAGATCTTTAGTGCCAAACTTTCGCGCGCTAGGGCATAACGTCAGCGTAATGTAGTGGAAAGTTCTTAGCGCTGCTAGAATTACAGAGCGCGCAAGGAGGGAATATGCCTGTAGTTTATGTTGCATCTTGTAAGCTGCCAACAAAGCATGCTGACTTTAGCATGCATATTTTTGAGGACTCAGCGACGGGTAAAGAACACGTTGCCCTAGTTCTCGGAGAAGTTCGTGGAAAAGATAATGTTCTATGTCGAATTCACTCTGAGTGTCTTACCGGGGATTCTTTGTTTAGTATGCGGTGTGACTGTGGTTCCCAATTAGAACTTGCCATGTCCCTAATTTCTGAGGCTGGTGCTGGGGTTATACTATATCTTCGACAAGAGGGTCGAGGAATTGGTCTCGTTAATAAAATTCGAGCCTATGAACTTCAGGATAAAGGAGCTGATACTGTAGAGGCGAATGAGCGACTTGGTTTTGATGCTGATCTTCGAGACTATACGATGTGTAAGGATATGTTCCGTTATCTTGAGGTATCGAATATTTGTCTTATGACAAATAATCCATTGAAGATTAAAGCTATGGAGAAGCTAAATATCTATGTTTCTCAAAGAATTCCAATAGAAACGGGACAAAACGGGCATAATGCCAGATACTTGGCAACAAAGGCGGGCAAGTTAGGTCATTTGTTTGGAAACAAAAAAAGTAAATAGATGTCATGACTTCAAGCTGGCGCCAGCCGCCTCTTATGATAATTGAGTTAGCCGTCTTTCAATAGATTCAAGAACGCCCTGTTCGTCTAATCGGCACTCCTTAAGCATGTTTGCTGGCTTGTCTTGTCTAATAAAACTGTCAGGTATACCAAGATTAAGTATTTCCACATTAATTCGTTGGCTGTGAATTACCTCATTCACCGCAGACCCTGCTCCACCTGCGAGAACATTTTCTTCAATCGTCACTATTAGGCTATGTTGGCTTGCGACTTCAAGGATTATTTCTATATCTAAAGGTTTAACAAACCGCATATCGATTAAACTAGCATTCAACTTTTCTGTGGCCAGTTTTGCGACTTGAACCATGCTGCCGAAGGCAAGGATTGCCACTCTGGCTCCTCGTTCTATAACCCTCGATTTACCTATAGGGAGTAAGTTCATTATTGCTTTAGTAGGCTGGCCAGGCCCTGGTCCTCTGGGGTAGCGAACCGTAGCAGGGCCATTGTAAAGATATCCGGTGTATAGCATTTGCCTTGCTTCGTTTTCATCGGAGGGCGTCATCACTATCAAATTTGGGATACACCTCATAAATGATAAATCGAAAACCCCAGAATGAGTGGGACCATCCTCTAATAAACCTGCACGGTCTATCGCAAATAAGACGTTTAGATTTTGTATAGCAATGTCATGAATTACTTGGTCATAGGCGCGCTGCAAAAAAGTCGAGTAAATGGCAACTACTGGTTTTAATCCACGCGAGGCCAAGCCTGCTGCCAGGGTGACTGCATGCTGCTCTGCTATGGCAACGTCGAAGTACCGTTCTGGGAACTGCTCTGAGAATGATATGAGGTCAGAGCCCTCGCGCATTGCTGGTGTTATACCAACTAGCAGCCCATCTCTGTTTGCCATATCGCATATCCAATCACTGAAAACATTGGAGTAGCTCGGTCTCTTAGCTTGCTTCGGAGTTTTTTGTTCTATTTTTGAAAGACTATGAGACCCTACGGGAGAAGCTTCTGCAGGGCCATAACCTTTCCCTTTTTTGGTAACGACGTGGAGAAACTGAGGACCTTTGAGATCTTTAATATTATTGAGAGTTTTTATGAGACCCTTTAAATCATGTCCATCAATTGGTCCCATATAATTGAATCCTAGCTCTTCAAATAGTGTCCCCGGGACCACCATACCTTTCATATGCTCTTCGGTTTTTCTGGCAAACTCCCAGGCGCGCGGGATGCGACTTAGAATTTTTTTACTACCCTCTCGCATTGAAAGGTATAGGCGGCTGCTGAGTATACGAGCGAAATATTTTGATAGACCTCCCACGTTGTGAGAAATAGACATGGCATTATCATTTAGTATTACTAGTAAGTCTGCTTCCGTATCGGTAACGTGGTTAAGTGCTTCAAAAGCTAGCCCTGCAGTCATAGCCCCATCGCCAATGACAGCGATTGTTCGATCCTTCTTTTCTTGCATCTTGCTGGCTATCGCCATCCCTAGTGCAGCACTAATAGACGTTGAGGAGTGACCCACCCCAAAAGTGTCATATCGGCTTTCTTCGCGAACAGGAAAAGGCGCGATTCCATCCGGTTTTCGTAATGTATGCATTTGATCGCGGCGTCCTGTCAATATTTTGTGCGGATAGGCTTGGTGCCCAACATCCCAAACAATTTGATCGTTAGGTGTATTGAAGACATAGTGGAGAGCTAAGGTTAATTCAACAACGCCAAGCCCTGCTCCGAAATGTCCACCTGTCCTTCCCACAATATAAATGAGGAAATGACGTAATTCGTTTGACAGCTTCAGGAGCGTTCTTTCCTCTAGGGATCGAATATCAAGGGGACTTTCTATCGAGTCCAATAAGGGAGTACTCGGCCTTTCTGTTGGTATAGTTTGAAACATGTCAGCTACGCTCTATCTATTCGAATAATTTTAACATTATTCATTCCTCAGTCGGCTTAGCGCTTTCGCGTTGCTAAAAAAAACGAGAGCTCCTCCAGAACTGCTCCATCCGGGCCCAATTCAGCTGCTAAGTCTCTCGCGATATTGCGCTGCTCATTCAATCTTCGAGTTGCTTCTTTTTCTCCCAAAATAGTAACGTAAGTAGCCTTTCCTTTCTTTTTATCGGACCCTTTGGGTTTGCCAATGGCCGCCTCATCAGCAGTCGCATCTAAGATATCGTCGCGGATTTGAAAGATTAGTCCCAAAGCATTTCCGAAGTCAGATATTAGTGAAAGCGTTAAGGGGTCTGCACCTGCAATTAGGCCTCCCATTCTGACACTGGATCTTATGAGTGCTCCGGTCTTTAACGAATGCATATAGGCGATATCTTTCAATTGGATTTTTTTATTTTGATAGGAGAGATCCAGTACCTGCCCTCCTACCATTCCGCTCGCTCCGATTGCTGTAGCTAACTCTGTAATGAGCGCAATCCTGGTTGAATGGGATAGGTCATTGGCTTTTGCAAGAACTTCAAAAGCGAAGGCTTGAATCGCATCACCTGCCAAGATAGCGATTGGTTCATTAAATTTTTTGTGACAGCTGAGTTCCCCACGCCTCATATCATCATCGTCCATGGCGGGAAGATCATCATGAATTAGTGAGTAATTATGGATAAGCTCGATAGATACTGCTGCTTTATCTGCGTGCTTAATGTTTTCCCCTAGCATATCAGTAACAAGATAGGTCAGTATCGGTCGAACGCGCTTACCCTCTCCCAGGATGCTATATCGTATTGCTTCTTTGAGTACCTTTGGTGCCGAGAGTTGATTTAGGTGCAGAAGTAACTGGCTATTAGAACGTTGTTGAAGAGTCTCAATCTGTTTCGTAAGGTTGTTCGCCATTCTTTTCCATAAGTAATGAAACTTTTTGCTCTACTTCTTTTAATGCTTTTTGGCATTCCCTTGTCAGCTTGATTCCTTCCTCAAATATCTTTAACGAAGCCTCTAAGGAAAGTTCTCCGCTTTCCATCTGGTCGACTAGCCCCTCGAGTTTTTTTAAAGATGCCTCGAAAGGATAATGGATTTGTTTTGTCATATTATTCAATCTCTAAACATTACAATACCATAGCGACGCGAACGAATTTCGTCAACGTTCATTCATTTTTGTTATGCTGGCTGAGGATTTTTGTTCTAAGGGTGGAATTATTCGTGTGCACTTGTAACAGATGGTTAGCCGGAAACAAACACACTCTCCTTTTTTAGTTTTGACTAGGCTATGCTCTCATTCATAATAAAATGAGTTCTCTGGAGAAACCCGCAGTGATCCCTGAAAAATTGTCTCTGAAAATAATTAAAAGTGTTCTAGCGCAGTATATACCTCAAAGACCAATATTAAACGTAGTGGCTCAGGAAGCAGCTGTTGCTATTGTTATTCGATCTCACACGGATTTTGTCGAGGCACTTTTTATTCAGCGGGCTGTAAGAGACGGAGATCCCTGGTCGGGCGATATGGCCTTTCCTGGCGGACACAAGGATAATGTCGATTTAACTTTGCGTGAAACTGCTGAACGAGAAACGTTTGAAGAGGTCGGTATTAATTTAAATCAGTCAGCCTGTTTTCTTGGGGAGTTAGATTCTATTGAGATAAAACCCCGACGGTCCAAAGTTATTTTGGTAACACCGTTTGTCTATAATCTCTTCGATAAGGACTTTGTCCTCAATAAAAACTCCGAGGTCGCTGAGATATTGTGGGGATCTCTTGATGAAATGATTATAGGGGCATCCCATGTCAGTAAGGAAGTAAAAAGAAACGGTGTACTCCAGTATTTCCCTGGATACACATTAGATAACCAAATTATATGGGGTTTAACCTTCCGAATTCTTGATCAATTTTTTTCTCTAATCCGGCCTTTTGAAAGGCTTCAATAGATGAAAAATTCCTTCAAGGCCTCAACTTGGTTTTGCAGAGAACCGACTAACTTGGCTAATGATTTAATAAGTTGTTGGAACTAAATAAATAGGAGAGAAATTAGAAGTGGAAAAATTTTTTGCTGTTCTCGCCATTGCTCTGGATTTACTTGCTAATCAAAACTCATCCAACTATCCTGAAATATCCTACATTCAGAGTCATTAAAGTTAGAATGGTCATGCTAATACGGAATAGTTTGCTGTTTTAGACTACATTAGGCTTATTCAATTCTCACATAATAGATCTGCTTTAACTATGCAAAAGGCTAGAGTTTTTTCCCTATTAATAATCAATCATGTTGTTGTGTATTCCCTAGTTCTTTTTTTTTTAAGAGATCTTGATTCATATCAATGGCTAGCCCTTGCTTCGGCACTATTGATATTGGCTATCGCGCCAAACCTGATTATCCATTCTGCTCTTCGGTCCCTGAGACGTCGGGTCGAGGAGTCTAACCATCAATTGCAATGTAGGGACAGCGAACTTTTATTAGCAAAACAACGGTTATCCTCGTTGGAGAATTTGGATGCGTTAACAGGTTGTTATAACGAGAATTACTTTCTAGACGTTTTGAGAGAGTCCGTTGAAATGAGCGATCGAGGAGATTACGTTTTCACAGTGGCTGTTATTCGCTGTGATCAATTTATTGATGTTCTTAATCAATATGGGTTATCTCAAGGAAATAAAGCGCTCAAGCTTTATGTGGGTGTTTTAAATAAAGTATTGCGTCGGACAGATACGATTGCTCGTTTAGGTTCAGATAAGTTCGGATTGATACTATCGGATACCTCAGAGAAAGAATCAGTTTTGATGTTTAAGCAGATTAGTAAGTCGGTTAGTCACCTACGTTTAGTAAAGAAGCAGTATTCTAACCCCACAAACACAGTTGGTCTCGCGGGTTATTATGGGGAAGGGTCGGCCGAAGTCTTATTGAGACGAGCGGAGTCTGCCCTCCATGCGGCTATGCAAAAAGGGAGAGGAAATTTTACCGTTTTTGATAGTTTACGTTAGAGTTTTTTGTTAGGGCGAGGGCTGAGCTTCCCGTGCTTGTTCCATCGGATAGAGGTGAGTAAGTATTATATCTTTAATCAAATTTATGTGATCTTGAGAGGCGTTGAGCGCGGGTACATATCGAAATGCTTCGCCGCCCGCCTTTAAGAAGATTTCTCGGTTTTCAATATCTATTTCCTCGAGAGTTTCAAGACAATCAGTAGCAAATCCTGGGCAAACAACTAATACTTTGAGGATCCCCTGGCTTGGAAGGGCGGCCAGCGTTTCATCGGTATATGGTTTTAGCCAGGGCGCTGGACCAAATCGGGACTGATAGGAGAGTTTCCATTGGTGATCTCCGAGCTCAAGCTTACTGGCTACAAGTTTGGCTGTTTTTTCACATTGTGATTGGTACGGGTCTCCACGAGAACTTTGTGATTGCGGAATACCATGAAATGAGAATAACAACAGGGTTTTTGCGAAGTTGTCTTGTTCGTAGTTTCTGATCGAACGGCATAGAGATTCAATGTAACCAGGGTTATCGTGGTAGCCTGATAAGAATCTGGACGGAGGAACGGTTACTCTGTCCTTAAAAGCCCTCGCTACCTTATCAAAGCATGCACCGACTGTTGCACTCGAGTACTGGGGGAAAAGAGGTAAAAATAAAAACCGCTTCACTCCCAATCTTTCGATGTCATGAATAACATGCTGGATGTTAGGAGACCCGTAGGTCATAGCCGCTCTGACAATTATTTTTTTTGTTTTTAGAGATTTTTGTATTTTATCCTGAGTTGATTCAGCCAGCGCTTCAGAATACTCTCTAAGCGGCGCGCCTTTAGGACCCCAAATCGATTGATATTTTTCTACGAGTTTTGGTGGACGTAAATTCAGAATGACTAGATGTAGTATTGGGAGCCAAATCCACCTTGGCAAATCAACTACCCTAGGGTCTGAAAGGAATTCGGCTAAATATCGTCTGATCGCAGTTGCACTTGGCTCATTCGGTGTGCCGAGGTTGAGCAGCACGACCCCTAGATTCGGTTTGTTCATCAAATTGTATTTAGAGTTGACCGCTCGCTATTCATGCATCTGCTTCGATATTGTAAAACTATCTCCAACCTTGGCATTTAGAGTTTCAGCAGCATTTCTTTCATTCCTAGCGAACCGTAGTTTGTCTTCCCAGTTGATGAATGAAATCCAGCCTCCAATTTCCACATCTGAGTAAGATCTACCAAAGTATACTGTAATTTTCGTTCCTCGGTAATCCATAATAAAGTGATTATTCACTGTTATACCAAGAGATTCCATCGCCGCGGATGTTATCGAGCTCTCCAAATTCCCGTACTCCTCGGAAATACTTTGAACGGTACCAATCATAGATTCTGCACTCGTCGATACTGGTGTCAGAATGAACAGTAATGCCAAGAGATTTTTCATATTAGTTCTCTTTTTCGTAAATTGAATAAGGCTGCCTCCTTTAACGCGCCAAATCAAGTACTCTATGCTTTCATCTTCGTATGATCATTCTTTTTTATATACTCTTACGAATCCCTGAGGAACTCCCTGCGGAGAGTCATTGTTCCTAGAGTTACTTATTAGATCTAACTCACCCAAGAAAACTAGACCTCTAAAATCTTCTTTGATTTCATCTCCGGAGTACAAAAGGTATACGGTTTTGGGCTTGGCTTCTTCTACAATCTTGTTAGCCAAAAGGTCAGCATTGTTGTCATAGTTATAGATCGTACCAAAATCACTGAACTTGATATCCATAACGTTGTAAGCCTTTCGATTACAGAAATTCCCTTGGTATATCATTGCAGCACTTTCCTTAATAACTCCGAGTGATGCGAGATTGATGAGATTATGTTTAGCAAGGGCGGCAAGCTCTTCGTCAGATTCAATTCCCCACGCGGATATTCCCATTGATGATGCAAGCGCAACGATCCTTCCATCACCGCATCCGGCATCGAGGAAAGGTTCAGCTTTGTCAATGACTCCAGTACCGATAAGGTGAATGAATGCTTGGTGGATTATGTTAAGTGATGAAGGTATGAAAACTCCCGAATTGGTCTCTTTGAAGTAGCCCATTGAAAATTTATCAACAAGTTTTCTATTAATTACTTCGTAATACGTTTCGATCAATTCTAAAGAAGTTATAGTGTTCGGGTCCCGTAATGCTTTAAAGAACGTCTACAATTTTAAAACAGAAAATCAGACCTAAATCAACAGATCAATTAAAGTAAAAATCAACGCACAGCTCAATTTTTCTAAGCCTTTTTGTGGTCGACGGTCTATTTGACAAAAAATATACTCTTTCTATTTTTGAAATTTTTCCCTCAGTGGAAGTGGCCTCATGCATTTGGAATTAAGTAACGTTTATTTGCTGTTATCCTTCGTGGGATTTAGAAGCGTTAACGGTTTTATTTAAACTGGTGGAGGTGGCGGGAGTTGAACCCGCGTCCGTCAGTACTCTGCCTTTGGCTCTACATGCTTAGTTCGTCTACTATTTAACCCTTCACTAGCCCAACGAACAGGGATTAAAGGGCGAGCTTGCTTTATTTTTAACTGCTTTAACCACAAGCTGGGTCTGGCAGCTGTCCCATGAGTCGAGCCCCTAGTTTGAATACATGGGCACATTCGCCCTAGGGTAAGCTTACTTAACTAATCCCTTACGGAAGTTTCGGCGTAAGCCGAAAATTAAGCAGCTAGTGCGTAGTTTTCGTCGTTGGCAACTATAATAGTTGCAGAGATTTTTTAACGAGAGTCACTACCCTCTCGGCATGCTCCTCAGGGTTCGTCACCGGCGTCGAAGCCAAGTCACCCCCAAAACGCTTTTTTAACTAAAATTCCACAACCTCCTCAGCGATTATACTGTTTCATCACGCGCTGCCTATCTATTTTCCACTCTCTTTCTCTAATGGCAGCGCGTCTGTCATGAGCTTTCTTACCTGTCGCAAGGGCAATTTCACATTTAACTAAATTGCCTTTCCAATAGAGTGCAATGGGGATACAGGTTTGTCCCTTAACCCTAATAGCCCCTATCAGTTTAGCAAGTTCTTTCTTATGAAGAAGTAACTTTCGTGTCCTTTTAGGATCTGCTAGTACGTGAGTTGAAGCAGTTTTTAACGGCGTGATATTGCAGCCCAGAAGAAATGCTTCACCGTCCTTCAAAAGGGCGTATGTATCTGTTAACTGTGCTTTACCCTCCCTCAGGGCTTTTACCTCCCAACCGGCTAATTGTACTCCGGCTTCGAAGGTTTCATGTAATGTGTACTCGAATCTCGCTTTTTTATTCTGCGCGATTGTACTAGCGTTGTTCCTTCTGGCCATGCTCACCTCAACCGTTCCTAATTATAGGCAGCAAAGCTGTAAAGTATACAATTATGGGTTGTCGAGCATTAACAAATACTCGACAATCAATATTTTATGGGCTTAAAGAAAGTTTGGAGAGAGGAGTAGTTTGGTGACAACTAATTCAATCCATGGAATGTGGTCATCGCGTTTGATGTTTATCCTAGCTGCCTCGGGCTCAGCGGTGGGGCTTGGTAATATCTGGCGCTTCCCCTACGTGGCGGGGGAAAATGGAGGCGGCGCTTTCGTCATGGTTTACTTAGTCTGTATTTTTTTGATCGGCATTCCAATTATGGTTTCTGAAATTATCATTGGTCGATCAGCAAGAAAAAGTCCTATTAACGCGATGGCTGCTGCCGCTTCAAAATCTGCTGTATCCATGAAATGGCAACTAGTAGGTTGGATGGGGGTAGTAGCCGGATTTATGATTCTTTCCTTCTACGCGGTTATAGCGGGATGGGTATTATCCTACGTTTTTCAGTTAGGTTCTGGAGTCTTTACGGATAGCAGCAGTGAGTTGGCAGAAGGAATATTTTCAAATTTTGTGGGCAATGTTTGGGAAGTGTTAGCCTGGTTTACCATTTTTTTGGTAAGTACGATCCTAATCACAGCAAGAGGGGTTAGTTCTGGTTTAGAGGTTGCTGTAAAATATTTAATGCCGATATTATTTTGCCTTTTGATTGCTTTGGTTATTTATTCCGCTACAACTTCAGGACACTTCATGGAAGGTGCTAACTTTCTGTTTTCTCTCAATTTTGAAAAGCTGACTTGGAATAGCATCTTGGTTGCGATGGGTCAGGCTTTTTTCACCCTTAGTTTAGGGATGGGTGCGATTATGGCCTATGGCGCTTATATGCCGAAAGATGCATCAGTTATAGGTACCGCTACTACAATTGCTTTAATGGATACTGGGGTAGCGCTTATGTCAGGACTAGTGATATTTCCTCTAGTCTTTGCTAACGGCCTGGAAAGTGCTGCCGGTCCTGGTCTTATGTTCATTACTCTGCCTCTGGCCTTTGGCCAGATGGCTGGTGGTCAACTTTTCGGGTGTATATTCTTTGTACTTGTGGCGTTTGCAGCAATTACATCAGCTATTTCGCTTATAGAGCCAGCAATAGCATGGATTGTAGAGAAGCAAAAAACCTCACGACATACCGCAGCCTTGACAGTAGGAGGCTGTGTTTGGCTGCTTGGATTGGGAAGTGTTTTTTCTACAAATATCTGGTCGGATGTATTTATCTTTGACGACATGACCTTTTTGGACTCCATGGATTATTTCACCAACAACATAATTTTACCTTTGGGAGGTATTTTCATAGCGGTTTTCGCTGGTTGGGTATTATCAAATAAAATTCTCGATAATGAGCTGATGCATGATGGGCGGTACTATCCGATCTGGAAATTTCTCTGTAGATTCATTGCGCCCGTGGGAGTCTCCGTAGTATTTATTATGGCCTTACTCCAAGGCAAATGAGGACTGTTTTGCAAAGCGTTTTGGTGCCTCACAGTGCAGAAAAAGTTTTTGAGGTGGTTAATGATGTAGAATCCTACCCTAGTTTTTTACCTTGGTGCTATGGTAGCGAGATTTTAAGTCACTCATTGACTGAAATCGTTGCTCGATTGGATATCTCTGGTGCAGGGGTGAAAAGGAGTTTTACGACCAGAAACCGCATTGTCCCTTTCGAGAGGATTGAAGTTAGCCTAGTGCAGGGGCCTTTCGCCGAACTCGAGGGTTGCTGGAAATTTAAGTCAATAGCAGATTTGGGTTGTAAGGTGGAGATGGAACTATCGTTTGATCTTGGTTCCTCTATTCTAGAATTCCCTTTTTCCAAGACGTTTGATAATACAGTCAAGAAGCTTGTCGATGCCTTTTGTATCAGGTTAGAACAACAGAACGCTTAGTTGAGAACTCGCTTTTAGAATAGGAGTAACGTCCGTTATAAGTATGCTGGTGGTTAATTAGACGCATTATAATGGAAGTATTCTTTCGTCTAGTATAGGAGGGAATTTCCTTCAGAAATCCTCTTAGATCTAAAACAGCAAGTTGATTGGTATTTGAAGAGAAAATGTTTTTCGCTTTATCATGACGGTTCTGAAGGGTTTCGAGGCCTCTTTTTCCGTTTTTTCAATAGGTTCTGGGGTGAAGAGTCAAAAAGATTCAACAAGCAAGGGTAGATTAATCTTCTTTAGACGGGGATTTGCTGGTCTCAAAAAAGCTTAGTTCATCCTCAAGAAAGTGAAGAACCAGTACTTCTCGTTGAATTTCACCACCTGAGATTTGAATCGTATAAACATAATTCCATTGATCTCGGTTGAGAGCATCGCCTAATACTGGATTGCCAAGGATGTACCTTACCTGACTTCTGGTCATTCCTGGCTTTAGCTTATCAATCATCATCTGAGTTATAACGTTTCCTTGCTGTACAGAAATCCTATGCACCCCGGGAAAGCTAAATGTTGAGCAGCCAACAGCGGTAAAGATAAAGACGAGGATTATGTTTTTCATTATGGCTATTTTGGACCGAATAGTTTCTATACAATACATGTTAACTTTCCTAGACTACCATCACCACAATTTTCAGACTTAGAATGAGTGAGCCCAAAGAACTAAAACAGCACGGTCTAAAAGCGACAGTACCGCGGCTAAAGATACTTGAACTTATGGAAAGTTCTGAAGTACGCCACTTTAGCGCTGAAGATATTTATAAGCATTTGTTAGATGGCGAAGTTGAACTTGGTCTGGCGACAGTTTATCGAGTTCTAACTCAGTTTGAGTCAGCTGGCATTGTAATCAGACACAATTTTGAGGAGGGCCACTCAGTCTTCGAGTTAGCGAGGGAAGAACATCATGACCATATCGTATGTGTTAGGTGTGGGAAAGTAGAGGAATTCCATGACCATCAGATTGAAAAAAGGCAAAAATTGATTGCCGACCGCTTAGGGTTTGAGCTCACAGATCATAACCTAAATTTGTACGGATTATGCCCAGCTTGTAGACAAGATTATTACTGAGCATTTGTCAAAATTTGTTCGGCATGTGCAACCGATTGTTTCGTTATTTCAATTCCTCCTATCATCCGCGCTAATTCCTGGACCCTGAGTGATCTATTAAGGGGAGCTACTTGTATTCTGTCTTCTTGCTTGTTAACTCTCAAGTGCTGATGCCCTTGTGCCGCCACCTGTGCGAGATGGGTAACGCAAATGATTTGGGCTTTTTCGCCTAAGTCCCTAAGAAGGGTACCGACTACCTCTGCAGTAGCACCGCCAATACCCACATCCACCTCATCAAAGACAAGGGTAGGAATTTTAGAGGTATTAGCAGTCACGACTTGTATAGCCAAGCTAATTCGAGACAACTCCCCACCCGATGCTATCCGAGTAAGAGGTCCTGCGGCATATTTTTTGTTCGTACTAATTAGGAATTCAACATCTTCTGCGCCATTTTTGTAGACATTATCCGCTGGTTTAGTGTTTAGGCTAACCTCAAACTTGGCCTCTGTCATTCCTAGCTGCCAGAGCTTTTGGGTAACCGCTGACTGCAAAGCCAGGCCTTGACGACGTCTTTTTTCGGTAAGTCTGTTAGCTAATTCTTTATACTTTTGTCCATATTGCGAAAGTTGTTCCTCCAGCTCACGTAGTTCCGAATCTAAATTCTTCAAAGACGCAATCTCCTTTTCTATCTCCATAGTCACATTGAGCAGGTGATTTGCTTTTACGTGATGTTTTCTCGAGATATCGTAAATTGAGGAGAGTTTCTTCTCTACTATCGATAATCTTTCAGGATCAACAATAAAATTACCGATCATCGATTGAAGATCGTCACTGGCTTCTTCCACTTGTATTTGACTGCTATTGAGTAACTCTATAACGTCCCTAACCTTCGGGTCGTCAATAACGGATAGAAGTTCAATAACGCGAGCTAACATCCCTAAAATATTGTTGCTATCGTTACTCCGACAGAGATTAATCGCATCACTACAATTTTTCAGTATTTCCTCCGCGCTGGATAACCGTTTTTGTTCATTTTCGAGCAGAGCGACGTCATTCTCTCTTAGATCTAAAGCATGGAGTTCACTCAGTTGATACTCCAATAGCTGAAGCTTAGAGTGTTCTTTTCCAAGGTTGCTAACTAATTCCTTGAGTTTTTTTTCCTGAGACTGATGGACTTGGGCGATCGTTTCTATCTTTTTCACCAACTCCTGATGTTCGCCAAACTCATCGAGGATTCTAAGTTGGTTATCACGAATTAATAACGATTGATGCTCATGTTGAGAATGGATATCTGCCAGGAAGTTACCCAAGTAGCTCATATCGGCTAAAGTGCTTGGAATCCCGTTGATGTAACCTTTTGAGCGCCCCTCTCTTGTTATTATTCGCCTGAAAATGCACAAGTTATTGTCCTCTAATTCGCGGTCTCTCATCCATCGTAAAACGGGTTCATTATTGGATATATCGAAAGTCGCGCTTATCTCCGCCTTGTCAGCGCCGGCTGTTATCATCTTTGTATCTGCTCGGCTTCCCAGTGAGAGCGATAAAGCGTCAAGCATGATGGACTTTCCAGCCCCGGTTTCGCCAGTTACTGCGGACATTTTACTTTCGAACTCAATATCTAAGTCGTTCGCCAAGGCAAAGTTTTGAATGTTTAAATTGATCAGCATGATTTTAAGTATTCCCTAATTTCGCAATTAAACTTGACCATGAAGCTTCGCGCAATCACCTAAGCAATATTTCTATTGTCGTTGAGAGACTTCTTTAATATGTATTTGTTGATCCAAAGAAATGATGGCCCCGCGCCATGAAAGTTGAAATCACTGAGAAAGCCCAGTAAGTCCTAAAAACTCTCGTCGAGCACTAAAAAGTGCGTGATTCCTGTTATTGAAGCTATCGCGAGCTTGTTGGGTGCCGTTATGGATTATCCTGGTAGTCGAAGTTTAGGGATGATGAGCACTTGAATGTAACTGCCTAGTCCCCATATGACCAAATAATCAAATAGGATGGGTTATAGCCGATGTCCGATTCAGAGGAGATAGAAAAAGGGAGTATTTCTGCTAATACAGGAGAAATTTCACATTGTTCTGACGAAGCTTCAGCTAATACAGAGGAAGCATTACATTGCTCTAACGAAGCTTCAGAGGATAATCAGTGCAAGGCCACCGAAAATATTCAAGATCTTCTTGCAGAAATAGAAAGCCTCAGAGACAAGGTCCTGCGTGCAGAAGCCGAAATGCAAAATGTCCGTCGTAGGGCAGACAGGGACGTCGAAAATGCCCATAAATTTGGTCTGGAGCGACTTGTGCAGCAAATTCTGCCAGTCGTCGATAGCTTAGAAAAAGCTCTTGAGGCTAAAACAAATCAGGATGATCCTGTTATTCAGGGCGTAGAACTAACCTTCAAGCTTCTGCAAGATCTCATGTCCAAAGAATCTATTAATGTTATCGACCCTCTTGGGGAGCCCTTTGATCCGAATCTTCATGAGGCCATGTCAATGATTGAGAATCGCGAGTTGGAACCTAATTCAGTGTTCGCAGTTGTGCAGAAAGGTTATACATTGAACGAACGGTTAGTTAGGCCAGCTATGGTTATGGTCACAAAAGCGCCGAATGAAGATTGAGAGCTTGAAAATCGCGATGGAAGGCCAATATACCTCGTAGTTTAGTTAAGTACCCGATAGGGTTACTGTAAAGAAAGGAGATAAATTAGTATGGCGAAAATGATTGGTATTGACTTGGGGACTACCAACTCCTGCGTGGCAGTGATGGAAGGTAAGGATTCTAAAATTATTGAGAATGCGGAAGGAGACCGCACCACACCCTCTATAGTGGGCTATACAGAAGACGAAGAAATATTAGTTGGTCAGGCGGCGAAACGTCAGGCAGTCAGTAATCCCAAGAACACTGTCTTTGCTGTAAAGCGGCTCATTGGTAGGCAATTCGAAGATGACGTGGTTCAGAGAGATATCAGTATGGTGCCCTATGATATAGCGAAGGCTGACAATGGAGACGCCTGGGTAGACATCAACGGCAACAAGATGGCGCCACCGCAAATTTCCGCTCAGGTCCTTAGTAAGATGAAGAAGACCGCTGAGGATTATCTCGGAGAAGAAGTTACAGAAGCGGTCATCACAGTTCCAGCATATTTTAACGATTCACAGAGACAAGCAACGAAGGACGCCGGACGCATAGCGGGACTTGACGTCAAACGCATTATCAATGAACCGACCGCCGCAGCCCTTGCCTATGGGATGGATAAGGCATCCGGTGATTCTACGATAGCAGTTTACGACCTCGGAGGAGGTACCTTCGATATTTCGATCATTGAAATAGCTGACGTAGATGGAGAAAAACAGTTCGAAGTCTTATCCACAAATGGTGACACATTTTTGGGGGGTGAAGATTTCGACCTAAGAATTATAGACTATCTCGCTGAGGAATTTAAAAAAGAGCATGGGATGGATCTGCACAGTGATCCACTGGCTCTACAGCGACTTAAGGAAGCCGCAGAAAAGGCAAAGATTGAATTATCTAGCAGCGGTCAAACAGAAGTGAATCTACCCTATATAACAGCTGATCAGTCGGGTCCAAAGCATTTAGTTATAAAACTAACCCAGGCCAAGTTGGAGTCACTCGTCGAAGACTTGGTCGAAAGGACCCTAGAACCAGTGAGAACGGCACTAAAGGATGCAGATGTTAGTGTCTCAGCTGTCGATGACATTATTCTGGTCGGAGGGCAAACGCGAATGCCCCTCGTTCAAAAAAAAGCCAAGGAGTTTTTTGGTAAAGAACCCCGTCGTGATGTGAATCCAGATGAAGCTGTTGCGATGGGCGCTTCTATTCAGGCAGCCGTTCTTTCCGGCGATGTGAAGGATGTCTTATTGTTGGATGTAACCCCTCTATCCCTAGGTATAGAAACAATGGGCAGCGTTATGAGCACTTTGATTGACAAGAACACAACGATCCCAACGAAAAAAGCACAAGTGTTTTCAACGGCAGAGGATAATCAGCCCGCCGTTACCATTCATGTGTTGCAAGGGGAACGAAAGCAAGCTGGACAAAATAAATCGCTGGGCAGGTTTGATTTGTCGGACATACCCCCTGCTCCGCGCGGAGCTCCTCAAATCGAGGTAAGTTTTGATCTCGATGCCAACGGTATCCTCAATGTCTCCGCTAAGGACAAAGCGACGGGGAAGGAGCAATCTATAGTTATTAAAGCCTCCAGCGGCCTTTCCGACGAAGATATTGAAGCCATGGTGGCAGACGCCGAATCTCATGCAGAGGAAGATAAAAAGTTTGAGGAACTAATAACATCTCGGAACACAGCCGACAGTATGATTCATGCCACTAAAAAAACTCTTGAAGAGTCCGGTGACAAAGTGTCGGATGAGGAAAGGAAAAAAATCGAGTCGGCGATAACAGACCTTGAAGGGGTTTTAAGTGGGGATAACAAGGTTGATATCGATGCCAAGACCCAAGCCTTAACGGAAGTATCGTCAGCACTGGCGCAGCGCATGTATTCCGAGGAGGCTCAGGGGTCAGAAACGTCGGCGTCCAGTGGTGAATCTCAGACTAGTCCGGAAGTAGATAGCGATGCAGTGGATGCCGAGTTTGAAGAAGTGAAGGATGACAACAAGTAGGTGGAGTCTCTGCGGCCCGAAAAGATGTGGCTTTAAGCATCTGCCCCCTGCATAGCCCCGGTCCTTGAAAAAATAAATATTGGCTAAAGTGAGCTCAAAAAAATAATGCCAACAAAACGAGATTACTACGACGTCCTTGGACTCTCTAGGGATGCTTCTGAACGCGATGTGAAAAAGGCTTATCGCAAACTAGCCATGAAGTATCATCCAGACCGAAATCCTGGGGACACAGAGGCAGAGGAAAAATTTAAGGAACTTAGTGAAGCTGCCGATGTGCTATCCGATCAAGAAAAAAGGGCTAGCTATGACCAATTTGGTCATTCAGCGTTTGAAGGTGGAGGAGCCGGCGGATTTAGCGGCTCAGGGAATTTTAGTTCGATCTTTGAAGATGTTTTCGGTGATATTTTTAGTGGAGGCCGTGGGGGTGGCCAGCGTGCTCATCGAGGTGCTGATCTTAAGTACGTTTTGGGACTATCTTTGGAGGACGCAGTAAGAGGTGCCAAGCCCAAGATAAAAATCGAGACACCCGTTGAATGTATGGAATGTCTAGGATCTGGCGCAAAAAAAGGGTCATCACCTATTGATTGTGTGCAATGTGGAGGATCCGGTCAGGTAACTAGTCGCCAAGGTTTTTTTTCGATGCAAAGTACGTGTCCTCGATGTCGAGGGGCAGGAAAGGTTATTTCAGATCCTTGCGTAAGATGTCAGGGACAAGGGCGGCATGAAGAGGAAAAAACCCTTTCGGTTAAGGTACCCCCAGGTGTGGACACCGGGGACAGAATCCGGCTCTCTGGACAGGGGGGGCCTGGTTTAAATGGGGGTCCCCCTGGAGATCTCTATGTTCAAGTTGAAGTAAAAGATCATCCGATCTTCACTCGTGAGGGCGAAAATCTTTATTGCGAAGTTCCAATCAGTTTCGTTTCTGCAGCTTTAGGGGGAGACCTTGAAGTTCCGACTCTAGAGGGTCGGGTCAGCCTTAAGATTCCGTCCGAAACCCAGACAGGAAAGTTGTTTCGTCTTCGCGGTAAGGGGGTAGATGTAACCCAGGTCCGTGGTGGCGGTATTGGAGATTTATATTGTCGTATCGCTGTGGAAACGCCAGTTAATCTGTCGAAAAAACAAAAGGAATTGTTGAAGGAATTTGCCGAAGAAAGTAGTGATAAACAATCTCCAAAGCAAGCTTCCTGGTTTGAGGGGGTTAAGAACTTCATCGAAACTCTCACTGAATAAATCAGTCAAGGGATACAAAAACATCGTATAATCTAACAACCTTTAACGTGAACGAGTTTGTTATGATAAATGTGGGGGTTGCAGGTGCTGCTGGGAAAATGGGAAAAACCCTCATTCAGGCAATAGCTGAGGCCGATGAGTTCAGACTCACGGCAGCGATAGAGCGGGCAGGGTCTTCAGTGTTAGGCCGAGATTCTGGAGAACTAGCAGGTTTAGGTAGAAACGGAGTTAAGATAACAGATAATGTCGAGTCCGCGTGTGACACTTTTTCGATACTAATTGATTTTACAATTGCGAAAGCTACAGTAGGAAATATTAACATTTGTTTAGCCAATAATCGAAAGATGGTAATTGGTACAACTGGCCTGACGGAATCTGAAACTGATGAAATGGTTTCCGCCTCACGTAAAATAGCAATCGTGCATGCATCAAACTATAGCGTTGGAGTCAATGCTTCATTTAAGCTGGCAGAAACAGCAGCAGCGGTTCTCGGTGACGATGTGGACATAGAGATCATAGAGGCTCACCATCGGCACAAAGTAGACGCTCCGTCAGGTACGGCGTTAACTCTTGGAGAGGTTGTCGCCTCCCAGTTGGGCAGAAAGCTTGAGGATGTCGCTATCTACGGACGGCAGGGTCTTGCGCAGACGAGACCCAGAAATGCTATTGCATTTCATTCGTTAAGAGCAGGGGATATCGTCGGTGACCACACTGTAGCATTCGTTGGTCATGGCGAACGTTTAGAGATTACCCATCGTGCTCAAAGCCGTATGAATTTCGCTCAAGGAGCACTAAGAGCAGCTAAATACATTACAAATCAGTCGAAGGGTCTCTTCAGTATGCAGGATGTTCTGGGGTTCAAAAAAATTAAAGTATAATTTTTCTAGAAACTAGGCCGTGCTTCTTCTAGAATTGCGACTTAGTAT
>MDTE01025796.1_pt1 | contig 39895 bp, 35 predicted proteins | sample 811231 | NCBI WGS metagenome assembly MDTE01 (sample SAMN05326651, study PRJNA326480) | marine metagenome | isolation source: seawater | place: Indian Ocean: Red Sea | collected 2010
AAACTGTAAGTATTACTTTGCGTGAGGAGACGAGGCGAAAGATCGAAAGGCAGGCTTTGAGTTATGCTGAGGGCGAAAAGGATAGGGATAGGGAAGAGAAATAAAACGATATGAGTAAGCTCAATACATTAAGTCGTTTTTTAGCAGAGAAAGGTCCGTTTGCGGTTGCTGTAAGCGGTGGTGTTGATAGTATGACTTTGGCGGTAGTAGCTCATCGAATGAACCCGAAGACTGAGATATTCCATGCGATATCTCCAGCAGTGCCAAGCCAGGCGACTGAGCGAGTCCAACATTATGCGAAGAAGGAAGGCTGGAATCTTAAGGTGATAGAGGCTGGAGAAATCGAAGACCCGCGGTATGTGGCCAATCCTGCAAACCGTTGCTATTACTGCAAGACTCATCTTTATGATACGTTGTCTAGTGATACCGAACTTACCATTGCATCAGGAACCAATACCGACGATCTGGGCGATTACCGTCCAGGGCTGATCGCAGCTGAGGAACACAATGTTGTACATCCCTATGTGGAAGCTGAGATCAGTAAGGATAACTTACGAGAGATCGCCAGAGAACTAGACCTGACCGATTTACAGGACCTGCCGGCAGCACCATGTTTGTCCAGTCGGGTCACCACCGGTATTGCGATTGATGCGGATATGCTGCCAGTTATTAATAAGGTAGAACAGGCACTGTGGGAAACGCTGCAACTACACTTGCCACTGAAAGGTGTACGTTGTCGCATCCAGCCTGAAGCGATTTCCGTACAGATTGATACTAGTGGGTCACTGGATCCACTGGGTGTATACAATACAGAGGTACGGGAGATCGTTGAGCGAATCTTCTCTGCTCACGGGTTTGACCAATACCTCAAAGCCATCTCAATAGAACCCTACAAGCGCGGTAGCGCGTTTTTGATTGACACGTTGGCGTTAGAGTAGAACCTGGCGCGCCCGCCGCGGTTCGAACGCGGGACCTTCGGCTTCGGAGGCCGACACTCTATCCAGCTGAGCTACGGGCGCATTTATACTTCTACGAATTGTACCGAGAATCCGACCCTGTTGTGTGATCCGATAGCAACATTTATGTCCGGTCTTGCTCGCTCTCCCCAGCTAAAGATTGTACTGAGCAGCAATCCGATTCAAATCGCACTGAGCGTGCTATTAATTGATCTGATTCAGCACACGTATCGCCGCACAAGCCGCGCCAAAGCCGTTGTCGATGTTCACCACAGTTATTCCCGGTGCACAACTTACGAGTAATGAACGCAGCGCTGTCTCCCCGTCCTTTGCCATGCCATAGCCAATTGAGGTCGGTACGGCGATCAGGACAGCGGAGACCAGTCCACCAAGTACTGTCGGTAGCGCAGCGTCCATACCGGCTATGCAGATAATGATTTGCTTTTCTCGCAGTTCTTCAAGGCGGTTGGTAATGCGCCAGAGACCTGCAACGCCGACATCGTCTATCTCTAGACTTCTATAGCCGTAGTAAGCAAGCGTCCGCGAAGCTTCTCGAGCGACAGGGACGTCGGAACTGCCGCCGGTGACCACTGCGATGTGTTCATCAGCTTTCATGGGTGCTGGTTTATGAAATGCTGTCTGCGAAATAGAGTCGTATTGTAGGAGCCTCGGGTCTGATTCCTCGATGCTTTTAAACTGGTCCTCGGATAGCTGGGTAAACAACATTGACTTGTCTGCATCCCTGAGGCGATGACAGATTGCTTGGAGTTGAGAGAAGCTTTTGCCACTGCAGAAGACTGCTTCACCAAGGCCCGTCCGGTTCTCTCTGTCGAAATCCAAATTGATTTCTTTGTCCGTCATGAGTTCTCCAGATTTCGTAAAAACAGCTCTAGTCTTTCAGTACACCAGTTCACCCGATGAGGCGAGGTAATATCACCAACGAATACATGCTGAGATTCGTCGCCATCCAATGATACCGGAATCAGTTTTTTTTGTTCGCTCCCCCAGGCCTCATGTATGGCTACCGCCGCATGAGGATCGATTGTCGGGTCGTTTCGCATATACATTGTGGCCAAGGGTATCTGGAAGTTCGTGTAGTCGATATTGTGCGACCAATCTACGGTTTTCTGCATTTCTATTAGTGCATGGACAGGGTACCGGGTGGTCCAGTATCTAGCTTCCATCTCATTTTGAGGTTTCCATTCGTAATATCGGCCCACGATAAGCGATATCCAGTATGGTGCCCAGGGCCACGTCAAAAGCAAAGAAAATGCGCTTCTGACGTTGAAGTTTGGCGCCAGAAAGATCGCCGCATGAATTCGATCGGCGGTGAATGGCTGATGGGCGAGCCATACGGATAGTGTTGCGCCAGTCGATGTCCCCACTACGACGACTCGGTCCCCGATCCGTTGCGCTATATCCCAGGCGTCAATAACACTTTGAAGCCATTCTTCAGCGGTAGAAGTCATACCCGGCTCTACTCCATGCCCTGCTAGTCGCGCGTGCACGCAATTCGCACTAAAGCTGGTCGCTAGGCGCTCGGTAAGTGGTGAAGTTTCCCTTGGTGTTGCAGAAAAACCATGTATGTAGAGGAGGGACAGCTCCGTTCGCTGCGGGCAGTCAGGATCTGCCCACTTTAAATTGGCTTCAGCGCCTAGAATGAGGTCAGGAACGGCGGATTCCGCTTCTTCTAGCCAGGTTTTTAGGTCAATCATTGAGAGATTGGTGGGGACGTTAGACTTAGGAGGGTGCGGTTTTAGCTGGGGTCTGGGCCCTAGTAAAATTACAAATACAATCAACAGGGTTGCGAGTAATATTATTATGATTGATGTAGTCAACAGTTAAGGGTCAGTTCTAGAAAAAATAGGAATAAATTTCATTTTTATCTTATTTAGGTATCGAATTTATAATAGAATGCTTAGCTTAACACTGATTTTCCGGTCGTAAGACGGCGGAGTAGCGAAAAACAGATGCGATTGCAGGCAATTAAGCTCGCAGGTTTTAAATCTTTTGTAGATCCTACAACAGTCCCGTTCCCCAGTAATCTTTGTGCCGTAATTGGTCCCAACGGATGTGGTAAATCAAATATCATTGATGCCGTGCGTTGGGTGATGGGTGAATCGTCTGCCAAAACCCTTCGCGGTGAATCTATGGCTGATGTGATCTTTAATGGTTCTGTTTCTCGAAAGCCGGTTGGACAGGCCAGCATTGAATTGCAGTTTGATAATTCTGAAGGCCGCATAGTGGGAGAATATGCTGGCTACAGCGAAATCTCCATCAAACGTCAGGTCACTCGAGATGGCCAATCCAATTATTTTCTAAATGGCGTGAAGTGCAGACGCAAAGACATTACAGACATCTTCCTCGGCACAGGTCTTGGTCCTCGCAGCTACTCGATCATAGAGCAGGGTATGATCAGCCAACTTGTTGAGGCAAAACCCGAGGACCTGCGAGTGTATCTGGAAGAAGCTGCAGGTATTTCAAAGTACAAGGAGCGGCGCCGAGAGACCGAGCGTAGGATTAGACACACCAGAAATAATCTAGATCGTTTGAGTGACCTGCGCGAAGAACTGGAGCGCAACATGCACCATTTAGAAAGACAGGCGAAAGCAGCTGGGCGTTATAAGGAGTACCGAAAACAAGAAAGGGAGGTCAAAGCCCAGCTCCAAGGTCTGAAGTGGACCGCTATCAGTGAAGAAGCAAAGGTAACGGACGAGAGTATTCAGCGTTTAACCACTGAACAGGAAGCGACGATAGCCGGTCAACGCCGGGTGGATGCAGATATAGAGGGATTCCGTAGCGAGCTTGGGGACCTCGAAGAATCTCGTGATGAAGTTCAGCAACAGTATTATGCGTTCGGCTCTGAAATTGCTCGAATAGAGGATGGCATTCAGTATCAGACTGAACGAGTTGGTCAACTGCTTATAGATTTGAAACACATTGATGAGAATCGCAGTAAGGTCGATGCAGATCTGGCAGGCGACGCAGAGCTCATCGAGAGACTTTTAAAGGAACTAGAGGATACCCAACCAGAACAGCAAAGATTTCGCGATCTGGAAGAGACTTCTGGAGAGGATTTACTTGCTGCCGAACAGTCCATGCAGCGCTGGCAAAGTACCTGGGATGAGTTTAATCACGCTGCTGCCGATGCCAGGAAGCAGGGCGAAGTACAACAGTCTAGGATTGAGTATCTAGAACAGGCGATTGAACGGCAGACTATTCGAATGCGTTCTTTGCGTGACGATATAGAGCGAATGTATGGGATGACGGAGGAGCGGGAAATTGGTCCTCTCAAAGAAATGTTGGCGACACAGGAGCAACAGCTGAAGCGCATCGAGAGTGAACTTGGCATACTTACCGAACGCATAGAGCAGCAACGGGAAGAAAACGCTAGGTTAAGTGAGCGGCTTGATAACAACCGCAGCGAGTTGCAGCTAATAATAGGTCGGCGTGCGTCTCTAGAGGCTTTGCAACAGGCGGCGCTAGGTCAACAGAACGATACAGAAGTGGCTTGGCTGTCCAAACACGGTTTGGCTGAAAATCCTAGACTAGCGGAGCAGCTTAAGGTCGACGATGACTGGGTGCTAGCGGTAGAGACAGTACTAGGAGAAAGTCTGCAGGCGGTTTGTGTCCCTAGCCTAGATACCGTGGATAAGCTGTTGGGAGATTTCACCAATGGTTCCATCAAATTTATTACTGATACCGCGGCCACGCCTATGCAATCAGGTGGACTGGCATCGAAAGTTAGTGGTGATGTCAATGTATCTGGGTTGTTGCATGGTGTTTATATTGCTGATTCTCTGGAAGCAGCGGTAGCGATGCGAGATAAATTGTCAGCCGGTGAATCTGTAGTGACGAAAGATGGTATCTGGCTTAGCGCCAACTGGTTGCGAGTCTCAAAGGATATAAATGAGCAGGCGAGCATTATTAGACGACAGACTGAATTGGATCAGCTTGACGCGCAGATCACTGCATTACGTCAGGCAGTCGAACAGGGTGTGGCTGAACTAGATTCCAGTATGGCAGCACTATCTCAGGCCGAATTAGATCGTGACACCCAACAGGTCAGAATGGCGGAGCAGCAAAGGTCGTTTTCGGAAACCCGAGCCCAGTTAGGTGCAAAACGAGAACAGGCAGAGCAGATTAAAGTTGATATTACGCGCGCTGAGGAAGGCATTGAGTCTTGTGAGCAGGAGCTTAAACAGGATAGAGAGTTACTGAGTGAAGCGAGAAGTGAACTGTATGTAGCTATGGATCTCATGGAACAAGATGCCTTGCGAAGGACGGAATTGATTACTGAGAGGGAAACGATTCAAAGTCTGTTAGATGAAGCTCGAAGTAAAGCGAAAGTCCATCGAGAATCAGCTCATGACCTCGCGCTGAAAATACAATCTCTGGAAGCACAGATTGCCTCGGCTGAACATGCAATGACGAGACTTAAAGATCAGCATAGTAATCTGGATGAGAGGCGTGTGCAGCTGACGTCGGCTATCAAAGAGAGTGAAGCCCCACAGGGAACACTGAAAGAGGAGTTGGATGAGTATTTGGCGAAGCGGCTTCAGGTTGAAAATGAGTTAGAGAAGGTGCGAAGGGACTCTGAGACTGTTGAACTCAAGATTCGAGAGCTAGAGCAGGAGCGAAATCACTTTGACGAGGGCCTTGACAGAATCCGTGCGTGTCTTGAAAACACTCGGCTGGAACATCAGACCCTGGTAGTGCGAAAAACGACGATCCAGGAGCAGATGATTGAAGAGAAGGCAGACCTAGATCAGATTCTGCGGGCTTTACCCGGAGAAGCGAACGAGGAAGAGTGGGAAGATAAGTTACGTCGCGTTGGCAATAGAATTCAACGGCTGGGTAACCCGAACCTAGCGGCGATCGACGATTTCAAGGTCCAGTCCGAAAGAAAGCAGTACCTCGACGCTCAGAATGAGGATCTCGAGAAAGCGCTTACGACACTCGAGAATGCGATCAGAAAAATCGATGTAGAGACGCGCACCCGTTTCAAGGAGACTTTTGATAAAGTAAACAGCAAGTTGCATCAACTGTTCCCTAAGCTTTTCGGTGGTGGTCATGCTTATCTGGAAATGACAGGGGAAGATTTGCTGGATACTGGTGTGGAGCTAATGGCAAGGCCTCCAGGCAAGCGTAATAGTAGTATCCATCTGCTTTCTGGTGGTGAAAAAGCTTTGACTGCGATCGCGTTGGTGTTTTCGATTTTTTCCCTCAATCCAGCACCATTTTGCTTGCTGGACGAGGTCGATGCACCGCTGGATGATGTGAATGTAGGACGTTATTCGGATCTAGTTAAGGAAATGTCACGGACAGTTCAGTTCATTTACATTACACACAATAAAATCGCCATGGAGATGGGTGAGCAGTTGATGGGCGTCACGATGCATGAACCAGGGGTGTCACGCCTGGTTTCTGTAGACATGGAAGAAGCTGTATCGATGGCGGCTGTTTGAGGTGGGATGATTGTGGAATTCGACTTGAGAGAGTGGTTGCTGATCCTTGGACCATTATTGGTCGCTATTGTCTTGCTGCATGGTTATTGGAGGATGCGCAACGGTCGTAATAAACTAAAGATGGCATTGGACAAAAACTTTTTGTCTCAACGCGGCGATGAAGACGATGTTGATGCCCTAGCCATGCTAAAAGCGGAACTTCCGAACGGTGGTGCGCGCATCATCAAAGCTCATAATCTGGATGCATCACAGAATATTCCTGTGCTGATGGAACCCGTTGAACATGGTGCGGTAGATAAGAATGTTAAAGGTGCTATTGCGGAGGCTTCCAATGAAGCACTGAAAGAAGGGTTAGCGGAAGTACTTGAAGAAGACCTAGAGGATGCTCATGAAGATGCACATGTTTCTGATAAGTTGGTCAACCCGGCAGCTGCGGAAGCTGTGGTTGGGGTTGACCTTGATGCTGAGCGAGCGAGTGCTGACAGTAAACGAGTAATTGAGAGTCCGTCTAAAGCAGATCCGGCGCGCAAAGTTGATCGACCCGAGAAATTTATAGTGATTAATGTATTCGCAGATGATGATACCTTTAATGGTCAGGAGTTGCTGGAAACGCTGGTCAATCTCGACATGTCCTATGGTGAGATGAATATATTTCATCGCCTAAACGAGGACGGGGTTTCTGAGTTTAGGCTTGCTAATGCAGTGGAGCCGGGTACTTTTGATTTAGCTAATATGGATAGTATGCAGACGCCTGGGGTTGCAATGTTCATGGAAGTGCATGAATTGGTGGATCCTGAAAAAGTATATGATGAGCTGATTAATGCCGCGACAGTTTTATCTGAGGAGCTTGGTGGCACCATCAAGGATCAGACCAGAAGTGTAATGACGACGCAGACCATAGAATATTGTCGCCAGGAAATTCGCGATTTTCAGCTTCGCCACTCCGTATAAATAATTCTTCTTAAAGAATGGTCAAGCGAGCTGACATCGTTGCTAAGATTGAACGACTCAGAGACGAAATAAATCATCACAATTATGCCTATCATTCTCTAGATGCGCCGGAGATCTCTGACTTTGAATTCGATGCCCTTTTCCGAGCACTCAAAGCGATAGAATCGAAATATCCGGAGTTAATAACCAAAGATTCTCCTACCCAAAGGGTTGGGTCTACGCCTCTTACATCTCATTCTCAGGTTACTCATGAACTACCAATGCTATCACTTGATAATGCGTTTAATGAGCAAGATATTGTCGATTTCGAGAGGCGAATTGCTGGGCGTCTTAACATTAGCGAAAGCATTGAGTTCGCCTGTGAACCTAAAATTGATGGCGTTGCGGTAAGTCTCATGTACGAGGATGGTAGACTTCTACGTGGTGCTACTCGAGGTGACGGTACGAGGGGTGAAGACATTACGCAGAATATACGTACCATCGAGTCAATCCCTTTGAGGCTGCGAGGTGATGACTATCCATCACGACTTGAAGTGCGGGGGGAGATCTATTTTCCCCGGTTAGCCTTTGAAAAGATGAACGCTTTAGCAGAAGCGAGAGGCGAACGAGTTTTTGCCAACCCCCGAAATGCTGCAGCTGGCAGTCTACGACAATTGGACGCGAGATTGACTGCAGAACGAAAATTATCGATGTTCTGTTACAGTGTTGGACTTGTTGAAGGTGGTCAACTGTCGGAAAGACATAGCGAAATAATTCAGCAACTGAAAAACTGGGGTTTGCGAACTAACCCGCTAATCGAGGTGTGTACCGGCGCTAAAGGATGTAGCAATTTTTTCGCGGATATCCTTAATCAGCGCGAGTCACTGGATTACGATATTGACGGTGTCGTATTCAAGGTCGATCATATGCAACTTCAAGAGGAGCTTGGGCTGCTGACTCGTACCCCCCGATGGGCGGTGGCGCACAAGTTTCCTTCCGAGGAGGGAACTTCTATATTGCGGGATGTGGAATTTCAGATCGGGCGAACTGGTGCCATTACGCCAGTTGCACGCATAGAGCCGGTGAAGGTTGGTGGCGTGACTATAAGCAACGTAACGCTCCACAATATGGATGAAGTTGAGAGACTTAACCTGTTGGTTGGCGATTCCATCGTAATTCATCGAGCGGGAGATGTGATTCCAAAGGTTGTATCGGTTTTGGTGAATCGTCGACCTGCTGATGCTCGAAGAATTGTTTTGCCAACCGAATGTCCAGCCTGTGGATCTGACATTGTTCGTGAAGAGGTCATCGCCAAGTGTATTAATGGCAGGGGCTGTCCAAGTCAGCGCAAGGAGACCATACGCCATTTCGCATCTCGTTTGGGAATGGATATCGAAGGACTGGGAGAGAAGCTCGTGGACCAATTGGTCGAGGCGAACTTGATCGAGACGCCCGCAGATCTGTTTGAACTGACAAAACAGCAGTTAGTGGAACTTGATCGGATGGGTTCTAAGTCTGCGGACAACCTGCTTGTCGCCCTTGAAAACAGTAAAGAAACTACGTTGGCGAGATTCATTTACTCACTTGGTATTGAAGAGGTTGGTGAGTCCACAGCTAAGAGCCTCGCAGATCATTATCGAGACATTGAGCCGTTACGAAACTCATCCATTAAGGATTTCCAGTCCATCTCTGACATAGGACCCATAGTTGCGGGAAATATATTTAGGTTTTTACACGATGATGACAACAAGCAGTTGATCGAAACCTTGATCGCTTGTGGGGTTCACTGGGAAACAGAGGTGGAACGTGAACTTGATCAGTTATTGGAGGGCCAGAATTGGGTGCTTACCGGCACGCTTTCTTCTTTAAGCCGAAACGAAGCCAAGGTAAGATTGCAGTCCTTGGGTGCTAAAGTCGCAGGCTCCGTGTCGACCAAGACAACCTGTGTCGTAGCTGGTGATGTGGCAGGCTCGAAGTTGGCTAAAGCACAGTCGCTTGGTGTTTCAATAGTTACCGAAGATGAATTGCTTAGATTGTTGTCAAAACATAATGCTTAAGCTTGTTGTGGGAACGATTTGTCTTGCAACTTTGCTTGGATGTTCATCAGCGCCGCCAAAAAACCAGGATGATATTTGTGCCATCTTTGGTGAAAAGGAAGGGTGGTACAAAAAGGCACGTAAGGCTTCAAGACGGTGGGGAACCGCAATCTCTGTCATGATGGCTTTCGCCCATCAGGAGTCGGGGTTTCGTGCCAACGCGAAGCCACCACGGACAAAGATTCTTTGGATATTCCCGGGGCCAAGAACGGCTAGCGCGTTTGGTTTTGCTCAGGCAATTGATGCGACCTGGGAAGCTTATAAGAGGTCTACGGGCAGGAGAGGAGCAGATCGGAATGACTTTGCGGATGCGATGGATTTTATTGGTTGGTATAACGATCAAAGTCAGCGCATCAACAAAATAAAGAAAACGGATGCATACAATCTTTATCTTGCGTACCACGAGGGTCATGGGGGGTTCAAGAAACGCTCATTTGCTAAAAAGCAATGGCTGAAAGACGTGGCGACAAAAGTTACGGCGCGAAGCAACGCCTATGCGAGCCAGCTGAAAACATGCGAGAAAAAATTAAACGGGGGTTTCTTTAGACGCTTTTTTGGATGGGATTAGGCTCTTTGAGCGACTGATCAACGACTTTCGTTTTTCCGCGAAACCAGATTCGCTACTTCTGTTAGCAAGTCATTGATTCTTCTATCATCGTATCGACTGTTGGAAGCACTCTGTTCGCTGGGTTTCCTGCAATCAATCGCTCATAGTCTGTTTCTAATATTATTTAGATACCACTAGAGCAATACTTGGTCTCTGCAACCGAGACTTGTAATTGATTTGTAAGGAACCTTGATCATAGGGTGATCGTGCTAATATCCCAAAGCATGTCAAACACCACTAAGACCGTGTCCAATTCCACCGTAAAAAACAAAGCCGGGTCGGTTTTATCTGAACAGGTAAAAACAGAAATTCAGGAGGCCTATACTCGACTCCTCGATGCAAAGGGGTACAAAGTTAGATATTGCCAGAAACGCATGATTGCTGAGATTGCGCGATCGCTTGGTAACATTGAGACGGATGAGGATGGCCAACGCTTATCACTTGCGAATTCATGTGTGGTGGAAGCGGGTACTGGTACTGGAAAAACCATTGCCTATGCTCTCGCCGCGCTGCCAATGGCAAAGGCAGCGGGTAAAAAGCTGGTGATATCTACAGCTACGGTTGCTCTGCAGGAACAAGTGACCTACCAGGATCTTCCTGATATTAGAAAGCATGCGAAACTCGATGTTACTTTCGCGCTAGCCAAGGGACGAAGACGATACCTGTGTCTCGCTCGATTGGATCAAACGTTGCAAGAGACCCAGGAGTTGAACCAACCTTTTGCGCTGTTTGCGGATGAAGAGGAGGATGTCGATCGCGAACTTTATCAGACAATGTTGGAGCGCCTCGGACGAGGCGAATGGAATGGTGATCGCGATGATTGGCCGGATGAGATTCAGCATCAGACATGGACACCGATTAGTACAGATCATTCTCGCTGCACTGGAAGGCAGTGTTCTCACTACGATAACTGCATCTTTTATCGAGCGAGGGAACAGATTCATCGGGTGGATTGTATCGTTGCAAATCACGACTTAGTGTTGGCTGACCTTATGATTGGTGGGGGTGCAGTGTTGCCTGCTCCAGAGGACACGATCTATGTCTTCGACGAAGGCCATCACCTACCTGAAAAAGCAACGAATCATTTCTCTAGTTTCTTGCAGCTATATTCAACCCTGCAATGGCTTGAACAGCTTCCTGTTTCCATAAATCAGTTGGAGGCTGGTGTCCATGGGTTGGTTAGTAAAGCCGTCAGTAACGACGTCGAAGAGTCAATTTCTGACACGATAGCATTGCTGAATGAGATGCGTCTTTTGGTACAGGAGTTTCAGGAGAATGCATCTGGGCGAGATCGATCTACTTATAGGTTCCAGATGGGCCTTGTACCGCCGTCGGTTAAGGAAATCTCAATTCAGCTTTCACATAAGTTCGAGCATTTGACCAGCCTCTTTATTCGAATTAAAGATAATATTGAAGAGCGCTTGCGAGATGATGCCAAGACTGACGATCAGGAGTATTTTTTATCTATGGTGTCAGGAATCTCAGCTCGTCTCGAGTCGTCAGTCAGGTTATGGAGGTTGTTCAGCCAGACTGATTCGGATGAACGTGCTCCCTATGCCCGCTGGCTAGTATTTGTTCCGGATGCAACACTTGAAATCCAGTTATACGCGAGCCCGGTTTCCGTGCATGATATCCTGCAGGAGTTGCTTTGGGAGCAAGCCTTTGGGGTAGTCGTGACCTCCGCAACGCTTTCAGTTGAGGGAGACTTTAGCCGGTTTATGGATCGCTCTGGCATACATCCAGACAGTCAGTTCGTGACGTTACCGAGTCCCTTCAACTTCCACGAACAGGGGGTCTTGCGGATACCAGCGATGAATGTGGAGCCGAGCGAACCAGATGCTCATACGAGAGAGATCGCATCGATGATACCGGATCTGGTCATTAATGACCGTGCGTCACTGGTGTTGTTCACTAGCTGGCGCCAACTGCTGGGAACTATGAGTCTGCTCGATGAGGAATTTTCGACACAGGTCTTGCGGCAAGGAGTGTTGACAAGATCAGAAATTATGAGGACCCATAGGGAACGTATTGATCAAGGTGAGAGTAGCAGCATTTTTGGTCTTGCCAGTTTTGCTGAGGGTATTGATCTGCCCGGCAATTACTGTGACCACGTAATCATATGTAAGATTCCGTTTTCAGTACCTGACGATCCCGTAGGCGCGACCCTGGCAGAGTGGATTGAAAGTAGGGGTGGTAACTCGTTTGAGGAGGTTATGTTGCCTGATGCTGCCCTAAGAATGGTCCAGGCATGTGGGCGATTATTGCGCACTGAATCTGATCACGGTACGGTCACCATTCTTGATAGGCGCTTGCTTAGCAAACGCTATGGAAGTCGTTTGCAACGGGCATTACCAGCCTTTCGAAGAGAGATAGAACGCGAGTTGCAATAGTGAACAAAGCAGATTTTCTACCCATCTTCAGACAGTTGGCTGAGAATAAAGGGGTTGGACCGGATCACGTTCCAGAATATTATGAGGTGGTTTATATCTTAGCGGAAGCGACCGCTAAGCATTATAGGAACGTTATGATTACCGTAGGTGTTGGCGGTGCCCAGGGTAGTGGAAAAACCTCCATAACCGAAATGATCCGGTTGGTTCTTGAATCTCTTTTTTCATTGTCAACAGAAGTGCTATCGATTGATGATTTCTACTTAACGCGTGACGAACGATTAGAACTGTCGAAGCGGATTCATCCCATGCTGGCGGTGCGGGGTGTTCCGGGCACTCACGACATTCAGCGAATGCGGGATGCGATACGTACACTGGGGCAAGGGTATAGTTGTTCTGTGCCTGTATTCAACAAAGGTGATGATGACCGCACGATAAGCGAACGACTCGTACCTTCACCCCAGGTTTTGATTTTGGAAGGCTGGTGCTGGGGTGCTAAACCTTGTGCAGATGATGAGCTGAAAATACCTGTTAACTCTTTGGAGGCGGAGGAGGATCCTGAGTTTGTCTGGCGCCAATATGTCAATCAGGCTCTTGCTTCTGATGAATACCAACAGTGCTTTGCCAATGACCTGTCGGTATTTCTTGCAGTGCCTAATATGGAATCTGTCTTTCGCTGGCGCCTGCAGCAGGAGTCTCAAATGCAAGCTGGGCGACGTATTATGAGCGAATCGGAAGTTAGGACCTTTACAATGTATTACCAGCGTGTCGCTGAACGCATGCTTAAGCAAAAAACTGCGGATATCGTTATCCAGCTTAACAAGGATCATGGAATTAGCTCTGTAAGTATTTGAAATGTAAGTATCTATTGTTGTATTAAGTCAGCTAGGATTAGGCTTTGGTGATTCATCATCGCTACGGTCAAGGTAATTGAAATTATCTATGCCGTTAGGAACAATAAGGGTTCGTGAATCTCGGAGTGGTTGTATGTCAGAAATACCAGATTGGTTTTGGCGATCGGTAGAGACCGAGTCGAGTGCTGGTTTTGTTGAGGTGGGCGATGCAGATATTAAGTATCGCCACTGGAGCGGTGCGGGAAATCCTGGGTTGCTGTTTGTACACGGTCACGGTGCTCATTCCCACTGGTGGGATTTTATTGCGCCTGCGTACAAGGATGACTATCAAGCTGTTGCCCTGGACCTATCGGGTATGGGCGATAGTGACCACAGGGATGACTATTCTACAGATTTGTTCGCGTCAGAGATTGTTGCGGTTGCCGATAAGATACAGATGCCATGGGATACTGTGGTTGTCGCTCATAGCTTCGGTGGAATGGTTTCGCTGCGCATGTGTGCAGCCAAACTAGGGCGCTTTAAGGGATTGGTTTTAGTCGATTCTGGTGTTAAACACCCGGACGATGAAAAACCGCGGGAAGTAGAACGTTTCTCTAGACCGAAAGTATATCCTAGTCAGGAAATCGCACACTCACGCTTTAGGTTACGTCCGCCTCAACAGTGTCAAAATGAATACCTTGTGCAATACATTGCACGCCATTCGATTGATGCTGTCGATGAAGGATTCATTTGGAAATTTGATGAAGAATTGAATGATAGGATGCATTGGACGGGGGATTTAGCAGATGATCTCATGTCGCTGACATGCAAGTGCGCGCTTATCTATGGTGAAAATAGCGAGTCATTTGGCCCTAAAAGTGCCCAGTATATGAAAGAACTGCAGCCGGCACTGGATGTTCACGAACTCGCTGACGCACAACACCACCTATTCCTCGATCAGCCCCTCGCCTTTATGGAACTTCTTTCGTCGATTCTCGCTAATTGGCGCTAGAGATCTCAATGGCTCCCCACTAATTCTCAGCTCTTTATTGATAACGGACATAAAGAGGACACAAAAAAAAGGGACCGATATGGCCCCTTTTGACAACACTTGTGGGTGTTAGGGTCAGCAGCTTTCGAACAAGCCAGCTGCACCCATCCCGCCACCGATACACATGCTTACGATGCCGTATTTCTTCTCGCGACGTTGCAGCTCACGAATGATGTGACCCGTGAGACGAGATCCGGTCATGCCGAACGGATGGCCAATTGAAATCGAACCACCATTGACGTTGTAAATCTCAGGATCAATCTCAAGAGTATCTCTACAGTAAACGCACTGAGAAGCAAATGCTTCATTTAGCTCTACAAGGTCGATATCGTTTATCGTCAAGCCTTTGTTTTCTAGCAGCTTGGGAATAGCAAACACGGGACCAATGCCCATTTCGTCCGGCTCACAACCAGCAACAAACCAGCCGCGGAAGTAAGCTTTAGGGGTGAGCCCAAGCTGTACCGCTCGTTCTTCACTCATCAGTAACGTCATAGACGCACCGTCTGATAGCTGAGATGCATTTCCGGCGGTAACTGTACCGTTTTCTTCGAATGCTGGTGGCAGTTTCGACAGTCCTTCAAGGGTGGTTTCAGGACGATTGCATTCGTCACTTGCACACACACCATCGACGATTTCTGTTTCGCCAGTTTCTTTGTCGACTACCTTCTGCCACTTAACGTTCATCGGAATGATTTCGTCGTCGTACAGGCCTGCTTGCTGGGCTGCTGCAGTTCGTTTCTGACTTTCGTATGCGAACTCATCCTGGTATTCACGTGTTAGATCGTAGCGGCGAGCAACCACTTCAGCAGTGTTACCCATGGCCATGAAAATATCTGGCGATACATCACGAATTGTTGGATGTACTTCTGATTTTCCTGGTGTCCCTCGAGCACCAGCGGTAATTGACTCAACGCCCCCTGCAATCATGATTTCACTGCAGCCACTTGCGATTTGGTTCGCGGCAAATGCAATGGAGTTCAAACCTGATGAACACGCACGGCTAATGGTGGAGCCTGCAGTGGTAATAGGTAATTTCGACAGAACAACCGCCAGCCTAGCCAGATTGCCACCCTGTTCACCAGTCTGCCCTGCACATCCAACGATGACGTCTTCTACTTCAACAGGATCTAACGGGGAGTTTCGATCTAGCAACGCATTGATGCAATGCGCGACCATGTCATCTGGCCGGGTTAGGTTAAAGGTTCCTCTGTGGGACTTCGCAAGTCCGGTCCTAACACTATCTACTACCACAACATCACGCATCTTATATCTCCAATAAAGAATGTATTTTATGCCATATGAAGGGCCGGTATTGTGCACCTTTTATGGGTCCAGATAAAGCGGAAAACATTTTTGTTAAAGCGATTTCTCAGCCTTTACGAGGTATGAAACGCTTTCTGCCAACCCTCCGGTACGGTTTCGTGCTTTCCACAATAATCGATGTTGGTTGATGATGTCGTTTAGATGCAGGCGCGCCTGGTCATGCCTGTTATCATGACCCCTAAGCTCATATCTTCTAAAATCATAGCCTCTGAATAATGAAATCCTATTCAGGCCGTGGATCCCCATCTCAAGAGCATTAGCTAGCTCACGATAGATCAGTGCGTCAGATGCACTATCAACTTCTTCTCTTAATTGAAATAGTTGTTTTCTGCATTCGATCACGTTTCTTTTGCTGATTTGCTTCGATACAAATGTCTCAGCCTGCATGTCCCAGAATAGGAGGTGGTTGAGAAAGCTGGCGTTTTTGAGTCTGAGAGGTGATACATCTGTTATTTTGCCAAGAGCGATTACTATTCGGGAAGCGTGTTTGTGGTCAGGTAGCCACACTCGGTGTATCGCGTCCGCGACGTCGATGTTAACTGCTGCCTTGTGATTCCAAGCGTGGCACGCACCCATTGTAAAACCTGGATAACTGACCGGCAGGTACTGATGATGCCCGTTATCGCCCCAGTCCGTCACCAAATAGCCTTTAGCGTCGAACCTGATACCGTTGCGAGCTGCCATGCTTAGATTGCTTTTCGCGTTGCTAAAGCGTCCGGTGATGCTATTCCAGCTTGATGTACCAGGACAAACGTAGAAAGCGAGCCCTGTTTCCGCCACCTGCGCACACTCTTGAGCAAACGGATGATTGGCTTCATAACCCCAGATGAGTGCGGTCAGATCATTTGAAAGCATGTGTAATGATTTGGGATGTTGTAACACGATGTCAGCCCAGAACATGGTTTTTCGACCGTGTTTGTGCACGATTTGGTTAATTTTTTGCATAAATGATAAGTAAACGGTACCAATACCTTCCTTTTTGCACCTAGATGCGCTCCAACCATGACCCAACTCCCAGGGTTCATCGCCGCCGACATTAAAATAGGAGCTGTTAAACAGCGGAAGGTATTCATCATAGAGTCCTTCAAGTAACGTTAGACTTTTTTGGCTGGGTTTTAGGGTGCTACCGAATGGTGTTTTTTTGTTTGTTAAGGGGTGAACAAATCCGCCGGGACATTCTGCAAACTGTCGGTACTGCGGATGACGCAGCCAGCGTTCGAAATGGCCAAAAGAATTAAAGTTAGGGACCATCTGAATGAATCGATCATCACAATATTGTTTTAGTGCCAGCATCTGACTGGGGGTCAGCGCCGAAGCGTTTTTCCAAACTGCTGGATGATTTGCGAAGGCGAATGTATGTTCCACGTAGAGTTGCAGCTGATTTATCTTGAGGGCTGCCAGTGCGTTGATGATGGCAAAAAAAGTTGTCATGGTTGGAACCTTGCAACGGCTTATGTCCAACATGACACCACGATCGGAAAAATCCGGTGAGTCCTTGATGTCGAAGTATTGCAGACGTGTTTTTGACTGATCCAGAATCTGTTGCAGTGTCCCGAGGCCGTAAAAGATGCCGGCTTCATCCCCAGCGTTAAGGGTTAATCCGTTCATATTATTGGTCAGTGTGTATGATTCAGATGGTGCTTTGCTGAGGGTTATATGCAGGAGTATCGCACCATTGGCTTTTCCTAGGTTGAGCTGAAGGTTATTACGGCTGCAGAATCCCCGGAGGGCCTTGTTTAACCTCGGTGAAACACTATGGCGGACCTGGACTACGTTGGTGTTTCTTTTTCGCCAACCCTTCTTGCGTTGAAACCTTTTTGGTGGTGGGTACACATTCATGGGTACATTCTCCCAATCACTACCGGAGAAATCCATGCATAATAACGATCTTGATTAATACTACGTGAGTGGAGGATTAGATGTGTCTGAAAAAATTCTCGCAATAGATCAGGGCACTACTAGTTCACGTGCTATTGTATTCAGTGATGATTGTGGAATCCTCGGAGTGGAACGACAGGAGTTCACGCAATTCTTCCCTCAAGACGGTTGGGTGGAACATGATCCAGAGGAAATATGGGCATCCACTACCAAAGTCATAGAAGCTGTCCTAGCAAGAACTGGCAAAGTCGCTACAATCGGTATTACTAATCAACGTGAAACTACTATTGTGTGGGATCGATATACGGGCAAAGCAATTTATCCAGCAATTGTCTGGCAGGACCGTCGAACAGCCAAATATTGCGATCGATTACGTGATGAGGGATTTGAACCAACAGTGACTGAAAAAACCGGTCTGCTGCTTGACCCTTATTTCTCTTCGACCAAATTAAAGTGGATTCTGGATAACGTTGAGGGGGCGCGGAGTAGAGCTAGCAAAGGGGAGTTGCTGTTTGGAACGGTTGATTGTTTTCTTCTCTGGCGCCTGACCGCGGGTGCAGAGCACAAGACTGATGCGACGAATGCATCTCGCACCATGTTATTCAATATTCATGACCAAACCTGGGATAGTGAGTTGCTCGCTAAGTTTGATATTCCTGTCGAAATGATGCCAGAAGTACATGATTGTAGCGCTGACTTTGGTTTGACCTCTTTGTTTGGCGGTGAGATTCCTATTACCGGTATTGCAGGAGACCAGCAAGCAGCGCTAGTGGGGCAGTGTTGCTTTTCCCCCGGGATGCTAAAGACTACCTACGGCACGGGTTGTTTTGCGATTGTTAATACAGGGACTGCACCTGTGAAATCAGTAAACAAACTACTTACCACAGTGGGTTACAGGCTTTCTGGAGAGGTAACCTACGGTCTCGAGGGAAGTATTTTTATTGCGGGTGCCGCGGTTCAATGGTTACGTGATGGTCTTGGATTGATTAGTGATGCTGCAGAGACTCGTGCGATTGCAGAAGCGCATCCCGACTCTCGTGGTGTATATCTTGTACCTGCATTCACTGGGCTTGGAGCTCCCTACTGGGACGCTAATGCACGTGGTGCGGTTATCGGGCTAACGCGGGATAGCACCAGCGATGATCTCGTCACGGCGACCTTACAGTCTGTCTGTTTCCAGACTCGAGATATGTTGGGTGCCATGCAGAATGATGGTGTTAATCTCGAGGTGATGCGTGTGGATGGCGGTATGGTTGTAAACGACTGGGTTTCACAGCAATTAGCAGATATCGTGCAGATAACCGTTGATCGTCCTCAGGTGGCAGAGATAACGGCACTCGGTGCTGCATTTCTAGCGGGACTTCAGGTGGGAGTTTTTGGCTCGTTGGATGATCTGGTATTGAGATGGCAAAAGGAGCGGCGATTTTCGGTCGAGATGCCTATCGAGCGCAGTAATAGACTATATTCAGGTTGGCTTGATGCGGTTCAAAGGGTTCGCACAACCTAATGGTCTATTCTCATGTAGTGAGCTAGAAAGCGAGCCAAATAAAAGATATGACGTCGAACTCAAGGGACTATGCCGTCATGGAATAGATTAAGGAGATCGAATATTTCATGGATAAGAAGATAATCACTGAAAATGTGAAAGACGATGAAGTCCTGGAAGTCTTGCGTGAGATTGGCGTCAATTTTACTGAGGGCCGTGTTATTCAGAAGATGCGTCCCATTATTGAGCTACTCGCTCAACAATCACAACTAATTCGAGGTATCTTGTGACAGGTATCGAACTGGCAATTTTCGTCAAGCGCGTAGAAGCCATTTGCATGGAAATGGGCATAGTACTGCGCCAGGCGGCATTCTCTCCAAACATTAAGGATCGACTGGATTTCTCCTGTGCCCTGTTTGATCATCAGGGCGGCTTGTTCGCTCAGGCTGCACACATTCCCGTACACCTTGGCAGTATGGCGTTTGCGACGAAGGACATCGTCAGTAGTTTCACCTGGAACGAAGGCGATGTGATGTTGTTTAATGACCCCTATCTCGGTGGAACTCATTTGCCCGATATTACGTTGATATCTCCAATGTTCGTGGACGTTGATGGCGACAATAAATTAGTAGGTTTTGTTGCCAACAGAGCTCATCACGCAAATGTTGGTGCAATATCTCCTGGCTCGATGCCGATATCTCGAACTTTGGATGAGGAGGGTGTGATTATCCCACCAACATTTTTGTGGCGGGCAGGCCAAGTAAATGCTGAGGCACAAAAGCAGCTAACAGATCTTGGGGGTACTGATGTAGCGGGGGACTTCGCCGCCCAGCGTAGCGCCAACAAGGTTGGACTCGAGCGCCTGACTGATCTTGTGGCTGCGATGGGTGTTGAAGAATTTACTCGCGGAGTGGAAGAAGTCAACGAATATGGGGCTCGGCTTGCCGGTAATATTCTTGCGAAGCTACCGCAGGGCAGCTATGCATTTAGTGATGTCATGGATGATGATGGGTTTGGGAATACCGACCTTAAGATTGAGTGCCGCCTTGAAGTCAACGAGAATGACATCCATGTTGATTTTGAGGGAACGGCGCCACAGGTCACTGGTAATGTTAACTGTCCCTTGTCCGTTGCAGCAGCTGCAGTATTCTATGCGTTTAGGTGCCTCTTGCCAGAATACACCCCTGCCTGTGTAGGAACATTTCAATGTGTAACCATTTCCGCTCCTGAGGGATCGCTTGTCAATGCAACAAGGCCAGCGGCAGTGGCAGCGGGAAACGTTGAAACCTCAATGCGCATAGTTGATGTCGTGCTAGGAGCGCTATCAAAGGCCTTGCCAGATCAGATTCCTGCAGCGAGCCAGGGGACCATGAACAATGTGGCGATGGGAAATCATCGATCTAATGATCCTTGGGACTATTATGAAACTATCGGTGGTGGCTGCGGTGCCCATCCACTGGCAAGTGGCGTCAGCGCAGCACAATCGCACATGACAAATACGCTCAACACACCAATTGAAAGCCTCGAAGCTCATTACCCGTTGCGGATAAAGTCATACTCTATTCGTCGAGGTTCCGGTGGGGTAGGCAACCACAGTGGGGGAGATGGACTTTTGCGCGAGTTTGAGTTTCTGGAGCCTACGGAAGTTACCTTGCTAACGGAGCGGCGACGTCATGCTCCTTGGGGTCTTTTTGGTGGTGAGCCTGGCATGCCAGGCGGCAACTATCTGGATGGAGAACCGTTGCCCGCCAAGTGCCAGCTGTCTGTGATGCCAGGGCAGGTACTTAAAATAGAAACCCCAGGGGGAGGGGGGTTCGGTTAAACCCTAAATCTGCTAATATTAGAGGCTGGGCAACGAAGATTGGAATCATGGAAATACTTGAAGAAATTAAAGCGCAGATCGAGGAAAACTCTATTCTGCTGTATATGAAAGGATCGCCTGATGAACCCCAGTGTGGGTTCTCATCCCAAGCATCACAGGTGCTAATGGCTTGTGGCGAACGTTTCGCCTATATAGACATCTTGGCGAATCCGGAAATTAGGGCTAATCTACCGCAGTTTTCCGAGTGGCCGACGTTTCCACAATTATTTATCAACGGTGAGTTGATCGGTGGTTGTGACATTATTACTGAGATGTACCAGAGCGGCGAACTGGAGCCAATGATCAAGGATGCATCTGTCGAATAATTTTAACCGGGTTACCTCTTGGCTATACTTGGGTGACCTGTTGCAAACTAGAACTAGAGGTAAAGAAAATGGACCTGAAAGGTAGTGGTACAGAACAAAACTTAAAAGACGCCTTCGCTGGCGAATCCCAAGCCAATCGTCGTTATCTATATTTTGCGGCCAAGGCTGATGTTGAAGGTTACAACGACGTATCCACGGTATTCAGATCTACCGCGGAAGGTGAAACGGGTCATGCTCATGGCCATCTTGAGTATCTCGAGGCGACCGGTGACCCAGCGACTGGACTTCCTATTGGGACGACGTCAGATAATCTTGCGGCGGCTATTGCTGGAGAAACTCACGAGTACACTGATATGTACCCGGGTATGGCTAAGACTGCTCGAGATGAGGGCTTTGAAGAAATTGCCGATTGGATGGAAACTCTTGCAAAAGCAGAGCGATCCCATGCGAATAGATTCCAAAAGGCACTGGATTCTCTAGATGGTTAATGCATCTGTGTTTGGCAAAAAACCCGCCTGTCGGCGGTTTTTTTATAACTTTTACGCTATGAGTTCAGCGCCGTGAGGTCGCGCCAGCAGTTCACAATGTGACAGAACACTTCGGCTGTTTTAGCACAGTCATAGTCCGCACTATGGGCCTCGTTGCTATTGAAATCGATACCGGCACTTGTGCAGGCGCGCGCCAACACGGTTTGGCCAAACGCCAGACCGCTAAGCGACACAGTATCGAAGGTTGAGAACGGATGGAATGGATTGCGTTTAAGGCCACACCTAATGGCGACTGCATTAATGAAGCTTAAGTCAAAGGCAGCATTGTGAGCCACCATGATCGCACGCTGACAACCGGTGTGTCTGATTTCCGCACGAATTTCCCGAAACGTTTCTGATAGTGCATCTTTCTCTGGTACAGCATTGCGTAACGGGTTATCAGGGTCGATGCCAGTGAAGTCGAGCGAAGACGGTTCAATGTTCGCTCCCTCGAACGGGTGAACGTTAAAAAATATTTGCTTCCCGGGTGAAACAGTTCCCTCGTCATCCATTTGAATGATTATCGTTGCAACTTCCAGGAGTGCATCGGTAGTTGGATTAAAACCACCTGTTTCTAGATCCACAACCACGGGGAGGAAACCGCGGAAGCGCCGTGCTATCGGAAATTTTTCCTCAGTCAATTCTCTTCAGCCTGTTACTGACCAGCGAATCGATTCACCAGCTCTGATCGGAATAAGCTCGTCCGCGCCAAACGCCTGGCTTGCAGGCACACCCCAAGGCTGCTCAGTAAGTGTGATGACATCCTGATTGCGAGGTAGGCCATAGAAGTCTGGACCGCGAAGACTGGCAAATGCTTCTAGGTGATTCAGACAGTCCGCCTCGTCGAACACTTCCGCATAGAGTTCAATAGCAGCGTGTGCAGTATATGCTCCAGCGGCGCATCCACATGCGTGTTCTTTGTCGGCCCGGGGATGAGGGGCAGAGTCTGTACCTAGAAAGAAGCTACTATCTTCGGATGTCGCTGCAGCGATAAGTGCTTGTTGATGTAAGTCTCTCTTAAGTACGGGCAGGCAGTAGTAGACTGGCTTCATCCCTCCCGCGAGTAGATCATTTCGATTGAAGAGCAGATGGTGGGCAGTAATAGTTGCTGCGACATTTGCAGACGCTTCCTTTACGAAAGCCGCTGCTTCCCTGGTGCTGATGTGTTCGAACACTATTTTTAGATTGGGAAAAGTTGCGCAGATATCGGTCATGTGGCGATCGATAAACACTTCTTCGCGATCGAATATGTCGATGCTATCGTCTGCAACTTCCCCATGAACGGCGAGTACCATCTGTTCTGTCTGCATTACCTCGAAAATTGGGTAGAGATTATTGATCGCCTGTACGCCGGCGGCAGAGTTTGTGGTAACTCCTGCCGGATAAAGTTTCATAGCGTGCACAAAACCTGACTGTTTGGCTTCCCTGACGATTTCGGGTGTAGTTTGATCCGTTAGGTATAACGTCATCAGGGGTGTAAACGTAGAATCGACCGAAACGAAAGACATGATGTTATCACGGTAACGTTCGGCTTCATCAACAGTCACCACGGGTGGGTCCAGGTTCGGCATAACAATCGCTCTTCCAAAATAGCGGCTGATATCCTTGACTGTGGTCTTTAAATAGGACGCGTCGCGCAAGTGCACATGCCAGTCGTCCGGGCGAATGATTGAAATGCTACGCATTTGAGGGAGAATCTGAATCCGAATTCGTACATTGTACCATGATCTTTGGTGTCATCATGGCGTCGAACACTACGAATCGGAGGTGGAAGAGGATATTATAGCGCTCCTTTTTTCGCGCACTGTCAAAAAACAATGGCTGATATAGACAAAGTCGTACTGTCATACTCAGGTGGTCTGGACACCTCTGTGATTCTAAAGTGGCTGCAGGAAACATACGACTGCGAAGTTGTTACCTACACTGCTGATCTTGGGCAGAGTGAGGAACTGGAGCCGGCGCGGGTAAAAGCTGCGAGCATGGGTGTGAAGGAAATTTTCATCGATGACGTTAGAGAGGAGTTTGCGAGTGACTTCGTCTTTCCGATGTTTCGCTGCAATACGATCTATGAAGGTGAATACCTTTTGGGTACCTCTATTGCGCGCCCCTTGATTGCAAAACGACTGGTGGATGTCGCTAACGAAACGAACGCCCAGGCCGTTGCGCATGGGGCGACAGGCAAAGGTAATGATCAGATTAGATTTGAATTAGGTGTCTATGCGTTGAAGCCGGACGTCCGGGTGATTGCCCCATGGCGTGAGTGGGATCTCTCTTCACGTGAGTCGCTGATTGAGTTTTGTGAGAAGCACCAAATTCAAGTGGATCAAAAACATGAAAGTGAAAAGTCTCCCTACTCTATGGATGCAAACCTCCTGCATATCTCTTATGAAGGAGGAATTCTTGAAGATCCTGCGGCAGAACCGGAAGAGTCCATGTGGCTATGGTCTGCCTCGCCAGAGTCGGCGCCTGACACTCCGACTTATTTGGAACTAAGTTACCAGAATGGTGATGTGGTCGCGGTAGATGGTAAGGCTATGACCCCCGCAGAAGTGCTGACGCACCTTAATAAGCTCGGTGGTGAAAACGGCGTTGGCCGAGTCGATATTGTGGAGAATCGCTATGTTGGTATGAAGGCGCGTGGTTGCTATGAGACCCCCGGTGGCACGATTTTGCTAAAGGCTCACCGCGCAATAGAGTCAGTAACCCTCGATCGAGAACTTGCACACCTGAAAGACGAGCTGATGCCGCGCTATGCGAGTCTTATTTACAATGGTTACTGGTGGTCGCCGGAGCGCAAGGCACTGCAGGCGCTGATTGATGAGTCGCAGACTTATGTTAATGGGGAGGTGATGCTCAAGCTCTACAAGGGTAATGTCATCGTCGTTGGTAGGGAGTCCGACAGTGACAGTCTTTATGACGATCATATCGTCACCTTCGAAGATGATGCTGGTGCCTACGATCAGTCGGATGCGGCTGGGTTTATCAAGCTCAACGCCCTCAGAATGAAGATTGCGGCCAAAAAGGGGCGAGATATTACCTGATAAGTTCAACATGGGCCTTCTTAGAGGGCCCAGGTTTAGTAACTCACTCCACCAGATCTTTCTTCTTACCTTTGAACTCACAAACATTGTAGACCACACACTCCCCGCATCGGGGGTTACGCGCGGTGCATATATAGCGCCCGTGCAGTATCAGCCAGTGGTGGGCGTCGACCATGAATTCATCCGGGATGACCTTCAGAAGCTTCTTCTCTACCTGAAGCACGTTTTTGCCTGGCGCAAAGTTGGTTCTATTGGAGATTCGAAAAATATGCGTGTCTACCGCCATGGTGGGTTCACCAAAAGCAGTGTTCAGCACCACATTAGCCGTTTTTCTTCCCACGCCAGGCAATGCTTCCAATTCAGCGCGGGTGTTGGGGACAACCGAGCCATGTTCGTCGATTAATGCCTTGCAGGTTTTGATGATGTTCTTAGCTTTGCTGTTGTAGAGGCCAATGGTCTTAATGTAGGTCTTCAGCTTGCGCTCGCCCAGTTTGTAGATTGCCTCGGGGGTGTTGGCGACGGGGTAGAGCGTTGCAGTCGCTTTGTTTACTGAAATATCTGTCGCCTGCGCTGACAGAATCACGGAAATCAGAAGTTCGAACGTAGAGTTATAGTTGAGCTCGGTTCGCGGTGTTGGATTCTCTTCTCTAAGCCGGGAAAGAAACTCATATCGTTTTTCTGAGTTCATATCAGTGTTGATATCCACTTATGTAGTTCTTCAAAGCAATCAGGCAACCCAGTGAAAGAAAGGCGCCCGGTGGTAGCACCAGGAGTAAGAATCCCGTGTCTGAAAATTGCAGCGTGACGTTTTCGAAAGCGGGACCAAGAAGCAGGTGCAGGTTATTAAACAGAGTCCCCATCCCGAATACTTCACGAACGGTTCCCAAAAGAAGTAATACCCATAGAAAACCAGAGCCCATCATAAAGCCGTCAACAGCAGATATGATGACTGGATTGCGCGAGGCAAAGGATTCAGCGCGTCCCAAGAGGGTACAGTTAGTAACAATAAGCGCCACGAATAATCCGATACGCTGATGCAATTCAAAATACCAGGCCTGAAGCACCATATCCGCCAGGGTGACGGAAGTCGCGATTACCATTATTTGTACCGGTAGTCGGATCACGTCGTGTAACAGATTATGAATTAGGCTAATGATGATGTTAGAGGTGGTTAGTACCCCAAGGGTCACCAACCCTAATCCCAGCGCCGTCACGAATGAATTTGAAACTGCGAGTAGTGGGCACAAACCAAGCAATTGAACCAGTGCGGGATTGTTTCGCCAGAGACCGTCGTTGGCAATTTGAAAATATTGGCTCATTTCACCAGCCCTGCATGAACGGCCTTCGCCACAGCCCTGGTTGTGATAGTGGCACCGGAAACATAGTCGACATCATCATCCCAAGAGTTCTCCAGTGACATGTCTGAAAACTGCTCGATCCAGTTCGATACCGGCCGCTCGATAAGATCTCCAATACCTGGGGTTTCGCTATGTTCGATTACGCGGACCCCGCGAATCTTCCCTACGCCATCTGTTGCTACCCACATAGTGATTTCACCGTTGTATCCTGATGATGTGCTTACCTGCAAGACCATACCATTAGGACCATGCTCATCATTGATAAGGAATCGCTGTGCATCAATCCGCTCCAACACCGCACGTTCGTCTTGAACAACCTGTGCTATCTGTTGCAGAGAGAATTGCTCGTAGTTCTCGCGAATTTTCTCCTGAGTCAAACCGTTTAGGCTGCTAACCGCCAGTCCGCAGGCGATGGCGAGAAATGTAAGCGTTAGTAACCTGGGGTTCATCGGTGAAACTCCAGGTAATTGATCAGAGGTGTTGCGCCGTTCATGAATAACACTGCAAAGGCCAGGCCCTCGGGGTAAGCACCGATACTGCGGATCGTGAATATTAGTATTCCGGCGCCCGCGCCAAATATAAGTTGTCCGCGTATGGAATCCGGTGAGGTTACGGGGTCTGTAAGAATGAAAAATGCGCCGAGCATCGTGGCACCGGAAAATAGATGAAACATCGGTGACCCTAGTCCGGCGGAGCTTCCTCCATCGTAAAATAATAGCGACAGTAGTGCGAGCACGCCAAGCATAGCTGCTGGCGCATGCCATTTGCAGATTCCTCGAAACAGTAGGTAAAACCCACAGATCAGAAAAATGGCGTTGATGATCGCCCAGGCGTGCCAGTTCGTTGTCTTATTATCCTGCCAATATTCATCATTAGTGAGAGCACCGCGAAACTTAAACTCGTCAAGCGGGGTTGCGCCGCTGATGGCATCTGGCAGCGACGTGCCAGTTTTGATTTCCATTACCTGGGCCAGATTCACATCCATTCCCGGGGGTGCCCAGGTAGACATCGCCATCGGGAAGGAAATAATCAGTACGGCGAATCCCACCATGGCTGGATTAAACACATTGTGTCCGAGACCGCCGTACGCATGTTTGGCTAACAGAATAGCGAATGCGCTACCGATCATTACCATCCAGACCGGTAGCAACGGTGGGAGTGCCAATGCCAGAAGTAGTGCGGTTGTGACCGCACTACCATCCAGGAGTATCTGTGGTGATAAAGCTCTGAGCCTGAGGACGATATATTCGCATAACAAGGCGGTAAGGATGGCGACGACGATGTTGACGACGACACCAACGCCGAACAGGTAAAACATCACGATTGCCCCAGGCAGTAGAGCCATTATGAACTGGTGCATTACCTGGTGAGTCGACAAGCTGGTCAATGATCTACCTCTGATTTGAGGCGAGCGATCAGTGTGCTGCTGTCTTGCGGCATACTGCTGATCTTCCCTCTTTTTTCCATGCGGTCGTCGTGAGCCTCCACTCGGGCGGCGATCACCTGTGCTCTGGCGTGGTCTTGTTCACGGGCCGCGAGTTTTTCTTTAGCTTGCGTGAAGGTATGCGTTAGCTTGATGTGACTGGGACAGGATATGTCGCATAAACCGCACTCGATGCAGTCGTTTAGTCGAAGCGATGTCAACTTATCAAGTGACTCGTGATGCAGAAAGAGTTCCTGGGGAGCCAAATCTCGCGGACAGACTCTGACGCATTCCCCACAATGAATACATGGCACGGCATTCTCTAGCACCTCTTGTGATGATTCCTCATTGACGGTGATTAAATCAATGCAGTCGACGGGGCAGGGTGGCAGGCATAGCTCGCACCCGGTGCATTCGTCGATAATTACAGTATGTAGCAACCGCGGTGAGCCGATGATGGCATCCACTGGGCATGCGGGTAGGCAAAGTGTGCAACCGATGCATTCCTCATCCCGAATGCTGGCGACCCGCGGTATCCCGTCTCCTAGGGAATCATCCGGTGGTGATATTGGGCGGCCAAGTAAATCTGCTAATGCCTGAATGGTGTCGGGGCCGCCCGGAGGGCAACGGTTGATCGGTGCCCCAGCAGCAATAGCTTCTGCGTATGGTCGGCAGCCTGGATAGCCACATTGTGCGCATTGAGTTTGGGGTAGCTCTTTCATGATGAGCCTGACCGCCGTTTGTTCAACACCGGCAAAATAGCGCGAGGCGGTAACCAGAAGAACCGTACAGACCAGGCCGACGACTGAGAGGGTCAACGTGCCCGCTAACATTAGTTCATTCCCGTAAAGCCCATAAAGGCTAGCGATAGCAGTCCAGCGGAGATCATATTGATTGCTGTCCCGCGAAATGCACGTGGAGTGTGCTCATCAATCTGCTGCTCACGAATAGCGGCGAATGCAATAAGTAAAAATGAGAAACCTAGTGCCGCACCAAATCCATAAAGTACAGCGTCGACAAATGTCCCGGCCTGGCGAACGTTGAGCAATGCCACGCCAAGTACCGCGCAATTAGTTGTTATCAGCGGGATGAAAATGCCCAGTACGCTATAGAGCAGGGGCTGGGTCGCACGAATGACCAGTTCGGCAAACTGCACCAATGAAGCGATGATGACGATGAATACGATTATCCGTAGATATTGTAATTCGAGTGGAACAAGTAGATAGGATTCCACCAGATAGCTCGCGGCCGAGGTGAGGGTAAGGACGAAGGTAGTGGCGGTTGCCATGCCTATGGCGCTTTCAAATTTTTGACTCGCCCCCATAAACGGGCAGAGGCCAAGAAACTGTATGGTGACAAAGTTGTTGACGAAAATTGTCGTCAGTAGAATGACCAGTGCATCAGGCACGTGCCGGGAGTTCCCTAGGTCACTTGCATCCCGGGTTTAGCGCCAGGATGAGGTTCGAGTAAGAAGATATCTTTGTCGCCGGGTCCCGCTGCCAGAACCATGCCCTCGGATATGCCGAAGCGCATTTTTCGAGGTGCCAGGTTGGCGATCATCACAGTGAGTTTCTCGATGAGGTCTTCCGGGGCATATGCTGCTTTGATCCCTGCGAAAACGGTGCGTTGCTCGTCCCCCAGGTCAAGAGTCAAGCGAAGTAGCTTGTCCGCACCTTCAACAGATTCTGCGTTTACAATGCGTGCGATTCGTAAATCCAGTTTTGCGAAGTCGTCATATTCGATGGTATTCACAGTTTGCTCTTTCGCCTCTGGTTGTTGTTTGCTTTCTTCTGGACCAGTTTTTCGACCGGCTTCGATCATTGTATTTACATCGGCCATTTCTAGTCGGGTCAACAATGGTTTGAATTTATTGATTTCATGATTCACTAAAGGTTTTGTGCGCAGAGCCCAATCCAGTGCATCGACATTAAGGAAAGTTACAGATTTTTCTGCCAGTGAAGGTACGATGGGCATCAGGTAGGTCATGATTACGCGGAACAGGTTAATGCCATCAGAACAAACTTGCTGCACCTGAGCACGTTGCTCCTCGTCCTTGATCATTATCCATGGCTTATGCTCGTCAATATACTGATTGGCCTGATCGGCCATGGCCATGATTTTACGTACGGCCTTGGCATAGTCACCCTGTTCGTAATGCGCAGCAATTTGATCTCCCGCCTGTACGAGTTCATCCACAAGTGGCGTGCTAACCTGTGGCGCGAGGCACCCATCGAATTGCTTGTTGATAAAACCGGCGCATCGACTGGCAATATTGACTACCTTGCCTACAAGATCTGAGTTTACGCGTTGTACGAAATCCACAAGTGAGATATCGAGATCGTCAACCGTACCATTCAGTTTGGCAGCGAAATAGTACCTGAGGTATTCCGGATTAAGGTTATCCAGATAAGTCCTGGCATTAATAAACGTACCCCGCGATTTGGACATCTTTAGTCCGTCGACCGTAACGAAGCCATGCGTATGTATACGCGTTGGGGTACGAAAGTCAGAGGTTTTCAGCATGGCGGGCCAGAATAAAGCGTGGAAGTTCACGATATCCTTGCCGATAAAGTGATGCACTTCGCAGTCTGAATCCGTGCACCAGAAATCATCAAATGACAGACCTTCTCGATCACAATAGTTCTTGAAGCTCGCCATGTAGCCGATAGGTGCATCCAGCCAGACATAGAAGTACTTTCCTGGTTCACCGGGAATTTCGAAACCGAAATAGGGAGCATCGCGACTGATATCCCAGTCGTGCAAACCAGCATCCAGCCATTCCGCAAGTTTGTTTGCTACCTGATCCTGCAATGTGCCGCTGCGAGTCCATTCACGAAGAAACTCATCGAAGTTGGACAATGAGAAAAATAAGTGAGTTGACTCTTTCAATTCTGGTTCAGCACCCGAGAGCTTGGATCTTGGATTGATCAGGTCCGTCGCATCATAGGTGGCGCCGCAGTTTTCGCAATTGTCTCCATACTGGCCGTCTGCCTTGCATCGTGGGCAGGTGCCGACAATGAAGCGATCCGCGAGGAACATATCCTTGTCTGAATCATAGAACTGGCTGACGGATCGAATTGCAATCTGGCCAGAGTCTTTTATGCGATGGTAAATGAGGTGCGCGTACTCCTTATTTTCCGCCGAGTGTGTGGAGTAGTAATTGTCATGACTTATCAGGAAGTCCTTGAAGTCTTGCTCGTGTTCATCCTTCACGTCTGCGATCAACATTTCTGGGTCTATGCCCTGTTCATCTGCCTTAAGCATAATGGCGGTCCCGTGGGTGTCATCGGCGCATACATAGATGCACTGATGGCCACGAGAACGCTGGAATCTCACCCACACATCAGTCTGAATGTGTTCCATTAGGTGCCCGAGATGTATAGAACCGTTGGCGTTGGGAAGGGCGCTCGTGACCAGGATTCGTCTTGTATCCATATAACAGAGAATATGTGGGTGTGTAGCCAGTCCGGGTACTGGTTCCCGAAAAAGTAGTTAACTATATTTTCTGGTTCCTTCGGGTTCAAGGTATTTCCTCGATTTGGTACGACTTTTAGTATCAGATTATTGACCTTGGACTAGGTTAGTGTGAGTCTAGATGCGCTGAACAATTGGAGACAAATCATCAGTAGCGTTATTGAAAAGATACAACTGCCTGGAGTAGAACATGTTGTTGCTGTGGCTTCTGGGAAGGGAGGAGTAGGTAAATCAACTGTAGCGGCGAACCTTGCAGTTGCCCTCAGTGGCGAAGGATATAGGGTCGGTTTACTCGATGCTGATATCTATGGGCCGAGTCAGGGAGCGATGATGGGGGTGCCCGATGCAAGGCCAAAGGTTAATGGCGACCGGCTGCAACCGGTTATGGCACATGGCATACAATGTATGTCCCTAGGGTTTATTACCTCTCACAATACTCCCGCGGTATGGCGTGGACCAATGGCGAGTGGTGCCCTACAGCAATTGTTGACCCAGACCGAGTGGGATAACCTACAGGTTCTGCTGGTCGATATGCCGCCAGGAACCGGTGACATTCAGTTGACCCTGTCACAAAGGGTGCCCTTGAGCGGTGCCGTTATCGTTACCACTCCCCAGGATATTGCGTTACTGGATGCACGCAAGGGTATTGAAATGTTTTCCAAGGTCCAAGTTCCTACCCTTGGCATTATCGAAAACATGAGTCTCCACATCTGTAGTGAGTGTGGCCATGAAGAGGCAATATTTGGTAGTGGAGGTGGAGAGAACATTGCTGCTGAGTACCAAACTCGTGTGCTTGCCCAGTTACCACTATCGATTTCAGTTCGGTGTCAGTCTGATCAGGGAGTACCCTTTGTCGCATCTGCGCCTTCTGATCCAGCATCAGAGTCTTTACGGAGTGCAGCTCGAGATGTTGCTTCGGCGTTACGGGAAGGGCAGGCAAAGGTGCCTTCGATCAATGTATTTGATGATTAACCTGCTAACGGTATCATCCCGCAATCGATAAGCGGAGCGTCCGCAACAATCAAAATTTAAGGTGCTGATTTATGGCAATAAAATCAGATGGTTGGATCCGTCGAATGGTAAACAAACACGGAATGATCGAGCCGTTCGAATCGGATCAGGTACGTGAAAATGATGGAAGTAGAGTAATTTCGTACGGCACCTCCAGCTACGGCTACGATGTTCGTTGCTCGGACGAATTTAAAGTCTTTACAAATATTCACTCAGCGACGGTAGATCCGAAGTCCTTTGATGAAAAGAGTTTTGTCGACTACAAAGGTGATGTCTGTGTGATCCCCCCTAATTCTTTCGCGCTCGCGAGTACCATTGAGTATTTTCGAATTCCACGAAGTGTGCTGACGGTGTGTCTGGGAAAATCTACTTATGCACGGTGCGGTATTATCGTCAATGTGACGCCTTTGGAGCCGGAATGGGAAGGTCATGTCACGCTGGAGTTTTCCAACACCACGACCTTACCTGCGAAAATATATGCAAATGAAGGTGTGGCGCAGATGTTGTTCTTTGAGTCCGATGAAATATGTGAAATATCTTACGCTGACCGCGGCGGTAAATACCAGGGACAAACTGGTGTTACACTGCCTAAAGCGTAAAGCCTACATTCCAGTAACTGGTTGACCATTAAATTCAGCCTCCTTCAGCAGAAGTTCAAATCCGCCATTGTCTTCGATCTGTTTTAGACGAATCAGGAGAAATTCATACTCCGGAGACATCCAAAACGTAGTGATCCGATCGCTTTCACGTCGAATACGAGTTGCTCTGACCGTGTTGAATTTTCCTATCGGTGTTTCGATGATTTCCTTGCCGGTTATTTCAAATTCGTACTCACGAAGACGAATTCGATCGGCGATCTGGTAGTGCATTTTTGGCCAGATATTTTCTCTAGCGGCCATTAGGTCCTCGCGCATTTGAACCTGATAAAGAAGCTTGTCCAGTGTCCCCGGGACAATGTTGTAGTCAGTCTCGGCGAAACTAGCAGTGTTTTTTTGCCAGTTGAAAGTTAAGCGGTCTTCCCTGTTCTTGCCAACACCCTTGCGATTATATTGGTATTCAACGGGGACGATGCCATCTTGCCAATCAAACAGGGACTGTTCGGTTATTGATGTAAAAAAGGATTTTGCCGAAGAGGTGAATAGGTATTTGTTGCCTTCTACCTGACGTAATTCACGAATCCCGATTGCACTCACGGGGAGACCCTTGTAATCCGCTTGGTAGACTGCGCGAAATGGTGTTGGATCTGCCGATACCCACATTGAGAGCAATAGAAGGCACAGAAGGTTGAGTATTTTCATTGAATCATTCTTGTAAATGCGGGATTAGTTTATGACAATCTGATAGAGCTGGCATGATGTATACGCCACGTAAATGTTTACACTATTAATAAATAAGGATGCGAATTATCAGAATAAGTTCCCTAATGATCGGTCTTTGTTTATTGTTTCATCTGAATTCCTCGATGGCGCTTAGTGTTAAGGATCTCTATGTGGCGGAGGTTCTTGTCACTAGCGATAGCGATGCGCAATTAAAGATGGGCGCGCGAGCGGGTTTATTACAGGTACTGGTGCGGGTTTCTGGTACCCCAGAGGTTGTGGCTAGTAGCCTAATTGCTGGGTCACTACGCAATCCTTCAGCTTACTATTATCAGTATAGCTACGAGTCTACGGACAAACTACTTAATATAGATGGTGCTCCAACTTCGGCGAGGTTGCTTCGCATTCACTTCGAACCAAGCGCTGTCGCTCGCTTGCTAAGACAGGGTGTGTTTCCAGTGTGGGGTAGCAATCGTCCGAGTGTACTACTCTGGATCGCGGTGAGCGACGATGAAGGTAGAAGGATCCTTGGAGAATCAGAAGCCGTCGAGTTCATTGACCACCTAAAGGATCAGGCTCGTCTTCGAGGACTACCATTACTGTTTCCATTGCTCGATTTTCAGGATACCACTGCTATTTCAACCGCAGAGGTTTGGGGAGCGTTTTTGCAGAAGATCGAGTTGGCGTCAGTCCGTTACAGACCTGATTCTATACTGACAGGTCGTTTGCAGTTGGATGCGCGTGGTAGATGGAATGCCAACTGGTCATATCGAATAGAGGACCAGTGGAACAGTTTTGATAATGTTGCGTTTAGTAGCAAGGAGGTACTCGAAAGTGTTATTGACCAATTGGCTAATAAGTTGGCGGATCAATATGCACTAGATTCAAGTCGTGGTGCAGTAAATATGCGTGTGGTGGCAGTGGAGAATCTCGCGGACTATGCTGAATTAAGTCGTTACCTGGAGTCCTTAACACCTGTGGTCAATAGTTTTGTAGTGCGTATTCAAGACGATGAGGTAGAGCTTCGTCTTAGTATTGAAGGACAACGTGCACAGTTAATTGAGACTATAGAGCTAGATGAAAAAATGGTACTGATTACGGCCGAGGGTGATGGAGACATAATGAATTATCGCTGGCTTTAGTAAATGGATATGATGTCGATTAGGAGGACGGTGTACTAGTTATGACAACTGTTCAAAAATCATCTGCGCTGATTATGGGTGTAATCGCGCTGGTTACAATCTATTATCTGCAGTCGATACTCACGCCATTCCTAACCGGTATTATCCTAGCCTACCTTGGTGATCCTTTGGTTGATCGTCTGGTCAAGTGCAAGGTAAATCGTACTGTCAGCGTATTAATTGTGTTTGGCGTATTCCTTGTGGTTATGGTGGGAGCAGCGCTGGTGGCAGCTCCAATGCTGGTGCGTGAGGTTTCCCATCTGATACAAGATATACCTGTGTTCATTGGCTGGCTGCAGGAAAGAGCAAGTCCGTGGTTAATTGCAACATTCAATATAGATCCGTTTGATGTGAGCCTGGATAATCTTAAGCAGCGTATGCTAGCTAACTGGCAGCAAGCCGGTGGCCTAGCGAGTCATGTTTTGCAAGAGGTTACCGCTTCAGGTACTGCCTTGGTTACAGCACTGGTGAGCATAGCTCTAATACCGGTGGTTGCGTTTTATCTGATGCGCGACTGGGATGATGTCATTGGGAATATTCATGAAATGATCCCTAGGTATATGGAAGAAACTGCCGTTGAGCTTGTGAAGGAGTGCGATGATGTACTTAGTCAGTTTCTGCGTGGTCAGTTACTGATTATGTTCTTACTTGGTTGTATTTATGCGCTAGGTCTGTCGATCATTGGGCTAAATCTTGCGATTCTGATTGGTCTAATGGCTGGGCTTGCCAGCATTGTCCCCTATCTGGGTTTTGTCGTGGGTATTGTTGCTGCTTCACTGGCTGCGTTGTTTCAGTTCCAGGACGGGTTGCATCTCGTTTATGTTCTTATCGTCTTTATGGTTGGTCAGGGTCTTGAAGGTATGGTACTTACTCCGCTATTGGTGGGTGATCGAATTGGCTTGCACCCGGTGGCAGTGATCTTTGCTGTATTAGCGGGAGCGCAATTGTTTGGTTTCTTTGGCATCTTGCTAGCGCTTCCTGTGGCAGCGGTGGTCATGGTATTCGTGCGTCACTTGAGGGCTAACTACTTTGAAAGCCATTACTATCAGGGACCAGACGACACAGCATGATAGGACAACTGGCCCTGGATTTTCGTCTTGCTAGCGATACGACGTTTGAAAACTATGTTGGCCAGGCAGCTGCGAAGCTCAGTGTTCTAAGGGGTATCGGCTATCTTTGGGGAGAACCCGAGACCGGTCGCAGTCATTTGCTTCAAGCCTTGTGCCACGCCGCCCGCGAGGAGGATCGGTCTGCAATCTATCTGGAGAATCCGAGGGCCTATGATCCTGCCGTCCTTGATGGTCTTGAATCAATGTCGGTGATCGGTATTGATGATATCGAGGGAGTTCTGGGAGATCGCGACTGGGAACTCGCTTTATTTCATCTGATCAATGCTGTGCATGACCGAGGAGGCTATCTTGTGATTTGCGGATCGAGGCCAGCCAAACGCCTGTCAGTAGAGCTCAGAGATCTGCAGTCAAGATTGAACAGTGCCGTCGCCATACAAACAGACCGATTAAGCGATAGCGAAAAACTTGAAGTCCTTAAGCACCGCGCTCGATTGAGAAGTTTTACATTAAATGATGAGGTTGGACGATATTTGATGGGACGTGTGCCTAGAAGCATGCGAATCTTAATGGATATGTTGGAACGTATTGAGGTTGAGACTTTGGTGAGACAGAAGAAAGTCACTATACCACTGGTCAAAGAGACCCTAGGTATCTGAACGAAATGAAAGTGCTGTTAACCGGGGGTGGGACAGCAGGCCATGTCACACCGAATGTGGCGCTCATCGAACATTTCCGGAAGTTGGATATGGACGTGGCCTATGTTGGCTCCGTTACGGGAATCGAAAGAGACATAATTGCAAACCTTGGCGTTCGCTATTTTTCGATTTCATCAGGGAAATTTAGGCGCTATTTTGATTGGCGGAATCTTGTTGACCCATTTCGAATTATCCGGGGTTTGTTGCAGAGCTTAGTCATTTGTCTAAGGGAACGTCCGCAAGTGGTTTTTTCGAAGGGTGGTTTTGTTGCGGTTCCCGTTGTGGTTGCAGCTTGGCTTCTGCGTATTCCAGTAATTTGTCATGAATCTGATGTCACGCCAGGGCTAGCTACCCGTTTGTGTTCTCCTCTCGTGAAGATCATCTGTGTGAATTTCCCGCAGACAATACAATATCTAAAGGGCGCCAAGACGCTGGTGACGGGTACGCCAATACGAGAGGGGTTATTGAAGGGAGATGACCGCTCCGGGCGTGATGTCTTGAGTTTCACCAAGGATAAACCGATAGTTATGGTTTTTGGTGGTAGCCTGGGGGCGGCGCGAATCAATGCGGTAGTCCGAAGTGCACTGGATGAATTATTGTGTCGGTACCAAGTGGTTCATGTAGTTGGGGCAGGTAACCTAGATGATCGTTTCGCGTCAACTGGATACGTTCAGCGGGAGTATCTACATGAAGAATTTGGCGACGTATTGGCTGCCGCAGAGGTTGTCGTCGCGCGGGCTGGGGCAAATTCAATATACGAACTGTTAGTGACTAGGAAGCCGCATATATTGATTCCGTTGTCTTTGTCCGCCAGTCGTGGAGATCAATTGGATAATGCCCGAACGTTTTCATCGGTGGGGTATAGTAGGATGCTTGATGACTCGTCGTTAGACGATGAATCGTTGGTGAGTTTGATCGATAGTGTTTATCAGAATAGGGAATCTATAGTCAAAGAAATCGAGAAGTTTGAGGTCATCGACAGCGTTACAATCATTGCAGAGCTGATAAAAATAACCGGGGAAGGCAGTTGATGAAATGGTGTTGTTTACTGACATGGTTGCTAACTGCGACTGCTTTTGGAAGGTCCGCGGTAGAGACTGAAGTAGGCGCGACTGATGAGAAGCATGAGGTGCTTATTTTTCTGGACGAGCATGCACAACGACATACCGATCTTGCGATGCAGCTTTGGGATTTTGCAGAGCTCGGTTACATGGAGACCCGCAGTTCAAAGCTTCTGCAACAGCAACTGGAGTCAGCCGGATTCGAAGTTGTCTCAAGAGTTGCTGGAATACCAACAGCTTTTGTTGCGTCCTATGGGGAGGGAGAGCCAGTGATTGGCATTCTGGCTGAATTTGATGCGCTTCCTGGAATTTCCCAAGCGGCGACACCAATCCGGAAAATTGTTGAAGATAAACCAAACGGACACGCCTGTGGTCATCACTTATTTGGTGCTGGTTCTACGGCCGCTGCGCTGGCGCTTAAAGATTGGATGGATAAGCGTAATATTGAGGGTACGTTAAGGTTGTACGGGACCCCAGCAGAGGAAGGTGGTTCGGGAAAAGTCTATATGGTGCGGGCAGGATTATTTCATGATGTTGATGCGGTACTGCATTGGCATCCCAGTGATCGAAATGCCGCTAATCCATCCACTAGCCTAGCTAATAAGTCGGCACGATTTACGTTTACTGGCATTTCTGCCCATGCGGCTGCGGCGCCCCATTTAGGCCGTTCAGCACTTGACGGTGTCGAGGCGATGAATTACATGGTTAATTTGATGCGTGAGCATGTGCCGGCGGAGGCGCGTATACACTACGTCATTACCAGCGGTGGTGAAGCGCCTAATGTTGTACCTGACTACGCCCAGGTTTATTACTACGTGCGTCATCCTGAAGTACGGGCGCTGTTGGAGATCTGGGATCGGGTGATTGCTATTTCAGAAGCCGCCGCTATCGGAACGGGTACCGAGGTTCATGCAGAAGTTATGCATGGTAATCATTCGCTGTTGCCTAATGAAACGCTCGCCAAGGTAATGCATGTAAATCTTAGTCAGATTGGTGGTGTTGTTTACACTAAGGAAGAAAAGGAATTCGCCAGACTCATCTCATCTAGCTTTATTGGTGCGAAAAATTATTTGGGACTGGAGACTAAGGTTCTACCCATGAAGATGGAGAATGGCCAAGGCTCAACGGACGTTGGTGATGTTAGTTGGAACGTACCTACGGCGGGCTTGAGAACTGCAACTTGGGTGCCTGGGACTGTGTCCCACAGCTGGCAGGCGATCGCAGCTGGCGGTTTTACCATTGGCGCAAAGGGAATGCAGGTGGCGGCCAAGACGTTAGCACTTACGATAATCGACTTGCTAAGGAATCCACGATTAATTCCTGCTGCGCAGCAGGAATTCGAGGATCGACGGGGTACTAATTTTAAATATATACCCTTGTTAGGTGATAGAAATCCACCACTGGATTATCGAGAATAAGGTAGGTTAAAAAAGGAGTGCGTCAATTCCTTGATTTTACTTATCAGAAAATATGTCTTTGCTCGCGAAAAGAATATCTGCAGTATAGAATCACGCCTTTTCTGGAGCGCCATAGATGTACAAAGTCCGAACCATTAACAATATCTCCGAAAAGGGCTTGGAGAAATTTCCGCGGAAGGATTATGAAGTAAGCTCCGAGATCTCGGACCCGGACGCCATATTGGTGCGCAGTCAGCAACTTTCTCTTGATGATGTGACCCCGTCGTTGCGCGCTGTTGGTCGAGCTGGAGCTGGTGTCAACAATATCCCTGTGTCGGAATATACCGATAAGGGTATCGTTGTATTCAATACCCCCGGCGCTAATGCCAATGCTGTGAAGGAACTGGTGCTGGCCGGCTTACTCTTGTCCTGCAGGGGTATCATCGGGGGTATCGATTATGTCGCCTCGCTGCATAGTGAAAGCGATAAGGCAGAACTAAATAAGTTAGTAGAGGCCAACAAAAAACGCTTCAAGGGTAACGAGCTTAAAGGCAAGACCCTGGGTGTGCTTGGTTTGGGGGCCATTGGATCTATGGTGGCTGAGATGGCGCTGCAAATGGAAATGGAAGTATTGGGCTACGATCCTGCATTATCTGTTGATGCTGCCTGGCGAATATCTCGTCGGGTGCAGAAGATGGAGAATATGCAGGCGCTGTTTGCTCGCTCCGATATCGTTACGCTACATGTACCGGTACTGGATTCGACCCTTGGCATGATCAACCAAGAGACTTTGGGATACTTCAGGGACGGTTCTGTCTTGCTGAATTTCGCAAGGGAAGAGATTGTAGATCGTCAGGCGATTAGTGACGCGCTGGATAGTGGCAAAGTTGCACAATACATCTCTGATTTCCCAACACCAGGACTGATTGTAAAACAGGGCGTATTGGCGACGCCTCATCTCGGAGCAAGTACCGACGAAGCTGAAGAAAACTGCGCCGTTATGGTATCTGAACAGATTCTGGACTTTCTTGAGAATGGTAACATCAAGAATTCGGTTAACTTCCCAGATCTGTCTTTGGAACGAGCTGAAGGCTATCGCATTGCGCTAGCCAACAACAATGTACCTCGAATTCTGGGTA
>MDTE01107463.1_pt1 | contig 39871 bp, 49 predicted proteins | sample 811231 | NCBI WGS metagenome assembly MDTE01 (sample SAMN05326651, study PRJNA326480) | marine metagenome | isolation source: seawater | place: Indian Ocean: Red Sea | collected 2010
GCCCTATTATTGTAGCAATTAATAAAATGGATCTTCCAGCAGCTAACCCTCAAAAAGTAGAAGCCGACCTAATGAAACATGAAATAATAAGTGAAAAGATGGGTGGAGAAGTTGTTTTGGTCAATGTTTCAGCGAAAACAAAAAAAGGATTAGACGAGCTTCTTGATGCGATTATTCTTCAGTCAGAAATACTTGAATTAAAAGCTAATCCAAGCAGAAAAGGCGAGGGTACTGTAATTGAATCGAAAATTGAGAAAGGTAAAGGTACTGTTATTTCTGTTTTAATACAAAACGGTTGTTTAAATGTGGGAGAAGTTGTTATTGTTGGTAAAGAATGGGGAAAAGTAAGAGCTCTTTATGATGATGCAGGAAATAGACTTGATACTGCATATCCAAGCTTTCCAGTTGAACTTTTAGGATTATCCGGAGCACCAAATTCAGGTGACAAACTTCTGGTTGTAGATAATGAGTCAAGAGCAAGAGAGGTAACTCAATATAGATCAAGAATGAAAAGAATAGAGGAGAGTGCTTCAATAAAAAGAGCATCATTAGAACAAATGATGATAGATGCGAATGAAAAAGAAAAGACTGAAGTTTCTATTATAGTAAAAGCAGATGTTCATGGATCAAAGGAAGCAATTGAACAAAGCCTGAAAAAAATGAACTCTGAAACTGTTTCAATTAAAATTCAGCACACTGGGGTTGGAGAGATAAATGAATCAGATGTATCATTGGCAATTGCAACAAAAGCAATAATTTTTGGATTTAATGTAAGAGCTAACGTGCAAGCAAAAAATTTATCAAAAAGAGATAACATTGTAATAAAATATTTTTCAATAATCTATCAAGTGATTGATGAGGCAAAAAATATAATTGAAGGATTATTTGAGGCGAAGATAATTCAAAAGCAAGTTGGCGAAGTAGAAGTAAGAAAATTATTTAAGATATCTAATAACATAATTGCTGGTTGTTATGTCGAAAATGGAAAAGTACCATCAAAGGCAATTGTAAAAGTTATAAGAAATAACGATTTATTATTTGAAACTAATATTAAAAGTCTCCGAAGAGAAAAAAATGAAGTTAAAGAAGTAATAGCTGGACAAGAATGTGGAATTCTTTTAGAAGACTCGGGTGAGATAAAAGAAGAGGATAAATTACAAATCTTTATTGAACAAGAGGATGACAAAGGATAGCCTACAATTTTTTAAGAAAGAAAAAAAAAATCTAGAATTCTTAAAGCAACAGAACTTATTAAAAGAACTTTAGCAGAAATTTTTTTATCAAAAAATTTTTCCGATGATTATGGTAATACTTTTATGATTTTTATATCTGAAGTTTCTCTATCTCCAGATTTTAGAAATGCAAGAGTTTACATCTCAAAATTTTCTCAATTTGAAAATATTTCAGATGAAGAAGTTATTAAGTCTATCCAAAAGGAATCATATAAAATATCTAGAGAATTTTCAAAGAATATTGATTTAAGGTTTACACCATCACTAGATTTTAAGATTGATACATTAAATTCAGATTCACAAAAAGTGGATAATATTCTTAATCACATAAAAAAAAATAAACCAAATGCAAGAAAAGAAAATTGATGGTTGGATTTTCTTAGATAAGCCACTAGGACTTTCATCCAACCAAGCTTTACAATGTGTTAGAAGAATTTTTAAAAATCAAAAAGCTGGCTATATTGGAACATTAGACCCTCTTGCTTCAGGTTTTCTTCCAATCGCATTGGGAAATGCAACCAAAACAATAAGTTTGGTTGAAAAAAAAAGTAAAGAATATCTCTTTACAATTGAATGGGGGGTGCAAACAGAAACTGGAGACCTTGAGGGTAAGGTCGTAAAAAAGAAAAATCTATTTCCAAAAAAAAAAACAATAGAAAAATATTTAGAAAATTTCATTGGAAAAACCTTTCAAATTCCACCAAAATATTCATCAAAAAAAATTAATGGAAGTAGGGCTTACGAATTAGTAAGAAAAAATAAAGAATTTGAAATAAAAGGTAAATATATTGAGATAATGAAGCTTGTCTTAAAAAGAATTTTATCAAAAGATAAGGCTGAATTTTATATTGAATGTGGTTCAGGAACATATATAAGAAGTTTGGCAGAAGATTTATCAAAATTACTTGGAACCATCGGAACGGTCTCATCTTTAAGAAGAATTGGTTTTGGTGATTTTAATAAAAAACTTATTTCACTAGATTATTTATTAAGTTTAATGCATAGTGAAAAACTTATTAAGGCTGTAAAACCAGTTAATAGTTTTTTTGGGGGAGTGAAAGAGATTAACTTAAAAAAAGATCAAGTAGATTTGATTTTAAATGGACGTTCTGTTAAAACAAATGGATTTTTTAAAAAAAAGAATGAATTGGTTTTTGTAAAGTTTGCTAATAAAATAATAGCTTTTGGGTATCTTTTGGAAAGTAATTTTTACCCAAAAAAAGTTTTTAAAGAAATGTAGTTTTGAAAGGGAAAAATCAAAATATGGCTGAAGAAAAGAAGAAAGTAAGGGAGACCAAATCCTCTGTGGAAAATGTCGGAACTAGCGAGTTTCAAATTACAGTTTTTACAAATAGAATAAAGAATTTAACAGACCATTTAAAAGTTAATAAAAAAGATCACAATACACGTCGTGGGCTGATGAAACTTGTTGGGAAAAGAAGAAAAATACTTAGTTATTTAAAAAAGAAAAGTGTTAATAGATATGATTCCATTATCAAGTCTCTTGGCTTGAGGCGATAGCCACAAGGAGACTAAATGTTTGAAATTGTTAAAGTTGAATTAGACTGGAAAGGTCTTAAACTAAAGCTTGAAACTGGTTTAATGGCTCGCCAGGCAGATGGAGCAGTTCTAGCAACACTTGGATCTACTTCTGTTTTATGTACAGTTTGTGCCTCCAAAAATGCTGATCCTAACATTGATTTTTTCCCGCTTTCGGTTCACTACATTGAGAAGGCCTATGCAGCTGGGAAAATTCCAGGTGGATATTTTAAAAGAGAGGGCAGACCATCAGAGAATGAAATTCTTAATTCGAGGCTGATTGATAGACCACTACGCCCATTATTTCACAAAGACTTTAAAAACGAAACACAAGTAATTTGCACTGTTATAAACTATGACGGAGAAAATGATCCTGCTATTTGTGCTATGATAGGATCATCTGCAGCTACTACCATTGCTGGACTTCCATTCCTCGGGCCACTGGCCTGTGCAAGAGTCGGTTATTCTGGTGGCGAATATATCTTAAACCCAACAGTTGAAGAACTTGGAAGTAGTGAACTTGATCTTGTCGTTGCAGGAACAAGAGATGGAGTTTTGATGGTTGAATCAGAGGCGAGTGAGCTTCCAGAAAAAATTATGTTAGGTGCGGTTCAATTTGGCTTTAAGGAGTTTCAGTGTGTAATTGATAAAATAATTGAGCTTGCAGAAATGTCTGCAAAAGAATCTTGGGAAATTTCAAAATCGGATGAACCAAGTTATTCAACAAAACTTAAAGCAACAGTCCAAAAAGAAATTACACCTTTATACAAAATAAAAGAAAAGAAAAAACGTAATGAAAATTTAAATGCTGCAAGAGATAAAATTATTGAGACTTTTTTGGATGAAGATTCAGAATCTGGAATAATTAATTCATTAATTAAAGAAGAAGAAAAAAATATCGTGAGATCAGCTATTATTAGTTCAAAAAAAAGAATCGACGGAAGAGATCTTACAACAGTAAGAGATATTGATGTAAGGATAGATATACTTGAAAATGTTCATGGAAGCTCTCTATTTACTAGGGGTGAAACACAAGCATTTGTAACCTCAACATTAGGAACCAGTAGTGATGAACAAACTAAAGACACACTTGATGGTGACAAAAAAGAAAAATTCATGCTCCACTACAATTTTCCACCATTTTCAGTTAATGAAGTTGGCAGAATGGGTTCAACAGGAAGAAGAGAAATTGGTCATGGAAAGTTAGCTTGGAGAGCCATTAATCCTATTTTAAACAAGATGGATGAATTTCCTTACACTGTTAGAGTTGTATCAGAAATTACTGAATCAAATGGATCTTCATCAATGGCAACGGTTTGCGGAACATCACTAGCTCTTATGGATGCCGGTGTACCAATAAGAAAATCTGTTGCTGGAGTGGCAATGGGTTTAATTAAAGAGGATAATAATTTTGTTGTATTGACTGATATTTTGGGAGATGAGGATCATTTGGGTGATATGGATTTCAAAGTTGCTGGAACTTCCGATGGTGTGACTGCTCTTCAAATGGATATAAAAGTAACTGGTATAACTGAAGAAATTATGAAAGTTGCTCTTGATCAAGCAATGGATGCGAGGAAACATATACTAAAACAAATGGATAAAATAATAGATAAACCAAGAATAGAACCAAAAGATAATGCACCTAAAATTCAAAAGATTAAGATTGATAAATCTAAGATTAGGGAAGTTATTGGATCTGGTGGAAAAATAATCAGAGAAATTTGTGATACTAGCGGAGCAAAAGTAGAAATTGATGATGACGGACAGGTTTTAATATCATCCACAAATTCTGCTGATGGAGAAAAAGCTTTAAAAATGATTAATGATATTGTAGCTGAACCTGAAGTTGGTAAAATTTATGAAGGCAAAGTTGTTAAAACAATGGAATTTGGAGCATTTGTAAATTTTTTAGGAAACAGAGATGGACTTGTTCATATCAGTCAGTTAAAAAATGAAAGGGTTGAGAAAACCACTGACGTAGTTAATGAAGGAGATGTGGTAAAAGTAAAGGTGATTGGTGTAGATGATAGAGGAAAGGTAAAGTTGAGTATTAAAGACGTATAGGTATACTATAAAAATGAAAAATATTAATTCGATGATATTGTCAGGTAAGGAATCTTTACCTTTGATTGAAGGCGGTAAAGGGATTTCAATTAGCAATGGACAAAGCTCTGGTGCCTGGGCAAAATCAGGTGGCGTTGGAACTTTTTCTGGAGTAAATGCAGACTCTTTTGATGAAAATGGAAACCTAATAGAGCAGAAATATTATGGAAAAACTCGCAGCGAAAGGCATCAAGAACTAATAAATTTTGCAATTAAAGGAGCTATAACACAAGCACGTGAGGCAAGAGATATAGCTGGAAAAGAAGCAGTACTTCATATGAACATACTATGGGAAATGGCTGCAGCAGAAAAGATCTTGACAGAAACTCTAGACAAAGCCTCGGATATTATTGACGGCGTAACCTGTGGAGCAGGAATGCCCTATAAACTCTCTGAAATATCAGCTCATTACGGGGTCTATTATTACCCAATTGTTTCATCAGCCAGGGCATTCAACGCATTATGGAAGAGGTCTTATAGAAAGACATCTGAATATCTAGGTGGAGTTGTCTATGAAGACCCCTGGCTTGCCGGTGGTCATAATGGACTTTCAAACAGTGAAAACCCTAGATCGCCTCAACCTCCATACCCCAGAGTTAAAGAGTTAAGATCATTAATGAATCAGTTCAAACTACAAAATGTTCCAATAATAATGGCTGGTGGCGTTTGGAATCTCAATGAATGGTCTGACTGGATAGATAATAAAGAAATAGGTAAAATAGCTTTTCAGTTTGGCACTAGACCATTATTGACAAAAGAAAGTCCTATTCCAGAAAATTGGAAAAAAAAACTTCTCACAATCAAACAAGGAGAAGTTTCTTTGCACAAATTTAGTCCAACAGGTTTCTATTCATCTGCAGTGAGGAATGATTTTCTTATTGAACTCGAAGAAAGATCAGAAAGACAAACTCCCTATTTTAAAGAAAGAACCAATGAATATGATTCAAAAATTGAAATAGGACCAAGAGGAAAACCTATTTTTGTTAAAAAGGAGGATAAATCAAGAATTGAAAAATGGATGAACAAAGGTTTTCTTAAACCCTTAAAGACACCTGATAACACTCTAATATGGGTTACCTTGAAAAAGGCTAAACAAATTTTAAAAGACCAAATTAATTGTATGGGTTGTTTGTCTCAATGTTTATTTAGTAATTGGTCTCAAGGAGAGACTGGTAACAACGGGAAAAAACCAGACCCAAGATCTTTTTGCATTCAAAAAACATTGATGGAAATTAGTCATGGACTGGCAAACCTTGAAAATGCTCTCATGTTTGCTGGTCACTCTGTATACAGATTTGCTCGCGATCCTTTTTACAGTAATGGATATGTCCCTAAAGTTAAAGAATTAGTTGACAGAATTTTAAAGGGATTGTAATTACATATTAGGAGTTAATATGAAAAACTTGTTTGTTAAAAAGGCCTTAAAAAAGTTGAGAGCTTCTCCTCTGAAGGTAACTTCTCAAAGAATTAAGCTTATAGAAATATTATTTGATAAAGGTAATAGCCATCATACAGCTGAAGATATCCATAAAATTGTTAAAAAAAAAGGTTCTAAAATATCTTTAGCAACTGTTTACAACACTCTTCATCTTTATTGTCAGAATGATATATTAAAGCTTTTGAGGACCCCAAGTGACAAGTTCTTTTTTGATACAAATATTGAACCTCATCACCATTTTTTTTGTAAAAGTTCCGAAGAACTTTTTGACATAGGTTTTTCAGACATTAAAATTTCTAAAGTTCCTAAACCCCCAAGAGGAAAAAAAATTTCATCAGTTCAGGTTATTGTTAATTTAGAGTCTAAGTAAATTCATTTTAATTAGAATAGTTCTAAATAGATATTGACTTGATAACACCATTTATTACTATTATATATATTATGATTCTAGTAGTATCAAATCATATGAATTATAATAATATTTACTAAACGCATGTTAATGATTTTTTTAAAAAGTGGAGGTTAAAATGATGGATGATATTAGTAAATGCCCAGTCATGCATGGTTCTACAACTATGAATAAAGGTGTAAGTACAACAAATAGAGATTGGTGGCCAAATCAATTGAACATTAGTATTCTTCATCAAAATGATAAAAGATCTAACCCAATGAGTCCTGATTTTGACTACAGAAATGAATTTAAAAAACTCGATTATTTTGCATTAAAAAAAGATCTTAATGACCTTATGACAGATTCAAAAGACTGGTGGCCAGCAGATTATGGTCATTACGGTCCTTTCTTTATCAGACTAACTTGGCATGCCGCAGGAACCTACAGAACTTGGGATGGTAGAGGTGGTGGTGGAACTGGTGATCAAAGATTTGCACCATTAAATAGTTGGCCTGATAACGGAAATTTAGATAAAGCAAGACGACTTTTGTGGCCTATTAAACAAAAATATGGAAAGCAAATTAGTTGGGCTGATCTATTCATTCTTGCTGGTAATGTTGCTATAGAATCAATGGGGGGGAAAACATTTGGTTACAGTGGTGGAAGACCAGATATTTGGGCTCCACCTGAAGACATTTACTGGGGTAAGGAAAATGAGTGGTTGCAAAACAAACGTTATACCGGTGTTAGAGAACTAGAAACTCCGCTAGGCGCAGTACAGATGGGTTTAATTTACGTTAATCCTCAAGGTCCTGACGGCAACCCTGACCCACTTGCGAGTGCAAAGGATATTAGAGAAACATTTGCTAGAATGGCAATGAATGATGCAGAAACAGTTGCTTTAACGGCAGGTGGCCACACATTTGGTAAAGCACACGGAGCAGCTCCTGAAGATAATGTAGGTGCTGAACCTGAAGGTGCACCGATAGAACAAATGGGTTTTGGTTGGAAAAATTCATTTAAATCTGGTATTGGAGAGGATGCCATAACTAGTGGCATTGAAGGACCCTGGACATCTAACCCAACAAAATGGGATAATGGTTACTTTGATTTATTATTTAAATATGATTGGGAATTAGTTAAAAGTCCGGCTGGGGCATATCAATGGCATCCCATAAACCCTGACAAAGAAGATTTGGCGCCTGACGCTTCAAATTCTTCTAAGAAAGTAACTACTATTATGACCACAGCTGATATGGCTCTTAAGGAAGACCCAGAATATAATAAAATATCAAAACGTTTCCACGATAATCCCGAAGAATTTGCAGATATGTTTGCGAAAGCTTGGTTTAAATTACTGCATAGAGATATGGGACCAAAAACAAGATACCTTGGACCAGAAGTGCCTAAAGAAGACTTAATTTGGCAAGATCCGATTCCTGAAGGAAATTCAAGTTTTGATGTATCATCTGCTAAAGAAAAAATAAAATCATCTGGATTAAGTGTGACTGAAATGGTTGAAACAGCATGGGCTAGTGCATCAACATTTAGGGCAACTGACATGCGCGGTGGTGCTAATGGAGCAAGAATTAGCCTGGCGCCTCAAAAAGATTGGGAAGTAAATAAACCTCAACAGTTGGCAAAGGTATTAGGTAAGCTTTCAAAAATTTCTGAAGAAACTGGAGCATCACTAGCTGACATAATTGTATTATCAGGGAATGTTGGAATAGAAATAGCAAGTGGTGTAAACCTACCATTCGCTCCTGGAAGAGGAGATGCTTCTCAAGAGCAAACAGATATTGAATCCTTTTCTGTTTTAGAGCCATTAGCTGATGGCTTTAGAAATTATCAGAAACAAGAATTTTCGTCTAGTCCAGAAGAAATGCTGCTTGATAAAAGCCAGCTTCTTGGATTAACAGCTCCTGAAATGACTGTATTAATTGGTGGGTTGAGGTCGCTTGGAGTAACTCATGACAATCATGGTATTTTAGGAGATAATTCTAACAAACTAAACAATGAATTTTTTGTTAATCTCCTTGATATGGGAATTGAGTGGAAACCTTGCGGTGATAAATATTTTGAAGGTGTGAATAGATCGAACGGACAAAAAAAATTTACCGCTTCTCGAGTTGACCTGATATTTGGTTCAAACTCCCAACTCAGAGCTATATCAGAAGTATATGCTTGTGACGATTCGAACGAATTGTTTGTTGAAGATTTTATTAAAGCTTGGAACAAAGTGATGAATTTAGATAGGTTTGATTTAGACAAATAACCAAATTTTCTAAAATTAATCTGTTTTAATCTAGCTACTGTTTGGAACCCCAGTAGCTAGTTTTTCTAACCCATCCTTTTTCGTTCCGTATTTTGATTTTGCACCAATCTTTTTTGCAAACTAAAATTTCGAAAACGACTCCTTTTTTTAAAATCGCTAGATGTTTTGACTCATTAATCGGAAATTTTTTAAGGAGCTCGCTATTTGAAACTAAAATACCGTACTTATTTTTTGTCAATTGAGAATTTGCAATCCATCCAGATCTATTTTCGAAATCTAAAATTCTTTTCCAATTTTCAAATTCTTCTAGAACTAAAACGGGATAACCTTTTTTTAAAATTTTATAAAGAATCAGATGGTTTGTCCCGGGACCATTTCTTAAATTAACTTCGTTATACTTAGTAGAAAAAAAAATTTTTTTTTCCAGACTAAAGTTTAGTTCTGGTGTAAGGTAAAAGTACATGAAAGCTATATAAAAAATAAAGTTCTTAAGTATGAATTCAAGAAAACCTGTCATTCTTCTGACCAGAAAACTTCCCGATATAATTGAAAAAAAATTAATTGAAAAATACTCTGTTGTCATAAATAAATCAGATAGAGTTTTATCTTATAAAGAATTAAAGAAAAAAGTTGAACATATTGATATTTTAGTCCCATGTATTAGTGATACCATTGATGCATCTATAATAAAAGCAGCTAAAAGGTTAAAGTTGATTGCCAATTTTGGAAATGGAGTAGATAATCTGGATTTAGTTACTGCAGAAGAAAAAAAAATATTAGTAACTAATACTCCTGATGTACTTACTGACGATACTGCAGATCTTGTTTTAACAATGATACTAATGATTTGTAGATGTGTTGGTATTGCTCAGTTAAAATTGTTAAATGGTAATTGGAATGGTTGGGGGCCTAGTGAAACTTTAGGAGAAAAAATATCTGGAAAAAAAATTGGGATAATTGGGATGGGAAGAATTGGTCAGGCTGTTGCAAAGAGATGTTCAAGTGTTGGCGTCAAAATTAATTATCATAATAGGAAAAGATTACCGAAAAAAATTGAAAAACTTTATAATGCTAAATATTGGGAAAATTTAGACGAAATGCTTAAAACGATGGACATCATATCTATTCATTGTCCTTATACTCCAGAAACTTTTCACTTGCTCTCAAAAAAACGTTTATCTTTACTTAAAAAAAATTCCATTATAATTAACACCTCAAGAGGTGAAATTATAGATGAAACAGAATTAGCAGACCTCTTAAGTAAAAAGAAGATTTGGGGAGCAGGTTTAGATGTATTTGAACACGAACCTCAAATTACTCAAAAACTGTTCGAAGCAAAAAATGTAGTACTGTTGCCTCATATAAGTTCTGCAACAAAACAAAGTAGAATTGCAATGGGTATGAGAGTAATAAAAAACATAGAAAATTATTCAAAAGGAAGCACTCCACCTGATTTGGTAAAAAAAAATAATTTTACATAATATTCTTTAAATCTTACAAACCTTACAAGTAGGATTTTTTTTTACATTAATTTTTTTAAAAATTCTACCTAAACAATCATATAAAATTATTTCTTTATAAATTTTTTGATTTAATTTTAAAATTATATTTAAAACTGTCATTGCTTGAAGAACGCCTCCCATTGCTGCCACAGGCGAAATAATTCCGAGTTGGTCGCAATCTAGAGACGAATGTCTTTTATTTTTTGGAAAAATACATTCATAGCATGGATAATTTTTATTTTTCCAAGATGAAAAAGAGAATAATTGAACATCAAAATTTTCAAGGCCGGCGGAAACAAGAATTTTTTTTTTTTGAAAAGAGTATGCATTAAGTAAGTATCTTGTTTCAAAATTATCCGAACAATCAAGGATAATATTATAGTTCTTTAAGAATTTAGAAATATTTTTTTTAGAAATTTTTTTAGGTAAAATGTTTATATCCAATTTAGGATTTATTTGAATCAATTTTTTTGCCAGGGTTTCTGCTTTATTTTTTTTTAAATCACTTTCTAGAAATAAAGTTTGCCTATTCAGATTGCTCAGAGACACAACGTCATTATCTGCCAAAAAAAATCTACCGATTCCGGCCATCGTTAAATATTGAGCAGCTGTAGTTCCAAGACCACCGCATCCTATAATAGCCAATGAAGTGTCGACTATTTTTTTTTGACCTTTTATTCCGACTTTATCAATAATGATTTGTCTAGAAAATCTTTCAAGTGTTTTGTCGTCGAATTTAATCATTTATTAAATTTCATTAAATAATGGAGTGGATAAATATCTTTCTGCAAATGAAGGTATGATTATAACAGTATTCTTGTTTTGCATTTTACTACATTCATTAAGTTCAATAGCTGCTGCTAAAACTGCTCCAGAGGAAATTCCAGCAGCAATACCTTCATATCTTGCTAATGCGCGTGAATATTCAAGTGCTGAATTGTTGCTGATCGGAAGAATATCGTCGATCATATCTAAATCAAGTATTTCTGGAATAAACCCTGCGCCTATCCCTTGGATAAGATGAGACCCAGTATCCCCGCCACTTAGAACTGCAGAGTCCTCGGGTTCAACAGCAACGATTTTTACATTTTTATTTTTTTCTTTAAGATACTTACCAACTCCAGTAATTGTACCTCCAGTTCCTACACCAGAGACAAAACAGTCAACTTTACCATTACAATCATTCCATATTTCTTTTGCAGTAGTATTATAGTGTATCTTTGGGTTTTCCTTGTTAGAGAACTGATTTAAGATTATACAATTATTTGTGTTTTTCTTTATATCATTAGCTTTTTCAATTGCTCCTTTCATACCTTTTGATTTAGGTGTCATTACCAATGTAGCCCCTAAAAACTTAAGCATCTTTTTTCTTTCTAATGACATGCTATCAGGCATGGTTAAAATTAACTTATAACCTCTAGAAGCACAAATAAATGCTAAGGCTATTCCTGTATTTCCTGAAGTTGGTTCTATTATAGTTGTTTTAGAATTAATTTTTTTTCTTTTAATACCATCATTGATCATCGCTAACCCAATTCTATCTTTAACTGAACCAAGTGGATTAAAGAATTCTAGCTTTGCAATTATGTTACCGTGAAGACGAAATATTTTTTTTATTCTATTCAAGTAAACTAAAGGAGTATTACCAATAGTTTCATCAATGGAATGGAAAACAAAGTTTTTATCTTTGTTAAATGACAAAGTCGACTTTCCTTTTTGAAAATTTTTGTACCTTCTTTTTTCTTGCTATATCACAAACTTCATTTACTGTAATTTTATTGAAGAACTCCAAACAATTTTCAGAAACATTATCAATAATTGGCATTAATACTTTTTCTGAAAGCTCCGAATTAATTTCCTTCTTAAGTACTTTATCATTACTTACGGCTTTAATTATATCTGATAACTTGATTTTTCTTCTTTCTCGAGCAAGCCTATAACCTCCCTTTGGCCCCCTCGAGCCAACAAGAATATTATTCCTAACTAATTCTTGAAGTGTTTGTTCAAGATATCTTTTTGGAATCCCTTGTCTGGAAGCTATTGAAATATTTTGAACTGGTTCGGTACCGGAATTCATTGCTATATCAATAACTGCTTCAATTGCATACAGAACTTTTTTTTGAATTTTAAACACCAGTAGAACCAAAGCCTCCAGAACCCCTATCAGAATCTTTTATGCTATCTACCTCTTGAATAGAGATTTTTGGTAATTCCATAAAAATTAGTTGCGCTATTCTCATACCTCTTTCAATTTTAAAAATCTTTTGACCATGATTAATTAAAATAACACAAATTTCTCCTCTGTAATCTGAGTCGATAGTTCCTGGTGAATTTAAAACTGTTACAGAATTTTTGAGAGCAATACCAGACCTTGGCCGCACTTGAGCTTCAAGGTTTGAGGGCATTTCAAGAGAAAACCCACAAGGTATAAGTACTGAACAAGCGGGCGAAAGTTCCTGATTTGATTCAATTGCTGCAACCAGATCAAAACCTGCGCTTCCTAAAGTGGCTTTTTTTAAATTATATAACCCCTCACCGTTGAGCAATGTTTTAATTAAAATTTGATTCATACACTTATAATTTATTGTTTTTGACAAAAGAAACAATTTTTTTTACTAATTTTTTCGCTATTTTTTCCTTTTTCATTTTTGGCCATTCATCCAAAAAGTTTTGTCCCATAAAATAAACTTTATTGAATTCCTTCTGAAAACCTTCATTATTTGAGACCTTATTAGCAAAGAGCCAATCACACTTTTTTTGCAACAACTTTTTTTTTGAGTTTTGTATAAGATTTTTTGTTTCTGCTGAAAAGCCTATGACAAGTTTGGGTCTAGATTTATGGTTTGATACAGTCTTAAGAATATCATAATTCTTTACAAAGTTTATTTTTAATTCATCTAAATTATTTTTCTTTATTTTATCTTTATTAATTTTTTTTACTCTCCAGTCGGATATAGCAGCAGTCGAAACAAAAATATCACACGGTAACTCAAGTAAAGTTGCATCTAAAAACTCCTTTCCACTTTCAACTTTTACAACCTTAATATTTTTGGGGATATTTATTGTTGATGGTCCAGAGATTAGTACTGTATTAGCTCCTATGTTTGCTAAATTTTTTGCTATTTCAATTCCTTGTAAACCAGAAGAGAAATTACTTATATATCTTACTGGATCAATACGTTCAATTGATGGACCCGATGTTACAACTGCTTTAATATTAGAAAGCTTATTTTCTAATGTTAAAATCTGGTCTATTTCTTGGACTATATCTGTAATTTCCATCAGTTTACCTTTACCAATTGAACCGCAAGCTAATTTTCCTGTCTGTGGTTTAAGAATATAAACACCCATTTTTTTTAAAGTATTAAGATTCTTTTTTACTGCAAGATTTTCCCACATTGATGTATTCATGGCAGGGGCAATAATTTTTTTTATATTAGGGGCGGCCATTAGAACATTTGTTGCCAAATCATCTGCAACCCCATTAGCAATTTTTCCTAGAAAGTTTGCAGTGCATGGAACAACAATAATAGCTTCACACTCTGATGAAAGATTAATGTGACTCATTTTCTTTTCTTCGTCCAGAGAAAATAGATTAGAGTGGATTTTTTTACCAATAAGACTTTCAAATGCAAGTGGTTTTACAAATTCTTTAGCGCTGTCCGTAAGTATACATTCAATTTTGACTTTCTTTTCTTGCAGTCTTCTGATCAAATCAAGAGATTTATAACAAGCAATACCCCCTGTTATTATTAGTAGAATTTTTTTATTCTCTAAATCACTCATTTGCTGGCTAAATGTATTGAGGCTAATCCATCAAGAATATCATAAACTTCTATATCACAAAAACCAGTACCTAATAATTTTTTGGTTAACTTAATTTGGTTTGGAAACAGTTCTATACTGTCAATAAGATATTTATAAGCAAACTCATTGTTAAGAAAATATTTTCCGTAAACTGGAATCATTTTTTTATAAAAGAAAAAAATTTTTTTTAAAAAATTATTATTTACCTGACTAAACTCTAGGCATAGAAATTTGCCTCCTTTTCTTAAAATTCTATTAATTTCTTTCAAAGATTTTTGTGGATCAGAAAAATTTCTCAATCCGAAACTTACTACTACGAAATCAAAAGTATTATCTTTAAAAGGCATTTCTTCAGACCTTCCGCACAGAAAATAATTACCAATTTTTTTTTTTTGAGCTTGCTTTAGCATTTGAAAATTTGCGTCATATCCTAAACAAATACAATCAAATTTCTTTTTAATCTTTTGGATAAGATCCCCTGAACCAGTTGCAAGATCAAGAACAATATCATGTTTTTTTGGGTTTAATAATTCAATAAGCTGATCTTTCCAAATCCTGTGTAAACCAAAGGTCATTATATCATTCATAAAATCATAACCATTTGATACATCAGAGAAGATTTGACTTACCATCTTTTCTTTATTATTTTTATCAAGCTTTTTTAGTTTTATTTTAAATTTTTTATCCATGCCTGAACTTCCTGAAGTTGAAACTGTAAAAAAATTTTTGGAAAAAATTTTTATTGGTAAGAAAATATTTGATATCAAATTAAAAAATAACAAATTAAGGTATCAAATTCCCTCCAAAATTAATAAATACTTTACAAATTCTATAATAACGAAAATTTCAAGAAGAGGTAAATATTTAATAATTTTATCCAGTAATAAAAAAATTATTTTAATACATCTGGGTATGACTGGTTTTTTCAGAAAAAAAAAAAAAGTTGATATCAGAAAGCATGATCATCTAATTTTTTTTTTAGAAAAAGATGTAGTTATTTATAATGATATTAGAAAATTTGGTTTTATAAAAATTTATGAAAGTAAGGAATTTGTAAATTGTTCTCATCTTAAAAATATTGGTCCAGAGCCTTTATCACATGATTTTGACAAACATTACTTTAAGGATCGTATTATAAGTAATAGAAGCATTAAAAGCTTGCTGATGGATCAGAAATTTGTAGCCGGATTAGGAAATATTTATTGTTCAGAGGTTCTTTTTGAAGCAAGAATTAATCCATATAAAACCACTCTTGATCTAAAAGATAATGAAATTGAAAATATTATTTTTTCAATAAAAAAAATACTTTCACGAGCAATTAAATTTGGAGGAACTTCAATTAAGAACTTTGTTGTATCAGATAAAAAAATTGGATATTTTAAAAATGAATTAAAAGTATATGGAAGAGAAGGAAAAATCTGTTTAAGGTGTTCGCGCGGTCATACTATATTAAAAGTTTTTCAAAACGGTCGATCAAGTTTTTTTTGTAAAAATTGTCAATTATGAGATTTATTTTTCAAATCATATTTATTTTGTTGTTAGGGACTTATAAATCTCATTCAGAGGAAAAATTTGTTAATGGATTGGAAGATATACCTCTTTTTAAAGACATGTTAAACAATTTTGATTCATTGGTCCTTTTTGATTCAAGTGAAGGAAGGGTAGTTTCAACTGAAGCCTTTGGAAAAGTAAAAATAAAAGATGTAGAAGATTTTTATAAATCTATTCTTCCTAATTTAGGATGGGTTAAAAGTAAAAGTAATCATTTTTCTAGAGGAAATGAGAGTTTAGAAATCAGATTTTCTACAAAAGAGAATATTACCATTGTTCAATTTTCTCTGATGCCAAAAAATAAATGATTTAGTTCTTGACCTGCTTAATTTTTGCATTTATAAAAATTTACAATGGCTAATATTAAATCTGCAAAAAAAAGAATTTTACAAAATCAAAAACGATCAGAAGTTAATAAAGCAAGAAGATCTAAAATAAAGAGTAATATAAAGAGTATTCATCTTAATTTGGAAAAAAAAAATACAGTCCAAGCGAAGAAAGAGTTTTTAAATTTAGAGTCTAATTTAGCAAAAGCTGCGAATAAAGGTTTTTATAAGAAGAATACTGCTTCCAGAATGATCTCCAGAATTGCTCAAAAGATCGGGGTTTCTAAGTAATTTTTTTTTTTTTTTTTTTGACTTATTGATTCAGTTTTTTTTATTAGTTAGTCTAGTAATTTATGTATTTTTATGAGTAATTTAGACTACGCAGGAGATTTAACTCCACAAGAAACTTGGGAACTTTTAAAAGAAAAAAGTGATAGTATTCTAGTTGACTGCAGAACCTCTGCAGAGTGGGGTTTTGTGGGAGTTCCTAACCTTGAAAAGCTGAATAAGAAAGTAATTTTTCTTGAGTGGCAAAAATACCCAGATATGCAAATTAATGAGAATTTTTTGCAAGAAATCGTTGAAAGTGGGGTTAATAAAGATTCATCTGTTGTTTTTTTGTGTAGATCAGGAGCAAGATCACGCTCTGCTGCTGAATTCTTAACCTCTTATGGTTATAAAAATTGTTATAACTGCTTGGACGGTTTTGAAGGAAATCATGACCAAGATGGTCATAGAGGACAAATGAATGGATGGAAGTTTGATAATTTACCATGGAAACAAGGGTAGTTTGGTGGAAGAAAATAATTTAAGTGAAATTCAAGCCCAATGGGCAACGGTAAGAGGACGCATAAGACAAAAAATTGGTGATGCTCAATTTAAGAGCTGGATAAAAATGCTAACTTTAGAAAGTTTTATAGAGCAAAAAGTTATTTTGAGTGTGCCTAGTAATTTTATAAGGACGAGAATAATTGAACAATATCTAGATTTAATTAAAAGTTACTGGTTGGTTCAGAACTTAAAAATTAATGATGTAGAAATTGTTGTATCAAAAACAGGTTCAAAAAAATCAGCAAAAAACAATTCACCAAATGAAGATAGGTCAAAAAATAGAGAGTTATCAACCAAAGAAGATTTAGTTAAATCTATAAGTTCTGACCTTGATAGTAGATTTACTTTTTCAAACTTTATTGTTGGTAAACCAAATGAGTTAGCATTTGCAGCTGCAAGAAGAGTTGCTGAATCTGAAAACGATGTTCCATTTAACCCACTTTTTCTTTACAGTGGCGTTGGGCTTGGAAAAACACATTTAATGCACGCTATTGCACACGAAATAAAAAGAAGAAATCCATTAAGAAGAGTAATTTATATGTCAGCAGAGAAGTTTATGTATCACTTTATTAAGGCTTTGAGGTTTAAAAATACAATGGCTTTCAAAGAACAATTTAGAACTGTTGATGTTCTTATGATTGATGACGTACAATTTATTTCTGGAAAAGATTCCACTCAAGAAGAGTTTTTTCATACATTTAACGCGCTAGTTGATCAAAATAAGCAGCTTATTATATCTGCTGATAAGTCTCCTCAAGATTTGGAAGGGATAGAAGAGCGAATGCGGTCTCGATTGGGCTGGGGCCTTGTAGCCGACATTCATCCTCTCACATATGAACTTAGAATGGGGATTCTTCAAGCAAAAGAAGAAAAGCTTTCGGCAAGAATTCCCATAAACATTCTAGAATTTCTAGCCCATAAAATTACCACAAATGTAAGAGAGCTTGAGGGTGCACTTAATAGATTATCCGCATTCTCTTCTTTAGTAGGTAGAGAGATTAATCAAGAAATGGCTCAAGATTTACTTAAAGATCTTCTACGTTCCTCTCAGAAGAAGGTTAATATTGAAGAAATACAAAAAAGAGTTTCGCAACACTTCAATGTAAAAATGTCAGATATGAGCTCAGCGAGAAGATCTAGAACAATTGCTAGGCCAAGACAAATTGCAATGTATCTTTCAAAAAATTTAACCTCAAGATCTTTGCCAGAGATAGGAAGAAGATTTGGAAATAGAGATCATACAACTGTAATTCATGCTGTCAAAAAAGTTGAAGAACTGATGAGTAAGGATGTTAGTTTTGATGAAGATGTTCAACTTCTGATTAGAATGCTCGAATCATAAATATGGAATTTTCTATACCTCAAAATTTGCTACTTGAATGTTTAAATCACTTCCAAAGTGTTGTTGAAAAAAGAAATACAATACCAATTCTCTCTAATATTAAAATAATTGCCACAGATAAAAATCTTCACATTACTGCAACTGACCTTGCAATGGAACTTACAGAGAACTTAGAAGCAAAGGTAATTGAAAATGGGGGTATAACTGTTCCATCTCAATTATTTTATGACATAGTCAGGAAAGCTCCTGGATCATCAGAGATTAGTCTTAAAAAAGATAAAAAAACTGACCAACTTTATGTTTTTTTCGGAAAGTCAAAATTCTCGCTTTCAACTTTGCCTGTAGATGATTTTCCTGAAATGGACGATGAAAATCTTGAAATAAGTCTAGAAATTGAATCAAAAGAACTATCAAATCTAATTGACAAATCTAAATTTTGTATGGGTGTTGATGAGTCTAGACAATACTTAAATGGAATATATCTTCATCAAAGTGGAGAAGTGATTTCCACTGTGGCCACAGATGGACATAGATTAGCTAAATGTCTATCAACAGAATTACTTAAAACATCCTTTGATGGGATTATTATACCTAAAAAAACTGTTTATGAAATTTCAAAAATTCTTGAAGAGTTTGAGAGAAAAGTCCTAATTAACTTTTCAAAAACTAGGCTTAAATTAGTTATGGGCAATATTAAGGTGGTGTCAAAACTAATAAACTCTTCTTTTCCTGATTATGAAAGTGTTATCCCCAAAGATAATGATCAGATAATGACTGTAGATTGTAAGAGTTTTAGTGAAACAATTGACAGAGTATCAACTATATCAAATGAGAAATTTCGGACAGTAAAATTTGATGTTTCAAAAAATACATGTGTTGTAAGTTCATTTGGAAATGATAAATCAATTGGGACAGAAAGTGTTAGTGTAGAATTTTCAGGATCCGAATTGTCAATAAATTTTAACGCAAAATATATCCTTGATGTGCTAAACATTATAAAAGGTGGAAAAGTTAAATTTCACTTTTCAAAAAATACAGCTCCAACAATACTTGAAAGTGATACTATCAAAAATTCGGTATTTTTAATTATGCAAATGCGAGCATAAATTTTCAATGGACAAATGTGTTGGAATTAGAACTATTACTTTAAGTAATTATAGAAATCACAAATTTCTCAAACTCAACACAAAAAAAAATATTATTTTAATACATGGAAAGAATGGGTCAGGTAAAACAAATATTCTTGAATCAATATCTTTACTTGACTCTGGGTCAGGACTAAAAAATGCTTCTCTAGCTGACATTATTAACAGTAATTTAGTTGATCCGATTGAACTCTTTGCTGTGAACTTTATGATTTTTAATCAAGAAAAAAGTCATAAGATTGGGCTTGGTTTAAAGAAAAAATCTGGCACTCTAAATAAGATAATAAAGCTTGAAAAAAAAATATCATGTGCAGATGAAATTAAAAATTTAATAAGTATTTTTTGGATAGTTCCAAAAATGAGTTTTATCTTTCAAGTAAGCTCTGAAGAAAGAAGAAACTTTCTTGATTCAATGATCTCAAGTATTGATAAATTTCATAAGAAAAGACTTCAACTTTATGAAAAATATAAGAAAGAAAGAATAACTATTTTAAAAAAATCTAAAACTTCTATGGATAGTAGCTGGTTAAATATTTTGGAAAAAAAAATGTCTCAAATTGGTATTATGATCTGTGATTCAAGAAGAAGCTTTCTAAAATCTATTAATTCAATTTTTTCTCAATCTAAAGAAGGAATGCCAAAACTAAATATCAGAATGAGAGGAGAATTAGATATCCAATTACAAGAGAAACCTGCCTTAGAAGTTGAGGAATTTTTCTGCCAAAAGTTAAAAAAAAATAGACAAAAGGACGCAATTTCTGGAAGAACTAATTTTGGAGTTAATAAAACAGATATACAGGTAAAAGAAACTAATAAAAAAAAATTAGCTGAGACCTTTTCAACCGGTGAACAGAAGGTGATTGTTATTACAATTCTATTTTCTTTCTTAAGATATTTAAAAAAAATAAATTTTACAAAAGTTATTTTTCTACTTGATGATATTTTTTCTTTTTTAGATATTAGATTTACTAATTTAATTCTTGAAGAATTAAAAAATCTGAATTTGCAAACTTGGATAACGGATGTAAGAGCAGATTGGGTTGAAAAGAATACAGATTTAAAATCCTTTATAGATAAGATAAATATTGATGAATATAGGTTTAAAGTTGAAGATAAATTGGTATAATCATTTAAATAAAAAGGTATAGGTTTGGAAATAGAAAACAATCAAGCTGCTGCTGAAAATTACGATGCAGAATCAATTAAAGTTCTAAAAGGTCTAGAAGCAGTTAGAAAAAGACCTGGAATGTATATTGGAGATACAGATGACGGATCAGGACTCCATCATATGGTCTATGAAGTTGTAGATAATTCGATAGATGAGTCGCTAGCTGGTTTTTGTGACACAATAAATGTTTATATTAATAATGATAATTCAATAACAGTTGAAGATAATGGAAGAGGAATTCCTGTAAGTATTCATAAAGATGAGGGAGTATCAGCTGCAGAAGTAATAATGACTCAATTACATGCTGGCGGAAAATTTGATCAAAACTCATACAAAGTATCCGGAGGGCTTCACGGTGTTGGAGTTTCAGTAGTTAATGCATTGTCAAAATGGCTAGACTTGACAATTCAAAGAGATGGAAAAAAATATTTTATGCGTTTTGAAAATGGGGAGCCTGTTAGTGAATTAAAAGAGATAAGTGATACCGATATAACGGGTACAATTATTAGCTTTCTACCCTCAAACAAAACCTTTAGTAATATCAAGTTTGATTTTAATAAACTTGAAACTCGATTAAGAGAGTTAGCATTTCTTAATTCTGGGGTTCAAATTAAAATAATTGATAGAAGATCAAATGAAAATAAAGAATCTTCTTTATCATCAAGAGGGGGGCTAAAGGGCTATGTAAAATTTTTAGATAAATCTAAAGAGTCAATAGTAAGTGAAGTTATTTCTTTTAAAGGAGAAAGTGATGGTGTGCATATAGAAATGGCCATGCAATGGAATAAAAGTTATCATGAAAATTGCTTAGTTTTTACAAATAATATTCCGCAAAAAGATGGAGGAACACATTTAGCAGGTTTTAGATCAGCACTCACAAGAACCATAAATAATGCTTCAAATAATCATGGTCTTCAGAAAAAAGATAAAATAAGTCTTACTGGAGATGACGCGAGAGAGGGACTTACTTGTGTTCTATCAGTAAAAGTTCCTGATCCTAAATTCTCATCTCAAACAAAAGATAAACTGGTTTCTTCTGAAGTAAGACCTATTGTTGAGTCCATTGTTTCAGAAAATTTAACCAACTGGTTTGAAGAAAATCCAAAAGATTCAAAACTTATAATTTCTAAAATTTTAGAAGCGGCTGCAGCTAGAGAAGCAGCAAGGAAGGCTCGAGAAGTTTCTAGAAAAAACTCAGCATTAGAGATTAGTTCACTGCCCGGTAAACTTGCAGATTGCCAAGATAAACTTCCTGAAAACTGCGAATTATTCATAGTAGAGGGAGATTCAGCCGGCGGTTCAGCTAAACAGGCAAGAGATAGAAAAAATCAAGCAGTACTTCCCCTGAAAGGAAAAATTCTTAACACAGAAAAATCTCGGAGAGATAAAATTATTAGTTCAGCAGAAATAGCAACACTTATTCAAGCGCTTGGTGCTGGCTATTATACAGATTTTAATATTGAAAATTTAAGATATCATAAAATTATTATAATGACTGATGCTGATGTGGATGGATCACACATACGAACTCTTTTATTAACTTTTTTTTATAGACATATGAAAGATTTGATAGGAAACGGTTTTGTATACATTGCTCAACCACCGCTTTATAGAATTCAAAAAGGAAAAACAAATTTATATTTAAAAGATGATAAAGAACTTGAAGATTATTTTATTAATGAGTTAGTAGATATCGCAATAATTAAGAATTCTGACGGTTCAGGTATTAAGGGGGAAGAATTTAAGAAATTATTAGAGACAACATTAAGATTTAATAAATTACTTGAACTTTTAAGTAAGGGAAATGAGAACCTTTATTATTTATTAGAACAAGCAACTATTTCAGGAATTTTAGATATTTCAAACTTTAATAATATCAAGAAATCAAAAACCTCAACAGAATATTTACAAAAAAGGTTGAACTCTTTTGGAGAAAACTGGTCAGTATCAGTTGATTCTAATAAGGGAATTAAGGCTATTAAAAGTGATAATAAAGTAGATGAATCTTTTTCCATCTCATTTGATGAAATTGTATCTAGTGAGTTTAGAACCTTAAATAATTACTGTGGTTTTTTGCAGGAGTATTTTCTTGGACAACTTCTTTTAAGTTTTAAGGATAATGATATTCCATTAAGTACACCAAAAGATATAATAGTTAAAGGACTTAATTACGTAAAAAAAGGGGTTTCTTTTCAAAGATATAAAGGACTAGGTGAAATGAATCCTGACCAATTATGGGAAACTACTCTTGACCCTGAGTATAGGTCAATTTTGAAGGTAAAAGTTGAAGACGCTCAAAGAGCGGATTCAATTTTTGAGGAATTAATGGGTGATGATGTGGATAAAAGAAAAACTTTTATCCAATCGAATGCTAAGAAAGTTTCTAATTTAGACATATAAAATTTTTAGGGAGAACTGCAATTTTTAGGGCTGTAAAATGGTCATTTATCATTTTTATTTGGTTGGTTCTTTTTACTAGTGTTGCCGTAATTTGGTCACTTCTTAATCTTCCAGAAACTGAGTCAATTCAGATATCTAGACAACCAAGCATTACCTTCCTAGACAAGGAAGGAAGGATAATAGCTTCTTACGGAGATATTTATGGTCAGTCAATAAGGTACCAACAATTACCCAAAAATTTAATTGATGCAGTGATTGTAACTGAAGATAAAAGATTTTTTTCTCATCCAGGTGTTGATCTTAAGGGTGTGGTAAGAGCAACATATGTAAATCTTAAGGCTAGAAGAATTTTGCAAGGTGGAAGTACAATTACACAACAGTTAGCAAAAAATCTTTTTTTAACTCCAGAAAGGTCATTTACAAGAAAGTTTCATGAATTGATACTGAGCTTTTGGCTGGAGATGAGGTTTTCTAAAGAACAAATATTAAGTATATATCTTAATAGAGTTTATTTAGGATCAGGAACCTACGGTGTTCAGGCAGCAGCAGAAAAATACTTCAATAAGAAGGTTGAAGAGCTAAATCTTTATGAATGTGCTTTGATAGCTAGTCTTCTTAAGGCTCCTTCTAAATACAACCCAATAGCCAATGAGGAGTTGTCGAAGGTGAGGACTACCAAAGTTTTGAATAACATGGCAAAAAGTGGATTGATATCAACTGCAAAGATTTTAGAAACAAAGAAAACAAATCAGAGATATAATAAATTTACTTCGTCACCAAAGAGTACAAGATATTTTGTGGATTGGTTATTACCAAGAGTGAAATCATACCTTGGAGAGATAGAAGAAGACTTAATTGTTAGGACAACACTTGATGTCAAACTTCAAAAAATAGCAGAAGATTCAGTAAATAATATTAGTTCTAAATATAAGTCAGCTGATCAATCTGCCATAGTAGCATTAAATTTAAATGGTGGAGTGCTCGCAATGGTTGGCGGAAAAGACTATGGTGACTCACAGTTTAATAGAGTAACACAAGCACAGAGACAGCCTGGATCAGCTTTTAAACTTTTTGTATATCTAGCAGGTTTAAAAAAAGGATTTTCTCCAGAGGATTTAATGATTGATTCAGAAATAAATATAAATGGTTGGTCTCCTAAAAACTATAAGAAAGAATATGTAGGTGAAATTTCCCTAAATGATGCATTTGCTAAATCAATAAATACTATTGCTGTAAAGTTATCTGAACAAGTGGGAAGAGAAAATGTAATTAAAGTTGCTAAAGCTTTAGGAATTTCTAGTCCTCTAATGAATTCTCCTTCAATAGCATTAGGGGCTTCGGAGGTAAATTTGTTAGAATTAACTTCAGCTTATAATGTTTTAGCAAATAACGGAGATGGAATTTTTGTTCATGGTATAAGGTCAATAGAAAATACTTCTGGTGAGGTTTTATTTATGAGAAAAGGTAAAGGTCCTGGAAATATAATTGATCCAGAAATTTCTAGCACAATGGTTGAAATGCTTGAATCAACAATTAAAGTTGGAACAGGAAAAAATGCTAATCTTAAAAGACCAGCAGCTGGTAAAACGGGTACAAGCCAGTCATTAAGAGATGCTTGGTTTATAGGATTTACTTCAGACATAGTTGCCGGCGTGTGGTTTGGAAATGATAATGATTCACCAATGGAAAATGTTACAGGAGGAACAGCACCAGCAAACTTGTGGAAGAATTTTATGGTACAGGCACATGATAATTTACCGCCGAGAAATTTGAAAAAATCTTATGTTTCTTCGAAAAGTATAGATACTCAAAGAAAAAGAATTGATGAGATCATTGAGAAAAGTCGGAAATTAGAAAAAAGAAAGAATGTATTTGAAAAAATATTAGAGAACTTTTTTTAAAGTTAAAGAGTAATATTTATTTTTAAGGTTTTTGTTTCGTCCTAATATAAATTAGAGATATTTAGGAAGTTTTACTTTTAATTCATCTGGTCTAAAATGAGTTATATATTTGTCATCTTCGTTTACAAGGTAAAATAAAATGGTGTGATCAACAAGATAGTCTTTATCATAACTATTTTTTTTATTAAGTTTAACGTAAACTCTAAATTTACGTTTTATGTCATTGATCTTTTGAGCATCTCCTGTGAGCCCTAGAATGTTTGGATTAAAGTTACTTAAATATTCATTAATCCTACCTATATTATCTCTTTCTGGGTCAATAGAAACAAAAATACTCTGAACTTTTTCAGATACTGATGGATTTTTGTCTAAAAAGTTTGATAGCTTTAATAAATCAAAAGGACAAATATCTGGACAATAAGTATAACCAAAATAAATAAGTTTTTTTTTCTTATCGTGTTGAGAAAAATATGTATTACCGTTCTGATCGATTAATGAGAAATTACCACCAATATAAACTTGGTCTGTTGATTTATTTTTAAGGAAACTTATAACGTATATTCCCATGCTAATAGTTAAAATTAGAATTAGAGAAAAATAAAAATTTTTCTTAAATAGATTTTTAAATCTAGACATTTTCTTCGATCAATAAACTGTTTAAATTATTGTGAAATTTAAATTTTTTAAAATTTTTTATAAATTCACAGTTAATATATAATGTTTTATTTTTTAAAATTAAATTAAATCTATATTTTTTTTCGGTAAAAATTTCATTTTTAAATTGTTTTAAAAAATAATTAAGCTCTTCTTTTGATGAGATTCTTAAAATTATTTTACCAAAACCTCTTGATTGAAGTGTTTTTTTTAATTCAGCTATTTTTAATTTATTTATAAATAATACTGAAGAATTTTTATTTCTGTTAGTTAGAAAATGCTTGTTAGCATTTAAAATATTAACAAAACTCAGAACATTTAAGAGCCTTTCAGTTTCAATATGATTTTTTTTAAAGAACTTTTCCTCTTCACTTGATTCATCAAATAAATCATTATGAAAGGATAAATGTGTTATAATTTTATAACTTCCAAAAAGCTTTAAGATCTCATTCCAAAGATTTAATTTGTTTTTTGATAATATTTCTTCGGTAATGATTTTTTTTGAATTTTCCTTGCAGAATTCAAGTGTTTTTTTTTTAATATTTTTTGAAACTACTAAACAATCAGAAGATCTAATTTTATCAATGCTTTCTAATGTAAAATCTTTATAATCATCTAAATAGGTATCAAAAATAATAATTTTTTTTTTATTTTTACTTAAATTCATAATTTGATAAAAAATATTTGTCATGATTAAAACATGTTTTAAATTTTTTTCACTTTTTCTTTTAATTAACTTTTTTTCACTGAAATTACTAGCTTTAGATGATAGTGATATTTTTTTAGACGCTGTATTTATTTCAGCTATAAAAAAGTCAGATTATGAGAAGGTACTTAACATGATTGAAGAAAGTAATTCAACTAATGAAAAAAGAGTTTTTTTAAATTCTCTTGATTCTGAAAAAATGTCACCCCTTGCCTATGCTTTAAAAAACGAAGACTTAAAAATGTATAATATTTTAATTAAAAGTGGTGCTAATCCTAAAAAGAAAATTCTTAATGGATCCTCTTTATTGAGCTTTTATGTAGCTAGTAATAAAAGTAAATTAATTCAAAATATAGTTGATTCCGGTTGTAGCATAAATTCCCAAGATAAAATTGGAAGAACGGCCATGATGACTGCAATTCAAGTTGCAAATATTAAAGCAATGGAAGCCCTTAGTCGAATGAAGATTGATCTAGAACTCACTGATTATAGTGGAAAAACTATTTTAGATTACGCAGAAAATTTAAGAGATAAAAGAATAAAAGAATTCATTAGAAATTTATTAGACACCGATCAAACGATTTCTAATTAACAAAAATATCTCTTTATTAAATGATAGTGGTTTTAGAATCTTAATATCTTTAATATGTGATTGAAACTTTTCACATACCTTTGTGTATAAATAACCGTCAAAGAAATAAATTGGATGTAAAATAAAATTATAGGCTTTAATATTTGATTCCTTATTTAAAGTTTTAAAAACCTGATCTTCTCTCCCAAACTGACAATATATTGATTTAGAAATATTAGCTTTTTTCTTAATATAGTTTGTGTATTTCAATAACTCGCTTTTAACTTTTTTATTTTTACTAATTGAACAAGATGTTATTAAATAGGTATTTCTATCCTTTTCGATTTTTTTTTTTATAAAGTTTGAATATATTTTTAAAATTTCATTTTTTAAAGATATTTTATTTAGCATAACAATTTTGTTGCCATTTTTTTTGTTAAAGTTCTGAATTTTTTTTTTTACGTCATTTTCATAATGGTCACCTTGGAATAATAAAAGTGGGAAAAAAAAAATTTTGTTAAATTTTTTAATTATTTTTTCAAGACAATCGTCTATTGATGGTGAGTCTACTTCGATGAAACAATGAAAGTATGAAAATTTATCTAAACTATTTTTAATTTTTCGCTTAAAGCTTAATAAATTTTTTTTATATCTTTTATCTCTAGAACCATGGCCACAAAAAATAACTGCTGTAGGGTTTTTATTTTTTAACATCTTTTTCAATTCTTTTAATGAGGGTGACTAAATTTCTGGCCTCTTTATTAAGTTCGTTGGTTTTTAAAATATCATTAGAGGTAAATTCTTTATTATGAATTGACGAATTGAAACTATTTCTAGGTTGTAAATATGATCCTTCAAGTGACCCGCCGATAAATAAACCAGAGTTATCAGAAAAAGAATAAATGTCTGCTAACCTCAAAGTGCTTTCAGCAGAAAAACCTACTCCATCTGAAATTACTGCAGCATCAACATCAACACCAAACTTTACTCTTTCTTTGAGAATTGATTTTAGTCCCCTATTAGTCATAATTGTCATAACAACTTTGCCTTTTTTCATTCCAACTTGAAAACCAACACTGAGTCCTCCCAAAGAATAAAAAAATGGTCCAGAAAATTCCCCTTCAGATTTTCTAATTAATAACAAACCGTTTCCTCCTTTTGCTCCAAAAAGTAAGCCTCCTTCATAGACATTGGGAAAAATTAAAATTCCTCTACAATTTGATATATATTCACTAAAATTTTCAATATCATCATTTTCAATCAGACTTTTTATAGCTACTTCGGCTGACTGGATTATTTGGATAGAGTTAACTTTATCTTCATAATCAGCGTAAGCCTTTTTAAAACCTAAAGATAATAAGAGAACACCAGATATTATTGAAAATAAAATATTTCTCATTTAATTTGGCTTATTGATGTAATAACTTTATTATACTTCTCTTTACAAAAAATAACAAAGAATATGAAAATTAATTATTTGTTTTTTTTAATATTTTTGTTTTCTAATTCACTTGAAGCTGGAAAACTTAAAATTAACGTTATTAATATAGATCAGAAAGTTGGATTGATTCACTTTGCATTGTATAATAAACCAGATTTATTTCCTGACAAGAAGGGAAAAATTTTTGGTTTGGCAAAAAATGCAAAAGAAATTTTTGATAATGGATTAATAATTGAAAACCTTGAAGAATCCGAATATGCTGTCGCTATTTTTCACGATGAAAATTCAAATGATAAATTTGATACTTTCTTGGCAATTCCTCAAGAAAAATATGGATTTAGTAATGATGCACCAATTTTTTTTGGCCCCCCAGATTTCAAAGATGCAGCCTTTTTTGTTGGAGATAAAGATTTTGTGGAGATTAATATTAAATTAAGATGAGTAAAAGAATTTTAGTTACTGGAGGGGCGGGCTTTATTGGCTCATTTCTATGTGAAAAACTTGTTCAACAAGGACACAACGTAATTTGTTGTGATAATTTTTATACAGGAAATAAGAATAATTTAGAAAATATTTTGGGTAATAAAAATTTCGAATTAATTAGGCATGACATTACATTTCCACTATTTTTAGAAGTAGATCAAATTTATAATTTTGCCTGTCCAGCCTCACCAGTTCATTATCAAAATGATCCAGTGCAAACAGTTAAAACTTGTGTCCATGGGGCTATTAACATGTTAGGACTTGCAAAAAGAACTGGTGCAAGAATTTTACAAGCCTCAACTTCAGAAATTTATGGTGACCCTGAAATGCATCCACAAAATGAGAACTATAAAGGCTCGGTTAGTATCGATGGTCCGCGAGCTTGTTATGATGAGGGTAAAAGGTGTGCTGAAACTATTTTTTGGGATTATAAAAGACAGCACAATTTAGATGTTAAAGTTATAAGAATTTTTAATACTTATGGTCCAAGAATGCAACCAAATGACGGAAGGGTTGTATCTAATTTCATAATTCAAGCATTAAAAAACGAAGACATTACTGTTTATGGTAATGGATCACAAACAAGATCATTTTGTTATATTGATGATTTAGTTTCTGGTATTTTCTTAATGATGCAAAAGGAGAATTTTGCCGGTCCTGTAAATTTGGGAAATCCATCAGAAATTTCTATTAATGAGCTTGCGACTGAAATTATTGAAATAGTAGGTAGTTCTTCAAAAATAATTTACAAAGATCTGCCACAAGATGATCCTAAGCAAAGATGCCCTGATATTGGCATTGCCAAAGAAAAACTAAAATGGGAACCAAAATTTCAAAGATTAAATGGGTTAAAAAAGACAATAAGCTTTTTTGATAATTTGTTAAAAGTATCTTGATTATGAAACTAGATAATAAAATGGAAAAAAATAAAATTCTATGCATTGGAGATATAATTCTTGATACCTATCTCAAAGGAGATGTTAACAGAATTTCACCAGAAGCACCCATACCGATTCTTAAATTGTCAAGTGAAACGCATACAATTGGAGGGTGTGGAAATGTTTCAAGAAATATTTGTTCCGCAGGAGGTTTCTGTCATTTAATTTCTGTTGTTGGAAATGATTCAGAGGCAAATATATTAAAAAATCTTCTAAAAGATTGGAAGAATCTATCATTTGATTTAATCAAAGATAAAACACGTTGTACAACAAAAAAAGAGAGGTACGTTTCTGGCAATCAACAAATTTTAAGGGTTGATAAGGAAGAAAATAAAAAAATTAGTGTAAACTGTAAAAAATTAATTTTGGAAAAATTTAAAAAAGTTATAAATGAGTGCTATATAGTTGTAATTTCAGATTACAATAAAGGTATTCTCGATGAAAGTCTTTTGAGTCAGATAATCGGTATATCAAAAAAAAAAAAAAAATTGTTATTGTCGATCCCAAAAGAAATAATTTTGAAATTTATAAAAACGCTGATTTAATAACCCCTAACCTTAAAGAGTTATTGATAGCTAACAATATTCAAGAGGAAATTTTTAACACGGATAAAATGGTTGAAAATTTATCAAAACAAATGATTAGGAAATATTCATTTTCCAATATCATCACGACTAGAAGTTCAAAAGGTATGACAATTATCTCAAAGGGTAGACAAGTAATAAATCTTTCCTCTGAAGCAAAAGAGGTTTTTGATGTTTCTGGAGCAGGAGATACAGTTGTTGCATATTTAGCTGTGGAGCTTGCTAGAGGTAAAAAAATTATTGAGGCAGCAAAAATTGCTAATACAGCAGCAGGAATAGCCGTTGGTAAATTTGGAACTGCAAGTGTCAAAAGAAATGAATTAAAGAAAAAAGAACCTGCTGGGAAAATATTAAGTTTGGCGGAGGCACTTAATCATTTAAAAGAAATTGGTGATAAAAAAGTAGGGTTTACAAATGGGTGCTTTGATTTATTTCATAAAGGTCATTTAGAATTTCTAAGAAAAGCTCGTTTGGGATGTGATTTCCTAGTTCTTGGATTAAATAGTGATTCATCAATAAAAAAATTAAAGGGACCTTACAGGCCAATTATATCCCAAGATGAAAGAGCTATAATTTTAGCTAATTTACCTTTTATTGATTTGATAATTATTTTTGATGATAAAACTCCGATTAATCTTATTAAAAGTATAAAACCTATGATTCTTTTTAAGGGGAAGGATTATAAATTAAATGAGGTTATTGGAGCAGATGAAGTTATCAAATTTGGGGGAGAAATTGTTTTATTAGACCTAATAAAAGGAAAATCTACAACTAGCTTAATTAAAAGGATAAAAAATGGATCTTAGTGCAATACTTTTTGATGTTGATGGAACAATTGCAGAAACTGAAGATTATCATAGACAATCTTTTAATGAGTCATTTAAGGAATTTGGGTTGGATTGGTATTGGGATGAGCCAATTTATAAAGAGTTAATTAATGTTGGAGGTGGAAAAGAAAGAATAAAAAGTCATATTAATAGAGCATGGCCAGAAATGAAGGAATATAAAAATTTGAACAAATATATAAATTCAATTCTTCAAGTAAAAAATGAAATATACTTTGACACAATGAAAGATTCTAAAATAAAACCAAGACCTGGAATATTAAGATTATTGAAAGAATTAAAAAAAAATAATCTTCGAACTGCATTAGTGTCATCCGCGTCAAAAGATAATCTCGACAGCTTATTTCTTGAAGGATTAGATATCAATTATAAGGATTTATTTGATGTCATCGCTCATGGAGAAACAACACCTAATAAAAAACCCTCACCTGAAGTTTATGAATGGGCACTAGAAAAACTCAAACTACCTAGTTCAGCATGTATTGCTATTGAAGATTCTCCCCGTGGATTACAGTCAGCATTAAAAGCAAATATTAAAGTATTAGTTACCCCATCAAAATTAACTGAAGGTGAAAGTTTTCAAGGAGCAAAAATAGTTGTATCTGATTTGGGAGAAGAATCTAAACCATTTAAATTATTAGAAGGGGACTCTTTTGGTTTCAAGAAAGTGAGTCTACAACTTTTAAAAAAAATTCATAAACTAGATTAAGAAGTACAGTGCAAAAATTATAAAAATTTGTGAAACAAAAATTATCACGCTAAATGTGTGAAGTTTTCTAAATTTTTTTTGATCAGATTTGTTATCAGCAGCTTGGTTTATTAATTTCATTAAAAATTCTCTTGAGAAAACATACCCAATAAAAACAACAAACATTATAAATGAAAAAAAATAATTTATGGGCAACAATGCAATAAATATTAAAAAACTTAAAACTGCGCTCCAAAGATAGAGTTTTGGAAAGATAGATCGTATATATTTCCTTGCATTCTTTTCATCTAGATTTTTGAAAGAATTAGGGGCAACGATAGCAGCAAAAAAAATTGAACTTCCTATCAAAAAAGGTATTAGAAATTTTACAATTAATACAAACATACTTTTATAGCTGACTTAAATTCTATATATTGATGATAAAAAAATAAATATGAATTTAAAAATTATAATTTTATTACCAATACTTGAAATAATATTATTTATTTTATTTGGTGATCTACTGGGATTTTTTCCAGTTCTAATTTTAATATTTATATCTGGTTTTTTTGGATTTTATTTACTTAGAATGAATATTGATATAAACGAAATTAAAGAAGTTGCAAAGAGACCAGAAAACTGGATTTATAAAAAAATTGCTGGAATACTTTTAATGATTCCAGGATTTGCAACTGATATTATTGGATTGATTTTACTGTTTAAATCTTTACGTGGATTAGTATGGTTACATGTTCCAGAAAATTTGAAAGAAAAATATAAGGATAATAAAAATAAAGAAATTGTTGATATCGAATACAAGGATCTAGATGACAAATAGTTTAAATTATTCTTTTAAAGTTTTTGGAAGAGTTCAAGGTGTAGGTTTTAGAGCTTGGACAAAGAAAAATGCTGATAGAATGAATATCTTGGGATATGTAACTAACTGTAGCGATGGAACTGTTGAAATTGAAATTCTTTGTGATGAGAATACAAAAAATATATTTAAAAAAAAATGTTTAGAAGGACCAGTTTTTTCAAAAGTTCAAAGAATAGAGGTTTCTAAAAAGACAAAAAAACAATTTTCTGCTTTTAAAATAATTTAATTATGAATTTTTTTTTTTTAAGACATACGAGATTGAACGTTAAACCTAATATTTTTTATGGTCAAACAGATTTAGACGTTTCTGATTCCTTTGTAGATGAGTTGAAAATTATAAAAAAAAAAATTAAGAAAGAAGGTATAAATATCAAAAAAATAAATTTATATTCAAGTCCTTTGAAAAGATGCAAGAAACTGGCGAAAAGTTTAAAAAAGGAAATTTTTTTAGATGATAGACTTAAAGAAATGAATTTAGGTGATTGGGAAATGAAAAAATTTTCTTCAATTCCTGAAGCAGAAATTAGAAGCTGGGAAGAAGATTTACTAAATTATAAAATTCCTAATGGAGAAACCAATAAAGAATTTTTGTCACGATTAAAAAATTTTACAGATGAGATTAATAAGCTTAATTTTGATGAAGTATTTGTTGTTGCTCATGCTGGATCAATTAATGGTATGATATCAAATTTAACAGGTGAACCTTTTGATAAACTGGTAAAGAATTATTGGGAAAAGATTAGTTATGGGTCGCTTTCGTTGATAGTTTTTAAAAATAATCTTGGTAAAATAGAATATCTCGGTAAATGAAGCTTTATCAAAAAAGAACCAATATACAAAGTGATCTTTTTAATCAAATTAAAATCATTAGAAGTGTAAAAAGATTTAGAACCATTAATTTAAAAATAAAAAATGGTGTTATAGAGTTATATTGTCCTTATCTAACAACAAAAAAAACTATTCATTCAATAATAAATAAAAAGTCAAATTGGATTAAAAGAAAGTTATTAGAAATGGATTTACTTGAAAAGAAAAAAAAAGAATTTGAAGAACTCAAATTTATAATGTTTAAGGGGAAAAAAATTTCTTTAAATTTTCAGGAAGGTAAAGTAAATAAAGTTATTTTATCAAATAATAATTTAGAAGTTATTACAAAAATTATTTCTCATAAAAAAAAAAAAATAATAATTTTTAATTGGCTTAAAAGAGAAGCGTCGAAATACCTACTATTTCGTTTAAATTATTTCTCAAAAAAACACTTAATAAAATTTAAATCATTAGAGGTTAAAAACTTTAAGGCAAGGTGGGGTAGTTGTAATACTAATTTAGATATTCAATTAAATTGGAAATTAATCATGCTACCTAGCAGAATAATTGATTATGTTATTATTCATGAATTATGTCATATCAAAGTACCTAATCATTCAAAATCTTTTTGGAGTCATGTTTCTTCAATGGACCCTCTTTATAAAGAAAAATCAGAATGGTTAAAAAATAATGGGAGTTTGATAATAGATTTTTAATTTTTTTTTGTTAAAAGTCTTTCTTCTTTTTCTAAAATATTTTTTGCCTCTTCAACATCCTCATCTTTCACCATTATTCTTACTGGAATAGCAACAATATTTCCTTCAACTGATGACATTGATTGGTCAATTACGTAAAATTTAATTTTGTGTGTAGAAAGAAGATTCTTAGCCCAACTTAAATATACATGATTATTTGTTTTTAAAATTGTTTTCATACTTTATGGTGCGCCCGAAAGGATTCGAACCCTTAACCTTTTGAGCCGAAATCAAATGCTCTATCCAGTTGAGCTACGGGCGCAAATTTTTACTACAAAATTATACTATTTATCTAATCCATGAGAAAGTTTAATTAGTCTTCCATGAAGTAAAATTACTAGTAAACCAACGCATGTACATATTAATGTTATACAAAAAAAAACTACTTGCTCTCCTAATTCTTCTGAGTATTGTCCAAGAATTCCTGCTAATTTATTACCTATACCAATTGCTGCAAAATAGATTCCCATAATGGAAGCAATTAATTTTTTTGGAGATAATTTTGTAATAAAAGATAAAATTACAGGTGAAGCGCACAACTCTCCAATAGTATGAAATAAATAAGCTAATATCAACCAATGCATAGATGACTTTCCGTGTAAATCTGCTTCTTTTGAGGCTAAAAACATGAATATAAACCCTAATCCCATTATAATTATCCCAATTGACATTTTAAAAATTGATGTACTTATGATGTTGTTTTTTTGAAGCTTTAACCAAAAAGATGATATAAAAAAACCTAATAAAATTATCAATAGAGGGTTAATCGATTGAAACCAGCTAGCAGGTATTTCAAAATTAATCAAACCTAGATACCTATTAGTTTTTTCATAAGCAAATATATTCATTAACCCACCTGCTTGTTCAAATGATGCCCAAAAAATTATAAGAATTAATGAGGCTAAGCCTATCAATTTAACCCTATCTTTTTCGATTTTTGTAAAATTAGAGATTGTCACATTATTTTTATTAGCAGAAAACTTTGAGGAAAAATTTCTATTTCCCCTTAAAAAAATAGCTTGGCCAATTATCATTCCAATTCCAGCAAGTGAAAAACCGTAATGCCAACCATAAACTTCTCCAACATAACCTACAATTATACTAGCAAAAAAAGCTCCAAAATTTATTCCTATGTAAAAGATCGTAAATCCTTGATCTCTCCGTAAATCATTTTCTGCATACAGATTACCTACCAAACTAGAGATACTGGGTTTTAAAAGACCTACGCCTATAATAATTAAAAAAAGTCCAAAAAAAAAAAAAAAGATACTTGGAATTGCTAATGATAAATGACCTAAACAAAGTAGGCCTCCTCCAAGAGTAACAGCATTTTTTTGAGAGATATATCTATCGGCAATAACCCCCCCTGGAACACATGCAAGATAAACTAAAGCGGTATACCATCCATAAAGCTGAATTGCTTCTGAATTTGACCAACCAAGACCAGGATTTTCCGAAGAAGTTTCTGAAATTAGATATAGAACTAATATGGCCCTCATTCCATAAAAGCTGAATCTTTCCCATAATTCTGTAAAAAATAAAGTAGTTAGTCCTCGTGGGTGATCCTTAATTTCTTTAATAAAAGATAAGTTCATTTTTTAGATCTAAGACTTTCTTTTGAAATTTCAATTTCCTCAAGATCTTCAAGATGGGTTTTTAAAGCTTTACTACTAATTTGAATCTCAATTAAAAAAAGGAAAATTGCAGCAGAAAAAAATACTAATGCTAGAATAAAAAGAAATAGCCCCCATCTTAAATCAATCATTCCAAGCATTATCGTCAATAAGTTAAATAGAAAAGATAAACCAGAAAAAAATTGCATTAATTTTACATATCTTAATCTTTTATTTAATACTTTAATTTGAGATAGATACTTTTTTGTTAATTCTTTATTTGTTGAGAGTTTTTGGTTAAAAAGTTCTGCATGAACTTTTCTTATAAGAGTACTAAGAGCAATCCATCTGTTTCCAAAAGTTAACATCATTAGTGGTATTGCAGGAAATAAAAAGGCAGAATAAGTTAATTGAAATGTGTGCATAAATTTATTGAATGTATTACTATTATTACAACAAAAAAATAATTCTTAAAATTAAATTAATTGAAAAAAAAAATTTAATAAAAGAGATTAAAAAAATTAAAGAATTTAATTTACGTGAATTCAAGGAATTAAAAGAGTTTAGGGAATTTTTTTGTGGTGAGAGAAAAAAATTTGATTTTTTTTTAGACTTGAAATTTTTTTCTAAAAATATTCAAAAAGTATTATTTGAAATAACTAAGATTCCATATGGAAAAACTTTAACCTACTCGGATATTTCAAAGAAAACTGGATTTCACCCAAGATTTATTGGACATGTTTGTAAAATTAATCCATATCCTATTCTAATTCCATGCCATCGAGTTATTTCAAAAAACGGTGATATAAACTTTCAATGGGGTAAAAAATTTAAAATTTATTTACAAAAAATGGAAAAGAAATTTTTGTAAGTGTGGCATGATTTTTGCTCTTTCTAAATAGTTTCTGAAAACTGTCAGAAATTTGAATTACGGGAAGATCCAACAGCATAATATTTCCTCCCTTTAAAAAGCGTGATCTTCCCCTTTTCAAAACATTACCCATTTAAATTTTTTATAAAACTGACCAAATCATCGATTTTATTTTCTGGTATATCCTTATAAGAACAATTAAATTCTCTTTTGATCTCAACACATAGATGTGCATATGGATTTCTTCCATTTGGGTGATTTGGGTGAGGTTTTAAAGTATTTTGTAGTGAATCTCCTTTTGCTTGGATGAGCTTCCAAATCATTTTCCTGTCAGATTCATTCATTTTTCAACGTATTCCAGAGTTAGTCCTGGTTCTTGCCTTTTTTTCACTTTTTTTAAAGATCTTGAATTTTTTCTTTTTCTTTTCTACTTTCTTTTTCTTAATTATATATTTATTTCCTTTTTTAGGTGTTGGAAGCTTCTTAAAAGTTCCATCATCTCTCATGAGTATATAATTACCATCTGCATCCTGAATTACTTCATCAGTATTCCCCCAGGAAAAGATTAAAAAAGTACATAGTAAAATATAAAAAAGTTTCATTTATAAAATGTATAAGAACTGTAAATGTTTGTACTAATTGTAAATGATTTTTTTTCAATTAAAACAATACTTTTTAATTTCCATCCTTTTTTTCTTTGGCTCAATAAAACTCTTGCAGATTCTTTTCTATATTTCACAGCTTTCCACCATGAAGAATTATTTGTAATTAAAGTTATTTTTTTTTTCATTAGTCTAATTTATGATAAAAAGGTGAATTTTGAATAATATCTAAATTTCTTTTAAATGAATAAAAATTCGATACATTTTCTCTATTAATGATCCATTCTTTGATTTCTCTACTCACTCTTTCACCATCAATATCTCTTAAAATCATGTGAAAATTTTTTTCGTATACTGCTAAGTAAATTTTTTTATTTATATTTTCTCTAAAATCTTTTTTGTCAATCAATGAAAGGATTGGTTTTCTCGGAACAATCTCATCAATTATTGGAAGTATTATAAGAGTATCAAACTTTGGTTCAGAAAAATATTTTTCCGCATTTTCAAAAGATTCATCCATTAATTCAACTATACCTTTAAGACTCTCAAGGCTTGGTTTTTTTATAACTAGTGGATCGTTCGAAAATTTTTTCAACATTTTTAAATTATCACTAGGCCTAACTTTAATTATTCCCTTACCACTAACTTTTAAATCTGGAAAAAAATTTGAAATCATTCTCAAAATAAGGCTTTTAAAAGGATTTTGTTCAGTAAAATTCCAAATTGCCGGAGAAACCAATATAAGTCCATCAATTGAACCAATTTTTTTTTGATTGGCATATCCAATTGCAATTGCTGCACCCATACTTTCACCTAAAAGGAAAATTTTTTTTTTAGGATTTTCACTTCTTATTTTCTTTATAAATCTTTCCACATCATAAATGTGAACATTGAGGGGTACCCATTTACCTCTATTATTATTTTTTCCAAAGCCTCTTAAATCAAATGAGTATGTATCAATATCAAATTTTGAAAAAAACAAAGCTGGATCCCTAAAGGCATTCGAGTAGTCATTATAACCGTGAATAGCTATAATTATAATTTCTGATTCATTGCTTGATTTCCAATCAATGTTTTTAAGTGTGTAGTTTTTGTCAAAATCTTTTTGCAGATTTTTATTTTCAAGTAAATTAGAACACGAAAATAAAAAAATACAAAAAAACTTTATTAAAGCTATTTTTTTAATAATTTTAAAAATATATCCTCTAAATCTGTTTCTCTTGTAGATATCTCTTTTAGTTGAAATTTTTCATCCACAAATGTTTTAACAATATTTGCAGTACTAATTTCACTTTTTTTAAATTTAAGTGTAACAGTTTTAGCTGTTTTTTTTACACACAATTTTTTTAATCTTTTTGGAATTGATGAAATTACTGAATTAAATTCTATGCAGATTTCTTTATCGTCCAAAATATTTAGCAGGTTACTTTTTTTATCGGATGCGATAACCTTCCCATGATTTATGACTGCAATTTGATCGCAAAGTATTTCAGCCTCTTTTAAATAATGTGTTGTTAATATTATTGAGACCCCCTTCTTATTTAGTCTTTTAATTGAATCCCATAAGTTTTTTCTCAGTTCAACATCTACACCTGCTGTAGGTTCATCCAAAATTAAAATTGGTGGATTGTGAACCATTGCTTTTGCAACCATTAACCTTCGTTTCATTCCTCCAGAAAGGCTTCTCGAATATGCATCTTCCTTATCAGACAAACCAAGTTCATTTAAAATTTTACTATTTCTTCTGTGATTTTTTTCTACACCGTATAAACCAGATTGGATATCCATTATTTGCTTTGGTGTAAAAAATGGATCAATATTTATTTCCTGTGGAACAACACCAATATTACCTCTGACTGTTTTTGGATCTAAATCTAAATCAACTCCACAGACTTTAACACTTCCTGATGTTTTATTAGTCAAACCAGACAAAATATTAATAAATGTACTCTTGCCTGCACCATTTGGTCCTAAAAGACCAAAAATAGAGCCGTATGGAATATCAAGGTCAATATGATTCAAAGCAAATGATTTTTTATTATCATACTTCTTTGCTAATTTTTTAACCTCTATAATTTTTTTTTTCATTAAACTTCACACTATAATCATTTTTAAAAAAATTAAAAATATGATATTTTCTCTTAAGTAATCATATGCAAACAAATTTTCAAACAGAATTAAATTTTATTGATAAAGATACTGTTAGTTGTAATGGTGAAGGTTGGTCAAATTCACATCCAATGATTTACCTAGATTTGTCATCAGGAAAAACTGTAACATGTCCGTATTGCGGTAAAAAATTTAAAAAAAAATGAGCTCTTTAAAAAATAGTTCTATTGTTTTGGTAGATGGATCTGGATATATTTTCAGAGCTTATTACGCTTTACCACCAATGTATAAATCTGATGGAGTGCCTGTAAATGCAGTTTTTGGATTTAGCAACATGCTATTAAAACTAGTAGAAGACATTCAGCAGGAACAA
>MDTE01199942.1_pt1 | contig 39870 bp, 40 predicted proteins | sample 811231 | NCBI WGS metagenome assembly MDTE01 (sample SAMN05326651, study PRJNA326480) | marine metagenome | isolation source: seawater | place: Indian Ocean: Red Sea | collected 2010
ATTATTTTTTTTAACTAATCCCTCGAATATTTTATCTGCTGCAAATTCAGGAGTTTTTAAAAATGGCATTTTAAAATCATTTTTATCTGTCATTGGTGTTTTTATAAATCCAGGTGAAACTAAACATACTCTAACATCATGTCTTTCAAAATCAAAATACAAACTCTCTGCTAAGCTAATTAATGCAGATTTTGATGGTCCATATCCTGTTGTATTTGGCAAGCCTCTATAGCCAGCAATAGAAGATACTATAGTTATTATTCCAGCTTTTTTATTTTTAAAATATTCTTCAACGGCTTTAATACAATACAAAGTGCCGAAAAAATTTACTTTAAAAACATTTTCTATTTGTTCAACATCAATATCTTTTTCTTCTTTTGGACTCCAGGTTCCTGTTGAGAAAAAACAAATGTCTATATTTCCAAAATGTTCCTTTATTTTGTTAAATACTTCTATGCATTTAGTTTTGTCAGTAACATCTAATGGAAAAGATTTTATATTTTCATTAGATTCGGAAATTTCGTTTAATAAATTTTCTCTTCTAGCTGAGATTGCGACATTCCAACCCTCCTTTGCGAATTTGAGGGCTAACGATTTGCCAATACCACTGCTTGCGCCAGTTATCCACACTACTTTTTTATTCATAATCTAATATTGTATTTAATTATTAATTTAATTTATGCTAGTAATTATTTTTTATGGATGATGTTGTTGTAATAGGGGGTGGAATAATTGGAGCTTCTACTGCTTATTTTCTTTCAAAAGAGGGTCGTAAAGTTAAAGTTATAGAAAAAGACCCAACTTATAAAAATGCCTCATTCCCATTGTCTTTAGGAGGTTTCAGAAGACAATTCTTTCAAAAAGAAAATATTCTGCTTGGAAAATTTGCAAAAGAATTCATATTTAATATCTCAGAGAACTTAAAAACTAAAAAAAATCCAAATCCGACAGCTAGTGTTGTTACAAATGGTTACTTGTTAATGTTTGGCCCGGAACATGCTGATGAGCAATACAAAGCATTAGAAAATCATAAATCATGTGATGCGGGAACTAAAAATATTAAAGGAACAGATCTTTCAAAATATTTTCCTTATGTGAACTCTGATGGAATAGAGACTGCAACTTTTACTGATAATAAAACCGAGGGTTGGATTGATCCATTTATGTTTCATTCAGCTCTTAAAAGTAAAGCTATTGAATTAGGAGCAGAATTTGTAAAAGGTGAAATTAAAAGTTTAAGTGATGTAAATGCTAAAACAATTATTTCAGCAGCAGGATGTTGGACGAAAAAACTTTTAAATGATATTCCTGTAGTTCCTCAAAAACATACAGTGTTTAGAGTGAAATGTCCTAAACATATTCCAGAAATGCCACTGACTGGGGATTTGACCACCGGAGTTTATTGGAGACCAGAAGGAAAAGAATATTTAGCTGGCTCTCCAATTTCAGTTTTTGATGCAAATGATTTAGAGCCTGCTTGGAATGATTTTGAAGAACTTGTTTGGCCAGCTCTAGCTAAAAGAATTCCAGCATTTGAAGAATTAAAATTAACTGGCGGTTGGGCAGGGTATTATGATTGTAACAAACTCGACAATAATGCGGTGGTTGGAAAACATCCCAAATACGATAACGTTTATATGGCTACAGGTTTTACTGGAAGAGGTCTCATGCAAGCACCAGGTATCGGACGTGCACTTACAGAGCTTATAACCACAGGGTCTTATCAGACTATTGATATAAGCGCTTTTTCTGTCGAGAGAGTCTTGAAAAGTGAAGTAAGACATGAACCATATGTACTATAATTTTTTTACATAAATTCCCATTACTCCGTTAAAAATTGAAATACCAAATATTAGTAATTGACCTTTGAAAGTATAAAAATCAAATGATGGATAAGATCCAAGAGCAATACTCAATAAAACATAGGTTATTACAAATGGTTTATAAAATTTTTTTAAAATCTCCAAATTCTTTTTAATACCTCCTCACGGCCACATCCTTTTTTATACATTAAATAATTAAGAAAATATTCTTTATAATAATCTTGGTGTTTGTCCTCAGCTTTATAAAAAAATTCAAATTTTCGCACATAAGTAACAACTTCATTATTAAATTTATTCTCTATCTCTAATATATTTTTATTAATTAATTCTTTTTCATACTCATTTTGATAGAACGCAACAGACCTGTAACTATAACCTTTGTCACAAAATTGGCCAAAAGAATCAAATGGATCTATATTAATCCAAAAATTTTTTAATAATTCTTCATATGAAATAATATTTTCATCATAAATGATTTCAACTACCTCAAAGTGACCGGTATTACCAAAGGTAACTTCTTTATAAGTCGGATTCTTAGTTTTTCCACCTGAATATCCAGAAATAACTTCTTTTACACCCTCTAATTTTTCAAATGATTCCTCCATACACCAAAAACAACCACCTGCAAAATATGCTTTATTAAAGTTTGACGAAAAGGCGTTATTTATAGGATAAATTATTATTAATAAAATTGATAAAAATTTCATAACCAAATGCTTACTAAATTTCAAATATTTGGAAATGTTATATAAGGTAGCTACTTTTGGTAGCTACCTTAAAATTAACTAATTATGATTTTTTGTACTTAGCAGCTTCCTCAGATCCACTTGTAGCTGATCCTTTACTGTATGAGTGAGCGCCCATACCTGCTAATTGACCATCTTTTACGATTAAGTATTGATTTCTAATTTCTTTACCCTCAAAGAAACACTCCAAAATTTCCCTAACACCATCTGCATATCTTGCTTGAGCTGTCAAAGATGTCCCAGAGGTATGTGGAGTCATTCCATGATTTGGCATACTTCTCCAAACATGATCATTTGGTGCTGGTTGTGGAAACCAAACATCACCCGCATACCCACTTAGTTGACCACTTTTTAAAGCTTTTGCAATTGCGTCTCTGTTACAAATTTTACCTCTAGCGGTGTTAACAATATATGCTCCCTTTTTCATTTTACTTATCATTGCATCATCAAATAGGTTTTCTGTTTCTGGATGAAGCGGACAATTAATTGTTACCACATCACATACTTTTACCATCGATTCTACAGAGTCATGAAATGTAAGATTTAATTCTTTTTCAACGCTCTCAGGCAATTTATGTCTATCAAAATAATGTAAGTGAACATCAAACGGTTTCATTTTTCTTAACGCATCTAATCCTATTCTTCCAGCTGCTACCGTACCAATATGCATTCCTTCAACATCGTAAGATCTTTGAACAGCATCAGCAATATTCCAACCACCTTCATTAACTATTCTGTGTTGATTATGATAATCTCTTACCATTGATACAATCATCATAACAATGTGCTCTGCAACAGATCTTGAATTGCAAAATGTAACTTCTACGACATCAATTTTATTATCCATTGCAGCTTGTAAATCAACGTGATCTGATCCTATACCTGCAGTAATTGCCATTTTTAAATTTTTTGCTTTTGCAATTCTTTCTTTAGTTAAATAGTATGGAAAAAATGGTTGTGAAATAACTATATCAGCGTCAACAATATGTTTGTCTGCTTCACATCCATCTCCATCTTTACTGTTAGTTACAACCAATTCATGGCCATTGCTTTCTAAAAATTTTCTTAATCCTAGTTCTCCAGATACACATCCTAATAATTGCCCAGGTGTATAATCTCTTCCTTTTGGACTTGGTAATGTCATACCATCTGGATACTTTTCCAATTTTGGTAGCTGTGATAAAGGATAACTTTTTGGCATTCCTCCTTTTGGATCATCATACAATATACAAAGTACTTTCATTTCTTTCTCCTAGTTAATATTTTATAAAATATCTAATGATTAATTTACAATTAAGCTTATCATAAAATCTTATAAGCAAGCAAATAAATAATGTCTACTTTGGGTATTTCTTCTTTAAAATAAATCTATTAACAACAACACCAAACAATAAGACGATAATAGATCCAAGTATGATAGGACTTAATAGGTAGTCATAAGATACACTTCCTATTATTACTATTATGGGATTACCACCTGCGGGTGGATGAGTTACATTTAATATAATCATCAAGGAAACTCCTAAACCAACAGCAATAGGAATTATTATAAATAAAGGTAATGGGATAAAGTTTAAAACTAGTATACCAATAAAAGCTGTAACTAAATGACCAAAAAATATATTTTTTGGTTGAGCAAATGGACTCTCGGGGAAGCCAAATAATAAAACCATAGTTGATCCAAATGATGCAACTAAAAATAGACCAAATGTTGTCTCATACGTTAAATAAGTTAAGGCTCCTATTGTTAATATTGAAAAGAAACCAGCTAGGAATGATTTTATAATATTATCTTTATTCATATTTAATTATTTAATGCTTTTTTTAGAGCTTTAAAAGGTAATAAAATGCAATCTTTTCTTGATAAATTTTTTTTATCTAAGATAAAACCGAGTTTTTTTAAATTTTTTGATATAATTAATTTTGAGTTATGGAAATATTCCAAAGTATCAATTGTAATTTTATTAACTTTCAATAAAGGTTTATTAATTGATATTTTTGAAAGAATACTCGCTGAAGCTTGACAGTATACACAAGACTCAGTTTGATAACCAAAATCTATTATTTTGTCATTTTTTATGACTAAACGAATTTCTATTTGATCACCGCATAAATTATTTTTATACTTTGATTTATGTGTAAAATTTTTAATTTCTCTATTATTTTGTGCATTAGCGGCAATATTTAATATTTTTAAATCCATAATTTTGAGTAAATAACATAAAATCTTATAAAATTGAAGTTCATACAACCTTTGGTGTAAATTTCCTTTAATAAAAAAATTAATTTGTTGTTTATAAAATTAATAAATAATAGAAATTGTCATGCTTGATATAAAAGATGCTAAAGTTGCAATTCCTGTTGTTCTGGTAGCTGGGTTATTATGGTCTTTTGGACCATATGTAGTAAGACATATTGATGGAGCACAACAGGTTCCATGGCAATATTTATTTACAAGAGGAGTTGTAATATTCACAATTTTAAATTTATTTCTGTATTTTGAAGAAGGTACTGATTTTATCAAAAACTATACCAAAATTGGAATTTCAGGTTTTATAGGAGGTGTTGGACTTGGAGTTGCTATGATAACTTTTATTTATTCAATAACTAACACTTCAGCAGCTGTAACTTTATTGTGTTTAGCAGCTATGCCATTTATAACAGCGTTACTAGGATTCTTATTTTTAAAAGAAGCCATTTCATTTAATGTGTGGGCATCTATAATAATTGCTGCAATTGGTATCCTTATTATGGCTATAGATAATACTGGAAAAAATACTATTATGGGGTTTGTTTTTGGAATTATATCTTCAATTGGCTTCTCTGTTTTTTCTATAACTTTGAGATGGAGAAAAGAAACACCAAAATTTACAACAGTTGCGATAGCTGGAATGTTTTGTGCGGTAGTTTCTGGAACCATGATTATTATGAACGATTTAAGTTTTTTAACTACAGGTAAAAATCATGCTCTATTCGCAACACACGGGACTTTGGTATGTCTTGGTTTAATATTATATTCTATTGGATCCAAACATATACCAGCAGCTGAATTAACTCTTCTTTCTTTGACTGAAGTTATTGGTGGTATTTTTTGGGTATGGATACCAATTCTTGGAATTAATGAAATACCGAGCCAAAGCACTGTGATTGGAGGGTTTTTAATATTTATCTCCATAATATATTATAGTCTAATAATAAGAACTAATAGAAGGTTTATCGGCCTCAACTAAATGTCTCAAAAGGTAATAGTAAATAGTTGGAATGAGTGGGATCCACTTCGTCATGTAATTGTTGGAAGAGCTGATGGGTGTTGCATCCCTGCTCCAGAGCCTGCTTTAGACGCAAAAGTGCCTGAGGATTCTGATATGAAAGGTAAATTTGGACCTAGAACTCAGGATACAGTTGATAAAGCAAATGAACTTCTAGATAATTTTTCTTCTTTGTTGGAAGGACGAGGTGTAAGAGTTGATAGACCAACACCAATAAATTTTAATCAACCGATATCAACTCCAGATTGGAAAGCTGAAACAATGTTTGGGTGTATGCCTCCTAGAGACATTCTGCTAACAGTTGGTAATGAAATTTTAGAGGCAACAATGAGTTACAGATGTAGATGGTTTGAATATCTTTGTTATAGACCACTACTAAAAAAATATTATAGTGAAGATTTAAATATGAGACATGAAGCAGCTCCTAAACCTAGGCTAACTGACTTAGACTATAGAAAAGACTATTTATCTGATAAAATAGGTGTTCAAAAAAGATTAGAGTGGACGGAAAAAAAATTTTTTGTAACAACAGAAGAGGAGCCCTTGTTTGATGCAGCCGATATTTTACGGTTTGGAAAAGATTTAGTAGTTCAACATGGTTTCACAACTAATTTAAAAGGCATTGATTGGATCAAAAGACATTTTAAAGATCATAGAGTTCATACAGTAAATTTCCCTGGCGACCCTTATCCTATTCATATTGACGCAACTTTTACACCAATAAGAGAAGGATTGATAATTAATAATCCTCAAAGAAGATTACCAGAGGTACAAAGAAAAATATTTGAAAATAATGATTGGCGAATTATAGACTCTGCTCAGCCAGCTCATAATTCACCACCTCCTCTTTGCTACTCATCAGTTTGGTTGTCAATGAATGTATTAGTACTGGACCAAAAAACAGTTTGTGTTGAAAAAAGTGAGGTCTATCAAGCAGAACAATTAGACAAATTGGGAATGGAAGTTATTCCAGTTGATCTTAGAGATGCATACGCATTTGGTGGGGGACTTCATTGTTGTACAGCAGATGTTTATAGAGATGGTGAATTAAAGGATTATTTCCCAAAGCAATAATTAATTTGGGTTTTGTTTTAAAAAATTTATATAATTTACTACTTCATTAAATTTTTCGTCAGGAATTTCTTTATAACTTGTATGGAATTTATTTTTTATGCAAATGGCAACATGTGCATAAGGGTTTCTACCTTTAGGATGGTTTGGGTGGTCTGGTAACTGCCCTAAAAGATGATCACCTGCTTCCTGAATTATTTTCCAGAGTTTAACTTTATTTTCATTATTCAAATTTAGTGCTCAGAAGATTTATCAACATCAAAACTTTCAAGCTTTGAGCTTAGATCAGAGCCTAAATTTGTATCATTTGAAACCAGTTCTTTATTTTCTCTTTGTTTTAATCTTTCATCTTTAAGAATCTCTCTATGTTCTTTCATCCTTTGCTCTCTGTCAAACTGTTCTTCCCACTCTTTTAATTTCATAGCTTCTAGTTTATTTTTCTCTTCTTCTTGAATCATGATTTCTCTTAAATATTTTTCTTTTTTTCTTTTTTCTTTAATTTCTTTTTTGTTTTGTTCTTCTTCTCTAGCTTTTAAATCTATATCTTTTCTAAATTGTTCCTCAGCTTTTTGTTTAAGTTCTTTCTCTTTCAATCGTAAATCTTTATCTATAAGTCCCAAGTCTTCATCTTTCTTTATTAGCCTTTTATTCTCAATTTTTTGTTGATCTTCTTTTAATTTTAATTCTTTTTCTTTCAGCTTTATTTCTTCTTCTCTAATTCTTAATTTATCATTCTCTTTAGAGAGTTTTTCTTCTAGTGATCTTAATTCTTTTTTTTCTTTTAAAATTTGATTATTTTCTGCAATTTTCTTTAACTTAATTTCTTTAATTTTTTTTTGCTCTTGTTTTTTTTTATAATTACTCAAAACCTTCTTTAAAGTTTTTGAAGAAAAAATTGAAACTTTATAATTTGATTTGTTATTTATTTTTTTAGTTTTAGCCATTTTTATAATTATTATTTGACCAAAGATTTTAAATATTTTCAATGATCCTTTTGTTGTCTTTTCTTAAGTGTGACTATTTTGAGTTCAACTAAAAATTGTTTTGTTTAATCTGATTATTATCTAGTGTTTCTGGTGCATCTGGGTCTAATTCAAGACCAGCAGGTGTAATTGTTGCGGGCATGGGTGTAAATGTAGAGTCTGGATTTTCAGCTGTTCTTCTAACCCTCATCCTATGTAAACCAAAAATTCCAATTAAAGTATGGATTAATATAAGAAATATAAAAAAACCATTCAAACCAAACCAATCCATAAATATAGAACATATAATTGGGCCACTTATTGCTCCAATTCCAAAGATTAATTGTAATCCTCCTCCGGCTGCAACAAATTTTTCTTTAGGAACAAAGTCATTTGTATGAGCAAGATTCAACGAAAATAATGGCAAACAAAAAGATGTATAAGCTCCAACAAATAAAAAAAATAATAATTTTTTTAGGGCAAATTCATCCATATAGTAAGTATTTTGTAATGGATCGTTAGATGTCAATATTGAAAAAAATGCCATTGCAGAGCCTCCCAATGTTGTTATTACAATTACTTTTCTTCTATCGTAAATATCTGAAAAATATCCAATTGGACCTTGCCCAATAACACCTGAAATTGTAGCAATAAATAAAAGAATTGAAGTTTCAAAAAGTGTAAAACCTGCTTTAGTTGAATAAACAGATATTAAAGAGAAGAAAGCTGCATGTATAACTCCTGTTGCAAAAGAGCTTACTGTACCTAAAGGTGAAATTCGGTATAATTCTTTAACACTAATTGTTCCGATTTTTTTGAATTTTGGTGCTGGCCTTTTTGTTAAGAGTATTGGAACAAGTGCTAAAGACAATAAAACCGATACTAAAATAAATGGCTCATACGCTTTAGGCTCACTAAAATTTAATAACAACATACCAATAGCCAAACCTAAATATAATACAATCATATAAGCAGATAAAAGTTGTCCTCTATTTTTATTAGTTGCCCTGTCATTAAGCCAGCTTTCTGATACAACATAACAACTAACTAAACTAATACCCGTTATAAATCTACTTATGGTCCACATAAATGGATTTACATATGCAACAGCAACTAGAGCACTTAAAGATGCTAAAGATGCAAAAGCTGCAAACACTCTTATGTGTCCAACTTTTTGAACTAAATTTGGAGTAGTTTGGGACCCAACAAAATACCCAACATAATATCCTGACATAAAAATACCTGTAGTTAGGACATTGAAGTCCTCTAATACTGATCTTATTCCCATTACTTGCATTTGAAGTCCATGAGCAATCATCATAGTTCCAATACCTAGGAACAATGCCCAAGACTTTTTTACTTCTTTTTGCATAATATTTCGAAGGCTAATTAGATTTTAATTGTGTTTTTTTAATGGCTAAAAATGAGTGGATTGCAATTGTAATTATTATAACGGCGCCTCCAATAATTGTCTCTATACTTGGTTGTTCATTTATAACCACCCATACCCATATCGGTCCTAGTATTGTCTCTAGTAAAAAAAATAAATTGACTTCAGCACCTGTAATAAATCTAGGGGCAATTGTTACTAATACAAAAGGTATTGCAACACACATTACACACATTAATGGAATAAAATATTTGTCATTATCGATTAATTCAAAATTATCGACAAAGTAGAAAGCAAAGATAGCAACCATTAATTTTCCAATTACAGCAGACGGAACCAAATCTCTATTTTTTGCATATCTCGCTATAGTAGCGTTACAAGCAAGTCCAAGAGCAGTTAAAAATCCAAAAAAATCTCCCACAAAATTACCTAAATTAATTGAATCATAAAAAATATAAACACATGACCCAAAAGTAACCAATATAGCTAACCAAGTATTTCTGTCAGGTGCTTCCTTTAGAAATATTCCTCCCATTATAGCTGAAAGCATAGGTGCTAACGCTACCATTATTAGAGTATTTGCAACATTCGTATTTTGAATAGATAAGATAAAAGTTATATTGCAAGCTGAGAAACTAACTGCATAAAATAATCCTGGATAACCAATACCAATAAATTTTCTTAAAAAATTTCTATTATAAAATATTAAAGCTCCAATCAATACAACACCGAATGGTATAGCACCTCTATAAAATAATAGACCCCATGTATCTATATTTGATAATCTGATTAATAATGAGTCTGGTGTTATAAAAAAAACACCCACAAAGGCCAATAAAGACCCTTTCTGTTGATTTGAAAGGTTTTTAATCACTTTAAATTTTTCCAAAATATTTTTGCTAAATTTATACCAGTTAAATCTAAATAATTTTTAAGTCCTGTTGGGGACGTAACATTAATATCACCAATTAATTTTTCAGAAATTAAATCAATTCCAGCAAAATAAATTCCATCTTTATAAATTTTTTTCGCAACTAAATTTGATATATACTTTTCCTTTTTTGTTAGTTTTGTAGTTTTTGCACTACCACCTTTGCTCAAATTGCTTAGAAATGAACCCTTTCTTGGGACTCTAGATATTGATCCTACTACCTTACCACCAATTATAAAAACTCGTTTGTCACCACTACTTATGCCCGGTAAAAATTTTTGACACATTATATAGCCATGCTTTTTTACGTATTTTTTTAACGAAGCTTCGCTAAATTTGTTGTTTAAAAATAAAATATCATTACCGCTATGGCCGTGAATTGGTTTCAAAACTACATGTCTATTTTTTTTAATAAAAATTATTATATCCTTTAATATCGATGAAAAAATCGTTTTTGGCATAAACTTTTTAAATTCAAATGAATACAACTTTTCTGAAATACTTCTAATTGAGGTTGGATTGTTAATAATTTTAACATTTTTTAATCTATCTAAAAAGTAAGTGGTCGTAATATAGTTCAAATCAAAAGGAGGATCTTGTCTTATAAGTAAATAACTAGTTTTTTCTAGTTTAATTATTTTTTTACTTAATACTTTGTAAAACCTTTTTTTTTCAAAGAGTTCTATAAAATTACCTTTGGCATAGACTGCACTATTTTTTATAAATAAATTTTTTGGTTCATAATAAAATATCCTAGCACCTCTTATTTGTGCTTCAATCGCTAATAAAATAGTAGTATCGTTTTGGTAATTTAGTTTTGTTAAATTATCACCCTGTATTGCTACAATTTTATTTTTCATGGATTGTAAAGAAATTTTTATCTTTTAGATATTTTGTAATAATTTCTTCAGCATTTGTGCTGTTGCTATTTATTATAGTTTTTATATGATTCAAAAATTTAACTTCGTTTTGTTTTTTACTGTTTAATTCATTTCTATTTTGTAAACCTCTTGTTGAAATTTCCAAAAGATCCTTTGACCATCTCAAAATTGACTTATTCCCTAAAATTGTTTTAAGTCCATTTTTGGGAGCATCCTTATATGCTGAAGTTATATCATTTATATTCCATCTTTTAACTAGATCAAAAACTTCATCAAGATTTCCATACAACAAGCCAATAAAAAAAGCTGGGCCTGCACATAAACAATCCCATCCACATGCATCCATTGAGCGTATCTCAATATATTTTTTTAATCTATTTTCTGTAAAGATAGTACTTAAATGGTCACCAATATCATCTTCATTAGGAAATATATTTTCAATCTCACCATCCAAAAAATTTTGGAAAGTTTTATTTTTTGCATCTAAATACTTGTCATTTCTTTTAATAAAAAGCATAGGATAATTCAAAATAAAATCTGCATATTTTTCAAAAGTCATCTTCTCTAAAAAAATTTTTGGCAAACCGCCTCTATATGTATTTTGCCAAACATGCGATCTATATGAAAGATATCCACTTTTATTTTTTTCTACGATGCCTGAATTAGCAAATAAAGCTATTGTTATAGGAGAAAGTCGATTAACTACGAAAAATTTTTTACTAAAATCTTCTTCAGAAATATAATCTATATTAATCTGAGTTCCGCATGTTCTGTACATCATATCTAAACTTAATTTACCAAAAAGTGGCATTATTTTTGTCATTAGCTCGTATCTGTTTTTTGGATTAGACGGCACTTCCTCAATTTTAGAAACTGGATCAAAACCAGAACTAATAATATTAAAATCCAATTTTTTTAAAGATTGACTTAATTCAAATATATATTCTTGCGACTCGCTACAAGTTTGGTGGATATTTTTTAATTTTTCACCAGACAATTCAATCTGATTTCCTGGCTCTAGAGTTATATTTTTTGAACCTTTTTTAAGCGCAATTACATTTTCATTTTCAATTATGGGTTTCCAACCAAATTCATAAAGTTTTGTAAATAAAAGTAGTACAGATTTATAATTTATTCTTTTATTATTGTTAAAAATAAATTTTTCATGTTCAATACCAATGCCACATTCATTATCATTCTTAATACCTGTCTTAAAATAGCTTATAAAATCATTTTTTGATATCATATTTGGTCTAAATAAACTTTAAACTCCTCTAAGTTATTTAATTTTGGTGAACATGTTTTATTTTTACAAACAATAAAATAATCAGTATCAGTATCCTCTTTATATATAATTGTGGATTTATCCATAAATTTTTTAATAACTTGATCTCTAATTATTTCAACAGTCTCAAGATTTTTTGAATTAATTGTAACTGTAACATTAACATCACAAATATCTAAAAATTTAATGTAACTAAACATTTGAGCAAAATTCGAATTTAAGTATGAGTGAAAAGACTCTGATAATTCCTTAATTCTCTCAAACCATTTATTTTCAGGGTTGATATTATTTAATTTGTTTAAAACAAATAAATAAATACTATTTCCATTTGGAATGTTATTATCATTTAAATCAACAGGCTCTACAAAAAGATCATTAGATTGAACTTTGTTTTTTTGTAATATTTTTTCATTGGAATTAAAAAAATATACCCAAGCTTGATCCATAAATTTTATACATTTATTTAATGAATTTTTATCCTGTGTAAACTCATAGTGGGTTATAAGAAGCAGACTTAAATAAGCATAATCTTCTAAAAAAACATCAATTTGTTTGTTGTCATTATAACAATGAAATAATTTATTCTCATAAATATGTGTAATGTTTTCAAAATCCTTTATTGATTTTTCATAAAGAGATTTATCGTTCAGTAATTTTGAGGAATATAGATTCACGTATATCCAGAACGAGTTTAAATCTGTTTGTGATTTATCATCAAAAAATGGTTTATTTCTTTTTTTTCTGAATTCTAAAAGTTTTTGTTTTATCTCTTGAATTTTTTTAATATCTTTTTCTTGTGCTTGATCTAAATTTTCAACTAATATATTTGAGCCTTCGAAATTACCCTCTTCAGAAATTTTATATTTTTTTTTAAATATATCAAAATCAGCCCCTAATATTTCTTTCAATTCTTTATATTTCCAAATGTAATACTTTCCTTCAACACCATCGCTATCAGCATCGTAAGCAGATCCAAGTAAATTATTTTTTACTAGAAACTCTTTATTAATAAAATTTATAGTTTGTTTTAATTTATTTCTTAAATAATAACTATTTGTGCATGCTAAATAATTATTTAGTAAATTTACATATTGAATATTATCATACAGCATTTTTTCAAAATGCGGCACAATCCACTTTTCATCAACGGTGTATCTTGCAATACCACCCTCTAAATGATCATAAATACCTTTGGACGAGAGACTTAATAATAACTTTTCAACTATCTCAAAATATTTTTTATTTTCAGACTTTTGGTAAAAGTGAAGAATAGTATCAAAAATATAAAACTGAGGAAACTTTGGAGCACCTTTAAAACCTCCATTTTCATTATCAATATAATTTATAATTTTTTCAATATATGGTTCTAAGTCTTGTTTTAGAACTGCATTTTTTTGGTTAAGATTTCTGAAAACTTCCCTCATTTGGTTGGCTTGATTTAAAATTTTTTCTCTATTCTCTTGATATACTTTTGAAACATTTTCTAAAACAATGTTAAAACTAGGTCTTCCTTGCAATTGATGTGGTGGAAAATAAGTCCCTCCAGTGAAAGGAACTGCATTTTCATCTAGAAACATCGATAGTGGCCATCCACCTTGAGCACCTGTTAAAATAGCTAAACTTTTTTGAAATATAAAATCAAGATCTGGTCTTTCTTCTCTATCAACTTTAATATTAATAAATTTTTTATTCATTATTTTTGCTGTGTCTTCATTTTCAAAACTTTCATGAGCCATAACATGACACCAATGACAGCTAGCATATCCAATACTTAAAAATATTGGTTTTTTTTCAAATTTCGCTTTTTCCAAAGTTTCTTTTGTCCAGGGTAACCAATTTACAGGATTATCTTTATGTTGTTTGAGGTAAGGACTCTTCTCATGTTTTAGCAAGTTTTCCATAATTAAACTTTTGTAATTTAAAAAGTGTATGGTTTTCTCGAAAAAATTCTTTTCACCATTGGAGCAAAGTGTTCGAGTGGCAATGAATTGTAATTAGGGTCAAAACAACCTTGATCATAATTTTCACAAAAATCTATTGTAGCCTTATAGAATTTATGATCTTTATATTGCTCTCTTTTAAACCTATCTCCACCTAAATGATGAGCATAATAATAAGTTTGAAATAAACCATGCATTTTAACAATCCAATGTGTTTTCTCTGTTACATAAGGTTTTAAGATAGCTGCAGCATACTCAGAGTGGTTCATTGGGGCCAATTCATCACCGATATCATGAAGTAATGCTGCAACAACCATTTCTTCACTTTCGTTGTTTCTATAAGCTTTCGTTGCACTTTGAAGAGAATGTTCAAGTCTAGACACCTGATAACCTTCAAGTGTTTCATTAAGACCAGACATAAATTTAAGAATTCTTTTAGCAGTATCTCCGGCATATTTTTTTTCATGTTTTTCTAAAAATAAATACTCTTCCTTAGTTCCATGTTTCATTTCGGTAAAATTTACTTTTTTCATTTTTTAAGTATTTGATCCAGTACTCAACAACGAGAGTTGAGTTATTTTATTTTCTCCTAATTCATCAACAATTTCAACAGGATAATCACCTGTAAAATAATGATCAGTAAGTTGAGGATAAGAATTATTTCGTTTTTCGTAACCCATAGCTTTATATAAGCCATCTATAGATAAAAATTTTAGGGATTTAGCTCCAATATAGCTACAAATTTCTTCCACAGATTTATTCGCTGCAAGCAACTCTTCTTTTGTTGGCATATCAACGCCATAGAAATCTGGAAATTTTATTTCAGGGCTTGCAATTCTTACATGTATTTCTTTAGCTCCTGCATCATACAGCATTTTTACTATTTTATGAGAAGTTGTTCCTCTAACAAGCGAGTCATCAATTAAAACTATACTTTTATCTTTTACAGAGCTTTTGTTAGCGTTCAATTTAAGTTTAACTCCCAAGCTTCTGATTTTTTGAGCTGGTTCTATAAACGTTCTTCCAACATAATGATTCCTTATCAAACCCAAGTCAAAATTAATTTTAGTTTTTTGACTATATCCAAGAGCTGCTGCATTTCCTGAGTCTGGAACAGGTACTACTAAATCAGATTTAATGTTGTCTTCGATTGCTAATTGTTCTCCAAATTTTTTTCTAAATTCATAAGTTGTTTTCCCATTTAAAATACTGTCGGGTCTTGAAAAATAAATATACTCAAATACGCATGGCCTAGGTTTTTTTGGGGGGAAGGGCTTTATGCTTTGTAAATTATTATTTTCAATTACAATAATTTCTCCACTTTCTACTTCTCTTAAAAATCTTGCACCAATAATATCTAAGGCACAAGTTTCAGAGGCTAAAACATAAGAATTTTTTAACTTACCAATTACCAAGGGTCTTATTCCTAAAGGATCTCTAACTCCAATTAATTTATTTTGTGCCAACATCACTAAAGCATAACCACCTTGAATTTGAAAAATTGCATCCGTAATTTTTTCAACAGTTGTAGCCCTTTTTGATTTTGCAATTAATTGTATAATAACCTCCGTGTCTGAAGTTGAATAAAATATTGCACCCTCTTTGACTAATTTTCTCCTAATTGTTAATGCATTAGTTAGATTTCCATTATGTGAAACACTAATTCCGCCAGCATGTGTATCAGCAAAGAAAGGCTGAATATTTCTTAAAGTTGTTCCACCGGTTGTACTATATCTATTATGCCCAATTGCAAAATTTCCTGGCAATTTTTTTAAAACTTTTTCATTATTAAAATTATCACCGACTAAACCATATCTTTTCTCTGAATAATATTTTTCACCATCATACGATACAATTCCACAACCTTCCTGACCTCTATGTTGCAATGCATGAAGCCCTAATGCAGTTAATGCAGACGCATCTTCGAAGTTACTAATTCCAAAGACACCACATTCTTCATGTAATTTAGGATTATAATTCTTGAACTTTTTCTTTTGCATCTTCATATTCTTTTTTATCTGGAAATTCTTTTATAAGATAGTTACTTCCTTTTTCAACTAATTCAAAGCTAAACGAATTATCAAAGTCAATTGGCCATTTATCAGACTTATAAATTATATCTATGGTTGCAAATATACATACTGAAATAACATACCCTCTTACAAATCCAAAAAAGAAACCAAAAATTTTATCTAGTCCACCGATTCCTGTATAAGTAACAGCTCTACTGATTCCTTTGTTAATTAATAAAATTACAAAAATTATTATAATAAATAGACAAATTCCTAGAGCAATATCCAAGACATATTCATTATCAATTATATCATTTACATAAGGCTTAGTTTTCGGAAATAAAAATAAAGTTAATACATAAGCTAATAACCATTTCGATGCCGATAACAAGCTTAAAACAAAACCCTTTTTATAACACTTAATAAGAGACAAAATAGTTATAAAAATATAAATTAAATCAAAAGAAGAAATATGTTTTATTAAATCTAAAAAATTCTCCATTTTTTTCTAATTTAGACCAAATGGTTTAAATTTTATTAGCAAAGCTGGCAACAAAGTTAAAACTGATATCATTGCTAACAACATAGCAATTCCTGTAAATATACCAAAATAAATGGTTGGAATGAAGTTTGAGAAAATCAGAATTGAAAAACCGAAAACTATAGTGATGGAGGTATTTAATATTGCAATACCGACAGTTGAGTGACAATAAGTTATCGTTCTTTCATAATCTTTTATTTTTTTATACTCCTCTCTAAATCTATAAATATAGTGAATGCTATTATCTACAGCTATTCCAATTGTAATTGCGGCAATTGTTATAGTCATCATATCAAGAGGAATATTTAATAGACCGATAATTCCTAAAATAAAAAATGCGGCAATAAAATTGGGGATTACACCAATCAAGGATAATTTCGAATTTCTAAATAAAATAAGAAACATTACAAATATTCCAATCATAACAAATCCAAGAGTTAATATTTGAGATTTAAAAAGACTTTGGAGAAGATTATTAAATAAGATCAAAACTCCAGCCAATTTATACTCATCTTTTTTAAACCCTAATTTTTTTTCTAGGTCTGTATTAATTTGATTGATTAAATCATTTCTTCTCAATTCAGGTAGTGAGTCTTTAACTCTTAAATTTATCCTTGCTTCGGAATTCTCTATTGAAATATAGGGATCAACAATCTCTTTTCTTATAGACTCAGGTACTTTTGAATAAAGAACCCCCATTTCCAATGAACCTAGTGGTTTATTATTATTCAAATTAGTTGCAACATCTATAATTGACGAAAAGGATAATACTTTCCCAACAGCAGGTAATGTTTCCAAATACTTATGTACTTTATCGATTTTGTCAATTTTATCCTTTGTGAACCAATATTTTTCGTTATCATCCTCTCCTAAATCATCCCAATCATCTTCTTCATCGCTATTAGAGTTTAATTGAGTAACTGGAAATTTAATTATTATATCTAATGGTGTTGTTCCCCCTAATTTATCATCAATAAGTTTCATACCTTTATAGATCTCGGTATTTTTTTTAAAATAATTAATAAAACTATTCTCAACTTCAAGTCTCAATATTCCAATTAAACTTAAAATTATTACAATTAACGTAAAGAAGAATATTTGGTTTTTATTTTTTGATGCATAATTTCCAAGGAAATATGTAATTTTTGATTTTTGATTTTCTTTTAATGAAATTTTTTCATCCTCCAAAAAATTTAAAAGTGTAGGAAGTAAAGTGAAAGTTATTACAAACGAACATATTAAACCTAGAGTCATCATCCATCCAAAATCAATAATAGGTTTAATTTCGCTTAAAATTAAGGACAAGAAAGCAAAAATGGTTGTAAGTACAGTATATATAATTGGCCAAAACATTTTTTTACTTGTCATTAGAATTAGTTCACCTTTTTTTAAATTTGGATTATTTTTTTTTAGTTGAAGAAATCTTGTACTCATATGGATATTCATTGCCATTGTAAGTATCAACATTAAAGCTATAAAGTTTGATGATATAACTGTTACTTTCCATCCAAGTATGCCAAGCAAACCTGTCATTACGATAACTGATAAGATACAACTAGAAATAGGTACAATAATCCAAACAACTTTTTTAAAAACAAACCATAAAGTAAAAATTATAAATAAAAGAACTCCTGCTCCAAAAATTATTATGTCATTTTTTATAAAACTCATCATGTCATCTGCTATCATTGGTATTCCTCCTAGATGAATTTTACCTATATCTTTATAACTTTTAATGACTTGACGAATTTCTAAAATATTTTCATGATTTTTTTTTTTAACTTTATCTCTAAAAATTTCCTTCTCTTTTCTATTTTTAAAATTGGGTTCTTTTTCGATTTCTTTTATATAAACAATTATTCCTGAAGTTTTTCCATCTTCACTAATTACAAAGTTTCTAAATACAGGGCTATTTAGTATTTCATTAAATCCATCTTCTTTATTAACTCCCTCACTTTTTAACGTACTAAAATTTTGAAGTTTATCAGTTAACGTTTCATCTTTTGTATTTAACAATGGAATATCAAGAATTGTTATTACATTATGAACCCAATCTAAACTTTGAATTTTATATTTTAAACTCAATAAATTATTTACCGAATTATCTGAAATCATATTCTCATTTGGTGTATAGGTAAGAATTAGGAATTCTTTAGAACCATATCTCTTATTAACCTCTTTTAAGTACTTTAAGTCTGGGTCTTCCTCAATTAGTAGTGTTTCAGATGATGCATCTAGCCTAAAATCTTTGGAGTAAAAACTAAAAACTAGGGCCGCTAAAACAAAAATAAAAAATAAAAATTTTGGTTTTTCTATAATATTTTTTTTATATATTCGGGCTAACATTGATTATTAGCTTATATAATTTTAATTAAGAATTTTGAAGATCTTTAAACTTAGTAAACATAGCCTCAAATTCAAGCATGACTGTACCAGTAGGTCCATGTCTTTGTTTTTGAATAATTAGCTCAGCTAAATGCGCAACTTCATTCATTTTTGCTTGCCATTCGGCATGTTCTACTGTTGCAGGTCTTGGCTCTTTATTCTGCAAATAATAAGACTCTCTATAAACAAACATTACAACATCAGCATCTTGTTCTATCGATCCTGATTCTCTCAAATCAGATAATTGCGGCTTTTTATCATCTCTTTGCTCTACTGCTCTAGATAGTTGAGATAAAGCAAGAACTGGCACACTCAATTCTTTAGCTAGAGCTTTAAGTCCTTGAGTAATTTCTGATATTTCTTGTACTCTTCCTTCTCTGGCGAAATTAGCTCTCATTAATTGAATATAATCAATTACAATTAGATCAAGACCAGATAATCTTTTTATTCTTCTAGCCCTATTACTAAGAGCGGCAATAGATATTGCTGGTGTTTCGTCAATGTATAAAGGTAACTCTGAAATATTTTTTGATGTTTCAATAAATTTATCAAATTGTTCCTCAGAAATTTTTCCTCTTCTTATATCATTAGATTTTATTCTAGATTGTTCAGCAATAATCCTTGTTGATAGTTGCTCAGATGACATTTCTAAGGAAAAGAATGCAACACAAGATTTTTTTCCATCCTCTTGAATTTTTCTTGCCGCGTTAAATGCTATGTTTGTAGCCAGTGCAGTTTTACCCATTGATGGTCTCCCAGCTATTATAACTAGGTCAGATTTATGTAGTCCTCCTAATCTACCATCTAAATCAGAAAGGCCAGTTGGTACTCCAACAATTCCATCTTCATTTTTATATGCGTTAGAAGCCATCTCAATCGTTTGCCTCATTGCTTCATCGAATTTGACTAACGAAGAATTAAAACCACCTTTTTCTGCTAAATCAAATAATGTTTTTTCTGTGTCCTCAATTATTGTTTTCCCATCTTTGTTAAGTTCGTTAGCTTTTGCTGTATAAGCTAAGTTTTCAGAAATCTTTATTAATTCTCTTTTAACAAATAAATCATATATTAATTTTGAATACTCAATTGTTTGTCTGGATGATGCCGAAAACTTCGTAATTTTAATTAAATAATCTGGAATGTTTAATTCATCTTTTTCATTTTCAAAGTAATTTTTAAGGGTTATAGGATTTGCCAACATTCCGCTAAATATTAGTTTTTCTATTGCGATATAAATTTTTTGGTGCATTGGATCAAAAAAATTATTACTATTTATTATTGGAGATACATCGTCAAATATATCATTAGAGACCAAAATTGAGCCAAGAACTGCTTGCTCAGCTTCAATATTATTAGGCAGTTGGTCAAATGTATTTTTTACTAAATTAAGTTTTTCCATAAATTTAAATTAATTCAGATTAGACTGGTTAACAACTGATATCTAGTATGGGGAAAAAAATGTATAATTATTTTACCAACTCTTCAGGTATTACTTTAATTTTAATTGATGACTCTATCTCAGAGTGTAAATTTAAAATAACCTTAAATTCGCCAATAGATTTTATTTCGGCAACAGGTTGAATTAGTGATGAGCTTAAATCTACATCTTCTCTCTCTTTAAGAATTTTTGATATCTCGGTAGGTTTTACAGACCCATATAACTCCTTACTTTCAGTAACAAGTTTTTTTATTTCTATTGTTTTATTTTTTAATTTTTCTGCAATTTCTCTTGCTAATTTCTTCTTTTCTTGATCTTTTTGATTTAAATCTGATTTAATCTTTTCAACTTCTTTGATATTTTTATCTGACGCAAATAAAGCTTTTTTTTGAGGTATAAGAAAATTTCTAGCATATCCTCTCTTAACATTTATAATTTCACCTATGCTTCCAAGTTTTCTTAAATTTTCTAGTAGTACAACTTTCATAATAAATTTATAGTAGCGCTAAATTTCTTGCTCTTTTTATAGATAAAGATAGCTCTCTTTGTTTTTTTAGACTTACAGATGTAATCCTTGATGGTAAGATTTTTCCGTTTTCTGAAGTATATTTTTTTAGAAGTCTTATATTTTTATAATCGATAACGGGAGCTCCTTTCCCAGATAAAGGACATTTTTTTTTAAATTTAAATTTTTGATTTTGAAAAATACTTAGCTTCGCAAAACTGCTAATGCTACCTTTTTTTTTAAACTTTCTATTTTTCATTTTATTTTATTTATTCCTTAGAATATTCTTTATTGTCCTTATCTTCATTTTTTTTATCAAAATAATTAGTTTCTAAATCTAGTTTCTTTACTCTTATCGTCAAATATCTTAGTAAGTTTTTGTCTATTTTTTCATTTTTTTCTAGCTCTGATATTGTGCTACCATCACCTTCAAGTTTAAAGTGTATATAATTACCCTTTTTATTTTTTTTGATGAGATAAGATAAATTCATTAAGCCCCATTTCTCAGTCTTTAATAAATTACCGTTATTTTTTTCAATAATTTTTTTATATTTATCCTCAACTTGTTTAAGTTGAGCAGGACTTATATCCTGTCTTGCTATAATAGTATGTTCGTAAAAATTCATAGTTTAAAAAAAAACAGGATATACTATTATAACTTTTTAATTACAACTTAAAAATTATATAAAATTTTAATGATTTCTGTCATTTTCCCAGGCCAAGGTTCTCAAAAGTTAGCAATGGGATCAGATTTATTTAACAAATTTGATTATATTAAAAGTATGTTCAAAAATGCTGATGAAATATTGGGATACAAGATCTCTGACATAATTTTTAATGGACCAATAGAAAAATTAAATCAAACTATAGTAACTCAACCAGCAATATATTTGATTGGTTGTGCAATTTGCGAAACATTAAAAAGAGAAACTAAATTTTTTAGTAACAATTTTAATAGTTTTGCTGGTCATTCTTTAGGAGAGTATACAGCACTTGCTAATGCAAATTCTATAAGTTTTGAACAAGGATTATTGTTATTAAAAAGTAGAGGCGAGGCTATGCAGTCTGCTGTTCCTTTAGGTGAGGGAGGAATGCTTGCAGTTTTAGGTGTTGAGACCAGTGAAGTTGAAAAAATCTTAGAGGTAAATTTTGAAAACATCAAATGTTTTTTAGCAAATGATAATTCCAAAGGACAGATTATAATAAGTGGCAAAAATGATGAATTACAAAAGTTTTCATTAATACTAAAAGAAAAAAAAATTAAAAATTTAAAATTGCCAGTAAGCGCACCTTTCCACTGTGAGTTGATGCGCGAAGCAACTATTAAGATGGATAAAATTATTAATGATCAAAATATTGTTACACCAAATTATAAAATTATATCTAATGTCACTGCTAAAGAATACCAAAGTACTGAAGAAATAAAAAATTTACTTGTTAAACAAATAGAAAGCCCGGTGAGGTGGAGAGAAAGTATTGAATTTATGATTTTAAGTGGGACAAACACTTTTGTTGAGATTGGCCCTGGGAAAGTATTGTCAAGCTTAATAAAAAGAATAAATAAAGATGTAAAAGTATTGAATATTGATACACTTGAGGATATTCAAGGTATTAATTTATGATTAATTTAGAAAATAAAAATATAATTTTAACAGGGGCCACTGGTGGTATTGGTAACGCTATTGTTGATACATTAGTATCTTTAAAAGCAAATCTAATTGTTACAGGTACAAATGAAAAAAAATTAGATGAACTAAAGAGTAAACATCAGAGCATAATTCCCTTAAAGCAAGATATTTCAGATCATGCAAATCTTGAGTCATTTATTGATAAATGTAATGAAAAGTTAAATGGTAGAATCGATATTCTAATCAACAATGCTGGTATTACAAAAGATAATTTAACAATAAGAATGGATAAAGAAGAATGGAGTAAAGTTATAGATTTGAATTTAACCTCAACATTTCTTCTTTCAAAATATGCAATTAAAAAAATGTTAAAAAAAAAATATGGAAAAATTATAAATATAACATCTGTAGTTGGGCACACTGGAAATTTAGGGCAAGCAAATTATTCAGCTTCAAAAGGTGGCGTATCTTCAATGTCAAAAAGCTTATCACTCGAATATGCAAAAAAAAATATAATTATAAATTGTATTGCACCAGGTTTCATAGAAACTGCAATGACTGAAAAAATAAATGAGGATTATAAGAATCAGCTCAAGTCAAAAATTCCGCTAGATAGATTTGGGACTCCACAAGATATAGCAAATTGTTCAGCTTTTTTATGCTCTGATTTATCAAATTATATAACTGGTCAAACTATACATGTTAATGGAGGTATGTATTTTAGTTGACAAACATAACTAAATAACTATTAACGTTAAAAAAGGAAAAAACCATGGCAGATGATATTTCAAGTAAAGTAAAAAAAATAGTAGCGGATCACTTAGGTATTGAAGAAGCTAAAGTTACAGAAGAATCAAGTTTCATTGATGATCTTGGGGCTGATAGTCTTGATACAGTAGAGCTTGTAATGGCTTTCGAGGAAGAGTTTGGATCAGAAATTTCTGATAGTGAAGCAGAAAAAATCTTAACTGTTGGTGATGCAGTAAAATTTATAGAGAGTAAAGCTAATTAATATTTAATGTTCTCATCAAAAGACGGAAAAATGATAATCCTATCATCTCCGTCTGGAGCGGGCAAAACTACTTTAGCAAAAAAAATTTCACAAGAAAAACATTTTAAAATTTCTATATCCCATACCACTAGGGAGCCAAGATCAAACGAAAAAAATGGTGTAGATTATTTTTTTGTATCTCAAAAACAATTTGAAAAACTTATAGAAGAAAAAGCATTCTTGGAATACGCAAATGTATTTAAAAATTTATATGGCTCCACAAAAGAACAAGTGATCAAAAATTTAGAAAATGGTGATAATGTATTATTTGATATTGACTGGCAAGGAGCACAACAGATTAAAAATCAAGTTTTGAATTTTGAACTTGTATCTTTTTTTATATTGCCACCTTCAAAAAAAATATTACTTCAAAGATTAATAACAAGAGATGAAAATAAGGAAGAAATAATACAAATGAGAATGAAACAATTTGATAAAGACGTGTTACATTGGATAGATTACGATTTTGTTGTAATTAACGAAGATCTTAATAAATGCTATAATGAAATAATTGGATATTTAGATAAAACTATTAAATATGATAAAGAAAAAATAAAAAAACATATTGATAAATTAATCTAATATCATTGATCTTCATATTCTTTAGATAATTTGAAATAAGTTAAAGGTTCTAAGTTTTGAGGTCTGCTATTTATATCTAATTTAAATTTAGAAATTACTTTTGCTGGATTTTCAAACAGGATGTTTAAAGGTTTTTTTATCATTTTTCTTTTATTTTGAAAAAAAATATTAGTTACTTGCTCTAAATATTTTGAATTATTGAGTTTAAAAATATTTTTTTTAGGTTCTAAATAAATTAATGTGCTTTTTACCTTAGGAACTGGATAAAAATTTTCAGGCTCAATATCCATTATTTTCTCTACATTCATTTTCCATTTAGTTAAAATTGATAATCTTCCGTATTTACTAGAATCTGATTTAGCAAGAATTCTATCCGCAACTTCTTTCTGAAACATTAGAATAAACCTTTTAAATATTTGATTTAAGCTAGATAGTTTAATCCAATTAATCAATAACTTTGCAGAAATGTTATATGGCAAATTTCCAAAAATAATAACTTCCTGATTAATAAAATTATTCCAATTTATATCAAGAACATCCTCATTAAAAAATTCTATGTTTTTTGAATATTTTTTTTGTAGTTGTAAATATAAGTTTTTATCTTTTTCAATAGCTATAAATTTACTATATTTTTTTTTAATTATTTCCTTAGTTAAATTTCCAGTTCCAGGTCCAATTTCAATTAGATTACTGTCCTCATTTATTTGACCAATATCTATAATTTTTCTAATAATTTCTTGATTTAAAAGAAAGTTTTGCCCAAGTGATTTTTTTGGAACAGTTTTCATTTAATAGAATTTATGAAATTAAATATATTTTCCAAAGATTTTGTATTTGATCTATTTTTACCTAGCATGTTTTCATTAGGACCATGATCAACCGACATTCTTAAAAAAGGCAAACCCAATGTAATATTAGAAGCATCAAAACCAAATAATGTTTTAAATGGCGTTAATACTTGATCATGGTACATTCCTATAACCGAGTCGTATTTGCTAACATTTTTCTTTTCAAAAAAAGTATCAGCAGGGAATGGTCCATCGACAACTAAACCTTTTCTTTTTAAAATAGTGATTGCAGGAATAATAATTTTTTTTTCCTCACTAAATTTTGAACTAGTTTCACAGTGAGGATTTAATCCAAGAATAGCAATTTTTGGTTTTTTATTTAGCTTTGATTTGTAAAAGTTTGATATAGCAGTAATATTGTTAACAATAGTTTTCTTTTCTATCATTTTGTTAATCTTTTTTACTGGTATGTGAGTTGTAATGGGAGAAACCGAGAGTTTCTTGTTAAAAATTAACATTACAGGATTTTTCAAATTTTTTTTTTTTGATTTTTTAAAAATATATTCAGTAATACCTGGATATTTTTTTTGTAAAAAATCTTTTTTTGAAATAGGGCCATTAACTATTATATCTGCAAAACCTGAATTTAAAAATTTTATTCCTTGGTAAAATGACTTAGATATATATTCCTGTGATTTTTTTGAAATATTTTCAAATGGTTTTTTAAAATTATAATTAATATCAAAAAGGTAAATATTACTATTAATTAACTTGGTATCTGAGGAATAATTATTAATAATATTAAATTTTATCCTTCTTTTTAAAATTTTTAGCTGAGATATTAAAAGTTTTTTTGAGCCAACTAAAATTATAGGATATTTTATTTTATTTGTTATAGAATTCTTATTGAGTACTTTTGAAAGAATTTCTATAAAAACACTATTTGGTTCACCTAAAACAACTATTAATGGTTTTTTATTTCTCATCTATAAAAGTTCTTCTTTTTATTTTATTAAAATAAATATATCCCATTCTATTCAATTCATTATCTTTTTCTTTATTTACTAATTTTTTTAACTCATTCTCTAAATCAATCTCTTCTTTAATTTTTCTTTTTTCATTTATTTTTAAAATTAAGTACCCATTTTTTGTTTTTATTGGATTAGTTATACTCTCACCATTTTTAATCTCTGAGTATATTTCGTCTGAAATTTGGTTTGATTTAATCCATCCTAATTTACCACCAAAATTTTTGCTACTAGATATGCTATAAATAGTTGCAGCAGCCTCAAAGCCAGACCTATTTATTTCATCGTAAATTTTATTTTTTAATTGTTCTAATGTTACTGACTGATCAACTTGAAATAGTATCTCGCTTAAATTTATTTCTTCAATCTCATTTTTTTGGATTAATAACTTTTCTTTTAAAGCTTTAACATCTACTTTAACTTGAGATTTAAATTTATTAAAAATAAATTCTCTCCATATATTATCAATCATAAAATTATTTCTCACATATTCGTAATCTAAATTAATATTACTCAATCCATTTAAAAATTCAGATTTATTGTTAAAATTAGAGTTTGTAATAAACTGCTCAATATAGTCTTCTCCCATATCTGTTTCATTTAAATTAATATATTTAATTAACTCTATTTCTTTTATTTTTCTGTTAATAATAGATTTGTTTGTGATCTCATAAATTTGATTTTCAGATAGATTTTTTAAATTTGGATTTAAAAAAATCAAAAATTTTTTCTCATTTTCAACATCTATATTTGTAACAATTTCATTATTAATTTTATATAAAATTTCCAGATTTAATTTTGCAAATAAATTATTTTCGATAGAAAAAAATATTAATATTATTAAAAAAATTTTTTTTAACTTAAATTTAGTCATTTAAATTAGGAGTATTAACCGCACCAAAAGGAATGAACGAAACTTTGAAGAAAATGTTTTTATTAGAATTTACATTATCTTCATTATAAAATTGTTTATTGTATACTAAGGAGGCTTCCAGGCAATCGTTTTTGTACTTATAAATTAAATTATAATAATTTGTTAAATTTTTATCTAAGTTTTTATTAGTCTCAAAAGATAAAGTATTTGATTTGTTAACTTCAAGTTCTGTTAAATTGCTTAAATAACTTTCATCTCCAATAAAATTACTTTTTTCCATGTACTCAAATTTTGTTTTAAAGTTACTGCCATTAAATTTTGCAGCCATTAAGCTATAATTTGTCTCATTCAGGTTATCATTTATTATAAAATTATAATCCAGTGATAAATTTTCAGTTATATTAATTCCAGAATATCCTATGATATCAGAAGTTTTTTCTCCTAAGCTAGAACTAATTGGCAGATCATCGTCTTTTGTATTTTTAAAATTCATTCCAGCACCGAATTTAAATCTTTCTTCATCAAGTGTATTAATATTTTTATATTCTAACCCAAATGTTGCAGAAGCCCCATGTTCTACTGATTTTTTATTGATTCTATCAAGTCTGAATAAATCTTCGAAAGTTATCAGCGTTACCTCATTTTTCAAATTCATACCTTTTGATGGGCTATATCTTAAAGACGCCATTGGTGTGAGATAGTTTTTATCTAATTCAGTTTGTTTAAAAAGTGGATATTTTAAATTTAACATTGCTGTTCCTAGAACTTTATATTGCATGTCATCTTTGTATGTGTCCGATAAATTTCCATAGGTATTAATGTTTCTTATCAATAAATCAAAGTTTGTATCAAGATTGTTTAGTTGATTTTCATTGTTAGAAGAAAATATAAAGTCGTTAATTATATCCATTTCATCAACATTAGTGTTATATTTTCTATAATCACCCGTTGATGTAAAATCTAAAGCTGTAAAAAATTTATTTTCTAAATCTTTCTGAGAATTAAACTCGTAGCTAGGAAGATTATATTCATACTTATCACTATCTATTTTTGTCAAATCTTCAAACACATTTATAGAGGAAGAAAAATTGTATTCATCTGAAAATTTTTCAAAAGATAACATTGAGTTAAGATCACTGTAACTTTTAATTAGGGGAGATTTAATTTGATATTTTTTCAAGTAATTTTTATTTGACACAGTTTCAATTTTCATTCTGTAAAAAGAATTTTCAAGATTTGATTCTAAATGTGTAAAAAAGTGTGAATTTGAGTTATTTTTTTTATTATAGCTAAAATCTGTAATTAAATTTGAGTTTTCGAATGCTTGTCTAAATTCTGATTGTAAAAATAAATTGTTATCTCCATAAATTCTTGGAGAGACAGTAATATCTTTTGCCTTATCTATTGGATGAAAATATGAAAGCTGTGTAGAGAAACCTAAATTGCTGCTATTAATAAACTGTGGGAATAGAAACCCAGATTGTCTTTCTACTGTTGGATCAGGATGAAAAAAATAGGGAAAATATGCAACAGGTATATCATAAATATCTAACCAAGCTTTTTTATATTCTATTCTTTTTTTATTTTTGTCATGCTTTACTTCATCTGCTGATATTGACCATGCAGGACATTTTCCTTTTACTTTTTTACAAGTTGTAAAAACTCCTTTCTTAATAGTTGTTTCATTTTCATTATTTAATATGTACCTACCAAAAAATCTTGGATCATTTTCACTATTACCAAAACTGTCTTTATTAAAATTAAAATTAAAATCTGATCCAATGATTTCATTTGATTCTAAATTTATAAAAGCTTTATTAATTTCTAGTTCATTATCCTCATTATCAGATAATTTTATTTCACTAGCCTTTAAAATTTTGTTTTCTAAATTAAAGTTAAAGTTATTTAAAACAAATTGGTTTTTCAGCTCATCATTAACAATAGTTTGTTTTTTGCTCAAAAAAATTTTTTTATTTTTATCAAAAACTATATCATTGCCTAAAATAACAAATTTTTCTTCATAATTTATTTTTGTATCTCCTGAACTCTTTACTAATTCCTTTGATTTATCGTAAACAATTTTTTCAGCAAAAATTTCAAAATTATTTAGCAGATCATTTAAAATAACATTATTACTTAATTCAAAAACTAATTTATTTTGATCTACAAATAATTTATTAGCATTTACCTTGAAGTTTATCTTATCATTCGCTTTATCAAAAAGATTTATTTCAGTATTATCAAAAGAGAATATTTTTTTTTGTTCTCTATAAAAAAGTATCTTTTCACTTTTAATTTCAATATTTTTTGATTTATCTATAAATAATACATTTCCATTTATTTCTAATATTTGTTCTATTTTGTCATATTTTGCTTTTTCACCTTTAATTTGAATATTATCTTTATCTTTAATATTAACTGAACCTACTGCTTCAATTACATTCCCCTTTTGATTGATATTAACTTCGTCTGCATCAATTAAAACATCATTACCAAGTGCGTTGAAACAAGATAAACTAAATAGAAATAACAGTTTAAAAATAATTTTAATTTTATTTTTCATTAATTTTAACTACTCCTATTGTACAGGTTAGAAAAATAATCAAATTTGGTAACCAGACTGCAAAGAGTATTGGTATTTTATTATTATTACCCAATAAACCAAAAAAATAATAAATATAGTAAATTATTACTGATAATAATATTCCAATGATAAGAGCAAATGATTTAGAATTTTTAAAATTAAAGTTAAACATCAATACTGAAGACAATATTGAGAAAATTACAAGACTAACCGGAAGAGAGACTATTTTATTAATATACAAAATTATTTCAGCCGAATTAAGGCCAACACTATCAAAGTCTTTTTGTTGGTTAAAAAGTTCTAATAAGTTTAAAGACTCTAGATTTGAAAATAATGAATTAATCTTGAGATAGTCAAAATTTGTCTCAAGACTTAAACTTTCAAATTTATTTCTTTTTCCATCACTTTCTATTGATATAGCATTTTTAATTTCCCAGATGTTGCTGTTTATTATTGCTTGATCACCAATAATATTAATATTGTCTCCGTATTCATCATTATATTGAGTAACAACTACTTTTTTTAGAACATTTTTATCTATCCTCTCTGAGTGAATTATCATTGTGGTCTGGTCTATTTTATCTTTAATCCAAAGTCCGTTTTCGTTTATTACGGCTAGATACTTATTATCCTTTGTATATTTGTTTTTAAATTCTAAATAATTATTCTTCATATTTGAAGAAAAAAAGTGGAAAATTGTAATTATAAATATACCAATAAAGAAAACTAATAATGAAAGAATTGCAATTATTTTAAAATTATTAATACCATTATTTTTAAAAATTAATAATTCAGAATTACTTTGGAATTTGATAAAGAAAAATTGAGTAGTTATTAATATTATAAATGGAAATATTTCAAATAAAATTGATGGCAAATTTAAAATTGTTAAAAAAATAGGTATCCCAATTCCAATTTCATTATTGTCGCTAAAGAATTTAAATTCCTCTAAAATGTTCATAATGAATATAAGAGATGCAAATATAAGAGTTATATAAACTAACCTTTCGATATAGACATTAAAGATGTGTTTTATATAAATTTTATTTAACATTATTTCAAATATTTTTCTTATTTAAGTTTAAAATCGTCAAATAGCTTATTACAAATATTAATATCGGTATCAAAACTACTATTAAATTTTGTTTAAGTGAAATATCTAAAAACTCTGAGTTTAATTCTGATATAATTGTAAAAATTAAACCTGCTGTAAATATACTCGCTTTGTAGATATAATTTTTTGGACTTCTCTCATTTGCAAATAATAAAATACTAGCAACTACTCCAAGAACAATTATATAAATTTGTTTAATTGATCTATTAAATAATTCTTTTGCACTTTTGACAGCAGATTTTTCAGAGCAATGAAAAATTTTAAGGCTATAATTTTTCTTATTTCCAAAAAGGAAATTTCTCACACAGGATATTAAAATTTTAGAATCAAGCTCTTGTATTTTAGGAAATGTTGTTGATTTACTTTTAAATGATGAGAGATTAAACGTGGTGTTATTAAATTTAATTACTTTAGTATCACTATAATTATTATTTGTGATATCCAGAATTTGTCCAAAATTCAAATTTAAATATTTTTCAGATCCATTTTCAATGATTTTACCAGACTTAGCTGATATTATTTGAGTGTTATTTTCTTCAATACTATCTTTTAAATATATATTTTCCATATTGCCATTTTCATCAATACTCTCAACAAATAATGTAAAATCTTTTACAGTATCTATAAATTTCTTTTCTGTAATCAAGGATGAAAAAAGATCAATATTTGAACCTCTTATGAAATCTCTTGAGTAATCTTGAGCCTTTGGAACAATAAAATAAACTAATAGAATTTGTAATACAGTAATAATTATTGAAACTTTTAAAATGAAATTGACCAACTTAAATTTGCTTACACCGTTGGTCCAAAAAATTAATATTTCATTATTAGACTGATATTTTATTATTATATAAAATAAACTTATAAAATAAGAAAAAATAATTATCTTAGAAAAAATTTTAGGAAAATTTAAAAAAATAAATGAAAAGTATACCTGAAAGCCATGACCGTCTTTTGATATAAAATCAAGATAGTTAACAGATTGAATAATCCATGCAATCAAAGATAAACTGAATGAAACAATCAAAAAAAAGCTGATTATATCGTAAAAAAACTTTCTAAAAATTATTTTTTCCATTGAATTTTTCTTTTTGATACATATAAGCAACAACCTATACTATATTTAATATAAATGATGATAAAAATAAATTATTTAGATAAAAAAAAAGGCTTAAATAAGAACACAGTAGTATTCATATATTCAAACATAAATTTATCGAGATTTGAAGGTACTATTGACAGCAAAATCTATCCAAAAATTAGTGAATATTTAAAAAAAAATAAGAACTCAAAAGATAACAAAATAATCTCACTAAACCAAGATTTTGATCAAAATTTAATAGTAATCTATTTATCCAAAAAAAATGGTGAACTTGAATCTGAAAAACTAGGAGCAAAATTTTACGATTTTCTAAAGTCTAAAAATATTTACGATATACATATTAAAACTCCCGAAACCAAAAATTATTTAGATATTGAATCATTCATACATGGTGTGGAGCTTAAATCATATGAATTTAATTTATATAAAACAAAAAAAAATAATAAAACAATAAATATTTTCGTAGATAAATCTGCTTTAAGTAAAAAATCGAAAAAATTGAACGCGATTTTAAATGGTGTTAACTTAACAAGAGATTTAGTATCAGAGCCTGGAAATATTTTACATCCTGATGAATATGCAAAAAGAGTATCAAAACTAAAAAACACTGGTTTAAAAATAACAATTTATGATGAGAAACAATTAAAAAAAATGGGCTGTAATGCATTGTTGGGTGTTGGACAAGGAAGTATAAGAGGATCTTATCTGGTAACAATGGAATGGAATGGAAATAGAAATAGATCTAAACCATTAGCATTTGTTGGAAAAGGTGTTTGCTTTGACACAGGTGGTATTTCATTGAAACCTGCAAAATTTATGGAAGATATGACCTATGATATGGCAGGCTCTGCTGTCGTTGTTGGTTTAATGAAAAATTTTGCGATGAGAAAAGCAAAAATAAATGCTGTTGGTGTAATAGGCTTAGTAGAAAATATGCCAGGTGGAAATGCGCAAAGACCAGGAGATATTGTTAAATCATTCAGTGGCAAAACAATTGAGGTGCTAAACACTGATGCAGAGGGAAGATTAGTTTTAGCGGATGCTTTAACTTTCACAGAAAAGAAATTTAAACCCGAGTTTATTATTGATTTAGCAACTTTGACTGGTGCTATAATTGTAGCGCTTGGTTCAGAGCATGCTGGTCTTTTTTCTAATGATGATAAATTATCTAAAAAATTATATGAAGTTGGTGAAAAAGTAGATGAAAAAGTATGGAGAATGCCACTAAATCAAAATTATGATAAATTAATGGACTCCAAAAATGCAGATATGCAAAATATCAATTATGTGGGTGGTGCTAGTTCAATTACAGCAGCACAATTTTTGCAAAGATTTATTTTGAATAAAACTCCGTGGGCTCATCTTGATATAGCTGGTATGGCATTTTCAAAATATGGAGGAGCTTTAAATTCGAGCGGTGCAACTGGGTATGGCGTGAGATTATTAAATAAACTAGTAGAGGATCACTATGAGTAGTTTGGAACAAACTTTATCAATAATAAAACCAGATGCTGTAGAAAGAAATTTACAAGACAAAATTAAAAAAAATTTTGTTGAAAACGGGTTTATTATTAAAAATGAAAAAAAAATTCAGATTTCCAAAAACGAGGCGGAGGAATTTTATAAAGTTCATCAATCAAAACCATTTTATAATGAACTATGTAACTACTTATCATCAGGACCAATAGTTGTAATGATAATTGAAAAAGAGAATGCTGTTGTTGAAAATAGAAAATTAATGGGTGCTACAGATCCGTTAAAAGCTGAAGAGGGTACTTTAAGAAAAAAGTATGGTATTTCAATAGATAAAAATTCGGTACATGGTTCAGACAGCATTGAAAACGCTAGAATTGAAATAGATTTTTTTTTTCAAGTCCTAGATAGAATTTTGTTTATTGCTAGTGGATAAAGTTTATTTTCCTGCTTGAGAACCCTTTTTGCAAGACTTGCTGGTGTGTCAGTTTTTGTTAATTTTACTTTTCTTTTTAATATAATTTTACCAGAGTCTAATTTTTCATTTACAAAATGGACTGTACAACCAGAATATTTATCCTTATTTTTGATGGCTCTTTCATGAGTATTTAAACCTTTATACTTAGGCAGTAAAGATGGATGGATATTTATTATCTTATTTTTAAAATTAATAATGAATTTTTTGCTTAATATTCTCATAAATCCAGCAAGGCAAATTAACTCAATTCTATTTATTTTTAGAATGTTAATAATTTGGATGTCTGATTTGAATTTATTATCGTATTTGACCACTTTAGTTTTAATTTTCATTTTTTTCGCAAAAATTAAACCTGGAGCATTAATATTATTACTGACAACTAATTTTATATTTATTTTTGAATTTTTTTTTTTGAATATTTATATATTGATTTTAAATTTGAGCCCCGTCCTGAAATAAATACTGCACATTGAATTTTATTTTTACCAATTAACTTTGCCATCTAACAAAACTTTTGACTTTCCTTTAATTATCTCACCAATAATATAGGGAACATATTTATTGTTAAAATATTTTTTAATTTTTGTAAAATTTTTTCTTTTAATTATTATTATAAATCCAACTCCACAATTAAAAGTTTTTAACATTTCATGATCAGAAATTTTATTTTCTTTTAACCAAGAGAACACTTTTTTTGTTTTAATTTTATTTAAATTAATTTTCGCACATTTACCATTTGGAATAATTCTCGATAAATTATCTTTAATACCACCCCCTGTTATATGAGCACAACCATTTATTAATTTCAAATCAATCAATTTTGTTATTTCTTTCACATAAATTTTTGTTGGTTCTAATAACCATTTTCTTAATTGTTTGTTTTTTTTTATTTTTATTTTTTTATTACTAATCACATGTCTTACAAGAGAAAACCCATTTGAGTGTAAACCTGAGGAGGGGATCGCAACGATTACATCATTTACTTTAATATTTTTTTTCTCAAGAATTTTTTTTTTTTCAACAAGTCCTACACAAAAGCCAGCAATATCAAATTTTCCTTTAGAATATGTACCTGGCATTTCTGCTGTTTCACCACCCACTAACTCACATTGACTCATTTTACAGCCATCGTATATTCCTTTTAAAATCTGTTTTAATTTTTTTTGTATAATTTTGTTTATGGAAATATAATCTAGAAAAATAAATGGTTTACCACCCTGTACTAATATATCATTCACACTCATAGCAACTAAATCAATACCAATTGTATCAAATTTATTTAATTGATTGGCGATCTCTATTTTAGTACCAACCCCATCTGTGCTTGATACTATATGAACATTTTTTAAATTCGAAGGTATTTTGGTAATTGAACCAAAATTACCAATATTATTTTGTTTTTTATTTTTGTTCTTTTTTGAAGTTAATTTAGATATAAATTTAACAAATTTATCGGCAGATCTAATGTTAACTCCACTCTTTGCATATGTTAGATTAATTGGCATATAAGTTATGAAAAAAATATTTAAAATAAGTCTATACAAGTTTTTTATATTAATTTTTATTTATTTATTTATTTTTTCCACAAAAGATGTTCAGGCAAATACTTATAAAATAGAGAATATTGAGATATCAGATCAATATAATACTGATTTTAATAAAGAGAATATTATCGATAAGGCATTTCAAAGAGGTTTTCAGATATTATTAAGCAAAATCACAATTTCAAAGGATTATAAATTAATTAAAAAACAAAATCTTAAACTAATTAAAAGTTTTGTAGATAGTTTTTCAATCGTAAATGAAAAATTTGAAAACAACAATTACTATGGAACATTTGAAATAAACTTTAATAAAAATAAAATATTAACCTTCCTAAGGAATAAAAATATTTTTCATTCTAGAATGATTGAAAAAAAAGTCTTATTTATTCCCATATTTATAGATACCACTAAAAATTCAATACTTTTGTTTAATGAAAATCCATTTTATTCAAATTGGAATTTTGAGGATGAAAATCATTTTTTGATTAATTATGTACTACATAATGAAGATTTAGATGATTATAAATTAATACAAGAAAGAATTGATTTTATTGAAAATTACGATTTTAAAGAAATTATTTCTAAATATGAGTTAAATGAAAATTATATTATTCTAATTATATTTAAAGATGAAAATTACTTTAACACATTCTCAAAATTTAATGTAAGTTCAATTAATTCCAATTTCAAAAAAGAATTTCAAGTATTTGAATTTAATAAAGAGAACAAAATAAAAGAATTAATTTCATCTCTTAAAATAAAATATGATGATGAATGGAAAAAAATAAATTTAATAAATACTTCTATAAAACTTAATATTCAATTAAATATAGATTCTAATAATATTTTTTTGTCAGAAAAAATTGAAAAAATACTTGCTGGAGTTGATTTAGTCGAGGAATATCATATAAGTGAATTTGATAATAAAGTAATAAGTTTTGTAGTTTTAAGTAATAGCACTCCAGATAAATTAATAAATGAATTAGAAAAATATAATATTAATATTTCGGTAGAAAATAATATTTGGACTTTAAGTGAATAAATTAAATCAAACTCTGTTAAAATTTGAACTTAATCAAAATTTCGCATATGACGATTTTTTTGTATCTAAGTGTAATTATTTTGCATTCAACCTTATTGAAACATGGCCAAGATGGGAAAAAAATATATTAAACATTTATGGAGAAAAATATTGTGGCAAAAGTCACTTATCCGAAATCTTTAAAAAAAAAAACAAAGCTATAATTATAAAAAAAGATGAAATTAATAATGAGTTTTTTAATAGAATAAGATTTTATGAGAATATAATATTAGATAATCTAGAATATATTTCTAATGAGAAAATACTTTACTCCTTATTTAATTTTGCAGAGCAATATAATAAATATTTAATAATAAATTCAATAGAACCTATAAATTCAATAGAATTTTCACTTGTAGATCTTAAATCAAGATTAAAAAATTGTATTTATGCAAAAATTGATAAGCCTGACGATGACATGATCTTTGCACTAGTTTTAAAACATTTATCTGACAGACAAATAAAAATTGAGAAAAAAATCATAGAATATATAACTAAAAGAATTGAAAGGTCATATGGAAAAATACTAGATTTTATATATAAGGTTGATCAATTAAGTTTAATTAATAAAAAACCAATTGATTATAAATCAATTAAAAAAATTTTAGAGGATTAATTGAATAAATACAGAACACATAATTGCAATGAACTAAATAAAAAACAAGTAAATCAATCAGTTACTTTATCTGGCTGGGTTCATAAAAAAAGAGATCATGGTAATCTTTTATTTATAGATTTAAGAGATAATTTTGGAATAACTCAATGTATTATAGACAAAGAAAATTTGAGTTTTGTTAAATTAGAAAAAATACCTCTTGAAACAGTAATTAAAATTATGGGTAAGGTCTTAGCAAGATCATCAGATACCATAAATAATGAAATTTACACTGGAGAAATTGAAGTTAAGATTAATTCTTTTGAAATATTAGGATCCACAAAAGAATTGCCATTACCAGTTTTTTCTGATCAAGAATACTCTGAGGAAATTAGGTTAAAATATAGATTTTTAGATCTAAGGAGAAAGAAAATACACAATAATATTATTTTACGCTCAAAAGTTATTTCTTTTATTAGAAAAGAAATGGAAAATCTTGGATTTAATGAATTTCAAACACCAATTTTAACTTCATCAAGCCCAGAAGGAGCTAGAGACTTTTTAGTACCAAGTAGATTAAATCCTGGTAAGTTTTATGCATTACCACAGGCACCTCAACAGTTTAAACAATTAATAATGGTTTCAGGATTTGATAGATATTTTCAGATTGCGCCGTGCTTTAGAGATGAAGATGCAAGAGCTGATCGAAGTCCTGGTGAGTTCTATCAATTAGATATTGAAATGTCATTTGTTGAACAAGAAGATATATTTAAAGTTATTGAGAAACTTATGGTAAGTCTTTTTGAAAATTTTTCAAAAAAAAAACTTTTATATAAAAAGTTTCCTAGAATCCCCTTTAAAGAAGCAATGAGCAATTATGGAACTGATAAACCAGATTTAAGAAATCCATTATTAATTTATGATATTTCAGAAGTTTTTAATAGAGATGATGTAAAATTTGAGATTTTTAAAAAATTATTTAAATCTGGATCAAAAATAAAAACAATAATTACAAAGAATACAAATTTAAAACCGAGAAGTTTTTTTGATAATATTGACAAATGGGCAAAAGACCAAGGTTGGAGTGGATTAGCTTATTTCTCAATTGAAAAAGATGAAAAAAATAAAATATTTGGCAAAGGACCAGTGGGCAAGTTCTTTTCTGAGGAAGCTCTTAAAGAAATAATGAAAATCACAGAAGCTGATATAGGAGATAGTATTTTTATGTCTTGTAGCAAAGAAGATGAAATTAATGAAATTATGTCTAAGGCAAGAACAAAGCTTGGAGAAGAATTAAATATTATAAATGAAAATTCATTTGCTTTTTGCTGGATAACGGATTTTCCAATTTTCGAAATTGATAAAGAAACAAAAAAAATAAAATTTAGTCATAATCCCTTTTCTATGCCACAAGGTGATGTAAATAACTTAAATTTCGCAGAACCACTTAAATTAAAAGCTTACCAATATGATATAGTCTGCAATGGATTAGAGTTGTCTTCTGGTGCAATAAGAAATCATATTCCTGATCTAATGTATAAGTTATTTTCTATAGCTGGTTATGACAAAAATACAGTAGATGAAAAATTTAGTGGTATGATTAATGCTTTAAGTTATGGAGCTCCACCCCATGGTGGTATAGCCCCAGGTATTGATAGAATCGTTATGCTTTTAGCTAATGAAAAAAATATTCGAGAAGTTACGATGTTCCCAATGAACCAAAATGCTCAAGATTTGATGATGAACGCTCCTTCACAAGTAAACGAGAAACAATTAAACGAATTAAATATAAAACTTTTTGAAAAAAAGAAGTAAATTATTTTTTTTTACCTTTTAAATTTAACTTTATGTCCGAGAGATCAATTAGTTTTTCTTTGTAATTGTTTCTCACAAAACCTTTACTAGTAATATCTTTAACCAAATTTATAAATTTGTTATGCTCATGATTGTCTGAAACAGCTTCGTCAACGTTGTCTTTACTTGCTATAGATGGTGTGTGTGCCAAATCTTCTCTATTTAGGTAAGATATAGCAAGTTCTCTGAAAATATAATCTAAAATTGATGATGCACTCAGAATTCTATCATTTCCTAATACTTTTCCCGAAGGTTCAAATTTTGTACCTATAAATGCATTAATAAACTCATCTAATGGAACTCCATATTGCAAACCTAAAGAGACAGCTATTGCAAAATTATTCATAAGTGCTTTAACTAATTCTCCCTCTTTTGAGGTATCAATGAAGATTTCTCCTATTTTTCCATCATCATACTCACCTGTATGAAGATAAACTTTATGATCACCTATTGTTGCTTTTTGAATATAGCCTTTTCTTCGATCAGGCATACTAAATCTTTTGGTAATCTTCTCTTTAAAAGTATTATTTAAAACAACATTCTTAGGTAAGCTATTTTCTTTTTCATTTAAATTTTTTAATGATTCGTCGTATTTAATATCTACTCTATTTATGTCTTTTTCCAAATTCTTGGTATTTCTTTTATCAAATTTTACATCTAAAATTTCAAATTCTCCATCCTCACTTTTGTCAAGTAGATCAAGCTGATTATTGCTTATATCATCGAGATAATGTTTTACTTTGAAGGTACATGTGTAATAAGTTTCAACTAGATATTTTGCCATAATTTAAAAATATTTTGAGTTTAATAATTTAATGTATATACATAATAAAAATTTAGTCTAATTTTTTTTTTACAATTAGAAATTGAAAATAAATATGTTGACATTCATAAAAGAAATTTTGACTTGGTGGA
>MDTE01042943.1_pt1 | contig 39859 bp, 40 predicted proteins | sample 811231 | NCBI WGS metagenome assembly MDTE01 (sample SAMN05326651, study PRJNA326480) | marine metagenome | isolation source: seawater | place: Indian Ocean: Red Sea | collected 2010
CAATTACTGATCCAAGAACATATAGCATCGGATTTGGTATAACTTTTTAATATAATTAAAAGTTATAAAAAGGCTGGTTAATCCAGCCTTTTTTTATTAAAATCACCCAATTACGTTAATCAAACAAACGTGGGGGAACGTGCATGTTACATTTAAGAAAATTATTATTATCAATAGTGTTTACTGTTTCATTCTCTTTTTCAGTCTTTGCTCAAGAAGTTGAAGAAGTAGTAGTTACAGCAACTAAGAAAGAAGAATCAACTCAGGATATTGCTATTTCAGTTGAAGCTTTTACTGCCGATATGCTTGCAGATGAGCAGATATATGACTTATCAGATTTGACTGAGGTAGTGCCAGGCTTTGGTTTCGGTAAAGGAATAGGTTCTGGTTCAGCATTCTCAATGCGTGGTATTGGATCGTATGGTATCGGTGCTGCTGTTGTTTCATCTTTAGTTACCAATATAAATGGTCACAGCGTGGGAACAGGTCAGTTTGTAGATCTTGGATTCATGGATATAGAAAGAGTTGAGGTGCTAAAAGGGCCTCAAGGTACTCTTAATGGAAGAAACTCAGTACAAGGAGTTATTAACCTTATAACAAAAAGACCAACTTCTGAATTAGAAGGTTATCTTGATGTTGAAGGTGGTAATTTTGGTAGATCGTTAATGAAAGGTGCTGTGAATTTACCATTAACAGATAACGTTAATTCAAGAATCGCTTTTATGTCAAATCGAAGAGATGGAATGGTTCATAATCCACACATCGGAGCTGATTTTGATGACAGAAACGATGTAGGTTTAAGGATTTCGTTAGACTGGGATATTAGTGATACTACTGATTTAAAATTCACATATTCTGGTCAGGAAAGTGATGATAATAGACCACAAGAAGAAGTTTCTTTTTGTGCTCAAGACCAATTCTTTGGCTGTTCTCCTTATGAGAGAGGTGGAATAAATCAAGCTGCAGATACAAGAGGGCATGTAGCAGGCTTATTTGGATTCTATTCATTAATTGATCCAGGAACTATTGTCAACAAATATGGCCCATCTCTTTCAGATGGATTTGATGAGCTCTATCTAGATAGAATACCTACTCATTATCAGCAGTCAGAAGTCACAAATTTAGAACTAACACATGATCTAAGCGATGACTTAACTATGATTGTTAAATATACCTACTCAACAAGAGATTTCCATCAAATGAACGATAACGATGGAAGTGTATCTAATGTTCCATTATTAGGCGTTGGGGCTGCTTTGGGGCTGCCTCCAGTTGAAGCAAATGTATGTTTTGGTGGCGAAATTCAATTCTGTGAAATGGCCAATTCTGATAGAACTTATGATTTCTCAGATGTAGAAACAGAAAATAGACAAGCAGAAATTAATATCATCTCAGATTTTGATGGCGCATTTAATTATACAGCTGGATATTATTGGTACGACGATACTACTGACAACGAATACAGAGTGCAAACAATGGGCACCCAATTAATAGGTGATTTTGGTGCTCATCCATATGCACCAGTATTATTTGGATTAACAGGTTTAGATTATTCAAATAAAGGTGGATTTGCTTTTTATAGTCAATTACTGCAATTGATGGCTGTTGTTCCAAGTGTGCAACAAGTTCAAGCTGGTTTAATTACCGGAGCTCAAGCAGCTGCTATCCTTCAAGCTTATGGTGGTATCGTTGCAGGAATTAATGCAATGCCAGATATGACGGTACCTGTTGACTTAAGAGGCACATTAAGTGATCAACATGTACGAACAAAATCACAAGCAATATATGGTGAAATGTACTTTGATCTCAACGCTGACACAATGTTAACTCTTGGCGTAAGATACGATGATTTCTTAGTTGATAGTTCTAACTTTAATGATTTAGTTGGTAGACAATATGTAGCTAGGGGCGGTAACAATTATGCTAATCCTAGAGATATTCCTGGTATGTTGCAAAAAAGAACTGTTACAGATACATCTTCTTCATACAAGATAGCTTTACAACACTACTTAAATGACGATGTGATGGTATATGGTAGTTATACAACTGCTACAAAAGCAGGTGGTGTTAATGCTGGATCAAGTTCAAGCATTTATGAACCAGAAGAAACTGGAGTACTTGATTTCGGTTTAAAAGGTATTTTTCTTGATGGTGCTATGCTCTTAAATATGAATTTATTTAGAAACGATAACAAAGGTATGTTGCTTGCAGCAATTGTTGATGATGCAAGTATAAACTATAACCTTGATGCAGAAATTACAGGTTTTGAAGGGCTTATGTCCTTTTTCCCATCTGAAACAATACAGATTCAGTTTAGTTGGTTGCTGATCGATAATGAAATTACATCAGACACTTCTATTATTAACTACCTTGACCCCGTTGGCGGTCAGCTAGTCGCTTATCTTGGAGCAGTAGATCCAAATGGAACTGGTGCTATAACTGGTGCAGCTTTTAGCAATGGAATAAATTTATTTAAATCAGGTGGATTTAACTGTTTAGCTCCACAATTTGCTCCTGCTGCCGGCTTACCTTGTCCAGTTGCTCAAGGAGTGCCTCAAAGTTTACAAGGCAATCAGCTTCCAAATACTGCAGAGCTCGAATATAGCTTATCTCTTACAAAAGTTTTCCCCGGATCTAATGGTGAAACTTCTGCAAGACTATCTTACAGATACAGAGATGAGTCTAATTCAAGTGCTTTTGAAATGGAAAGAATGAAAATTCCTGCAAACAAATACTTTGACATGTTGGTCAAATTTACTCCAAATGATGGTGATTGGTATGTAGGACTATATGGTAAAAACCTTGCCGATGATAGACAACTTCAGTTCTTAAGGACTGCGAGTAATCTTCAAGGTGGACAATTATATGGTTCATTCTCAGATCCAAGAACTTGGGGATTACAATTCGGTTTTGATTTTTAATCATTAACTGTTAACTAAAGCCCAGTTTTATGCTGGGCTTTTTTTTATTTATAATATAAAAATGAAACCACTTCCCTACGTACATAAACCAATTAAAGTTTCACAGAAGATGTGTGACCATAACGGCCACATGAATGTAAATTATTACTATGAACTTTTTGATAGCACTTATACTTCATTTTATATTGATGTATTAGGCTTTGATCAAAATTATGTTGAAAGTGGGTTTTCAACATTTACACTCGAAGACAGTATTAGATATTTAAATGAATTTAAATTAAATGAAACAGTTTATCCCTCATTTGTTCTAAATAAAGTTAATAAAAAATTATTACATTTTGTAGGAATCTTGCAAAACAAGGATAATCAACTTGCTGCTATTTTTGAGACTGTTCTTGGTCACATAGACCTAAACAAAAGAAAGGTTGTTAATTTTCCAGATGATAAATTAGAAAAAATCTTAACAGTTTGTAAAGAGCAAACAGAGAATTTAGAACTACCGTTCCAATTAAAGCTCTATATTAAAAATATAGATAAATAATTTATGATTAATAAATTTATACTCTTATATATATTTATGGTGCCATTGCTTTTTGCAGATGAATTTACTGTAATGACTTTGAATGCACAAAATTTATTTGATACTAAAGATGATAAATTTAAAGATGATAAAGCATATCTTCCAATAGAATTTAAGCAATCAAAAAAACATATTAATTCATGCAATAACATAAATGTAGATGTTTGGAGAGATGAGTGTTTGAATTTAGATTGGGATAATGCAACTAAGAACGCAAAGTTACACAATCTTTATAAGAATATAATTTCTTTTGAAGACAATGGCCCAGATATTTTAGCTCTCCAAGAAGTTGAAAATATTAATATCCTTAGACAACTATTTAAATTGTTAGAACCTTATGGATATATTGATTTAACACTTGTTGAAGGAAAAGACTATAGAGGGATAGATACTGCAATAATCTCAAAATTTAAAATAATAGATTCTAGACTTCATTACATAAAATTTTCTGGTAAATTTGAAGACAAAGACACTAGACCTATTTTAGATGCCACTATACTTGTAAATAAAAAGAAGTTAAAAATATATAATGTGCATTTTCCTTCTGGATTTAATGATGTCTCGATGAGATTTGATTCTTTAAATTTACTTGAGGACTTACTAAAAAGTCATAACTTTCCTGTTATTGCGCTTGGAGATTTCAATGTTAATACAAGAGAGGATAACGAGTTTAATATATATAAGTCACAAGAAAATTTATGGCATGTAGCTCATTTAATTGGATGTTCTGAATGTAAAGGTACATATTATTATAATTATGGTCAAACATGGGAGTATCTTGATACTATATTCGTATCAAAAAATCGTAAAATTAATTTTTTAGATCAATCAATTAATATCCATATTAATGCAGTTAATTCTTATTCAGATACAGGAAAACCAAAAAGATTTAATCCAAAACATAAGACTGGAGTTTCAGATCATTTTGCAATGGTTGCAGGAATAAAATTAAATTAGCTTATCAGTATCCTTCTATTTATGTTATGAGCAATTACAAGAATTAAGCCAGATATGGTTGTAATTGCTACTTCTAAATTCTCACTGATAAATAAAGCAGATATCAGGCCAGCTATACCAATAAACGCTAAGGACATTGGTAAGATACTTTTATGTTTACGGAACGCAGGTGGGAAAGCGTACATACCAACTATTAAAATAATTACTAATAAGATTGGATGAACATATTCTTCTGAGAGAGTTATGTATGCAACCGAACCTATGCCCCCATAGATAAGCAAAAAAGTAATTAAACAATGAAAAATACAAAGACTTGAAAAAAGAATTCCTATTTTATCTCTCATAAAGCTTTATGCCTATTTGCGCCAGCCGCCTCGATCAAATATTCGTAGATATGTAAGTTGGTCATGATCAGAGTCATTAACAACCTTGCAATAATCACCAGACTCAACCAATATTACATCTCCTGCTGACAATTCATAGGAGTCTTTGTGTTCAATTCCATATGAGGGATTTGAGCCATGGCCTTCATCAGAGTTCATATACTCAACAATTTCCATGGTCCCTCTACCATTTGTAATTATATATACAACATCGGAGTCAATAAGTTTATGTCCCACCGTGGATTTACCAGGTTGAATTACAGTTTTACTAGCAATAATTCTTTGGAGCAGATCATTTGACCATACAGTATAGTCATCAGTAACTTTCTGTGGTGATCCTCCTATTCTAAAATTTGTGTATTTTTTTGCCATATTTTTTACCTTTCATCATTATAATTATTTGTAAACAATATACTAGTATTATAAATAATTAGGGTGTTGTTATTAAGTATTATTTAATATACTAGTTATTATAAATAAATTTAAGGAGTGATAATTGTGAGTAAAACATACACTAATCCAGAAACAATTGGTTTACATGCAGGTTGGAGGAAAGATGATAGCACTAATTCTGTAGCTGTTCCTATTCATCAAACATCAAGTTTCCAATTTGACGATTGTGAACATGCAGCGAACTTATTCGCATTATCGGAATTAGGAAATATTTATTCAAGAATTATGAATCCTACTTGTGCTGTTCTTGAAGACAGGATTGCAGCTTTAGAGGGTGGGGTTGGAGCTCTTGCTGTTGCATCGGGTCAAGCTGCATCAGCATATGCAATTCAAAATATTGCCAGAAAAGGAGATAATATTGTTGCTTCGTCTCATTTATATGGAGGCACATACAATCAATTTAAAAACCCAATGTCTGATATGGGTATTGAAGTAAGATTTGTTGATCCTGCTGATCCAAAGAATTTTGAAGATGCTACCGATGAAAATACAAGAGCATATTATGGAGAAGTTTTACCTAACCCAAGTTTTGAAGTTTTTCCAATCAGTGAAGTTGCAGAGATTGGTAGACCTTTAGGTATACCGTTAATTGTTGATAACACCGCTGCACCAGTAATCTGTAAGCCTTTTGACCATGGAGCTGCTGTTTTAATTCATTCAACTACTAAATTTATTGGTGGTCATGGAACTTCAATTGGAGGAATTATAGTTGATAGCGGTAATTTTGATTGGGAAGCATTTCCTGAAAGACAGCCAGCTTTAAATAATCCTGATCCTTCTTATGGAGGAGCTGTTTGGACTGAAGCTGTTAAGCCTTTAGGTCCAATTGCATATATTTTAAAAGCTAGAACAACCATTCTTAGAGACATGGGTGCTGCTATGAGCCCATTTAATGCATTTATTTTTATTCAAGGCTTAGAGACTTTGGCTTTAAGAATGAGAGAGCACTCTACAAATGCTGAAATTGTTGCAAAATATTTGTCTGAACATGATGCAGTAGAAAAAGTTTCATATCCTTCGTTAATGCAAGGTTATGCAAAAGAAAGAGCAGAGAAATATTTATCGCGTGGCAATGGAGGACTAATGGGTTTTGAATTAAAAGGTGGTAGAGAGTCCGGTGAAAAATTTATTAATTCATTAGAGATGGTATATCACGTAGCTAATATAGGAGACTCTAGGAGTTTGGCAATTCATCCTGCTAGCACAACACATAGTCAGTTATCGGAAGAAGAGTTATTATCTGCAGGAGTAACACCAGGATATGTAAGATTATCTATTGGATTGGAGCATCCTGATGATATTATTGCAGATTTTGAACAGGCTTTATCAAAGATATAGTCAATTTGAATCAAGAATTAGTAACTTACATAGTTCTTGGATCGCATAATAGGCTTAAGAAATTAAAGTTACCAAGCCCTAATAAATTTGAAGAATATCTATTTTCTAGTTTTAAAGATGACATATCATATGAAAAACGTATTGACTATCTTATAACTAAAGCAAAAGGAAGAATTATAGTTTTATTGCCGCCATCATGTTTTCCAGACTCGAAGTCAAAAGAATTATTAAATAAAATCTCTATGATTGATATCTCAACATGGGGATGGTTTACATTTAATGAAAAAAATAAAAATTTTTTACAAAATATAAAAAAATATACCAGTTCACTAAGAAGTATTCCAAATATTGAACAAGGACTTTACTTTAGTAAAAGACTTTATTTTTCAGTTGGTGGTTTTGGAAAATTTAAACCTAACCCATTTAAGGAAATATCTAAGAGATTTTATACAAGAATTGATCCCCAAAACCCATTACCACCGCTTATAATTAGAACAAAAAATTTTGACATATTTTGATGAATAATAATGATTTAGTAATTGCTAACAATTTAGCTTATAAAATTAATAATAATAAATTATTTAGTAATGTTTCATTTAAATTGCAAGGAGGTGAGTCTTTGCATATAAACGGTCCCAATGGCTGCGGCAAATCTACTTTAATTAGAATTATTCTTGGGGTCACAAAACCCAATAAAGGAGATGTTCGAATAAGTAAAGACAATAGAATTTGTTATTTAGGTCATAAAAATGCTCTAAAAGAATATTTAAGTGTAGAAGATAACATTTCTTTATTAAATTTTAATGACAATATTGATTTACCTAAATATCTTAAATTCCTTCAATTAAATAATCTGATGGATGTTTATGTTTCAAATCTATCTTTCGGGCAAAAGAAAAAACTTGCATTATTAAGAGTATTTTTAAATAAATCTAATATTTTTCTTTTAGATGAGCCTTTTGTAGGTTTGGATGCTGATAGCCACGATTACCTTCACACTTTTCTAATAAACGAATTAAAACATGGAAAATGCATGATATTTACATCACACATTAAAACTGATTTTAATTCAAAAAATATAATATTGGGCGAAAGTTAGTATGAAAAATCTATTTTTTGAATACTTAAAATTAAGAAAAAAAACAAGAAGTTGGCTTGGACCAATCTTAGTATTTATTTTAATCATGATTGCATACCCATTAACTGTCGAATTGCTACAAGAAAATTTACAACAAAGCTTTTATTCAGTTTTATGGATAGCAGTTTTAATAGCAATGATGATGGCCACAGAAACAATATTTGAAGAAGATTTTAATGATGGAACATTGGAGCACGAACTTGCATCTGAATTGTTATTTGAGCTTCTTGTTGGAAAAAAGATATTTATTTATTGGGCAATGATTGGCATTCCAATATCAATATTAAGCTTTTTGTTTTCTTTGGGCACTAATCAAGATGTAAATATAAGTTTGTATGTTTTTACTTTATCTTTATTTTCATCTTATATATTTTTAAATTTATTTGCTTTTGGAAATTCATTAAGCATCAATAAAGGTTCCGCGTTAGGGGCTATTATTACAATGCCTTTAGCATTGCCAATATTAATAGTATTAGGTAAAAGTATTACTGCTTTGAAATTTGGTGTAAATTATATTGAGTTTATGCTCTTATTATTAGGATGCTTATCTATTATAATGATCATAATGCCTTTTATAATATCTTTTATTCTAAAAGCCCACTTAGAGTAAATTTTCAATATAGTTACTAGTGATTAAGAAATTTATACATCAATTTGCCTCACCTAAAACTTATCTTTTAAAAATAGATAAAGCATATAGATATATATTCTATTTTTCATTATTGATTTATATATTTGCTTTAGTTTGGGGTTTATTTTTTACACCGATGGATGCTGTTCAAGGAAACTCTTTTAGAATTATTTATATGCATGTTCCAGCTGCTTTTGCAGCACAATCACTATATTTTATAATGGCCTCAGCAGCAGTAATTTTTTTAGTTTGGAGAGTAAAGCTTGCCGCCTATTTTATTGTCTCTATTGCTCCTATCGGAGCATTATCAACTTTTATTGCACTGGTATCTGGTTCAATTTGGGGTATACCAACTTGGGGAACATGGTGGCAATGGGATGCAAGGATTACGTCTACATTAATACTTTTTATAATGTACTTGGGTTTAATAGCTTTGCATAATTCATTCAATAATAATAATAAGGCAGATAAATTGTTATCTTGGTTGGTAATAGTTGGCTCAGTCAATATACCAATTATTAAAAAATCTGTTGATTGGTGGAATACGCTTCATCAATCTGCTTCTTTAACTTTAGCTGAAAAACCAAATATTGCTCCAGAGATGTTATATCCGTTAATCTGTTCAATTGTTGGTTTTCTAGGTTTAATTTTGTGTATGGTAATTATTTCATCTAGATATCAAATTTTATTAAGGGAACAAAATAAATTATGGATTAAAGATTATGTTTGATTTCGCATTTAATTCTTTTAAAGAGGCCATATATATGGAAGGTCACGGTATATTTGTTTGGGTTGTACTCTGTATAGTGATTATGAGCTTAATTTTAGGATTTCTTAACTACAAATCAAAATTAAAAACATTAAAAAAGAAAATTCATGCATCCACATAGAAAAAAAAGAATTTATAGCATTTTGTTAGTTTTCTTTTTTTCAGCTCTTGGTGTTTCGCTGATTTTATTTTCTTTAAATTCAAATTTGGATTATTTCTTTTCTCCAAAAGATTTAACAGACAAGATAATACCGGAAAATAAAAGACTTAAGATGGGAGGCATGGTTTTAGAAAATTCTGTGTTTAGAGAACAGTCTAAAATCTATTTTGTTGTTACCGATTATGAAAGTTCGGTTAAAGTGGAATATGAAGGCATTGTTCCTGATTTGTTTCAAGAGGGAAGCGGAGTTGTTGTATTGGGATATTTAAAAGACGATCTATTTATTGCTGAAGAGGTTTTAGCAAAACATGATGAAAATTATATGCCGCCAGATTTAAAGATTCCAAATGATAGCTGAAATTTCACATTACCTTTCAATATTGGCCACAGCGTTATTCTTTCTAACTGCCATTTTTTCTTTGTTAATAAAAAATAATAAATATATATCAAAATTATCTAGAAGCACTTTTAATCATGCTTTTATTTTTCTAGCTTGTTCTTTCGCTATATATATCTTTATGGCAATCAACGATGAGTTTAGCGTTCGATATATTTATAGTCACTCAAACTCTAAATTACCAGTTTTTTATAAAATATCTTCTATATGGAGTGCGCATGAAGGATCGATGTTTCTCTGGATTTTATTTCTTGGTTTATGGGGTTTTATTTTTAATATTAAAGTTGCCCACAATCAGCCGTTGAAATCTAAAAGTATTGGGATTCTTTCAATTATTTTAGTAGGATTTCTTTTGTTTTTATTAATAACTTCCAATCCTTTTTTAACTTTTTTACCTGTTCCACCAAATGATGGAGCAGATATTAATCCTGTTTTACAGGATCCAGCTCTTGCACTACATCCACCAATACTTTATTTAGGATATGTGGGTTTTGTTATACCTTTTGCATGTTCAATTTCATATCTTCTTCATGGGGATCCAAACTTAAATTGGGAATTGCTTGTAAGAAAATGGTCAGTTATGGCATGGATTTTTCTTACATTGGGAATTGCCCTTGGGAGTTGGTGGGCATATTATGAACTTGGTTGGGGAGGTTATTGGTTCTGGGATCCAGTAGAAAATGTAGCTTTAATGCCATGGCTTGCTGCAACTGCTTTTATACATTCTTTAACAGTTTCAATAAAATCTTCTAGCTTAAGAGTTTGGACTATTTTATTAGCTTTATCAGTTTTTTCCTTCAGTTTATTTGGAGCATTTATTGTAAGATCTGGGATTATTGATAGTGTTCACTCCTTTGCCAATGATCCTGATAGAGGTTTATATTTGCTTGCTTTTATTGGATTAATAATTTTTAGTTCATTACTTTTATTTGTAGTGCGTCTACCAATAGCAAAATCTAGAGGACAAATTAAAAAATTTTCAAAAGAGTCATTCATTTCTGTAAATAATATTTTTTTTATTACTTTAGTGTTCTCTATCCTATTAGGAGTTACATATCCGTTAATATACGAATATATTTATGATCAAAAAATTAGCGTAGGTGCTCCATTTTATAATGCAATTTTTGTCCCAATAGTTATCTTGGCATCTTTATTTTTATTTTTTTCAATTGATTCAAAATGGTCTCGAAGCTTAAAACTAAATCTTTTAAAAGTTGAAATTTATTTACCCATCTTTTTATCTATAATCTTAGTATTAGTATGTAAATATCTTTTTGCTATCTCTAATTTAATGATTTTGTTTTCATTGATTGTTGCTGGAATGATTATTTTTAGATATTTGTATGAAATTAAAGAATATCTTGTTCGCAAAAAATATCTAAATTTCTATAGTGCAATTGCACACTTAGCCCTTGGCGTTTTAATTTTATCTATTTCATTTAATAATGTTTTAAGCTCAGAGAGAGCCTTGACTATAAAAATCAGTGAGTCGGTTGAATATAAAAACCTTCAAATTAATTTTAACGACTTAAAGTTACAAAAAAGATCTAATCATGATGCAATAAAAGCTTCCTTTATTGTTGAAGAAAAAAATTGCTATAAGTTTCTTTTTATTTGTAACAACAAATTTTTTGAACTACTTCCAGAAAAAAGAAAATATTTTGCAAGAGGGCAAATTACTACAGAGACAGCAATAAGAGCTACTCTATTAAAGGATATTTATTTAACAATAGGCGATCAGCTTGATGATGGAAGTTGGATTGTAAATATACAAATTAATTATTTAATTAGATGGATATGGTTTTCTGCAGTATTAATGGCTTTAGCTGGCATAATGTTAATTATTTCTAAACGGAAAGTCTAAAAATGAAGTATCTCGTATTCAAATGTTTTATTCTGATCATTCCTGTTTCATTAGGACTCTTCTTTTATTTATTTCTAATTGAAGAAAATAATTATCCTGGTGCAGATTATGAAAAATTTGAGTTGCCAGTTTTTGAATTACAAAACCTTGATGCTAATAAACTTATTAAAAAAGATTCATTAAAAGGAGACTTAATTATAAATGTATGGGCAAGTTGGTGCATTACTTGTTTGATAGAACATCCTTATTTAATGAACCTTAAAAGCAATGGAATAGAGATTATAGGCCTTAATTATAAAGATGAAAAAAATGATGCTAGTGAATGGCTACTAAGATACGGTAATCCATACAAAATTATAATCCATGATTATAAGGGGTCGCTTGCTCTAGATTTAGGGGTTACAGGTGCACCAGAAACATTCTTAGTAGATGACGGTGAAATTGTGGCTCATTATCAAGGTGAGATTAATAGATTAATTTGGGAGGATGTATTTGTCCCAATTATTGAAGAAAGAAACATGTTTTCAGAATGAAATATATTAGCATTCTTATCATATTATTGAGTTTAAATATCTTATCTGAAAATTTATATGTTTTTGAAAAAGAGTCTGATGAAATTCGTTTCAATAATTTGATAAAAGATATACGGTGTCCAAAATGTACTTCTGGTTCATTGGCAAGTTCAAATGCACCTGTATCAGAAGATTTAAAACAAAAAATAGCAGATATGATAAGAGAAGGTAAATCTAATAAAGATATTGAAGAATTTGTTTCAACAAGGTACGGAACAGAGTCATTATATAAACCTGAATTTAATTCAAGTACTTACATATTGTGGTTTGCGCCATTTGTTATATTATTTTTATCTTTAGGATTCTTTATTTTTAGAAGAAAAGATTAATGACAGTATTTTATTTTTTAACAATTTTTGCAGCTTTGCCAATATTAGCCTATTGCTTGACATCCAAAACTTCAAATAAAGGAAGTGTAATGGGATATAGCATCCTTATATTCTCATTTTGTCTTATTGTTTTTTTAAGTAAATTTTCACTATTTGGCAGTATTCAAAAACAAGTTCTATCAAACGATATATATGAGGAGATTAACTCAAACATTAAAGTATCTAATGCAAATCTAATTTCTATTTCTGAAACTTTAACATTAAATGAACAGAAATTATGGATAGAAAGCTTAACTAAAAAAGCTATAGACTTAGAAAAGTTTGTTACGGCAAATAGTTTAATTCTTTTCTATGATGATATTGTCTCCACGACTGATGATCAATTAATTTTATTTGAACTTGGAAAGATGCTCAGAGATGCTGAATTTCCTAAGTTTAAAGACTCATCATTTCAAATAAGTCCAAGTTCTGAATTTCCTTGCCTTCTTAAGGAAGGAAATGTACGGATTTATGTTTTAAATGTGCCTAATATTCCAATTGCTGAAAAATATTTTGTTGATACTAAAGATATTAAATTAGTTAATAGTGACAGTGTATACCCGGGATTTGATTTGGCTGAAGCATATAGAAGAAAGGAAACTATTGAATTTGAATTGATGATTAACTGTAAAAAAAATGACGACACATTTATTTTGAAAAATTTAATAGTTCTTGATAAAGATAGAGTTAAATCTGTTTATAAAATTAATTTAAATGAATGGTTAAAAAAACCACAGGAGTTATAATAATAAGAAATAATAATTGCTAAAATGCAGCTCAAACACATAAAACTTTCTGGGTTTAAAAGTTTCGTTGATCCAACGAAAATATCTTTTCCTACAAATATGGTTGGCGTTGTAGGCCCTAATGGATGCGGTAAATCTAATGTAATAGATGCAGTTAGATGGGTTCTTGGAGAATTATCAGCTAAGAACTTGCGTGGAGATTCTATGGTAGACGTGATCTTTAATGGATCCGAACAGAGAAAGCCCTCAGGTCAATGTAGTATAGAATTATTATTTGATAATTCTAATGCATCAATTGGCGGTGAGTATGCTTCATTTAATGAAGTTTCAATTAAAAGGATAATGACAAGAGATGCTCAATCCGACTATTATATAAATAATACTAAATGTAGAAGAAAAGACGTTCAGGATATATTTCTTGGCACCGGTCTTGGACCAAGCTCATATGCAATCATTGAACAAGGAATGGTCAGTAAACTTGTAAGCTCTAAACCTGATGAACTTAGAACTCATATCGAAGAAGCAGCTGGGGTGTCTAAATACAAGGAAAGAAGAAAGGAAACAGAGTCGCGCATAAAGAGAACAAAAGAAAATCTTTCCAGAGTTAAAGATATTAAAGATGAAATTAACCGACTTATTAAAAGATTAGAAAGTCAAGCCAAAGCTGCTGAAAAATATAATAAATTAAAAGAGCAAAAATCTGACCTTGAATTAGAAAAAGCAATATTATTTTCTATGGAAGCTAAAAATAATAGAGACAATTTACAAAAAAAATTAGATGGCCTAAATAGAGATCTTGAAATAAAGAATACAGAATTAGAAACAATTCAATCTCAGATCGATCAGTTTAAAACCCAAAATGAAAGTGTTCTAAATGAATACGAAATCGCTCAAAAAAAATTCTATTCTCTCGGAGCAGAAATAGCCAAGAGAGAGGCTAATTTGCAAAATATTCTTAAAACTGACTTAGAAAATAAATCTAATCTTGAAAAAGTTATTGAAAGCTATAACAAAATTAAGGAGTCGGAAAAGAACTTTGATGAACTTAGTCCAAGAGAGCAGGCAATGCATATTTTAGATGAAATTATTTTTATAATTAATTCCAATAAGATTACTAGTGAAAATATAGACAAGAAAGCATCTCAACTTAAGGAATTGCTAACAGAAATACTTAATATTGCATCAGAGCAATCAAAGACTTTGAGTGATGAGTATTTATCACGACAAAGTCAACTTGAATTGCAAATAAAAGATGCCAAAAAATTAAAAGAGACTCTTGAGATTGAAATGGAAGATTATGCAAGCAAAACTTCAGATTCAGAGTCTGTATTAATATCTTTAAGAAAGAAGCAATCGATATTTAATGAAGAATTAAGAAAATTTGAAAATCAAAAGTCAATAACTAACCTTGATGCAAGGTCAATATCTGAAAATATATCCAATGTAAGAGTGGAATTAAATACCTATGAAATTAATCTTCAAAACTCAAATAAAAAAATAAATGATGCAGGTTTAGATATTGAAACAATTGATTACTCTAAATATCAGAATCTTAGTCTTAAAGATATTGAAGACAAAATAAACGAAATTGAAACAAGAATAATAAAATTAGGAGCAATTAACTTAGCTGCACCAGAAGAAATCGAAACAGAGTCAAAAAGAAAAGAAGAGTTGGACGAGCAATATAATGATCTTACAGAAGCTTTAGAAAAATTAACAAGCGCTATTAAAAAAATCGATAAAGAGACCAGAACTTTATTTGAAAAGAGTTTTAATTCTGTAAATGACAAATTAAAAGAAATGTTTCCAAAATTATTTGGTGGCGGATATGCTGAGCTTGCTTTGGTTGAAGAAAATGCTATTGATTCTGGTGTAATACTGATGGCAAGACCGCCTGGTAAAAAAAACTCATCAATAGCGCAGTTATCAGGAGGTGAAAAAGCTTTAACAGCTCTAGCACTAGTATTTGCTATTTTTGAATTGAATCCTGCACCTTTTTGTCTTCTGGATGAAGTGGATGCACCTTTAGATGATATTAATACTCTAAGATTTATTAATATGGTTGAAGAAATGTCTAAGACCGTTCAATTCATATTCATAACTCATAATAAAGTTTCTATGGAAAGAAGTGATCATCTCATGGGAGTTACAATGCAGGAAGCAGGTGTTTCTAGATTGGTTTCTGTTGATGTCAATCAAGCTCTTGAATTAGCTGAAACATAGATGACAACTAACTCAGAAATATATTTAATCGGAACGACTGTCTTAGTTTTTTTAATAATAGTATTTTTTTATATTAAAAAAATAAGTAACTCCAATAATCTTAAAATGAAAATTGAAGATGTTTCAAGCCAAGATATACCATTGATCGACGAACGAAACAAAAATAGAGCTGAATTAGGTGATTCTCTAAATGAAGAAGAAACTTATTCTCGTAAAGATGAACTGGCAATACTATATTTAATTTCTATAGACAAATCTAAATTTGATATTAATCAACTTTTTGGTTTCATTAAAAACTTTGGTGGCGAAATGAAAAATAAATATTTTTGTGTTCCAGCTGATAAACACCTAGATCAATTTAGGGTAATTAATGCTTTGAATCCAGGAACATTTGATGAGAATACAGAAACGTTTGCTATTGTAGTTGTATCTAATTTAAGCTTAGCAAAGGATCCTGTGAATGCTGTAAAACAAATTATTGAATTCTCAATAAATTTTTCAGAAAAATTTCATGCAAATATTTGTGATGAGGAGAGGGCGCCAATTACAAAGCAAATGATTGCACATATTGAGTCTAGAGCACAAGAGATTGCTCGAATAAATAAAGTGAAAAGTTCATCTAATGAGGGTAATCAGTAAATGTTAAGACCATGGAAAATAATTACAGAGCTTCAAAGTAACAATAGTAGACTATTTAAAGAAGGCGTTATTCAAAAATATTTAAATGAAAAAGAATTCCAAGAAGGGTTAACCATGTGCTTGGATCCATTGATTACATTTGGAGTGAAACAAGTTCCTGAATGTGATCAAAATGGTAGTGGCTTAATGTGGAATGAATTCAAAGATGCTGCAAATAAATTAATTAAAAGAGAGAAGACCGGACATGCTGCAAGAGATTTGATTATAAAATTAATTAAAAAAGCAAAAATAGAGCAATGGAATGATTGGTACAGACGAATCTTAATAAAAGATCTTAGATGCGGTGTTAGTGAAAAAACAGTCAATAATGTTGCAAGGAAAATGGAAATCAATTTTAGAGTTCCAGTTTTTTCATGTATGTTGGCGCATGATGGCGCAAAACATCCTAAAAAGATTAAAGGCAACTGTTTAGTTGAATACAAATATGATGGTGTAAGAGTAATAGCTATCGTTCAAAATAATAAAGCAACCTTATACAGTCGCAATGGTAAGATTTTTCAAAATTTTCCTCATATTGAAAATGCTTTGAGCAAGCCAGAATATAATAATATGGTTTTTGATGGAGAAGTAATGAGTGATGATTTCCAAGCATTAATGAAACAGGTTTATAGAAAGTCAGGTGCAAAAACAGATGATGCTTATCTTGCATTATTTGACATAATTCCATTGAATGAATTTAATAACGGTAAAAGTAAACTTAATTCAATTGAAAGAAAAAAGGAATTAAATAAATTAGCTAAAACATTTCATGATGCAATCAAATTAGTTGACTACGAAATAATTAATTTTGATGAGGAGACAGGAAAATCAAAATTTTCTAGTATGAATAAGGAAGCATTAGAAAAAGGTTTTGAAGGTTTAATGATTAAACCTAATAATGACTTTTATGAGTGCAAAAGAAGCCATGCCTGGCTTAAAATTAAACCTTTCATTGAAGTAACGCTTAAAGTAATTGACATTCAAGAGGGAACAGGTAAACATGCTGGTAAACTTGGAGCTTTTAGTGTTGAGGGCCAAGATGATGGCAAATTCTTTTCGCTAAGTGTGGGTAGTGGCCTGACAGATGACGAAAGAGAAAGTTTTTGGGCTACAAAAGATAAACTTATTGGCAGAATGATTGAAATTAGAGCAGATGCAATCACTCAGAGTTTAGATAGCGAACACTATAGCTTAAGATTCCCAAGATTTAAAAATTTTAGAGGATTTAAAGAAAATGAAAAAATTTAAATTCAAGTATATTCTCTTATTATTATTAATCTTCGTTATTCAATCATGTCTTTCAAAACCACCAGAAAGCCCTGATAATATTTGTTTAATTTTTAAAGAAAAAAGAAGTTGGTATAAAGCAGCAAAAGAAACTGAAAAACGCTGGAAACTACCTCCATATGTTCTGATGGCAATAATATATCAAGAGTCTAGCTTCAAGTCAGACGCTAAACCTGAAAGAGAGAAGGTTTTAGGTTTTATACCTTGGTCTAGACCATCCTCTGCAGTAGGATATTCTCAAGCATTATCAAATACTTGGTCTGATTATATTGATGAAACAGGAAATAAACGCGCCAAAAGAAGAAACTTCGTTGACTCAGCAGATTTTATAGGTTGGTATGCAAGTAAAGGATATTATCAAGGTTTTGAAAGAACTGACGCTAGATCTTTATATTTGGCATACCATGAAGGATATACAGGATACGAAAAAAAAACATATAAAAAGAAAGAATGGTTAATTGAAGTAGCTGACAATGTTCAAGCTAGATCAACTAAATATCAAAAACAATATTGGTCGTGTTCTAATGACCTAAAGAAGAAAAGATTCTTTTTTAATAACTAAATATTTTTTATAACAAAACCAAGTTTTTTCATTTCTTGAGTATAATTTTTTCCAGAAATCACAGATTTCTTAGAATTATTAGAGCCTTCAATTAAATATTTCTTAGCAACATTTTTTAAATCATTAATGCTACAGTCTTTTACTTTTGAACGAAATAAAAGTCTAATTTCCTGCTCTCTATTTTCTATGCAGTTACTAAAATCACTAAATGCTTCTCCGTATGGAGATAACGGTTTATCAATATTTGATATTACACCAAGCACGCCTTCTTCAAGATTCTCAGAAGAAATGTTATCAATAGACCATTCAATAGATTTATTGAAATCTGCAAAAGTTTCTAAACATCTTGGATCTCTATATGAAAAAAATTTGAAAACTTGATTTTTGGAGTCTTGAATTGCTCCAGCGCCATATGCTCCACCTTTCTCTCTAATCGCAGAATGTAAATATCCGTTTCGCAATACGCCGCCTAATACAGTTAAGGCAGGCGCATCTTCATGCATTATATCTACTGTAGGGTATGCTTCCGCACAGTAGCAAACTTGTGCTCCGGTAATCCAGCCAATAGATTCTTGTTGAGGGTGAAATTTTGGTTGATAATCAAATATCTTGATCTCATCATAATCACTAATCTGTATCATGCTTTTCTCAATTTGAAGAGAAGATGCAGTAAAAATATATTGAGGAACATTAGATATTTTGCTTTTAATTGACTCCAATAAATTAATATATTTTTTAATGTTATTGTGTTTATCTATTTGTTTTGAATATTTATTAACGTTATTTAGACAATTTAGTCCTGAGACCATATCAGATGTAGCAGCAGTTTTATTTATTTGCCCAGCGGCATTACTCATAGCATATGTATGACCATTTTGAATTAACGATTTTTCATTACTTGAAGAAATAAAATTTAACATATCTTTAATTCTATTTTTGTTTGTAAAATTTGCATCAGAAACTGTTTGAAAAATCAGATCTTGCATTTTTGTTTCATTTTTTTCTAGTGATTTAGATGAGATCTTTAAGGCAAGTTTATGTTGATCATCATTAACATCTTTAATAAGCATAAAGTTAGCAGATATGCCTCCGGTTATTGAAGCTTGTAGCTTCTGAATTTTTTCGTAACTAGCCTTTCCTATACCAACGTCTGTTAAAGTATTTGCAAAGAGAGAAGCAACTTTAAATTCTTCGTCGGTGAGAGGTTGAGATGGAAATATCATGGAATGATAAGTAATACCATTAGTTCCGGTTTTATAATAGTAGTTTTTTTGATTTTGATTAATTTGCACTAAGGGTTCAGCGTAGATCCTTTTTGAAGGAATATCCTTTTTTGAGACTTTAGGTAAAATATCTATGTCATCAATCTTTTCTTGTCTTTTTTTTAATTCTTTATTAATTTTAATTATCTGATTTTTTTCTTGATCAGACAATTTGTTTGTTTTGTCATTTATTTTATTTTTAATTTCTTGTTGTCGTTTATGATTAAAATCGGTATCAGGAATCAAAGAGTAATTAATTCTATGCATGTTATTAATGATCTTTTCTTGAATAAGCTTTTCAATATAACCACTCTGGTTAAGATTATTTTTAATTATCTTAAATGAAGAGTCTAAGTCTAAAACATTTAAAGGATTGTCGTTATGTATGCATGAAGGTAGACAAGTTAACATTATTTGCAAGCCATATGGCATACCTGATCCACTTATTTCTCTTTGCCTAATTTCAAGTTGATGTATTGATGAATCAATCAAATCTTTCGAGATACCATTTTTTATAAGCTTATCTAAGCAATCCATAATTAAATTTTCTACTTCTTGTTGTTTATTTGCAGCAACACCTTCAAGACCTGCAGCAAAAACTAACTCTTTGTGTGAAGTTTCAAGACCTGTTAAAGGTGAAAGAGATTTACCTAAATCGGTATTCTCAAGAGTTTTTCTTAGTGGTGAAGCAGAGTTATCAAGAAGAATATTTGAAATTAAAATGCATTCTAATAGCTCGATAGGATCGTGACTTTCTCCAAGCAGCCAACTCAAAACAACATGATGATTATCTTCGTCATCAGGCAAAGGATTATAAAAATCAGATACGGTTATTGGAGAATTAATTCTTTTTTCATTTTTTACTGATAAAGTTTCTTTTGATGGCTCAAAATTATCTAAAACATTTTCTTTTATGTATTCTTGGACTTCTTTAGGATCTAAATTACCAAATGTAAAGAAGGTTGCATTTGATGGGTGATAATGCTTTTTATGAAAATCTACTAGATACTCGTGGGTTAAATCAATAATATCTTCAGGATTGCCTCCACTATTATATTTATAGGTTGATGAAGGATAAAGATGTTTTGAAAGACCGTGCCATAATTGACTAGTTATTGAACTCATGGCTCCTTTCATTTCGTTAAATACAACCCCCTTGACTTGTATTTCGCTAGAAATATTATCTTGATCGAATGACAATCTATGTCCTTCTTGAAGAAAATCTAAATTATCTAAATTAGGAAAAAAAGATGCATCAATATAAACACTTAATAAATTATCAAAATCTTTTTTATTTAAGGTGGCAAAGGGATATGCAGTCCAATCACTAGATGTGAAAGCATTCATAAAGGTATTTAAAGACCTTCTTATCATCATAAAGAAAGGATCCCTAACTGGATATTTTTTAGACCCACATAAAGCTGTATGCTCCAATATATGTGCAACACCAGTTGAGTCCTCTGGAATTGTTCTAAATGCAACCATAAAAACTTTTTCTTCACTATTTGAGTCCAAATGAATATGTTTGCAATTAAATTCGGTTTCAGTGTATATTTGAGCATTAAGGTCTAGTAAATTTATATACTTTTGATTTTCTAAATTAAACATAAAAAAAATAACCTATGAAAAATGTAACATTAATAACTTTTAGTCTGATAATATTAATTGGATGCTCAACGACTCAGTCCAATATTAAAGTTGACTCAATCGACACATTCAATCTTAATAATTATAACGATTTTAATATAAAGATAAATAATTCTAATATAAGCGCTGAGGTTAATCCCATTGCTCTTGAAAAGTTTAAAGAAAATTTAAAATATGCTATTGAAGAAACTGGTCTTAAATATAACAAAGATTCTAAACTAATTTTTGATATAAACTTTACTAAGAAAGAGACTGTTGAGTCTAATATTAAAAATCATTATTACACGAGATATTATTGGGATTATTATGGATTAAGAGATGACGTCTATACTATAAGTGAAAATATCTTAAGAATTAACTTAAAGGACAGTCAGTTAGATAAAACAGTTTGGACTGTGGTCACTGTTTGGAGAGATGGTTCAAGCAGATCAATTTCCTACGACGATGCTTCAACCATACTTGTTGATGAAATTATGCTTAGTTTTTTATAAGAAAATATTTTGTATAAACACATATTATTATTATTTGTTTTCATAATCGTATCCTGCTCAAGCGACACAGATACAGAAATTAATATCCCTTTAACTGCAGATGTTGAAGACCTAGTAAACCATTCAGATGAGTTTAATCAAGAGGTATTAACTTATGAAACTCCAGGTGGAAGAATACATTTTGCTATTGGTTTTGGTATTGCAAATTCAATTATGATTGAAGGACAAAATGCAAATATTATTATTGATACAGCTGATAGTACATATGAAGCAGAAAAAATTTATTCACTATTTTCGCAATTAAACTCAAATCCCATTGAAGCAATCATATACACTCATAATCATGGTGATCATACTTTTGGCGCTGCACATTATTTAGGCATTCAAGAAAAAAAACCTATTATTATCGCTCATCAAGATACTGATTTTTACGTTCAAAGAATAATGGGTATTTTAAATCCAATTATCACTACAAGAAGTGCAAAAATGTTTGGAACTATGCTTCCTGACGAAGACCTAATTAATGTAGGAATTGGCCCAAACTTAAGTGTTTCTAAATCGCCAACTGGATACATAAAGCCTAATGTAACATTTGAAGATAAATTGATCACAAATATTGCTGGTATTGATCTAGAACTTTATCATGCTCCAGGAGAAACTAACGATCAAATATTTATTTGGCTTCCAAAACATAAAGCTCTAATGCCAGGAGATAATATATATAAAACTTTTCCAAATCTATATACCATTAGAGGAACATCTCATAGAGATGTAAAAGGGTGGATTAATAGTTTAGACCATATGTCATCATTTGATGCTGAATTTTTATTTCCCAGCCATACGAGGCCTGTAGAAGGTAAAAATGAAATACAAGAAATAATAATTCTATATAGAGATGCCATTCAATATATTCATGATCAAACCATCAGATTAATGAACCAAGGCCTATATCCAGATCAGATCATTGAAGAAATAGAATTACCTAAAGAACTGGCAGACTCTCCATATTTATTTGAATTTTATGGAACTTTGAGATGGTCTGTTAAAAGTATCTATAACGGCTATTTAGGTTGGTTTAATGGGAATCCGTCTGAACTAGATCCCTTGTCTCGTTTAGAAAAAGCAAAACGGATATCTGGACTTGCTGGAGGTAATGAAAAACTTTTTGAAGAATTAAAAGTTGCAGTTCGTGATACTGACATGCAATGGGCTCTTGAGCTAAGCGATTATTTATTAGCTCTAGATCATAATGTTAAAGATGTTAAAAATTTAAGAGCCGAAGCATTAGTCTATGAGGGACTACGGTCATCAAATCCAAATAAAAGAAATTATTTTTTAAGTTCTGCTATGGAACTTAACGGTTTATCAATAGAATCTACTCTTACAGACAGGACTTCCGAAGATTTATTAGAACAAATTTCTATTGACACAATGTTTGAGGTTCTTTCAGTTAGATATAACCCAAAAACATATAGTGATATATATGTAGTATGTTTTCAATTCGATACGGAAAAGGTAAAAAATATTATTTTAAGAAATAAAGTGGCAGTTATTAATTCAGAACAGGCCTTAGAATGCAATTTGCAAGTAGCATTATCAGAAATAAACTTTAAAGAGATTTTAGTTGGCAGGTCTAATCCTGTTGCTTTGATAGCTTCAGGCCAGATCGTTATTTATAAGGGCTCTTCTTCAGATTTTCTTAAGTTTTTGACTAGTTTTAGATAAAAATCAATTGCCTGACGGTATGTCTTTATATGCGAGACCTTTATCAGCTCTAGGGTCTTGAGGCAACCCAAGAACTCTCTCAGCAATAATATTCCTTAAAATTTCATCTGTGCCACCAGCAATTCTCATTCCAGGTGCGCCAAGCCAAGCATTATGAAAACTTTTAATATCTTGATCTTCATTTTTTAACATTCCAGCCATGTCAAGTGAGTCGATACCAAAGTTACCAATATCCTGAAGTTTGCCCGCACTTACAATTTTAGTAATTGAGGCCTCAGGCCCTGGAGTATCACCTTTCGATAATGCAGACATTGTTCTTAATTTTGTATTTTTTAGACCGCTTTTTTCACAATACCAGTCAGCTATAGATTGTCTTGCTGCTTTATTATTAAGCAAGGGCTCTCCATGATTATCTTGTTTTTTTGCCCATTTGAATGCACTTTCAACATCTGCACCACCTGCATCGCCAACAGCTAGTCTTTCATTCATAAGAGTAGTGATTGCTACTTTCCAGCCATCTCCAATTTCTCCAAGTCTTTGGGAGTCAGGAATTTCAACATCAGTAAAATAAACTTCATTAAAGCTGGAGCCACCAGTAATTTGTTTAATTGGTTTTACCTCAATTCCAGGAGATTTCATATCTACAAAGAAGAATGTAAGACCTTTATGTTTTTCAAGATTGGGATCATGTCTCACTACTAAAATTCCATAATCTGAAAAATGCGCACCAGATGTCCAAACTTTTTGACCATTTATAATCCATTTATCTCCATCTTGAATTGCTTTGCTTCTTAAGCCAGCAACATCAGATCCAGCCGAGGGTTCTGAAAATAATTGACACCAAATTTCTTTACCTTCTGCCATAGGGGGAAGGTATCTTTCTTTTTGTTCCTCAGTCGCATATTCCATCATTACAGGGCCACACATACCAAGTCCAATTTCAAATATACCTCGTGGTACATTAAATTTTGATTCCTCATTAGCCCAAATAATTCTTTCGATTGGGGTTGCCCCTATACCTCCATATTCTTTTGGCCAATGAAGCATCGCCCAGCCAGCATCGTATTTCTTTTTTTGCCATAATTTCGCTTCTTTCAAAATGTCTTTATTCGCAAAAGAATCTTCTGAAGATGTATCTTTATATTCAGCATTTTTTTCAAGCCAATCTTTGCAGGTTTTTCGAAACTTAGCTTGTTCAGTTGTATCGTTAAAGTCCATATTAATTTCCTAATTTATGTTTGATTGCTCTAAGCTAGTTACTAATTTTTCTCTCCAGTTTCCAATAGAACCAATATTTAAAGATAGAAGCTTGGATCTCCTGTAGAACATATGACAATCATACTCCCAGGTAAATCCATTACCGCCATGTGTTTGAATATTTTCTTTTGAACATAATTGAAATGCTTTTGTTGCACTTACGCGAGCAGTTGCTGACGCAGATGGCAAATCTGAGTCATTCGTAGATAACGCCCATGCTGCATAATAGCAATTTGATTTTGCTAATGTTAAAGATATGTACATATCTGCTAATTTATGTTTAATAGCTTGAAAAGATCCAATAGGCCTTCCAAAAGCATATCTTTCATTCGCATAATTAATTGCCATGTCAAGTGTAGCTTGAGCCCCTCCAATTTGTTCATAACTAAAAAGTACAGCAGCATTATTTATCAGGCTCTCATACAATTCCCATCCAGTAATATTATCTCCAATTTGAATAGAATTTGTATTTTCGAAATTAATCGAAAAATAACCTCTACTTTCATCAAGGTTTTCTTGATTTTCTATAGATATTCCATCTGACGATAAATCTACTAATTCCAAAGAAGTTCCATTGGAAGTTTTTGTTACTACAATTACATGAGTTGCAATACCAACATCTGGAACAGCTATTTTCTTTCCATTTAGCAACCCATTTTCAACACTTGTGTTTATGTTATCTTTTGTAGGAGCCATAAGATCCTCTGTTACAGCTAGAGTTCCAACTACTTCACCAGACACTAATTTAGGCAATAAATCCATTTTAATATCATCACTTGCGAAATTAATTATTGCTTCAGTAAATAAATAAACAGATGAAGAAAATGGAACAGGAGCTAAAAACCTTCCGAGTTCTTCAGCAATAACACATAGTTCTAAGTGGCCTAACCCTAAACCATCATATTTTTCTGGAATTCTTATCCCAGTCCATCCAAGCTCAACAATTTTATTCCATAAATCTTGATCTACATGACCATCAGACTCAAGAATTTTTCTATTTCTTGAGAGAGCATTTTCTTTTTCTAAAAATTTTCGAGCTTCTGCTTGAAGAAATTTTTGATCATCTGAAAAATCTAAATTCATTATTCGTTTTATCTTAATGTATGATAGATAATTATAAGACATATATTGTATTTTTTTAATTAGTTATGAATCAAAAAATTACCATTAGATCAAAAATCCCAGGATATTTAAAAAGATCTAACAAAGGAGGGCTGTTTATTGGGTTTATTTATGTTCTGGTATTTATGAGTATTTTGATGTTGATAATCTGGCAAATCACTGAAACACAAATTAATAATTCTTCGACACAAATTATCAATGAAAGACTTTCTTTGATTGAAGAACAAATGAACATGTTTGATGAGACAAATAACGAATCTATAACTGATATCAGCTCTTCGATACAATTTTTAGATAAAGAAATTAGAAAATTATGGGATTTAAGCAACAAAAGAAATAAAGTTAATATTGATAAACTTCTTCAAGAGAGCAAAAATCTTCAAAATTCTGTAAATAATATTGAGAAAAATATAAATAAAAACAATAACTCTTTAATTTCAGTGAATGAAAAAATAATTCTTATCTCAAAAGATATTGAGAGACTTAATTCTTCATATGAGGATATGTCCGATATAGATATGAGATTACAGAATATTAATACTCAGTTAATGCTGTTAGATGATACTGTCCAAGCTCTAAATGCTTATAAAAATCAGTTAAACCAGACTATTTTGGAAATACAAACTCAAATATCAGCAAGCCAAGAAACAAAGATAGAATAAATTTTCTTGCATTTATTTTCTATGAATTTAACATAATAAGAACTGAAATATATATACATAAGATATCTTTGCAATATTTTTTGTAAAATATATGTTTTTAGGAGAATTATGACCACTATATTTAAAGGCTACCTGTTGATTATTGGACTAGTGTCTTTAGTTTGTGGATTGTGCGGCATGGTTATACCTGATTTCACTTGGTATCCACCATTTGAAAATATTGAAAGAAATACTTCAGCAGCAAACTTTATTCGTACAATGTGCGGAGTTTTTGTTGCTTCAGGATATGTTTTGATAAGGTTTATTTTTTCTTCGTCAAAAGTTCAGTTAGGTACAGTTTTGATATATCTTTGTTCATTCATGTTACTTGGTAAAATTTTTGGATTAATTTATGATTGGATTGGTGGTTACCATGATATTCTTGCAACTTGTGTTGGTGCACTCACGCTTATAGGTTTAATTGTGGTTCATAAACATAGAAAGAATCTCTTAAATTACGATCTATAAAAAACACTCCACTTCATCAATAGAACTCTATATAATGCTTATGCCTGGGGATGTGGTGGAACTGGTAGACACGCTTGGCTTAGAACCAAGTGCCGCAAGGCGTGGGGGTTCGACTCCCTCCATCCCTACCACTTAAAACTCAATTAACATTGAATTACAAAAATGACTCTATTAGGATATGTAAATGAAATTTAAGAATCCATTAGGAAAAATAGTAAAAAAAAATAAAATATGAAAAATGGTTTTATTTTATCTGATGAAGTTCTGGGTAATAAAATTAATCCCCCAGCTCATCAACCTATATATTCCAAGAATATTAAAGGATCTTTAAATAATTTAGAGTTATTTACAAAAGGGCATCCTTTTAATCTTTATAGCGAGTTAAGGGAAAATGCCCCAGTTTATTATCATCAGCCAATGCCAACAGATCCAGAGCCAGGCTATTGGGTTTTAACAAAATATGAAGATATAAAATATGTTTCAATGAATCCTAAGATATTTTCTTCACAATACTCAACTGGAACCTTGCTAACACTAGGATCAGAAGATCGAAGACACCCAAAATTGTTTAAATCAACAATCGACCATATGTTGAATCTTGATGGAGAAATGCATTTAGGTCTTAGAAAAGAGCATATGCCATTTTTTAAACCTGATTTTGTAGATGAATTAAGAAAAAAGGTAGCATTTAAAGTTAAAGAATTATTAGATGCTATAGCTCCAATAGGTGAGTGCAATCTTGTTCATGAGGTTTCACAACAATTGCCAATATTTACATTATCAGAAATATTAGGAATACCTGAACAAGATAGACAAAAACTTGTTTCTTGGATGGAGTTTCTTGAATTAGCTCAATACTTTACATATGAAATGATAAAAGAACAAAATGAAGGCAAAACAGAGTCAACTCCTGATCAAAGTATGGTTGATATGTTTAATGCAATGGTTGATGAGATGTTTGAATATGGAAGATTTATTTTGAAGGAAAAAAGAAAAAATCCTTCTAATGATTTATTAAGCGCAATCGCGAATGCTGAAATCGAAGGAGAAAAACTTACTGATGAATTTTTAGATGGATCTTGGTTATTAATTATTTTTGCAGGGAATGATACTACTAGAAATACAATGAGCGGTGGCATTAAATTACTTCATGAAAATCAAAATCAAAAAGAAATGCTCTTAAAAGATTTTGACTTACTACCAAATTTTATAAATGAAACAGTAAGATGTGTTTCGCCTGTAATTCATATGAGAAGAACAACTCTTGAAGAAACAGAAATTAATGGACAAAGAATTGGACCATTTGAAAAAGTAGCATTATGGTATGGTGCAGCAAATCGTGATCCTGAAGTTTTTAAAAATCCTAATGAATTTAATATCTTAAGAAAAAATGCTGACAAACATCTTGCATTTGGCATTGGGAGACACACATGCCTTGGGAAACCTGTTGCGCTTATGCAACTTCAAGAATTTTACTCTCAATTCCTTCTAAGATTTAGTGATTTTGAAATGAATGGAGAATGGAAAGTCGCACCAAATAATTTTGTTCATGCTATCCAAGAAATGCCTATAAAATTTACTCCAGAAAAATAACTTAAAAATGAAATATATTTTCATATTGATTATACCTTTTATTGTTTTTTGTGATGAAGGGGATATTGTAGAAAGAAAAATTATTAATCATTCTGAATATCAAATTGACAAAGAGTCATATTGTCGTGAAAAGACTGACAGAAATGAGCTAGATTGGTATGAAGATTTTGATCAAAATATCTTATCAAACTCAACATGGAATTATTCCGTATCTAATGGTTTTAGAGATGGTAGAGATTATGTAAGTGGATGGGGAAATGGTGAAATCCAGTATTACACAAAACCTTCTAAAAAGAATAAAGAAAAAAATACTAGTGAAAATTTATTCATTGAAAATGGGTATCTAAAAATACAAGCTACTAATGAGTGGTATGCTGGATTTAATTACACATCAGCAAGAATTAATACACTTAACTTAAGAGAATTTACATTTCCATCAATTATTACAATCTGCTTTAAGGTTCCAAAAGGTATTGGTCAATGGCCTGCATTCTGGTTAATGCCCAATGAAAAAATTATGTGGCCCCGTGGAGGTGAAATAGATATTCTAGAAAATAGAGGAAGAATTACTAATATCTCAAGTAGTGCGCTTCATTTTGGTAAAAAATATAATAATAAATCAACACTTGTTGGTGAGGTACTGATACCAAGGGATGTTAATTTTCAAGACAAATTTCATTCTATAACGCTAGTATGGCAAAAAGATCATCTTAATTTTTATCTAGATAAAGATATTGATCCATATTTTTCTGTAGATAAATCTCACCCGGAATTTTCTAAGTTTCAATATCCTTTTAACAGAGAATATTACATGATTCTTAACGTAGCTGTTGGCGGCAAATATGATAACTATATGGTCGATGATTATGATTTTTGTAAAGATAGAAATTGCACAAATAAAGATAATCCAGATGATCACAGATTTTTAATTGATTGGATTGAATACAAAAAACTATGAAATTAAAACAATTCATAATATTCAATGAAGTTTCCATATAGATTTAAGGTTATATTTTTATCCTTTCTTGCTGTATTTATATGTTATATAGATAGAGTCAATATTTCTGTAGCCATTCTCCCCATGCAAGAACAATTTGGATGGTCTGATTCTCAAGTTGGAATAATTTTTTCATCATTCTATTTGGGATATATGATTACTATGATAATAGGAGGGTATCTCGCTGATAGGTTTGGAGGAAAGAAAGTTCTAGGATATGGATTATTACTATGGTCATTTTTTACAATTATTACACCAGCATTTGCCTATAGTGGCATTTGGTTATTAATTTTAATTAGAGTCCTTATGGGTTTAGGGGAAGGAATAACATTTCCTGCATGGCATGCTATATATGCAAGATGGATACCTTTTAAAGAAAGAACAAGATCTATTGCATTCACAAACACTGGTATTCCATGTGGAGTAATTTTTGCTTATGTTGTAGCAACAATCATTATGTCAAATTATTCATGGGAATGGGTATTTTACTCATTTGGTTTTATTGGCTTTATTTGGTATTTTTTTTGGAAAAGATCAGTAACGTCATATCCAGAAGATAATAAATTTATAACATCTGATGAACTTAATTTAATAAAGAGAGAGGCCCCCTCAAAAGAGACTCCACCATCAATTCCTTTCTTAAAATTAATTACTAATATGCCATTTGTTTCAATTGTAGTGGCAACATTTTGTAATAACTGGGTTCTTTTTACTTTTTTATCTTATTTACCAAAGTTTATCGATAGTCCTGTTGAGACTGGCGGACTGGAGATCTCTTATGAAAATAATTTTGTTTTATTTATATATTTAATATTGATTCCAAGTACAGTTTCAATAATTTCATTATTATCAGGTGGATTTTTAGCGGATTTATTTATTAAGAGGGGTTATTTAATAATCAATGTAAGAAAAACTTTTAACTCGATCGGATTCTTTGGTGCATCGATTTTTTTATATTTGATTTCTTTTCAAGACACATTAAGTAGCACTTTAATTTTATTATGTTTAATTAATTTTTGTTCAGGAATATCTGCAGGTGGTTTTGGAGTAAATCATGCAGACCTTGGACCTAAATATACAGGATCTATTGTTGGAATAGCAGGAAGTATTGGGATGATTTCAGCAATTATTAGTCCAATTGTTGCTGGTTACATACTCCAAGCTTTTAATTCATGGAATTTAATTTTTATTATTTGTTCAGGAATTTTAATTTTTGGAGGCACATTTTATTTAATTTTTGCAGATGCAACCAAGCAATTTGATTAAAAATTTATTGTCTCTTTAATGCTAAATCTTGAAAAAAATTAAATATATCTTGACTGCTTCTTTCTCTAGCAGTTCTCCATTCAGCGGTGGTCGAGCTATTTAAAAGATTTTTTTCATGATCAAATACTAAAACTCTAGGGATGCCTTCCTGAGATGGAATGCCATATTCTTCCATGAGACCCATATTAATTTCATATCTTTTAACATCAACATACAAGATATCAAAATGTTGCATTATAAAAGACTTAATTCTAGGAATTTCCATAGTGCCGGAGAATATTCTGCAATCAGGACACCAATTAGCCCCAAAGATGATTATCGGTTGTTTTCCACTAGTTAATGAATTATCAATAAAGAGATTCAAATCATTTCTTGAGTATATCTTGCCTTCATATGGCTGTGGTAGAGGAGTGCTTATTTTATCGGACTCATTAAGCAAAATGTATGCCTCAAGCTTAACACTTCCAATTGATAAAAAAATAACTATAAAAAAATATACTATTTTATTTGCCATCATTATTCTAATTATAATTTATTAAATGACTTAGAATATATTTTTACTAATAAAAAAATATGTGTTAATTTAATAGATTAATAAATGTAAAAGAGGATTTAAATGAAAAATTATTTACTTGGTTTATTTTGTGTTGTTTTCTTGTTTGCTTGTGGTGGTGGTGAAGATACTGTCGCAGAATCTAGCTCCGTTGCAGATTCTTCAGCAGATACAAGTTACGGTAGTGATTTCATGAAAGACTGGAAAAGTGATTTCATGGATCAATGTACTGTAGAAGGAGAAACTGAAGGTTTAACTGCTGTGTTTGCAATGCTTGGTGTCGATTATGTAGATTATTGTCAATGTACACTTGACGCTGTGCTTGAAGGTGAAACAGAGTCAACATTATCAGATTCAACTGCTCAGTCTAGAATAATGATGAAAGGTCTGAATAGTGCGGAAGCATGTATGGCTAAATATATGCCTTACTAAATTAGATATAGCCAATAGTAATAAATATAAAATATATCATCAATAATGATTTGGGTAATTAGATTATATTTGTTATTTATGGCCATTACGTATACATGGATAGGTATCTGGGCATTATTTGATCCTTTATTTGCAGCATTAGAGCTTGGATACCCTTCATTTTTCAAGGCAGTAGGGTTATCTCCTATCTCCGAAATTGGTTATTCAGAAATTGCTGGTTTATATGGCGGGCTAAATCTGTGTATTGGAATTATGTGCCTGATTGGAATATTTAAAAAAAGCACCGGTATTTTTGCCACTAAGTTTATAACATTTTTGGTTGGTTCAATTGCTCTAGGTAGATTTTTATTTGCAATGTTGCCCACAACACCAACTTTTTGGAACGATTTTTTTATTTTTGAAGTTACAGCTTTTCTAATTGGGGTTGCAATACTTTATTTTATCAATCGTCTAGAAAATAGCTGAAATTTTAAAGACATATACTAGATAGCCTGACAACAATAGCATCCCAAAAGCTCGTATAAGAATAACGTTAGAAAGTTTTTTAATAGATTGCATGAAAACTAAAATTACAAAGATTAATGTAAATATCATCATAATTGGGAAGTCTCTTTCAATTAATTCTGATTTAAGCTGAACATTTGAAAAGAAACCAACAATTGGAACAACAAGAACAATATTCATTACATTTGAACCTATTACGTTTCCAATCACTAAATCTGTTTTCTTTTTTAATATTGCACTAATAGTTGCTGCTAATTCAGGTAAACTTGTTCCAATGGCAATCACAATAAGTCCAATTGTTACTTCAGAAATTTCTAGTTTTAATGCTATTTCTGTCGAAACTGATACCACCCCCTCTGATCCAACTATTAATGCACCTAATGCTAATACAATGTAGACAAAAATTTTAAATAGACCTTTTTTTTCTGATTTACTATTATCAAACTCAGTTTTATCCTTTACTCCAACAGATTTATCTGAATATGTTGTGTATAAGAAGATAGGTAAAATTAATAGAAGAGTAATGCTCTCTAATAGACTTAGCTGCAGATCATAGAACGCAATTCCTAATATTATTGCAGCTAGTAACAAGGGTATAAATTGTCTATTCCTAAAAGAAAATTCTGGTCTTAAACTTCTCCCGATGCATGCTACTCCAAATATGAGTCCTATATTTGCAATATTTGATCCAACAACTGCACCCATTGCTAAATTTTCTATTTCACCGTAAACAGAAGCTATTCCTACAAATATTTCTGGTGCCGAGGTTCCAAGTGCAATTATTGTTAAACCGATTGTGAATTCACTAATACCTATCTGCTTTGCTAATATTGAAGAGTAATCTACAAATTTATCTGCACCAATTATCAATAAAGCAAAAAAGGCAAAGAGCGACAAAGAAGATGTAATTAGGTTGGCTGTAATAAATTCCATACGGCATTTTATCAAATAGTTAATTGAAAGTGTCTGTTTTGTAGATATAGAATATAATGACTCGATTATTTAATTCAAAATATATGTTATGAAAATTCAAAATTTATTTAATATTGAAAATAAGACAGCTGTCGTTACAGGTGGTTCTAGAGGAATTGGTGAGATGATAGCAGCTGGGTATTTAGCTAATGGTGTCAAAGTTTATATGACTTCGAGAAAAGCGCCTGCCTTAATCGAAAAAGCCAAAGAGCTCTCCGATAAGTTTAATAATGAATGCATACCCATACCATGTGATATTAGTACAATTGATGGGATTGAAGAATTTGTAAGTGCTGTTTCTGAAAAAGAGGATAGTATTGATTTTCTTGTAAATAATGCTGGTGCAGCATGGGGCGAGCCCTATGAAAGTTTTACTGAAGGTGGTTGGGATAAAGTTATGAACTTAAATGTTAAAAGCATCTTTTTTTTAACACAAAAAATGAAAACTCTTCTTACTGCAAAAGCAACACTTGAAGATCCCTCAAGAGTAATTAATATTGGATCAATTGATGGATTAAATGTTCCAGCATTTGAAACATATTCTTATAGCACATCTAAAGCTGCTGTACATCACCTAACAAGAGTTATGGCTGCAAAGTTGGTCAAAGAAAATATTCTTGTAAATGCAATTGCTCCAGGACCATATCCAAGTGCAATGTTAGGATCTGCAGTCAACTCAGATTATTCCATAATTGCTAAAAATAATCCTCGCAAAAGAGTTGGAACTCCAGAAGATATTGCGGGACTTACAATTTTTCTATCTTCAAGAGCTGGAGCATATACTGTGGGTGAAACAATAACTTCAGATGGAGGTATTGTTAAAACTACAGGACATAATTTAAGTTAAGATATCTATCTTTGAGCATCTCTAAATGCTCTAATGATTAAATCTTTCATCCAAATATGGCCGCCATCACCTTCGTCACTTTTATGCCATATTAGAAAATATTCCATAGAAGGAATTTGAATTGGAATTTCTACAAATGGCATATTATTTCTTTTAGCAAAACTTCTTGTACCCATAAGTACAAGATCAGTAGATTGGATAATTGATGGAGCTATTAAAAAATGTTGGCATCTCAAAGAAACTTTTCTACTATATCCTATTTTATCTAATTCTACATCTATCATATGTAGACCTCTTTTTCTTCCAGATACATGCAGGTGTTTTTGATCAAGAATATCTTCAACAGTTATATTCTTAATTTTAGAAATGTCATGACCATCTCTATGCATAACAACAAAATCATCCTCAAAAACTTTTTCTGAATTAATTTCATTTGATCTAGGAATAACAGGATCAACAACAAAATCAAGGTTATTTGTTGCAAGTGCATGAACTTGATCTTTTCTCAGATAAGCAAAACTTCCTATTGAGATATTTGGCGCTTGTTTATATATCTCTTTCATTATAAATGGAAGAACTCTTCCTTCTGAAACATCACCAAGGGAAAGTTTGAAATTCCTTTTTGTAGAAGATGGATCAAAAGTATCTGGTTCATTAACACTTTGCTGAATTAGAGTTAATGCATTTTGGACATCTTGTATTATATTTTCAGTTTTCTGTGTTGGAACCATTCCTGTTCCTGTTCGAACAAATAATTCATCATTAAATTTCTCTCGAAGTCTTGATAATGCATTACTTACAGCCGGTTGAGTAATACCAACTACTTCTGCTGCTTTAGTTAAACTTCCCTCTGTATATATTGCATTCAATATTACAAAAAGATTTAAATCAAAAGAACTTATTTTCATTTAAAAACCTCTAACCAATTTCACAAAATTAAATCTCATATAACTATATAAATTTCCTATAGATTTGTAATAAACATACAGCTATCATAAAGAATAAATTGTATTTAGATTATTCATACTATTTATAATAGTAACAAAATTTTTTATATAACGGGAGATTTATCTTATGATGCCAGAGTTAAGACCAGAAGCTATCTCATTAGTTGAAAAAGTAAAAACTTTCATACAAGATGAAGTTAAACCAAAAGAGCATGTATTTCATGAACAAATTCAAGAAGGAAAAGATAGATGGAGCACTTATCCTTCGGTTATTGACGAGTTAAAAGATAAAGCCCGTTCATCAGGTTTATGGAATTTATTTTTACCAGAAAGTGAATTTGGTGCTGGACTTACAAATTATGAATATGCACATCTTGCTGAGCAGATGGGTAAATCACATATAGCATCAGAAGCGATGAATTGTAGTGCTCCAGATACTGGTAATATGGAAGTTATTGCTAGATATGGCAATGAAAAACATCAAGAAGAATGGTTAAAACCTCTTTTAGATGGAAAAATTAGATCAGCTTTTAGTATGACTGAACCTGGTACAGCATCATCAGATGCTACAAACATGCAAGCAACCGCAGTTTTAGATGGCGATGAGTATGTTATTAACGGAGAAAAGTGGTGGACATCTGGTGCTGGAGATCCAAGATGTAAAATTTTAATTTTTATGTGCGTTACAAATCCAGACAACCCTAAACATCAAAGACATTCTATGATTCTTGTTCCAATGGAGTCAGAAGGTGTAGAGATAATTAAAATGATGCATGTATTCGGATATGATGATGCTCCTCATGGTCATGCGCATATGAAATTTACAAATGTCAGGGTTCCAAAAGAAAACTTATTGCTTGGAGAAGGAAGAGGATTTGAAATAGCTCAAGGGCGTTTGGGGCCCGGTCGAATTCATCACTGTATGAGAGCTATCGGAGCGGGAGAGGTTGCTCTAGAGTTGATGTGTAAAAGAGGCCTTGATCCTAATAAAATAGCATTTGGAAAAAATTTAGCACGCTTAGGTGCAAATTTTGATTATATTGCCGAGTCAAGAATAGAGTTAAATGCAGCTAGATTTTTAACCTTAGATGCAGCTGCAAAAATGGATACAGTTGGGAATAAGGTTGCAGCAAGTGAGATTGCTCAAATCAAAGTATATGCCCCTAATGTTGCTCTTAAAATAATTGATAGGGCTATTCAAATTCATGGCGGTGAAGGAGTTTCCCAATTAACTCCTCTTGCATCAATGTATGCTCACATGAGAACACTCAGGTTAGCTGACGGACCAGATGAAGTTCATAGACGAGCAGTTGCCAGATATGAGCTTGGCAAATATATGAGTTAACAACTTAATGAACTATCATAAAGATTATGCAGAACTTAGTCTTTTATGATACTGAAACAACTGGAATTCACAAAGATTTCAGTCAAATCATTCAATGTGGATCCATACTCACTGATCAGTTTTTAAACACAAAAGATCAACAAAATATTAGTAGCAAATTATTGCCATGGATAATACCTCATCCAAAAGCAATGCTTACCAATAAAAAAATAAATTCTTTTACTTCTAATACCACCCATTATCAAATGATGAAAGACATTCAATATCAATGGAAAGAGTGGTGTATTGAATCACCATCTATATTTGTTACATATAATGGACACGCCTTTGATGAAGAATTAATTAGAAGACAATTCTGGTGCAATCTATTAGAGCCCTACATTACAAATACTAACCAAAATGGCAGATTAGATTTAATGTTGATGATCCACAATATCGCTTCTTTTTTTTCAGATGAAATATCAATTCCTTTATTTGAGGATGGCCCTGCCTTAAGTATAAAGCTTGAACACCTAGCAGAAAAACATGGAATAGATGTAAGCGATGCTCATGATGCTATTTCAGATTGCAAATTTATGATTGGTTTATGTAAAGTTATCAAGGATAAAATTCCAGATGTCTTTGAATCTTTTTTAAATATATCCACTAAAAATGGAATAAAAGATCTTTTATATTCAGATGAGTTTCTTGCTTTAGGAGAAGTATATAGGCGTCATTCTTTCAAATATCCAGTTGTTATTTGTGGTGCGGATAATTCAAGGCCTAACGAGATATGTTTTTTTGATTTAAGTTTTGATCCTAATGAGATTATTGATTTAGACTTTACTGAAATTAATAAAATTATTCAATCAGGATCCAGAGATTTACCATTAAAAAAATATAAAATTAATAAAACTATACCTATATGCTCAAGCAAACTCCTTATTAAAAATAATCATTTTGATATCACTTATAAAGAATTACAAAGAAGAGCCGATATCGTTAAATCAAATAAAGATTTTTTTATAAAAGTCTCACAAGCAATGGAGGATAGAATTATGAATTTTCCAGAACCTGACTATATTGAAGGTACGATATATTCAGGTGGCTTTCCATCTTATAAAGATCAAGATTTAATGAAAGAATTCCATAACTCAGAAAACCCAGAGCATTTAATTAAAATTTCAAGGAATTTTGAAGATGAAAGATTTCGTTTATTTGCTGAACGAATCATATGCAATGAATATCAAATAAATATCCCGCAAGACATAAAAGGTAGATACCATAACCTTATTCATGAAAGGGTTCAAACGGAAGGAAAGTGGGGCTCTGTTGATAAAGCAATCCAAGAAATTGACAAGCTATTAAGCGAAAAAAATAATCAAGAGGATATTAAAATTCTTAAAGTGACTAAAGAAAAACTTTTATCTATGAAAAATCAAGAATGAAGAAAATAAATATTTATTTATATATATTCTTATTTGTTAGCTTAACAAACTCTCAATGTATTAAATCGGACGTATATTTAAAAAATTTTGATTTAGATGACGTATTGAAAAACGGGAGAGACTTAATGAGTCTTGATTATGGTCTCCATTTTTTAGAGCCTCAGTCAAATGAACAAAAAAAATTATTTATAGGTGTTCATGGGAGTAATAGCGAGGGATATGAATGGATATATCCTTACCTAACAGTAGACTCTTCTGAAACTTTAGCAACTTTTTTTCGTTATAGCGATAATTTTTGTCCAAATAAAATTCATTTAAAGCTTAATAAAGAAATTAACTCAGTTCTTGATAAAAATAAAAATATTAATGAAGTAATTTTAATGGGGCATAGCTATGGGGGAATGATAGTTTCAATATTTTCTGACAAGTGGATACATGAAATACCTTTAACAATACATACTGTTGCAGCTCCTTTAAGTGGGCCGGTTTTATCAGATCCTAGGTCAGGGCTTTTCAAAAATATATGTGAATATAATCCCCCTTCCATGATAAGAGAAAATATAGATTTTTATCAATGGAGAACAATTAAAGAGCTAGATGGAATATTTAAAGATTTGGAATATGATCCCCAGACTGTAAAGTTAAAAGGTAGTACAGTCGTTAGACTCCCAAATACTTACAATGGAAAGCGGTTGGGACATAATTGGTCATTGAGTTGGGTTGCCGAGCAGATTGTTGAATAAACAAATGGTGGGCGAGGAGAGATTCGAACTCCCGACTTCCTGCGTGTCGAGCAGACACTCTAACCAACTGAGTTACTCGCCCATCCAATAGGTGAATAATTTTACACAAAAATGATAAAAAGAAACTAATTATATTAATTTAATTTAAATATTATAGCTCTGAGAGATAGTCATCTAACCTTGTATTATTCATTACAAAAGAAGATTTAAAAAGAGCAGCATTTTCCTTGACTTTTTCTAAGTTAGATTGGTCTTCACCAACTTGAATAACTCCAACCATTGCCATCATTACATGAGGCGTACATTGGTAAACATAAATGCCTGATTTATCAAATTTTACCGTTATATCTCTGCTAAGACTGCTATTCCAGGTAGAACCACCTTCGGGAATCATGCTAGAAACAGATGCTGAATTATGAGCAGCGTCTGTAGCTTTAAAAGTTACGGAGTCACCAATATTTACTTTAAGAACAGCTGGTTCAAAGACCATAACTCCAGAGCTTCCTTGATTTAGCATCTTAACTTCATGCTCTACTGCATGGATATTTGGTATTAGCAGAAATGCTAAAAAGAAAGTAATTATATATTTCATATAATTATTATATATATTTATAATTATTTATCAATAATATTTATAATATGTTGCTATTGATTATAAGCAAAAAGCGTATATATTAAACATATACTAAATAAAACTTCTTATGATAAATAAAAATATAAATAAGCAATTACTTAAACTTATTGTTCTGAGCATCTTTACAATAAATGTTTTTGCAGCATATTTTCCGAACTCTGATTCATGGGAAATATCTTCTCCAGAAGCTGAAGGCACCACAAGTGAAAAAGTAGATGCTTTATTAAATCTGGCCTTTTCTGATGATGCAACACAAGCAGTTGTCATTGTAAAAAATGGAAAAATTATTTCTGAAAAATATGCCGCTGGATATGATTTTAATTCTTTCGGAACTTCCTGGTCTATGGCGAAAAGTTATTATGCTGGATTAATTGGAATTTCTATCGATAGGGGTGAGATAACTAGTTTGGATGATAAAGTTTCAGTATATCTTGATTATTTTCAAGATGAACGATCTGAGATTACGATAAGAGATTTATTAAATATGTCTAGCGGCCTAGATTTTCCAATACATGAACACGAAAGAATGTTTTTTCAACAAGATCATCTTAAGTATGCAAAAAAAGTAGGAGTTGAAAAATTACCTGGGATAAAATTTGAATATAACAATGTAAATTCAATGTTATTGGGAGATATTTTATTAGAGGTTACTGGTCAAAAAGCCGACGCTCTATTACAAGAGAGAATACTTGATCCTATTGGAGTAACTGATTCTAGGCTTTGGAAAGATGAAATGGGCAATGTTCTTACTTATTGCTGTGTTGATATGTCAGCACGCTCTTATTCAAAAATTGGGCTACTCTTTGCAAGAAATGGTAACTGGAGTGGTAATCAAATTATTTCACAAGATTTTATAGAAGAAACTTTTCAAGTTATATGGGAAATCGAATCATGGAATG